>SXGT01938915.1_pt1 | contig 12503 bp, 4 predicted proteins | sample 3176221 | NCBI WGS metagenome assembly SXGT01 (sample SAMN11356862, study PRJNA531348) | freshwater metagenome | isolation source: freshwater sample F1-120 | place: China: Fuxian Lake, Yuxi | collected 2017-12-25
CCCGGCACGACGAATACCAGCGCCCAGTAGGAGCCCAGCGCCAAGGGCAGGCCCACCAGGATGATCACGTTCGCGGTGTACATGGGGTGACGGACCACTCCGTACAGACCGGTCGAGACGACTTCTTGGTCCGCCTCCACCTGGACGGTCGTGGACGCGTAGCTGTTCTGAATAACAACCAGGACAGTCAAACCCAGTCCGATCGCCACCAGAAGATTGCCGACGACGCTGAGGGCCGCGGGCATCGATGACCAGCCGAAGCGGTGGTCGAGTGCGCTGGTCACACACATCGCCGCCAGGGACAGGTACAAGCCGGCCATGGCGACCTTCTGCACCGTCCGGCCCTCTGCCACCGGACCGCCACGCATCCGCCGCTGCAGCGCAGCGGGATTGGTGACCTGGAGGTAGATGCTGGGAATCCACGCCGACACGGCGAACACCCCGAGAAAAACCCACGCCTGCCAGTAATGGAAATCCCCGGCCGGCCCGAACAGCAGCACGGCGAGCGCGACGAGCTGAACAAGTCCGGACAGACACACCTTCGCAACAGTGTTCACAGCTACCCCGACTACGCCGACACGTCGGTGCCGGTGTTTCCGCCGAGCTTCTCGCACAGCAGATCGGCCAGACCGCGGACGGTACCGACGGCGAGGTCGCTCGGTGACAACCGGATTCCCGTCTCGGCCTCGATTCGGGTTCGCAGTTCAAGAGCGCCCAAGGAGTCGACACCGTATTCGGACAGCGGCCGGTCCGGATCGACGCTGCGTCGCAGAATCAGGCTGATCTGGTCGGAGATCAGTCGTCGCAGCCGGGTGGGCCATTCGTCGGGCTGCACTTCGTCGAGCTCGGCACGCAGTCGGTCGGTGCCGGTTCGGTTCTCCCCGATGGAGCGGAAGGCCTCGGCGAAGGGACTGCGTTGGGCAAAGGCGGTCAGCCATGTCGTGCCGATGATCGGCGCATACCCGGTGTAGGCGCGGTTGTGGCGCAGCAGCGTTTCGAACGCGTGCGCACCCTCGTCCGGACTGATCGCCGCACCGGCATCAGCTGCGAATTCGGTGGCTCGGCCTATCTGGCCCCAGGCACCCCAGGCGATCGAGGTCGCCGGGCGGCCCTGCACCCGGCGCCACCGGGTGAATGCGTCCAGCCAACTGTTGGCCGCGGCGTAGGCACCTTGGCCGGGTGAACCCACCAGCGCGGCTGCGGAGGAGAACGAGCAGAACCAATCCAACGATTCGTCGGCGCCGAGCTCTTCCAGAGCCATATGCAGATTCCACGCGCCGTAAACCTTGGGCGCCCAATCGCGTTCGATGAGTTCATCGGTGATATTGGCCAAGGTGGCGTCTTCGACGACCGCCGCGGCGTGCAGGACGCCACGCAATGGCAGGCCGGTGGCGGTTGCGGTGGCCATCAACTGCCTCGCGGTGTCGGGATCGGTGATGTCACCGCACTGCACGACGACATCGGCGCCCAGCGAGCGAATGGACTCTATTCTCTCCGATACCTCGGGCGTCGGCTGCGAACGCGATGTCAGCACGATGCGTCCGCCGCCCGCCGCGGCCATCCTCTCGGCCAGGAACAACCCCAGACCGCCAAGGCCGCCGGTGATCAGGTAGGCCCCGTCGCGGCGGAACGCCGGAGTCTGCTCCGGCGGCACCACGACGCTGCTGCGCCCGGTGCGGTCGACATCCAGCAGGAGTTTGCCGGTGTGCTGGGCCGCGCTCATTACCCGGATCGCGGTTGCGGCCTCGGCCAGTGGATAGTCCGTGTGCCGCGCAGGCGGCAACTCGCCGTCTGCCACCAGTTGATACACGGTGCGCAGCAATGTCCCGACCCGTTCGGGGTGGCTGAGCGACATCAGCGCGAGGTCGACGTAATAGAACGTCAGGTTGCGGCGGAACGGGAACAGACCCAGCCTGGTGTTGCCGTAGACGTCGCGCTTGCCGATCTCGACGAACCGGCCACCGGTGGCCAATAGTTCGAACCCGGCCCGTTGCGCGGCACCGGTCAGGGAGTTCAGCACGATGTCGACGCCGTAGCCTTCGGTGTCCTGACGGATCTGCTCGGCGAACTCGGTACTGCGGGAGTCGTAGACATGCTTGATACCCATGTCGCGCAACATTTGTCGACGCTCCTCGCTACCCGCGGTAGCGAAGATCTCGGCGCCTGCGGCGCGGGCGACCCCGATTGCTGCCTGGCCCACGCCGCCGGTTGCGGAGTGGATCAAAACGCGGTCGCCGGCGCTGATCCCGGCCTGATCATGCAGGCCGAACCAGGCGGTGGCGGTGGCCGTGGCGACGGCGACCGCCTGATGATCGGTCAGGTCAGGCGGAAGCGTGGCAGCCAGGCGCGCGTCGCAGGTGACAAACGTTCCCCAACAGCCGTTCTGGGAGAAACCGCCGACCCGGTCGCCGACGTGATGATCGGTGACACCCGCACCGACAGCGGTGACGACGCCGGCGAAATCCATCCCCAGTTCGGGTAGACCTCCGTCGATGGCGGGGAACAAGCCCATCGCGACCAAGACGTCGGCGAAGTTGATGCTGGAGACGTTGACGGCGACCTCGATCTGCCCCGGCCCTGGCGAAACGCGTTCGCGGGCAACCAGTTCCAGGGTTTCCAGGTCGCCGGGAGTACGGATTTGCAGACGCATACCGTGCCGGTCATGGTGGGCGGCAGTGGTGTGCCGTTCCTCCGGGCGAAGCGGAGTGGGGCACATTCGAGCGACAAACCACGCATCGTCGCGCCATGCGGTCTCGTCCTCGTCGGAACCGCTGAGCAGTTGCCGCGCCACCTGCTCAGGACCGGTGGTGTCGTCCGCATCGATCTGGCCGGTGTGCAACTGCGGATGCTCGGCGCCGATTACCCGCACCAGGCCCCGCAGGCCGCCCTGGTCGAGATTGGCCACGTCGTCGGCCAGCACGGTCTGGGCGGCGCGAGTCACCACCGTGAGGCGCTGAAGCGGGCCTGGATTGTGGGTTAGTTCGCGGGTGATGCGAACCAGGTGTTGTGCATAGTCACGGCCCAGCAGCGGGGATCGTTGCTCTGCAACGTCGTTGGGATGGCCGGTATTCGGCTCCGTGATGATCACCACGCCGCTGAATCCGCCGGTACGCAGATGCTCGCCGAACTCCTCCGCCTTCGCGATGTGGTCGGATTGCAGTGGCCATCCCATCGTGGTGCAGTGCGCCCCGTGGCTCCTCAGGGCGTCGGACAATCCGGTGGCCATCGCATCCTCGTCGGCCGCGGTGCTGATCAGAAGCCAGGTCCCGGGGTCAGATTGGTTGGCTTCGGGCAGTTCGCGCTGCCGCCATTCGATGGTGAGCAGGCGATCGGCCAGCACCGCGTCCCGGTCGACGTTGGATGTGGCTGTGCCGCATCGCAGTCCCTGCACGCTCAGCAGGATCCGACCCTGCTGATCGAGTACGTCGATATCGGCCTCGATCCCGCCGACGTCGACCTGTGTCACCCGGGCATAGCAATAGTGGGCGTTTCGGGCGGATTCGTAGGACCGCAACCGCTTGACTCCCACCGGCAGTCCCAGCGCATCCGCGCCAAGATTGCGCACTCGGTCACTGGCGCCCACCGACTGGAAGCAGGCATCCAGCAGTGCCGGGTGGATGCCGTACGCGCCTGCCTGCGAACGGATCTGGCTGGGCAGTGCGATCTCCGCCAGCACTGACCCGTCGGTATCCCCGCCGGTGTGCACGGAACCGAGGCCGGCGAACGCCGGGCCGTACTGAATACCGCGCAGATCCAGTGCCGCTCGCACCTCGGTGCCGGCCACGGAATTCGGATGCGCGGCAAGCAGTGCGGCGATGTCGTAGGCGGGTGGCTGCTCATCGGCGGTGACACGCAGGATTGCGGTGGCCAGCCCTGCTGAACCGCCACCCTGTTGCGACTCCACCAGGAAGTCGGCAACACCCGGTGACGCCAGCGATGTCGAGGCACCGAGGGTGGTCTGCTCGTCCAGGAGCAGCGCCTGTTCGAAGACGATGTCGCGGACCTCAGCGGCCTCGCCCAGCGCGGTGCTGGCTGCTGCTAACGCCATCTCGCAGTAGGCCGCCCCGGGCAGCACCGCCACCGTGCGAAGTCGGTGATCAGTAAGCCAGGGTTGTGCGGCCAGGCCGACCTCGGCCTGCCACACGTGGCGCTCCGGTTCCTCCTGCAGACGCACCTGTGGTCCCAGCAGTGGATGCGCCGACACGGTGTGACCACTGCGCGCCGAGGATTCCCGGTCTTGGCTCAACCACAGTCGGCGGTGCGTCCACGTCGGCAGTGGTGCGTCCACCAAGCGGCCTCGCGGAGCCGGAACCGAGAAGTCGACCGTGGCGCCCGCGCTGTGCACGTCCGCCACCAGGGGGAGCAATCCGTGGGGGAGTGCCTGGTCGCGACGCATGCCCGCCAGGGCGGCCAATGGAACGTCCAGACTGTCCGCGGTCTGCTCAACCGCGTGCGTCAGCAGGGGGTGCGGTGCGAGTTCGGCGAAGACCCGATACCCGTCCTCCAGCGCCGCCCGCACCGCCGCGGCGAATCGCACCGTGCGACGCAGGTTGTGCACCCAGTACTTGGCGTCGCATACCGGTTCCTCGCGCGGGTCGAACCCGGTCGCCGAGTAGTACGGGATCTCCGGTGTCATGGGTGTGATGTCCGCCAGAACGCCGGCCAATTCATCGAGGATCGGATCGACCTGGGGCGAATGCGAGGCGACGTCGACGGCGACCTGGCGGGCCATCACATCACGCTGCTCCCAGGCTGCCACCAGCTCCCGAACCGTGTCTCCGGCTCCGCCGATCACCGTTGACGTGGGCGAGGCCACTACGGCCACCACGGCATCCTTGATGCCGCGCATGGTCAACTCCGAGAGCACTTGCTTGGCGGGAAGTTCCACCGATGCCATGGCTCCGGAGCCGGCGATGGTGGCCATCAGCCGGGAGCGACGGCAGATGACGCGCACACCGTCGTCGAGTGACAGTGCGCCGGCGACCACCGCCGCGGCGGTCTCGCCCATCGAGTGCCCGATCACCGCACCCGGGCGCGCTCCATGCGCGGCCATGGTCGCCGCCAATGCAACCTGGATCGCGAACACGGTCGGCTGCACCCGGGCGATGCCGGTGACCACCTCAGGTGCCGTCATCGCCTCGGTCACCGAGAACCCGGACTCGGCGGCGATCAACGGCTCCAACCGTGCGATCGTCTCGGCGAACACCGGTTCGCTCGCGAGCAGGTCGGTACCCATCTGCGCCCACTGCGAGCCCTGCCCGGAGAAGACCCACACCGGTCCGCGGTCGTCGTGTCCGACCGCGGCCTGATACGGGGTATCCCCCTCGGCGACAGCGCGTAGAGCGTCAATGAGTTCTGTTGGGCTGTCGGCGATGACCGCGGTGCGCACCGGCCGGTGCGCGCGCCGGCGGGCCAGGGTGTAGGCCAGGTCCGGCAGGGCGACGTCCGGATGCGTGTCCACCCAGTCGGCCAGGCGGGCGGCGGTGCGGCGCAGTTCCTCGGCCGAGGTGGACGACAGAGGGAACAGCCACTGTCCGGTCTTCGGTGGGTTGTCCCCGGCCACCTCGGGTGCCTGATCCGGGGCCTGTTCCAGGATGGCGTGGACGTTGGTACCCGACACGCCGTAGGAGGACACCGCTGCCCTGCGCGGACTCGCGCCACTCGCAGGCCAATCCGTGACCTCTTGTGGCACAAAGAGATTCGTATCAATAGCCGCCAACTGATCCGGCAGTCGGGTGAAATGCAGATTTTTCGGGATCGCCGCGCCCTGCAGCGCGAGAACCGTCTTCATCAGGCCGAGAACTCCGGAGGCCGACTGGGCGTGGCCGAAGTTCGTCTTTACCGAGGTGAGTGCACAGGGGCCTGCCGTGCCGTAAACCTCACTCAGGCTTGCGTATTCAATGGGATCGCCCACCGGTGTGCCCGGGCCGTGCGCCTCGACCATGGTGATGCTCCCGGCATCCACACCCGCAGTGTTCAACGCAGCCCGGTACAGCGCGGCCTGCGAAGATGCCGACGGTGTCGAGATGTTCACGGTGTGGCCGTCCTGGTTGGCGGCCGTGCCACGGATCACCGCAAGGATCCGGTCGCCGTCGCGTAGCGCGTCGGGCAGGCGCTTCAGCAACACGACCGCAGCGGCTTCGCCACATACGTACCCGTCCGCCGCCACGTCGAAGGCATGACAGCGTCCGGTGGGGGACAGGTGGCTCTGTGCCGACCCGGCGACGAACTTGCGCGGTTCCAGCATCACGTACGCGCCACCGGCGAGTGCCAGGTCGCTTTCGCCGTCGTTCAGGCTGCGGCACCCCATGTGCACCGCCATGAGGCCGGACGAACAGGCGGTGTCGAGGGTCAGTGCGGGACCATGCAATCCCATCGAATACGCGATCCGGCCCGAGGCCATCGCGAAGGTGTTGCCCTCGAATCCGTACGGTCCTTCCATCGCCTCGGAATCCGCGTTGACCAATTGATAGTCGAGATGTGTCAGACCCATGAATACGCCCGTCAGCGATTCGCTCATCGCCGCCGGTGTCAGACCCGCATGTTCCATGGCCTCCCAGGAGGTTTCCAGCAGCAGGCGGTGCTGCGGATCGAGTGCGGCGGCCTCGCGCTCATTGATACCGAAGAAATCCGAATCGAAGCCAACGACGTCGTCGAGGAATGCGCCCCACTTCGACGCCGTCCGGCCCAACACACCCGGTTCGGGGTCGTAGTAGTGGTCGTTGTCCCAGCGGTCGCGGGGCACCTCGGTGACCAGATCATCGCCCGCGAGCAATGCGTCCCACAGTTTCGCGGGCGACTCGATGCCGCCGGGAAGACGACAGGCCATGCCGATGACAGCCACCGGAGTGGCCACCGCGAGGTTTGCCCGATCATGTGAACGCACCGAAGGAAACTATCCCGTCTCTCATGCAACGACCACAGATTCGCGCGCTGTGTGGTTCCCCCTGCCCGGCCTACGGTAACTTACTGCGCGTGACAGACGCGGCTGAGACCTCTATTCCGGCTTTGCTGCGTGAACGTGCCCTGCTGCAGCCGGATGACACCGCGCTTACGTTCGTGAATTACGACCTGGACTGGGCTGGCGTGCCGGAGAGCCTGACCTGGCCGCAGCTGTACCGGCGAGCACTGAACGTGGCGCGAGAACTCAAGCTCTGCGCAGCACCCGGTGATCGCGCGTTGATATCGGCGCCGCAGGGACTCGAGTACATCGTGGCGTTTCTGGGTGCCTTACAGGCCGGGCTCATTCCGGCACCGTTGGCGGTCCCGATGGGCGGTGTCGCTGATGAGCGCGTTGATTCGGTGCTGCGTGACGCCGAGCCCACCGTCGTTCTCACGACGTCCGCGGTGGCTGGTGACGTCGCCCGCAATGTGTCGGCCCGGCCCGGCCACTCCGTCCCCGCGGTGATTGAGGTCGACCTGCTTGATCTGGATGCTCCGGTTCGGTCCGGTTCCGTTGTCGACAACTACCCGACCGATCCCGAGGCCACCGCATATCTTCAGTACACGTCCGGGTCGACCCGCTCCCCGGCCGGGGTGATGATCTCCTCCAAGAACGTTCTGACCAATCTGCAACAGATCACGACTGACTTTCTAGCCGACGGCGGACTGACCCCGCCGACGATCCTGTCGTGGCTGCCCTTCTATCACGACCTGGGGTTGCTGATGGGGATCTGCACACCGGTGATCGCCGGATTCCCCACCGTCCTGACAAGTCCGATCTCGTTCCTACAGCGGCCGGCCCGCTGGATGCACCTGGCGGCGAGCTATCCGCACGTGTTCACCTCGGCGCCGAACTTCGCCTTCGACGTAGCCGCGCGAAAGACCTCGGACGACGATATGGCCGGGTTTGATCTGAGCGACGTGTTCCTCATTCAGAGCGGCGCCGAACGGGTGCATCCGCCGACCGCCAAACGGTTCATCGAACGGTTTGCCCGATTCAATCTCGGCCCCAATGTGATTCAGCCCTCGTATGGCCTCGCGGAAGCCACACTGTATGTGGCCACGCCGGAGCCGAGCAGGGCACCGGACGTCGTGCACTTCGATACCGACCGCCTGACCGCCGGTCGCGCCCAGCGCTGCGATGGCGACGGGGGTACCCCGCTGGTCAGCTACGGCGGGCCAAGATCGGCGATCTCGCCGCTGGTGCGGATCGTCGATCCTGACTCCCGCACCGAATGCCCCCCCGGAACGGTCGGCGAAATCTGGGTGCATGGCGATAACGTCGCGGCCGGTTACTGGCGCAACCCCGAGGCTACCGCGCGCACGTTCGGTGCGACGCTGCTGGCCCCGTCGGCCGGAACACCGGACGGACCATGGCTGAAGACGGGGGACCGGGGCTTCATCTCAGACGGTGATCTGTTCGTCGTCGGCCGGATCAAGGATCTTCTGATCATCTACGGCCGCAACCACTCTCCGGACGATATTGAGGTGACGGTCCAAGAGATCAGCGGGGGCCGGGTCGCCGCGATCGGCGTACCGGTCGACGGCATCGAACAACTGGTGATGATCATCGAAGCCAAAAAGCGGGGCGCTTCCGACGAGGAGGCGATGGCCGCTGTCGCCGAACTCAAGGGTGCAGTCACCGCGGCGATTTCCAACTCCCACGGTATCGCCGTGTCGGACCTGGTTCTGGTGGCGCCGGGTTCGATTCCAATCACCACCAGCGGCAAGATCAGACGTTCGTCCTGCGTCGAGATCTACGAGCGGAATGAGTTCGCCCGCCTAGATGTTTAGGACGTTCCGACGTTTAAGGAGTTCCGTTGGCTCCGTTGGCTCCGTTGGTGGCCGTTCCGGACCCGTAGTTGTATGCGGTACCGCCGGTGCCGCCGACACCGCCGGTGGTGCCGCCGTTACCGCCCGCGCCACCATTGCCACCGAAGGCGTCAGCCGGTAGCCCGAACGGGTAATAGCCCATGATCGCCACACCGCCCTGGCCGCCCGCGCCGCCGGTAACTGTGCCGGTCCCGCCCGTTCCGCCCGCGCCGCCACCGATCGCGTTCCCGACCAAGCTGCCGAATCCGATGCTGATCGCGGGCCCGCCACTGCCGCCGCTGCCACCGACAACGCCGCTGCCGCCGTTTCCGCCGGTACCGCCGAGGAGATCGCCACCGCCGCCGACTCCGCCGGTGCCGCCATTGCCGCCGCCCGTGCTGTCGCCGCCGTTGGCTCCGTTACCGGCGGTACCGAGATAGCCGGCTCCACCGCCGATTCCGCCGTTGCCACCGTCGCCGGTGGTCGCGGTTCCGCCTATCCCACCCGACCCGCCATTGCCGGCGAAGGCACCGCTGATTCCGCCATTGCCGCCGTTGCCGCCTGCCTGCATGGCGGTGACGGTGGCGCCACCGGCGCCGCCATTGCCGCCATTGCCGAACCAGACCGCCGCGCCGCCATTTCCGCCCGCCGCGCCACCCCCACCGAATCCGCCGTTGCCGCCGTTGCCGAACAGCCCGCCACTGCCGCCATTACCGCCCTGGACGCCGGATACGAGTGAACTTGACCCGTTTCCACCGTTGCCGATGAAGATGGCGCCATTGCCGCCGTTGCAGACGCCCGAGACCGCTGTGCAATCTCCGGTCCCGTAGCTGTAGCCATTTCCGATGAGCAGACCCGCGTCGGGGTGCTCTGCGGTGCCGTCACTAATCAACAGAGTTAAGAAGTCTGCAAGCGTTCCCGACCAGGGGAACGTGGGCAGCCCCGTCGGCCAGGGCGTAGTGCCCATCGTCGCCAGCACCGGGGGAGTGGTCGTGCCGGTGCCACCCGAGCCGTTTGTGCCGGGGGTGCCGGTGCCGCCTGGGCCGGTTCCGCCGTTGCCGCCGAATCCGGGTGTGGCATCGCTGGCGAGAATCGCGTGAGCATCGCCGCCGTTGCCGCCGCCGCCGCCGACGATCCCGCCGCCTAACGAAGCCCCGCCGGTGCCGCCGTATCCGCCGAACGCCAGTCCGGTCCGGAAGTTGTTGGCCATTCCGCCTTGGCCGCCGTTACCGCCCGTGTCACCGGTGCCGCCGACGCCGCCAGAACCGCCGATCGCATTACCGGCGGTACCTAGGGGGTAATACCCGATGATCGCGTCGCCGCCCTGGCCGCCGTTACCGCCCGTTGCCGTGCCGGTGCCGCCAGCACCGCCGTTGCCGCCCACCGCGTTTCCGAATCCGATGCTCAGCGCGACGCCACCGGTTCCACCGTTACCGCCGACAACGCCACTGCCGCCAGTACCACCGGTGCCGCCGTAAATGTCACTCCCGCCGCCGGTTCCGCCGTTGCCGCCGTTACCGCCGGCCGTGCTGTCGCCGCCGTTTCCGCCGTTGCCTGCGATGCCGAGATAGCCGGTACCGCCGCCAGCCCCGCCGTTCCCGCCGTTGCCTGTGGTTGCGGATCCGCCGACCCCGCCCGACCCGCCATTGCCGACGACGAACCCACCGACCCCGCCGTTGCCGCCGTTGCCGCCGTTGCCGCTGCTTGAGGATCCGCCGGCCGCGCCGTTACCGCCTAGGCCGAACCAGCCTGCGATTCCGCCGTTGCCGCCCGCGCCACCGGCCCAGCCGGCGCCGCCGTTACCACCGTTGCCGAAGATCCCGGCGGCACCGCCGTTGCCACCGGTGCAGGAACCGCTCGGACACGTAGGGCCGTCCCAGCTGAATCCCTGGCCCCCGTTGCCGAACAAGACCCCGCCCGGCTGGCCGTTCGGGCTGGCCGCGGTCCCGTCAGCACCGTTGCCGAACAGGTACGTCAATAGCGGGTCGACCGGGCCGGAACCCGTTGCCGCGGCCTGCAACGTCCGTGTGCTTGCGGCGGCTAGGGGCGACCCGGCCGTGCGCAGGTTAGCTGAGGCGGCCGCGGCCGTCCGGGATGCCGCCGCGGGAGCTATCCGGGTGACTGGGGCAGCAGATGCGACGCTGGCAGCAGCACGAGCCTCGGGCTTTGATTCGGCGCCAGTTGCCGAGCCGGCCATCCGGGACGGACGCGCCCTAGCAGCTGGTCGCGGCGAGTCGGGGTTGCGTGCAGCGCGGTGGGTCGAAGACCGAGAGTCCCCGCCAGCGCTGTGAGCCGACGCGTCTCCGGTCGAGGGTTCGGCATTCGCGGTACCGGTCGCGCCGGCCATAGTGGCAAAAGCCCCCAGGGTGAAGGCTCCTGCCGCGAGCCACACTGTGGCCTGGCTGGGCTGTTGTGGGGCGCGGTGGCGGGCGGCGGTGCGCTGAATTCCGAGCCTGGCCCGTTTTCTGGCCTTCGCCCGATTTACCGCACGGTGTTTTCCCGCCACAGTTTTCCCTAAGTTTTTATTATCTGATTCTCAGGATCCTAGCACTTCGCCCCAGAGTTCGCGCTCCTGCGTACGAACAACCCCGACCAATTGTAGCCGACGGGCGCGGACCTCCCACCAGGGGTAAGACCCAGGCCCAGGAAATCATCTCGTGTTCTTCCTGGGGGTTCGTGGGGAGACGGCCTTGGCAGTTGGGCGCTGGGCCGTCGCCGCGGTCGCTGCCGGCGCGACCGCTGAAGCCTTTGCCGCTGCCGGCGCGACGCTGCGACGTGGCACCGAAGCCACCGAAGCCACCGAAGCCCCCGAAGCCACGCCGGGAATGGCGAGGCCGTTGATGTTGAAACCGGTGTTCGGTTGCCTGATGATCGCATCTCTCTGGAAGATCGACCCCGCGAGTGCCAGCGGACCGGGGCCGGCCTCCACCGTGTTGCGGTCGCCGGCGACGTTGAAGGCCCAGTTGGGGAGACCCGGCCCGACGGGCCCGTTCGCAGTCACCACATTGTCTCTGCCAAGAATGTTCGCGGCGAGGTTAAAAAAGCCGTTCGATTCGACTCGGGCGGTGCCGCCTTCGCTTGCACCGCCGAACAGATTGAGAGCCAGAGTGCCAAATCCTTCTGTGGATGTCACCGGGCTGCCGGCGCTGAAGGGCGAGATGCCTGCGGTGAGGCTGAGCGACCCGATGGTATTCGACGTGCCGCGCCCCAGCTGCAACGCAATACCGAAGACGCCGGAGACGGCAGCTTGGTTTCCCAGACCTTCGCCCACTCCGATGGCGATATTGCCGACGCCGAAGGTTCCCGCGGTGCCGGGGCCCAGTTGAAGTGCCAGGCCGAATAGCGAAATGTAGCCCAATGCGATAGCGCCGTCACCGATCGCCGTCGCGAAATTGAAGGCACTGGTACCGATTGTGACGGTCGAGGCATTGGCATTCTTGCCGATCGCCAGCGCACCACCGAATAACGTTGGAGCGTTCGCTACAGCGCCATCGCCGATCCCGATCGCGTAGGTGGTCAGGGTGCTGGTGCAGCCGTTGCCGTTGCCGATACCGAACATCGAAAAGCAACTCGCCTGGGCGGGCGCTGCTCCGCCGATCGCCCCGCTCGCAAGCGCCCCGGAGACCAGAGCGCCCAGCAGCACCCCACTTTTAGCTCGAATCCTGTTCATGGACATCCCCTTCGCTGGTGTGGCGACCTTGCTCCGTCGGGATCGAAAGCCCCCGCCCCGCGAATCGAAGATTGCACCA
>SXGT01356404.1_pt1 | contig 12502 bp, 9 predicted proteins | sample 3176221 | NCBI WGS metagenome assembly SXGT01 (sample SAMN11356862, study PRJNA531348) | freshwater metagenome | isolation source: freshwater sample F1-120 | place: China: Fuxian Lake, Yuxi | collected 2017-12-25
AACAGACAGGGGGCTGACGCCGCCCCGCTCGCCAGAATATTCAAAGCCACAAACTCACAGGAGGCTCATCATCGCAAAAAATCGAAACACCTTTGCCAAACGAAGCCGAGAAATGGACAAGAAGCACAAGGCCGACCACAAGCGTGAGGCCAAACGCGTCAAAAAAGACAACGAGTCAGAGCCGGGTACGGAGCCGACCATCACAGTCGCCTATCACCCTGACGCGGAATTACCAAAGGGAACATGAGGCCCGGCCGCGAAAATCACGCAGTCGCGCGAGTCCTTGAAGCCTGAAACGCCAGCGAAGAATTCCGGATCAATTTCTTCGCTGGCGCTTCAGGCTTCAACCGTTTCTGGGCGGACAATTGATTGGCTTCAAAGCCCCACCACCGCGACACGGAGATCCATGACGTTGGTGTGAGTTGGGCCGGTGAGTAACAGGCCGCCGCATTGCTCGAAGAAGGGATAAGAGTTGTTGATCGCCAGGAACACGGCGGGATTGAGACCATTGGCGAGTGCCGCTTGACGCAGGCTTTCGTCCACAACCGCTCCGGCCGCGTTGGTCGGGCCATCTTCGCCGTCCGTACCGCCAGACAAAATTGCGACGCGATCGAGGCCGTCGCTCCACAGATGCTGCAACGCGGCGAGCGCGACCTCTTGATTGCGGCCTCCCTTGCGCGGCTGGTCCGTTGGAACGAGTTTCACGACCGGCTCACCGCCGCAGAGTACACAAACCGGCGGCACGGCATCGGCTTGTCCGTCTCGAATGCGGCGACACAGTTCTGCTAACTCGCATCCGACTGCTTGAGCTTCCCCCGCGTTGTTTGAACCGAGTGACTGCACCTTGAAACCCAACTCGCGGGCCTTGCTCGCTGCCGCCTCGAGCGCGGCCGCGTTGTTGCCGATGACTTGATTTCTCGATTTGAGAACCGTAACGCGACCGCCAAGGAGCGGCTCGCTCTGATCACGCGGGCCGCTCCCTGACGGTCGCGGTACGGCTCTCAGCGATCTGAAAATCGACTCTGGGACCTGCGGCGGCTGCGCGCCGAATCGTTCCAGCACAGCGAGTGCGTCCGCCGCCGTGCTGGTGTCCTCGACCGTCGGGCCGGAGGCGATCACATCCAGCGGATCCCCGATCACGTCGGAGATAATGAGCGTGATCACGGCTCGTGCTTGCGCGGCGGCCCGCGCGAAGCCGCCCCCTTTGAACAGCGATAGATGCTTGCGGACCGTGTTGAGTTCTTGAATGCGCGCACCGGAACGCATCAGAAAGCGTGTCACCGCTTGTTTGTCCGCCAGCGTGATTCCGGGAATCGGAGCCGGCGAGAGTGCGCTCCCGCCTCCGGAGATCAGCACGAGCACGAGATCGTTCGGCCCAGCGCCGTGGGCGAGTTCTAGAATTCGTTGCGTGCCGAAGACACCCTCTTCGGTCGGCTCATTGACTCCCGCTGGTCGCGCGGCATGCAACACGATCCGTCTCAAGGGACGGACACAATCGGAGGGGACATTCACCCAGCCGATCACTTTCGCGCCGACGAGTTCTTCACCCAGCGCGGCTTCGATGGCCGACGCCATGCCGGCTCCGGCTTTTCCGGTGCCGAGCACGATGATGCGGTCGAGCGAATCGACAGCGAATGACTCGCCGCAAACCGAAAGCGTGCGACTGTCGCAGGAAACCACGTTGCTAACTAAGCGATCCGAGGCGACTGCGGCGACGCCTGCCTCCCAAATTGCACGGGCCTGTTCGCGGAGCGTCATTGGAAAGTCCCACATCAAATGCCAAAACCCCATCGGACCTGCCGGATGGAGTTTTGGAATTGTATGAGACTACGCGCTCGGACGCAGCCGGCGGTACAGCGTCAGCGCTTCGTACAGATCGGCGGAGATTTTGATTTCGTCTTCCGCGAAGTCGCTCAGCCAGGTGCGATCCGCTTTGGCGGCATCGAACAGAACGCGCACGATTTGCTTGAGCCGGACTCGCTTCATCTTGGGACGGCTCACCGGAAGGTTCTCAGGATCGAAGATTTTCAATCTGGTGTGCGTTCGGGTGGCATTCATCGGCGGGCCTTCCTTGTGCGATGGTGGGGAGGGGCGAGGGCGGGACCGATCCTCGTGATCGGCATACGTTTCATCGACGGTCCGATAGCAACGACTTGAGAAGATCTGGCGACCACACAAGATTTTTCGCGCGAGAGGTAATGATCTAAAACAAAGTGCGACGTCGGCTAAAGTCCGACTCAAGGCAGGACGACCAGTTCCGGCACACCCTGCCGCTCAGATCGCTCGACTTTGCCACAGCCAGTCGTCACCTTCCCGACCGTTGTCTCCAGCTTGCCTGGCCAATTTCTTTTTGCGAGTTCCGCGCGCGGCGATTAGCATCTCACGCCGCTTTCAGCATTCAATTGGGTTCCACGATGGACCGCAGTATGGACGAGCCGTCAATTGATCTCGCACGCCTCGCGCACGAATTGGGGCATCGCCTCGAACAAGTGCAAAACGTCGTCGCGTTGTTGGACGCGGGGAACACCATCCCGTTCATCACACGCTACCGCAAAGAGAAGACGGGCAACCTTGACGAAGAGCAATTGCGGACCATCGAGCAACGAGTCCGCTCGCTCCGCCAAATCCAGGAGCGTGCCGCCGCGATTCTGCGGTTGATCGAAGCTCAGGGCAAGCTGACCCCTGATCTGCGGGCTGAAATTGAAGCGGCCGTGACGCTCAAACGGCTCGAAGACTTGTATCTGCCGTTCAAGCCCAAACGTCAATCGCGAGCGTCCGCCGCACGCGAGCGGGGACTTGAACCGCTGGCCGCTCTTATCTGGGCGGGGGCTCCAGAACTGACCGATCTCAACGCGGCGGCTGCGCCGTTTGTGAACCCGGAGAAGGAATTGCCCAGCACCGTTGAGGTGCTGCAAGGTGCGGCCGATATCCTCGCCGAGAACATTTCGGAAGAGGCGGCTCTTCGGGAAGCCTGTCGCCAGTTGGCGTGGCGAACCGGCAAATTCTCTGGCACACCAACCAAAGCCGGCTCTGAGAACGGCCAAGAATACCGTGACTATTTCGAGTTCACCGAATCGGTTTCCAAGATCCCGCCACATCGCGTGCTGGCGATCAATCGGGGCGAAAAGTCCGGCGCGCTGCGCATCAAATTTGAATGGGACGACGCGGCGGTCAGCCAATCGTCCGAAGCGCACTATCGCTGGGAATCACATCCACAACGTGACTTCTTGAAGAGCTGTCTAGCCGATGCGCTGTCGCGACTGATTCAGCCGAGCCTCGAACGGGAAATCCGGCGCGAGTTATCCGACAAAGCCGAGTCGCAAGCGATCGACGTGTTCGCTCGCAACCTGCGGAGCCTGCTGTTGCAGCCGCCGATGTGTGGGCAGCGCGTGCTGGCGATCGACCCCGGATTCCGCACGGGCTGCAAAGTCGCGGTGCTGGATGAATTCGGCAACCTCGTCGTGTCGGACGTCGTCTATGTCACGGGCAACGCCGAAAAACGAGCGGGGTGTTCCGCGCGGCTCGCGGAACTCATGCGGGAGCACAATTGCCAAGTCGTGGTGATCGGCAACGGCACCGCGTGTCGCGAGACCGAAGATCTCGTCACCGAGATGATCGCCAAGGAAATGCCGGAAGCGCGATACGTCATCGTGAATGAAGCGGGTGCCAGCATCTATTCGACGAGTATTGTGGCTCGCGAAGAATTCCCGAATCTCGAGGCAACGGGACGCGGCACAATCTCGATTGGGAGACGCTTGCTCGACCCTCTCAGCGAACTGGTGAAGATCGAACCGCAACACATTGGCGTCGGCATGTATCAGCACGATGTCGGCAAAAAAGAGTTGAAGGAGTCGCTCGACCACGTTGTCGAGTCATGCGTGAATTACGTTGGCGTCGATCTCAACACGGCCAGCGCGTCGCTGCTGCGGCGCGTGTCGGGGTTGAATCAATTAATCGCTCGGCGCGTTGTCGAATGGCGTGAGCAAAACGGCCGCTTCAACTCGCGACGGCAACTGCTGGAAGTTCCAGGACTCGGAGAAGCAACGTTCACGCAAGCGGCCGGCTTCTTGAAGATCGGCGGCGGTGACGAACCGCTCGACGGTACTTGGATTCATCCGGAGAGCTATGAAGCGGCCAACAAAGTGCTCGAACGGCTGGGCTTCAATGCTCGCAGTTTGATCGAAGCCGAGCAGACGCGTGACGAACTGCGGCAACGCATGGAAGAAATGCAACCAGAGGCGCTGGCGGCAGAGTTGTCGGTCGGCTTGCCGACGTTGAATGACATTCTCGATGCGCTCTGTCGTCCTGGTCGCGACCCGCGCACGGACTTGCCCGGCCCGGTCTTCAAGCAAGGCATCCTCAAATTGGACGACCTGCAAGAGGGGATGGAACTGACCGGCACCGTTTGCAATGTTGTGGACTTCGGCGCGTTTGTTGATGTCGGCTTGAAGGACAGCGGGTTGGTTCACATCAGTCAGTTGTCGGCGAACTACGTCCCCACGCCGCACAGTCTCGTGTCGGTGGGCAATGTGGTAACGGTGTGGGTGCTGGCAGTCGATAAGGAGCGCAAGAGAGTCAGCTTGACGATGATTAATCCCGGCACACCGCGACAAGTGCGCGGTCCCCAACCTCCGCGCCGTGGGCAATCGCCAGACAGCAATGCTCAACCGAGCGAGCGACGGGAACGTCGTCCGTTCAAAAAACCTCAGCAGCAAGTCGCCGTTCAGACACAGCCGGCTGCGGAAGCGACGGCCACGCGGGTGCAGCGCGACGTTCGACCAGAGAGCGTTTCTAGTGAACCACCGAGACGAAAGAAGGGGAACGCCCCACCGGTGAAGCTCACCGATGAGATGGTCGAGGGCAAACAGGCTCTGCAGGGCTTCGATCAACTCGCTGCGTTGTGGAAGCAGAGTCACGCGAAGTAACACGACTAAGAATTTGGGTTCATGAGTGAGCGGCAAGTCGCTAGTCGCCGGCCATTTGCCGGCACCGGCGGCTAGCGCCTTGCCGCTCACAACCCACGTTTCAAGTGTTGACGGAGCACTCGTGATTCGGTGTCGTTCATGTCCGATTCGATTCGCACATTTGTGGCCGTCAAAGTGGCCGTGCTGCCGGAGTTGCTCGCGGTCTTGACGTCGCTCGCGGCGATGCGTTGGCCGGTGGTCGCTGTTCCGCCGGACAAACTGCATGTGACCTTGAAGTTTCTTGGTGAGACGCCGTTTGAGATGTGTGACACCATTCAACGTCAAATCGCGCAAGCGGTGTCCGGCCAGCCGCCAATTCCGTTGCGAGTGGAATCCTTGGGAGCATTTCCCACGACGGCTCGCCCCTCCGTAGTTTGGGCGGGACTGGCTGACGCGGAACCGTTGGCTGCGATCGCGAAACGATTGGAGACGCTGCTGGAACCGCTCGGCTTTGCTCGGGAGTCACGGCCATTTCACCCGCACCTGACATTGGCTCGCATCAAAGGACGCCCGCCGCGAGAGCTATTTGATTTGCTGCGGCATCATGCCGAGACTCGCTTCGGCACTTTCGAGGTTCGATCCGTTGAGTTCATACGGTCGGATCGTCAGCGCGATGGGGCGCACTACTCGACGCTGGCCTCGTGCGCGTTGGGTTGACGCGGCCAACCGATCGCAAACAACGTGGAGGACGCTTTTAACGTGCTCGTCACATCGACGGGATTTGGCTAGACAATCCGCCGGCGGCTGGAACGTAACATTGATTGACGTAGTCCATCACCATGCGGTCGGAATTGAATCGCCAGCCGAGCGTGCGGACCGAGCGTTTGACTCGCTTGATCCAGCGTTGCGGCAGGTCGTCCGCGTCCCGTTCGTAGTACATCGGCAGGACTTCGTTGCGCAGCGTGTCGATCAAACTCTTCCAATCGCGGTCGTCTTGAATGGCGTCGTTGACATGCGTGCGACCGGTGCCAATCGCGAAGCCGTTGGTGCCGTCGTAGGCTTCAGCCCACCAGCCGTCCAGGACCGACAGGTTCAGTACGCCGTTGAGCAACACCTTCTGGCCGCTAGTTCCCGATGCTTCGTGCGGGCGGCGTGGGTTGTTGAGCCACACATCTACTCCTTGCACGAGATGCCGCGCAAGATTGATGTCGTAGTCTTCGAGAAACACGATCCGCCCCTTCAGCTTGGACTGCTGAGTGGCTTGCCAGACTCGTTGCAAAATCGCCTTGCCGTTGCCGTCCGCCGGGTGCGATTTACCCGCGAAGATGAATTGGACCGGCCGCTGCGCATCGCTGACCAACTCGGCGAGGATGTCGAACTCGCGGAGGATCAAATCCGTCCGCTTGTACGGCGCGAACCGGCGAGCAAAACCAATCAGCAATGCTCGCGGATCGAGAGTGTTGGCGATCTCAGCGACCTTTTCTTCGCTCGCGTCGTTCCGGCGGGCTTGAGTTTCGAGTCGCCGACGGGTGAAGCCGATCAACTGATTCTTCAGCGACTGGTGCGTCTCCCATAACTCGCCGGCAGTCGCTTGCTCAAAGGCGGACCAGACGTCGGGTTCGCCGGTACGTGTGTGCCAGTTGACCGGCAGGACGCGGTCGTACAGGACGCGCATCTGCGGCGCGAGCCACGTTGGAACATGCACGCCGTTGGTGATGTGCCCGATGGGGATTTCTTCTTCGCTCTGCCACGGCCAGAGGCTGGCCCACATGCGGCGACTGACGACCCCGTGCAGCGACGACACCGCATTCGCTTTCCGACTGAGCTTGAATGCCAGCACGGTCATGCAGAACGCTTCATGATGGTTCTGCGGGTTGACTCGCCCCAGCCCCATCAACGCGTCATGGCTCAGTCCCAACTGGTCGGCGAGCGGACCAACGTGTTCCTCGACCAAGCCGGCATCGAAACGATCGTGGCCGGCATCGACCGGCGTATGCGTGGTGAAGCAACAGCTCGCCGCCGTTTCGCGAATCGCCGCGTCAAAGGACAGCCCGTCTTCTTGAATCCGAGTCCGAATGATCTCCAACGGCGCGAACGCGGAGTGTCCTTCATTCATGTGGATCACGCTGGGCTGGATGCCCAACGCCGAGAGCGCCCGCGCGCCGCCGATACCCAGCATGACTTCCTGCCGAATGCGGATGCGGATGTCGCCGCCGTAGAGCCGAGCCGTCAGGCGGCGATCCTCCTCTGAGTTGTTCGGAATGTTCGTGTCGAGCAGATACAACGGAATGCGGCCGACATCACAACGCCACACGCGCGCGAAAATCGACCCAGACCGCGTCTGCACCGAGATCACCACCGGCTGGCCATCCTTGCCGAGCGCCGGGCGCAGCGGCAGCTTGTCCGGGTTGATCGTCTTGTAGCTTTCCTGTTGCCATCCGTCCGCATCGAGATGCTGCGAGAAGTATCCCTCGCCATACAACAGACCGACTCCGACCAGCGGGATGCCCAGGTCCGAGGCACTCTTCAAATGATCGCCAGCGAGAATACCCAAACCGCCGGAGTAAATCGGCATCGACTCGTGCAGCCCGAACTCGGCCGAGAAGTACGCGACCGGGCGGTGATTGAGAATGCCGGCTCGCGTCGCTCCCCAGGTATCTTGGGCGACCATGTACTCTTGCCAGCGGCGGTAGGCGTAGTTGATCCGCGAGTGCAAGCCGAGCTCGCGTGCCTGCTGCTCTAACTTGTCGGGCGAGTATTCCTGCAATAGCGTGATCGGGTTGTGAGCGTTCCCAGACCAGAGCGGTTGGTTGATTGCACGGAACGATTCGTTGAGTCCTGCTTGCCAGCTCCACCACAAATTACTGGTCAGTTCCGTCAACTTCTGATGCAACGACTTCGCTTCGGCCATCTCACCGTCCTTGTCAGTAGAGCACACTCCTAGCCCCGATTGGGCGGGCGGAGTATAGCCACCGCCCAAGCAAGGTCGAGGGGTTCCAACATCCACAGTGGACAGCCGAGGATGGCACCATCGAGTCTATTTCTCCGACGATTCCACTCGCCTGTTTCAGGCTTCACCAACTTGCCTCGCCGATCCGCGAAGAATCCAATTCCTCACCGACCGTTTATTACAGATCACTGAGGTCTCCATGTTGAATACTCTGCGCCGCCACCCATCTTGGTCATTGTCCGCTATCACTCTCCTCTTGGCATTGCCGACGATGGCCGACGAACCGCCGGTGAAATGGCGGGCCTCTCAACAAACTGCCGTCGCCGAAGTCACTCGTCTCGAGCCGCAGCTCAAAGCGGTCAACAAGGCGATCTGGGAGTTCGCGGAAGTCGGCCTGGAAGAGCGCCGCTCGTCCGCCCTATTGGTCGAGAAGCTGAAGGCGTCCGGTTTCGCGGTACAGACCGGTGTTGCGAACATGCCGACATCCTTCGTCGCGAGCTACGGTTCCGGCAAACCGATCATCGGCATTCTCGCCGAATACGACGCGCTGCCGAACCTCTCGCAACAAGTTGCCGCGGATCGAGTAGCTGTCACGGACGGAGCGCCCGGCCACGGTTGCGGACATAGCGGCTTGGGGACCGCCGCACTTGGAGCGGCGCTGGCCGTCAAAGCCGCGATGGAAAAGCACAAGCTTCCCGGAACCATCCGCCTCTATGGTACGCCCGCCGAAGAGACGCTGATCGGCAAGGTCTACATGCAGCTCGACGGGCAATTCAAAGATCTGGATGCCTGCCTGCACTGGCATCCGGCGTCGGCCAACAACGTCTGGGTGATGAGCAGCAAAGCTGCCGTCAGCGTGAAGTTCTCCTTTGCCGGCACCGCGGCCCATGCGTCGGGTAGCCCGTCGAGCGGACGCAGCGCGCTCGATGCCGTCGAACTCATGAACGTCGGCGTGAACTTCATGCGCGAGCACATCAAGGAAGATGCGCGCATTCATTACGTCATCACTGACGGCGGCGGCGCTCCCAACGTCGTCCCCGCCAAAGCCGAGAGTTGGTACTACGTCCGAGCCAACTCCCATGAAGACGTCGAGAAATACTATGCGTGGGTCCGCGACATCGCAGAAGGTGCCGCCAAGATGACTCGCACGAAGGTCAAAATTCAGATTGATACCGACTGCCACGAGATCATCGGCAACCGCCCTCTGGCCGAGATGCTGCACCGCAACTTGACCGCGGTCGGCGCTCCGAAATTCTCGGACGAGGAAAAGATGTTCGCACGCAAGGTGCAGCAGTCGCTGATCGACGAGTTCGGCTCGAAGTTCCCGCTGGCGATCGACGAATCGATTCAGCCGCTGAGCTTCGCCGACGAACCGAACAAAGGCTCGACCGACGTCGGCGACATCAGTTGGCACGTCCCCACCTGCGGCCTGCGAGTCGCCTGCTTCGCCGCCGACTCCCCCGGCCACAGTTGGCAAAACGTCGCCTGCATCGGCTCGACGATTGGCGAAAAAGGCACGATCACAGCGGCTAAAGTCCTGGCCGCCACGGCTCTTGATCTATTGGAAAAAACGGACGTCCTGGCCGCCACTCGCGAAGACTTCGCCAAGCGGATGGAATCGAGAAAGTACACGTCGCTCATTCCCAAGGGGCAGAAGGCACCTCAAAAAATCCGTTGATGGGAGCCGGCACCGCTGCAATTTGGATTCGGCTATCACGATCATTCACAGAACAGATGAACTATAAATGAGTAAAGTCCCTCTGCCGATGGCTCAATCGATTCAACTGCCGAGTCGCCTCGCCACTGAGTACAGGCATGGCCTCCGCGGCACGGAGGCAATGCCTTCGGGCAAATAACTTAGGGACATTGATTTCCGGTCTGGGCTTGCTCTGGCGTTCCATCTTGGGTGATCGTGCAAGTCCACTCTGCATGAACATTAGCCTTATACGGTCCGTTATCGGCCACTGGTCTCGAAAAATTTGTCGTACTATTTCCAATGCTCGGAAGCATTTGCTGGGGATTTCCATCATTGCCCCACGCCCCGCTCACTTTCCGCAGGAGTTGAGCCAGAGGGAATCCGGACTTTGCCGTACAACTCCCGTTTGCGACCACTGGTGCGAACACGCTAGCAGTGACGGTGATTTGCCTCATCGTGCCCATCGTTTGGCAACTGACTTGAGCATTTTGAATGGCCCTCGCACCAACACCGCAGTCTTCGCGACTATTCATTGTTCTGTCCTCTCTTTGGCGTTTAAAAACATCACAGCCACATCACGCGACGCGACTGATTTTCCCAATCCTATGATACCAACCGATCCCTCTGCCGAAGCCAGCTGATTCAGACTCTTTTCATCCAAGTCAGGTTGCCAGACCTTTTCTCCGTCGATAAGCACCTGAATTCCAGCCTTATCAATCCACAATTCCAACGAGATAACATCGCTCGCTGGGATTAGAATCTCGATACGTGCCAACCCTTTCACATTGTTGACCCATGGGACGTTCAGAAGGAACTCGCTCGTCTTCAAATGTTGTAGATTTAACGTGAGCGGGTGCTCGTTGCTGACACGCTCGAGACGTACAGCAAAACACTCGTGTTGTTTCTTTGGAAGAGCCGCGATGTCCTCACTGACACCCCAGACAAATCCAACGCTACCCACCCAGTCTTCAATGACGAACGATCCTTTCAGCCGCATTGGAGCCTGACCGACGTATCGAGTGGCAAGAACCCAAACATTGCCAGCGCACCTTACATTAAGCAGTTTTTTCGATTCATTTTGATCAATCAGATCGGTTTGCGTTCCCTTCAAAAAAGCTACCGTGTCCAACGGTTCCGCCAGCATCTCGCGCCAAACTGGATGCTGGGGAGATTGCTGCACGCGATGCGAACGATTCTGACTGCCAAACCCGAAGTAGCCGATCCCCGCGATAAGCAGGCAGATGACAGCAATCAGTGCGATTCTTGCAAACCTCAGAAGTGCCTGGGGCTCGATACGCGATTTGTACAGCTCGTTGGCCAGATCTAGCCCCGTCGAGAAACGGCTACTCGACTCTTTCGCCAAACATCGCAGACAAATTCGTTCCAGCGCGGGTGAAATGGTGTCATCAATCGACCGCAGCGGCCGCACCTCGCGATGGATGATTTGGTCGAGCAGATCGCTCGAAGTTTTGAATTGGAAGGGAAGGCGGCCTGTCAACAACTGAAAGAGAATCACACCCAAGCTATACAGGTCGGAGCGGCCATCGACCAAATGGCCTTCTCCACGCGCTTGTTCGGGGGACATGTACGATACGGTTCCGACCACTCCTTTTTCGGCTGTCAATTGCTCCTCTTCGGAAATCGCTAGGCCGAAGTCGGTGATGGCCGGTGTGCCATCTGGCCTCATCAAGATGTTGGATGGCTTGATGTCTCGATGCACGAGTCCCGCTCGATGGGCTTGATGGAGGCTGCGTGCGAGTTGTGCCACGATGCGAACGGCTTCCTCACGCGGCAATTGCTCCGTCTTCATTCGCTGTGCCAGAGTGTGGCCGTCCACGAATTCCGAGACGATAAAAGTGCCGGCCCCCACATGTCCGATGTCATAAACGGGGACGATCCCGTCGTCTTTGAGTGAAGCCGCTCGTCGGGCCTCATCGCGAAACTGCGACGTCAAATCAAAACGCCCCAGAATTTCTTTGCGCGGAAGCTTGATCGCCACCAACCGGTTGAGCTCCGGATCAAAAGCCTTCCAGACTTCACCGAATGCTCCGCGTCCGAGGAATGCATCCAGGCGATAGCGTCCTACAAAATCGCCCCTTCCCCAATTCGCCCACTCTGAGATATGCGCGGAGGTGGGCGGGACCGCGTCGATCGTGGAATCCTATCGACAGGTCGTTCGAGCCATGCGGAGGCTTTAACGTGAGGGCCTCGAAGGCCCAATGGATTTCCTGCTGGAAGTCGGGAAATCGAGCCAGGTACTCCTCGGCACTCGGCTCTCGGCCGTGTTGCCGATGAAAACTGAGTTCGGCATCGAGCAATTCCAAAAACAAAGCCGATCGATCCGCAGCAGAGACTTTGCTCAACCACGTTTCAATCGACGAGCCACCTTCCGTTTGAAGTTGCGACTCGAATGCCGCCCGTAGATTCTTGACCGCCGAGATCCTGTCGCCGGTCAAATTGGGAAGATGAGTTGAATTCAGCGGCACAGCACGTCTCCCCAGAACCGAGGGCTGACGACGAGAAGAAAGCACAATCTGTCAAAGCGGCGAGTTTCTTAATGGTTTGCGAACGCTCGTCACGTAAAGCGGCGATGAACTTGATCGCGGCGAAACAAGGTGCTGTTGACGATTCAAACCCGCAAACATTTCCTCTGAAAATCGTGCTTCGGCATGTTCACCGTGATCGTCAAAGTGACGCCTTCGCCAATGTCTCGATGTGGCCGCTGAATGAAAATAGATCTCGTGTACCATGACTCGTTGGCCCTTTCCCCTTAGTCTGTCCTAATCATGTCGCTTGAATCACGAACTCGACAACCAAAGATTCCCACAAGCATCGTGCTCTTCACGGGTGCCTATTTGTTGCCGGCGATCGCTGCTGCCGTCTGGACGCAAAATGGGGAGTTTGTGTTTTATTGTGCTGTCATGCTGATTCAGGCGGTGCTGGTAGTCGTGA
>SXGT01793077.1_pt1 | contig 12502 bp, 13 predicted proteins | sample 3176221 | NCBI WGS metagenome assembly SXGT01 (sample SAMN11356862, study PRJNA531348) | freshwater metagenome | isolation source: freshwater sample F1-120 | place: China: Fuxian Lake, Yuxi | collected 2017-12-25
GCGGCGGAGATGCCGCCTTGCGCCGCGACAGTGTGAGAGCGAGTTGGGAAAACTTTGGTGACACAAGCGGTTTTCAGACCGGCTTGTGCAGCCCCGAGCGCAGCGCGGAGGCCCGAGCCGCCGGCGCCGACGACGACAACGTCAAACGTGTGATCGATCCAATTGTAAGCGGCCAAAGGATCAGACTCCGAAATTCAGGGACAGCACAGCAAAGATCGCCGCCGCACCAAGTACGAGCGGCACGCCGGCATTGATCAGTAGCAGCAGCACTTTGGTGAACGGGCGATGGATATAGTCGAGGATCACTTCCTGCATGCCGAGCGACATGTGATAGAGGCTCGCCAGCAACAGCAGGATCGTGCCGACAGCGTTGAACGGGTCGGTGAGGAAATCTATCGCTGAAAGGTAAGCGCCGTCACGGATGGCGAGCGCGGCGCTGACGACGAACCAGGGCGCCAGCAGCGCCAGAGCGATCGAGGTCCAACGCATGGCGATGAAATGGCCGGTGCCTTCGCCCGAGGCGCCGTGATGGCGAACCCGGCCAAGCGCACTGCGCATACGGGTGGAAGAAGATCCGCTCATCGTCAGGCTCCGAAGCTCAAGAGCGCCCAAAGCCCGATAGGCGCGGCGATGGCGAACAGGATGACGAACCAGGCGCTGGTGTCGGCGTCAGTCGGCGTGAGGCCCAGGCCGGTGTCAAACACGAGGTGCCGGATGCCGTTGGCGAGGTGGTACGCCAGCGCGGCGACGATGAGATAAAGGATGGTCTGGCCGTACCAGGCGACGAGATGCGGCTCGATCAGCGCATATGCCTCGGGACCGGCGGCTGCAATTATGAGCCAGAACGCGAACAAGATCGCTGCGCCATACAGCGCAAAACCTGAAAATCGGTGCAGGATCGAACTCGCCATGGTGACGTGCCACCGCCAGATCGAAAGATGCGGCGATATGGGGCGATCTTCCGGGCGGGGGGCGCCGGCCATGCGAGCCTCTTGGTGCTTGATAAAGTACGTAGAATCTGGCGCGGGACATTAGGCGCGGGGGCCTTCAAGTCAATCAATCGAATTGCCGCGCCGTTCGTCGCTGAAGCGCTGGAATGCGGGCGCCGGAACGGTAAGGTCTGGGTCCTGGGGGAAAGAGCCATGATCCGTTTCCTGATCGTCTGCGCCGCGCTGTTGGCGACCGCAGCACCCGCTTTGGCGCAGGGCCGCACCAATAGCCGGCTGGCCGCAGTGATGGCTGAGTATGAGCGGATCGACCGCGCGGCGAGCCCATTTACGGCGGCGCGCGAAGGCGATGCCGAGGCGCTGCGCCGCCTGCCCGACCCGACACGGGAAGCGGCGCTGGCGCTGCGTGAGCAGTGGGTTCGGGTGCACGCCCAGACGGAGCGCGTGCCGACGCGTGGCCTATCAAGCGAGGACGCGCTCAACCGCGCCTATTTGCTGCGTGTGCTGGACAACCGCATCCGCAGCATCGATCTCGATTTGGCGCGCGTGCCGATCAGCAATGGCGATGGCTTCTTTACGCTGGCGGATGGGCTCGCTTATGGCACGCCAATCCGTTCCGCAGCCGATGCAGAAGCCTGGATCGCACGGCTGGAAGCGCTGCCGCTTTATTATGAGCGCAGCATCGCCAATGCGCGGCGTGGGATCACGTCGGGCTATACGCAGCCCCGGATCGTCGTGGATCGCGCACTTGAGACGGCGCGCGGGCAGATCGACACGCTCGAAACCACGTTGCTCACGCCGTTCGCGCGGACACCTTCGACGATGAGCGCGTCTCAGGTGGAAGGCTATCGCACCCGCGTGCGTGCGTTGGTGCAATCGCAGATCCTGCCGGCGCACCGCAATGCCATTGCCTTTATGGAGAACGAATATCTGCCAGCGGCGCGGCCTGACATTGGCGTACGCTCGGTCCCTGGCGGCGAGGACATTTATCGCTACCTGGTGCGTTCCTACACGACAACGGAGATGACGCCGGAGGAGATACACGAACTCGGCAACCGCGAAGTTGCGCGCATCCGCGCTGCGATGGAGGAAGAGGTTCGGGCCAGCGGCTTCAACGGCGACTTCGCGGCGTTCCAGCATTTCCTGCGCACCGATCCGCGCTTCTATGCGCAGACGCCGGAAGAATTGGTCATGCACGCATCCGAAATGTCCAAGCGCGCGGACGGTGAGTTGCCGCGTTTGTTCGGCACGCTTCCGCGCCTCCCCTACGGCATTCGCGTCATCCCGGCCGAAGCGGCGGAAGGCTCGACTACGGCGTATTATACGCGCGGCAGCGAAGCGCTTGGGCAATCGGGCACGTATTGGGTGAACACGTCGCGGCTCGATCAGCGGCCGCTTTATGAATTGCCGGCGCTCACGGTGCATGAGGCGATGCCGGGGCACCATCTGCAGATCGCGCGCGCGCAAGAGCTGGGCGAGCTCCCCTATTTCCGGCGCAACGCGTTCGTCACCGCCTACACCGAAGGCTGGGGACTTTACGCGGAAACGCTCGGCGAAGAGATGGGCATGTACCGCACGCCCTATGAGCGCTTCGGGCGCCTGAGCTACGAGATGTGGCGCGCCTGCCGCTTGGTGGCGGACACCGGCATTCACTGGATGGGCTGGGACATCGAGCAAGCGCGGCGCTGCTTTGCCGAAAACAGCGCGCTCTCGCCGCACAATATTCAAACGGAGCTGGAGCGCTACATCGCTACGCCGGGCCAGGCTTTGGCATACAAGATTGGCGAGCTGCGTTTGCGTGGTTTGCGCGCCGAGGCGACGGAGGCGCTGGGCGATCGCTTCGATGTTCGCGCGTTCCATGACGAAGTGCTTGGCGCCGGCGCGTTGCCGCTGGATGTGCTGGAGACGCGCGTGCGGGCCTGGATCGCGCGGGAGCGGGAGTGAGAAGCGCCCCCTCTCCCTCGCGGAGAGGGTTAAAAAACTGCGCTAGCGTTTCGGGATCGCGGCCCAGTAGTCGAAATCGAGCACCACGCTTGGATCGAATTCACCGGCTTCGTTTTTGAACGGAAAGCTGGCGGCGCTTTGGTTTTTTACCGCAACGAGGCGCAAGCGCAGCGCGCCAGCTGAGCCTAAGTCTTCTTTGTCCAGCACCTCGCTCCACGCGTAGAGCGTATCTCCAGCGAACAGCGGATTGACGTGGCGGCCGCCATTGATGGCGAGCATCATTTGCGCGTTGGCGAGGCCGTTGAACGCGAGCGCGCGGGCGATCGAGATGGTGACGCCGCCATAAATGAGGCGCTTGCCGAAGCGCGAGTCCTTCTGCGCCAATGCATCGAAGTGAACGCGCGCTGTGTTTTGATAAAGGCGCGTGGCGAGTTGGTGCTCGGCCTCCTCTACTGTCATGCCATCCACATGATCGATCTTTTCCCCGATGGCGTAATCTTCGAATATGTGCGGGCTGCCGGCGAGGCCGAGATCGTAGCCTTCGAAGTCCAGGCCCGGCGGCAGTAGGAGTTCAGCGCCTTTGACAAACGGCGCCGGCGTTGTTGGCGGGGCGTCTGTCACCGTCGCGCCGGCGTCGCGCTTATTGACCATCACCCAGCGCACATAGGAGAGCACGGCTTCGTCATCCTGGTTGAACCCAGTGGTGCGGACAGTGACGACGCCAGTCTTGCCGTTCGAGTTTTGCTTGACGCCAAGCACTTCGGAAACGGCATTCAGCGTATCGCCCGGATAGACCGGCGCGAGGAAGCGGCCCTCGGCGTATCCAAGATTGGCGACGGCGTTCAGCGAAATGTCGGGCACGGTTTTGCCGAAGACCATGTGAAAAACGAGCAGCGGATCGATCGGCGCGCCCGGCAGGCCGCAATTTTGCGCAAAACTATCAGCGCTGAAGAGCGCGTAGCGTGAGCCGGTCAACGCCGTATTGAAGGCTACATCGGCCTCCGTGACGGTGCGCGGCGTGGCGTGGGCGATGGTTTGCCCCGGACTGAAATCCTCGAAGAAATTGCCCGGATTGGATTTTGTCATGCGCCCTGAGTAGCGCGAAGCGCGCCCGGATCAACTCTCGCTTTGGCCGCAAGGTATGAATCGACGCGCCCCCTCCGCCGCGCTAGCGTTACGGTAAGGGGAGAACGGACATGTCGAACACGGTTCTGGACTGGGTGAAGGGGCTCGCGCTGCCGGTGGCGAGCTTGGTGGCGTCGGGGGCCTTCTTCGGCATTCAGATGCAGCAGCAGGCGTTCGAGCGGAAGCTCAACAACATCGAGAACGGCTACCGCTCCTATTTCGAGCGGCGCACGGCGCTGGCGACTGGCGCGGATGTGACGACGGAAGCGACTCTGCTGCAATTGCTCGGCAATGCATTCCCGAACGTGTACTGCAATGTGCGCGCCGATATGTACACGCGCACGACTAATGCGGAAGTCGGCCTGCCGGGTGAGGATCCATTCACCGAAGCGGATCGCCGCTACCTGATTTCATTCCTGGTCGCGAACCGTACGCCGCCGCGCGGCGAATTCCGCACGGACTTTGTTTCACTGCTGCGCAGCCAGCAAGAGGCGCCGCCGCAAGCGTGCAATTCGGATTTCGACATCGAGCGCGGCGTTGTCGCGCCGCCAACCGAGGCGCCGGCTGCGCTGGTCGTCGAAAATGCGCCAAGCGCCGCAGCGCCAAACGCAACAGCAGACGTGCCGGCGGTGGCGCAGGCGCCGCAGATCGACCCCGCCGTCCGTGCGCGGATCAACCCCCGCATCGATGCGGCGCGCGAAATCGTCGAGCGCGCCTACGCGCCGCGGGCGCAGACCTATCAAGTCTTCTTCCATGTCCGGGAAGGTGGGACGCGATCGCGCGAGTCAATTGATCCGCTGCGCGCGCCGCTGGCTGAAGCCAATTTCCGAGTCATGCGCGGCGTCGAAATGGTGGCGCAGAGCTCGTTCCCACGGACTCCGCAGGTCCGCTATTTCGGACCCGATCAGGAAGGCGCGGCGAACGAATTGGCGGCGGCGCTCAATGCGCACTATCGCGCTGAAGGGCTAACGTTCGAGACACGCGCCATCGGCGCTCAATTCCCGAACATGCCGCCGTCGCATCTGGAAGTGTGGGTGCCTTAGGCCAACGCGCTGATCGCCTCCGCGACAGCGACGACGCGCTTGGCTTCTTCCAGGTGCAGAAGTTCGGTCATGCGCCCGTCCACCTTGATAACGCCTTTGCCGGCGTTTTCAGGGAGGGCGAACGCGGCGATGACGGCGCGAGCGCGCTGCACCTCATCTTCTGTCGGCGCGAAGACGGTGTTGGCGGTTTCGATTTGGCTCGGATGGATCAGCGTTTTGCCGTCGAATCCGAACTCCAAGCCCTGCTCGCACTCGGCCCGGAAGCCTGCTGTGTTGGCGATGTCGTTGTAAACACCGTCGATCGCGGTGAGGCCTTCGGCGCGGGCGGCGGTGACGGCGAGTGACATGGCGGCGAAGAACGGCGCGCGATTGGCGCCGGCGCGCGCGCGAGTTTCCTTGGCGAGATCGTTGAGGCCCATGACGAAGCAGGAGAGCCGCGTGCCTTTGGCGGCGGCGGCGATCTCCGCGATATTTAGAATCGCGCGCGGCGTTTCGATCATCACCCAGAGCGATGCATCGGCGGCAAAGCCGGCGGCGTCCATCGCCGCATTCAGCGCGCGTACTTCATCGCCGCTCTCGACCTTTGGCGCGAGCATGCCATTAGGGCGCGCCGCGCCCGCGGCGGCGATGTCATCCCTGCCCCATGGCGTGGCGAACGCATTCACGCGGATGATCACTTCCCGCTTGCCATAGCCGCCGGCCCTCACGGCGTCTGCGACTTGAGTGCGGGCCAAATCCTTAATTTCGGGCGCGACGGAATCTTCAAGGTCAAGCAGCAACACGTCGGCGGCCAGCGTCTTGGCCTTCTCCATCGCCTTGGTGTTGGCGCCGGGCATATAGAGGCAAGAACGACGGGGACGTGCGGTCATGATGGTCTCGGGGATGGTGAGCAGAGCGGCAATCGCTTACATGAGCCGTTAGGTTTGCTCCAGTGAAGTCCTACGCGTGAAGACAATTCTGTCGATCCAGAGCCAGGTGGCCGGCGCGCGCGTCGGCAATTCGGTGGCGGCTTTCGCGATGGAGCGGCTGGGCGTGCGTGTGATCCAGCTGCCGACCGTGCTGCTGGGCCGGCGGCCCGATCATGGCGCGCCGGGCGGCGGGCCGATCGCGGCGGATATGCTGGGCTCAATGGTGGATGCGCTGGCGGCGGATGCGCTGCTCGGCGAGATCGATGCGGTGCTGACAGGGTATGTCGGCGCGGCGGAACAGGTGGCGGTGATCCTCGACGCGGTGGCGCGGATTAAGACGGCGAACCCAAACGCATTGTTCGTGTGCGACCCAGTGCTGGGCGATGAGGGCCGCACCTATGTAAGCGAGGCGATTGCGGATGTGGTGCTTGGACGCCTGTGCACGCAAGCCGATTGGTTGACGCCCAATCTGTTCGAGCTCGGCTTGATGGCCGGGCGGCCGCTCGAAGGTTTGGCGCAGGCGCGCGATGCGGCGAAGAGTTTTGGCAAACCGGTGCTGGTGTCCTCGATCCGCACGGCATTGGGGCTAGGCAATCTACTGGCGGCGCCGACGGGCGATTGGTTTTGTGAGACGGCGCGGTTGCCGCGTGCGCCCAAGGGCGCGGGTGATTTGCTCTCGGCGCTTTATGTGGCGCGGCGGGTACGCGGCGATGCGCTGGCGATCGCGCTCGAGGGCGCGACCGGCGCTGTGTTCGATGTGATCGTGCGATCGATGGCGGCGGACAGCGAAGACTTGCTGCTGCCGGCGGCGCAGGACGTGCTGAACGACCCTGTGACCTGGCCGCGTGCGCGCTACACGGAGCTGGTGTGATGGCGGCTGGATACGTAGCGCCAGGGTTTGAGCACGTGCGTGATGTGTTCGAGGCGCAACTCGCATCGGACGAATTAGGCGCGGGTTTCGCGGCGGTGCGCGACGGCCAAGTCATCGTCGATCTCTGGGGCGGCTGGGCCGATCGCGCGCGGACGCGGGCGTGGACGAAAGACACCATCGTCCCCGTCTATTCCACCAGCAAAGGCGTGAGCGCGCTGGTGATGGCCATGCTGCACGATACCGGCGCGCTCGATTATGATGTGGCGACGGCGGAGCTGTGGCCGACGTTCGGCGCACAGGGAAAAGATCGCGTCACCATCCGCCAGACCTTGGCGCATCAAGCCGGCGTGCCCGGCTTCATCGAACCGATCGATCCGGATCTGTGGCTCGATCCGCCGGCGTGTGCTGAAGCGATCGCAGCGCTCGCGCCTTTGTGGGCGCCGGGCAGCGCCAGCGGCTATCATCCGATGACGTGGGGCTACATCGCCGGCGAGCTTGCGCGCCGCGCCAGCGGACGCACGCTCGGCACGATCCTGCGCGAAGACATTTGCACGCCGCTCGGCATCGATTTTCAAATCGGCACACCTGAAAGCGAGCACGTACGCGCCGCGGAGATGAAGAAGCCAACGCGCGGCGGCGAGTTCGGGGAGATCACACCGCCGCGCAAAGCCGCATTCTTCACCAAATGGGCGGCGCCAATCCGCGGCTCGACGCAATGGCGAAAAATTGAAATCCCCGCCGCGAATGGTCATGGCACGGCGTTAGGTGTGGCGCGCCTTTACGAAGCCTATGCGACGGGCGGTGTTATCAACGGCGCGCGCGTGCTTTCGCAGGAAGGCTTCGACGCTTTGACGCAACGCGTCTGGAAAGGCGACGATCTGGTGTTGCCGTTCAATGTCGATTGGCGCGCAGGGATTATCGGCAACTCAAACCTTATCTACGGGCCCAATCCCGAAGCGTTCGGGCATTCCGGCAATGGCGGCTCGATGGGCATGGGCGATCCGGCCGCGGGCGTGTCGGCCGGCTATGTGATGAACGCGCAGTCGCATCACATCATGGGCGACCCGCGATCGATAAAACTCATCGACGCGCTTTACGCATGCTTGTGAGCCGCCGCGCGTTTGAGGCCGGCGCGATTGCGATCGCGGCGATCTTGCTTGGCGTGATGACGTATCTGTTGCTCGGCGCGCGCGGCTTGGTGTTGGCGAACGGGCAGCCGCTGTTTGGCGATTTCATCGCATTTTGGAGCGCCGGGCGCGCGGCGCTCGATGGCGCGGCGGCGCAGGTGCATGATGTTGAGACCATTGCGCGCTATCATCAACTGGCGGCGCCGGGTTCGGTTTATGTCGCGCCGTGGAATTCGCCTCCGACATTTCTGCTGGTCTCAAGTGCGCTGGCGGTGCTGCCCTATCCGCTGGCTGCGATCGTGTTTTTGCTGGTTGGCGCAGCGGCTTATGTTTATGCGGCGCGACTGGTTTTGCCTGATGCGCGGGCGTTGATCTTCGCGCTGACATTGCCGGCGGCGCTTTATCATTTGGGCACGGTGCAGACCGGGCTGTTAATCGCTGGCGTCAGCGGGCTCGCCTTGATGTGGCTGGATAAACGCCCCCTGACCGCCGGCGCTCTCGTCGGGGTGCTGGCGATCAAGCCGCACTTGGCTCTGCTATGGCCGTTGCTCTTGGCGCTCTCCGGGCGATGGCGCGCGTTCGCGGCGGCGGCGGCGAGTACGTTGGTGTTCGTTACGCTCGCGGGATTTGTGTTTGGCTTTGATTCGTATGCGCGGTTCTTCGAAAACCTCGGCGCATCGCAAAGCATGATCAGCGCCCAACGCGTTACGACGCCGGCTTACGCGAGCTTGTATGCGAGCGCGCTCGGGCTGGGCGCGCCGCAAATTGTGGCGCTGGTGCTGCACGGAGTCAGCGCGGCGGCGGCCGTCAGCGCCGCAGCCTTTGTGTTTTTGCGTGCGTGTCGGCCCCACCAATTATCAGTGGCGGGGGCCGGATTGTGCGCGGCGACGTTGCTGATCTCGCCGTATCTCTTCTTCTACGACTTCACATTGCTGGCGCTGGGCGCCGCGCTGCTGGGCGCGCCGCGAGATCGATTTGAACTGATGGCGATGGTGCTGGCGTGGAGCGCGGGGCTATCTCTTGCGCTTGGATATATCGCGCCGCTGCCGCTTTGCCCATTTGCGGCATGGGTTGTGCTGATCGCTTCTATACGGCGCGTAAGAAACGCGGCGGCTCATTCGGCGCCAACACCACAGCTGTGAGCGGACCACCAAAACACGCGCCGGTATCGACATTAATGCGGCGCGGGTTGTGATGCGGCTCAAAATTGGATGTTGGCGTGTGGCCGTGGACCACGAGCACGCCCTCAAGCTCAGCGCGCGCCGGCCAACGACCTGGATCAAAGAATTTTTGCGAGCGCGTCCACATGCGGATTTCATCGCTGCAGAGCGGAAAGGTTTTTGGATCGATGCCGCCGTGTACAAACACCAGGCCGCGTTCCTCGTCACGGATCATGGTAGGGAGCGATTTCATCCAATCGATGTGATTTGCATCGATGGCGTCGCGGAAATCATCCTTGGCGCCATTGGCCGTCATGTAGGAGGTTATAGTTTCATCGCCGCCATTCTCCGCCCACCAATAAATGCCGACTGAGTCGCGATTGATGAACGCGTTCAGCATCAGCTCTTCATGATTGCCCTTGATCGCGACGGCCTCGCCGCTTTCGCTCAACGCCAAAGCGCGGACAACCACGCCGCGGCTATCGGGGCCGCGATCGACCAGGTCACCGAGGAAGACGATTTTGTGCGGCGCCTCGTGGCGCGCTGCATCCTCGCGGATCAGGCGCAACAATTCGTCGAGCTTCGTGAGCTCTCCGTGAACGTCACCGATTGCGTAATAGATGTGTTCGCTCATGATCCCCTGGCGCGGCGCAGCGTATCCCAGGAAAAGAAGGCAAGGCCAGCCCAGATCAACGCAAAGCTGACACCGCGTAGAAACGTGAACGGTTCACCGAACAGAACGCCGGTCGTGAACTGCAACGTCGGCGCCAGAAACTGCAAAAGCCCGAGGGTCACAAAGCTGACACGGCGGGCGCCGAATGCGAACGCCATCAGGGGGATTGCTGTGACCGGGCCGGCGATCGCGAGTAGGACCGCTGTGCCCCAGTCGCTGGTGAAGCCCAAGGGCGCCGCGCTTGCCGCCCAGAACAACAAGCCGACAGCAACGGGCACGAGCACGAGGCTTTCAATGAAGAGACCCACCGCCGCCGGCACCGGCGCGCGTTTTCGGATGACAGCGTAAACCGACCAAGTCGCGCAGAGCGCCAACGCCATCCAAGGCGGCGAACCAAGCGCGATGCCCTGCACGATGACGCCAATAAGCGCGAGAGCAAGCGCGATGATCTGCGGCGTGGTGATCTTCTCACGGAAGAACAGAACGCCGACAGCAACGCTGACGAGCGGCGCCAGGAAGTAAGCCAGCGCCGATTCAATCACGCGCTCATTGAGCACAAGATAGACGTAAAGGCCCCAGTTCACGAAAATGAAGCACGCCGAGGCCGCGAGTGTGACGAGCATGCGCGGCTGGAACGCGGTGGCGATCTCGCGCCAGCCGGTGCGCCAGCCGCTCATGATGAAAATCGCGACGAATGCAGCCGGCGCGGCCCAGAGAATACGCTGGGCCAGCACTTCGCGCACATCGATTTCTGCAAGCAGTTTGAGGTAGAGCGGGAGAAAGCCCCACATGACGTAAGCGGACGCGGCGGCGATAAAGCCGGCGCGGCGTTCCGCTTCTGACGGCGACACCGTTCCAGGCGCGGCGTCGCTCATGAAGTCGCGCGTCCATACGGGGACGGATTGCGGATGTGCATGAAGCGCTCCGGCGCATCGAGTGGCGTAAAGCCGAGCGGCGCGTAAACGCCGTGCGCATCCTTGGTGCCGAGCAACCAGCGGCGCAAGCCTTGAAGCTCAGGGTGCTGCTGAAAGGTTTGCACGAGCGCGCGGCCGAGGCCTTTGCCCTGCTTTCCGGGGAGCACGATAACATCGCAAAGCCAAGCGAAGGTGGCTTTGTCAGTCACGAGGCGCGCAAAGCCGATAAGTTTGCCGGCATCGTCACGGGCGATGGCGCACATCGAGTTGGCGCACGCACGCGCGACGGACTCGCGCGGAATACCAGGCGACCAATAGCTTTCGGTTAAGACGGCATGGATAGCGTCAATGTCCGCTTCCGACGGCTGTTCGATGGCGATGTTTGGCAAATCTCTACCCTTGGCGCTTACATAGGGAAGCGCCCGCCCCCCGCGCATCAGCGCTCACACACGACGCGAACACTTTTTGTAACGGATTGTGTTCGTCGCACTCACAACCCACGACTAGTTCATCACACCCAACGGCGCCGAATAAACCTCCGCCGCTTCGAGATAGCCGTAGCCGTGCTTCAGCGCATAGCGCGCCGGCTCAATGATCTTGATGAAGTCCACCGAAACAAAATCGGCCGCTTCATCGGGATACCATGCACGGCTGAGCTCGTGTTTGTGTTTTTCCAACACCTCAACAAACGCTGCCAATTTCTCTGGCGGTACGTAACCACCGAGCGAGAAATTGTCATGGATAGTGTCGTGCAGCGCTTCACCGATACGCGGCTCAGCCTTCACAAGGGCCGCGAACAGCGGCTCCGGCGTCTCGATCAGACCACGCGTCTTGACACCGATCATGTCGAGGAGAAGCGAGGCGTGGTTGCTACCGCGGTTCATCCAGCCGGGCAGGAGCGCGGAGGCGAAGCCAACCATGCTCTGTGGCAGACTAGGCAGAAGTTCATCGGCGGTCGGCAACGGAGGCGGGCCAGAGCCGGTATCGATACGCACCCAGCCGTTGGCGCCCTCTTCGTCTTCGCTGTCGCTCCCCTCCAAATCGAACGTCTTCTTGGTGCCGCGCGCGGCGAAGATGTCGCGCAGCGTCTCTATCTGCTTGCGCAACGCACGCTCTGTGCGCGGAGCGCTGAACCGCGACTCGCCGTCCGGCTGCGCCACTTGCGGAAACGGCGGAAAGGCGCGCGCGGCCGCGAGCACGCCGGGATGCGTATCCGCAGGCAGACGCGTCCGCATCTCCTGCATGCGCGCGATCATTTCTCGACCAAGTACGTCCACCGCCGCTTCACCCTGGCCCGCCAGCGCCAGATAGCGTTCAAAATCGGCAAGCGCAGTCAACTCATCGTCGGCGACGATAAAGAATGGCCGCCCCCAGATCGCAAGATCGGTGTCGAAACCGGGCAAACCCGGGACGCGCTCCGGCGCCTCGAAGCTCTCCGTGACTGTCTTCGCTTTGGCGCCAAAGAGCCTGCCGAGCAGTGACGGCTGCGACACGGGTCGCTCGTACCTGTGCATCACTTTCGGCGCTGCTTCGCGTTGCGCGTCGGCGAATGCCTTTTGAACCTTGTACGCGCCTAAGCCCCAGGAATTGGCGCGATGGCGAACGACAGCGAGCGCAAGGGCGCGCTCGATCAGATCGTCCACCGATCCTTGCCCTTGCACAAAGGGAACTAGCCTGTCGCGAAATAGCGCCGTATCGATGGGGTGGGCGCTGATATCGAGGCCCATGACTTAAGCCGCGCGCAAGCGCTTGAACAAGCCTTTATTGATCATCAATTCGGCGATCTGTAC
>SXGT01490469.1_pt1 | contig 12500 bp, 10 predicted proteins | sample 3176221 | NCBI WGS metagenome assembly SXGT01 (sample SAMN11356862, study PRJNA531348) | freshwater metagenome | isolation source: freshwater sample F1-120 | place: China: Fuxian Lake, Yuxi | collected 2017-12-25
ACGGTGGTCTCTTCGGCCTCAGCGGTGCGGACGACGATGCGGTCCTCCAGCGGCTGCAAGTTCATTGCGTACTCCTCGACGAAACGATTGACGTTGCAAGACGGTTGATGCGGGCGTCGGACTATTGATTTCGAGTGGTCACCGGACCTCGAACCGAGGCTCCCGGGCCGGGCACGACCTTAGCACTCACCACCGCCGAGTGCTAAACGCGAGGCGAACCCGAGATGGTCAGGCGGTGCCGGGAAGCACGAGGTTCGGCGTCGCACCTCCACCTAGACCGGTCGGTGCCTCGAACCGGAGCCGGTACCAAGCCGCAGCGCCGACCATCGCAGCGTTGTCGGTACACAAGGCCCGATCCGGCATGACCGCCCGGAGGCTCGCCCGGTCGGCGTCGGCTGCGATTCTCGCCCGCAGGGCCGAGTTGGCCGCCACGCCACCGCCGAGCACGACCGTGCCCATCCGTTCTTGGCGGGCAGCCCGCAGCAACTTCGTCGCCAAGACGTCGACCACGCAGGCCTGGAAGCTCGCCGCCACATCGGCGACATCGACGTCGGGGTACTTGCGGCGATGGAGCACCACCGCCGTCTTCAACCCCGAGAACGAGAAGTCGAGGTTGTCGGGTTCGCGAGGATCCAGCATCGGCCGGGTGAACGCGACGGCCGACGGATCGCCTTCGCTCGCGAGCCGGTCGATGATCGGTCCGCCGGGATAACCGAGTCCCAGGAGTCGAGCGACCTTGTCGAACGCCTCGCCGGCCGCGTCGTCGACGGTTCGGCCGAGCACGCGGTACCGACCGTGGTCGTCCATCGCAACGAGCAGCGTGTGCCCGCCCGACACGATCATCGTGATCAGCGGTGGGTCGAGCGTTGCGTCGGTGAGCATCGCGGCGTACAGGTGCGCCTCGTGGTGATGCACCCCGTGGTACGGGCGCCCCGTCGCCAAGGCGAGCGCCTTGGCCGCGCTCACACCGACGAGCAACGCGCCTGCGAGTCCAGGACCGTGGGTCGCGGCGATGACATCGACATCGCGCAGTCGCATCCCGGCTTCGAGGAGTGCCTGGGCAACGACGTCGTTGACCAGCTCGACGTGCGCGCGGCTGGCGATCTCCGGCACGACGCCACCGAACCGCGCGTGGAGGTCGGATTGGGTCGCAACGACGGAGGACACGATGCGGCGACCACCTTCGATAATCGCGGCGGCCGTCTCGTCGCACGAGGTTTCGATCGCAAGGACTCGGGTGCTCGGCGTCACCCCGACGAGGCTCATGCCCGCACGACCCGAGCCTCGAGACCGGCGAGCAGGTCTGCGTACGCGTCATCGGCGACATCGTGGGCCCACATGATCAACGCGTCTTCACGTCCGGCCGGAAAGTCGTAGTAGTCCTTGCGCACGCCAACGGGCACGAACCCGAAACGCCGGTACAGCTCCTGCGCGCCGCGATTCGACAGACGCACTTCGAGTGTCAGCGCCTCGGCCCCGCGCGCGATCGCCTCGCGCGCGAGGTGCAGCATGAGGCGCAACGCGATGCCGGACCGTTGGCGAGCCGGATCGACCGCGATCGTCGTGATGTGACCGTCGCTCAACGCCATCATGATTCCGCCGTACCCAGCGATCGATCGACCGTCCCGCGCGACGAGATAGCAACGGGTTTCGGTGAGCGCTAGCTCACTCTGAAACAGCGCGGCGGTCCATGGTTTCGGATACACCGACTCCTCGATCGCGACAACCGACTTGATGTCTCGCTTGCGCATGGGTTCGATCGTCACGGTCGGTGTCGTCATCGCGGGTGCCTCATGCGCGAGCGTCCGCTGCGAGTTCGGCGTCGCTCTTGCGCAAATACATCGGCACGACCGCACGCGCCGGTTCGAACTGCTCGCGCGCGACCCGTGCGCACGCGAGTTCGATCAGTGCCGTGAGATCGGGGGTCGCGTGGCCGGGGCCCGCCAGCTCGCAGAGGTCGTGATCGTCGAAATCGCTGCGAAATCGCAACGCACCATCGCCGCATAACACCGCGTCTTCGCCGCGCGCGGACAGTTCGGCCGCGAGGTCGTCCGGGGTGCCCAAGAGATAGTCGGAGACGCGCTGCACGCCACCCGGCACTGGCCGGTACAAGGCGAAGTAGATCTCGTTTCGGCGAGCGTCGATCGTCGGCACGATGAGCGCTGTGTTGGCGTGGCGAAGTGGGTACGCGATCAGATCGAGGCTGGCGATCGGAACCAACGGAATATCGAGCGCCAGGCCGAGTGCCTTGGCGGTGGTGACGCCGACTCGCAGGCCGGTGAACATGCCGGGTCCGATTCCGATGGCGATCGCGGTCACCTGATCGAGCGCGATGTCTGCCTGCGCGCACATGAACTCGATCGCCGGTGCGAGCTGTTCGGCGTGGCGCGGTGGTCCGGCCGTTGCCGGGCCACCGAGTTCGACGGATGCGAGGAGGCCGACTTCGGTCCCGAGCGCGACGCCGACGCGGCGTGTCGCCGTGTCGATGCCGAGCAGGATCATGAACCGCCCCCGGAGGTGGGATCGGGATGCAGATAATGCGCGAGCGCCGTCGCGATGCGCCGCGCGCGAGCGCCCCAGTTCGGGCCGTGCGCGGCAACGAGGATGATGCGGTCGTCGGCATCGATGTCGTCGCCGGGGGGCAAGCCGATGTCAACCGTGATGTGATCCGCCGGCAGTGCCGCCTGGATCCGATCACCCCATTCGACGAAGGTCACGCGCTCGCCGTCGATCAGTTCATCGAACCCGAGATCGTGCAGTTCCTGGAGCGTGTCGAGCCGATACACATCGACATGCACGACGCCGATCCGCCCGACGTATTCCTGCACGATCGCGAACGTCGGGCTCGTCACCGGCTCACGGACCCCAAGCGCCCGACACGCACCCTGCACGAACGCGGTCTTCCCGCCGCCGAGGTCGCCGACCAAGGCGACCACGTCGCCGGGCTGCAGCGCGTTCGACAACGCGGCAGCAACCGCGCGGGTCTCGTCGGCGGAGTGCGTCCGGATCTTCACGGACCGCTCAGCACCCGTTTGACGATGACGAAGTCGGCTCGGGTCTCGGCGAGCGGCCGTCCGCCGCCACGCAGCACTGCGGACGGATGGAAGGTGGGAATGAGTGTCGCGTCGACGCCAGCGCGCGTGTACGCGAAGCGCTGGCCGCGCAATTTCGTGATCCCGTCCTTGGTGTCGAGCAGCAACTTGGTCGCGAAGTTGCCGAGCGTGACGATGACGCGCGGACGGATGATTTCGAGCTGCCGGTCGAGCCACGGCGAGCACGCGGCGATCTCATCCGGGTGGGGATCGCGATTGCCAGGTGGCCGGCACTTGACGACATTGGCGATATAGACCTGCTCGCGACTCAGGCCAATGCCCTCGATGAGCTGGGTCAGCAGCTTTCCCGCGCGCCCGACGAACGGCTCACCGCGAAGGTCTTCTTGTTCCCCGGGGCCTTCTCCGACGAACATGAGGTCCGCACCGGGGTCGCCCACGCCGAACACGACCTGCGATCGTGTTTCGGCAAGGCGGCACGCGCGACAACCAGCAGCGTCGGTCGCGACCTCGGTCAGCACGCCGCTCATGATGTCACGACGACTCCACGGTCGCACCCACGGAGACCGCGAACTCCACGATCGTGTCGTTGAGCCATTCGGTGCGTTCGAGCATCAGCATGTGCCCGCCGCCGTCAGCCCATCGCAACTGCGACCCCCGAATGTGCTCGTGGAGCTGGCGAGCATGGAACGGTGGCGTGATGACATCCGCCGTGCCGCACACGATCAGCGTCGGCGTGTCGATGGTTTCGAGTTCGGAAGTCAAATCCATCCCGATGAGCGCTCGCGGTGCGTTGACCCGCGTCTCGTTCGGGCAGTCGCGCAGCATCTGACGGACGAGCTCGACCTCGCTCGCGTACGGCTCACGCCCGAAGCCGAAGCGAGCGAGCAACAGCCCGAGATTCGGCGCCGCCCACAGCCGCGTCGTATCCGGTGTGCGCTTCGTGAGTCGTTCGACCGCGGCGCGCACTCGGGCCGACTGTGAACCGACCGGCGTGCGACACAACGTCGAGAGCAACACCAATCCGACCACGCGTTCGCGCACGACCGTCGGGTGTCGGATCGCAAACGACTGAACGGCAATGCCCCCCATCGAATGGCCGACGAGCACGACATCGTGCAAGTCCAGTCCGGCGACCACTGCCGCGAGGTCGTCGCCGAGATGTTCGACGGCGTGCCCGGCGTCGCCGACCGACGAGTCTCCGTGTCCACGTTGATCGACCGCGATGACTCGATATCCACGAGCGGTCAGGGGTTCGAATTGGCGTACCCACGTGCGCACCGACAGCGTCACTCCGTGCACGAGCACGATCGGGCGCCCAGCACCGACGTCGACCACGTTGATCCCGCTCCCGTCGAACGATCGCACGGATCGACGCTCGAGGGCCAGCGGACGAAGAATCTCGTCAGCGTGAGGATCGTCTCGCCGGCGGATCCAACGCGCCGCGAGTACTTCGGCGGCCCAGAGCGAGCCCCCGATCGCGGCGAGCGCGCCCCCGGTGTACAACGCGCCGCGTGCGGCCCGACGAACTGCGCTCATGACGAGTACTTCCTCGGGACTCGGGCGCTGATACTGGTCACGATCTCGTACGCGATGGTGTCAGTCGCAATGGCCCACTCCCAGGCGTCGATGTGTTCGTCGCCTTGGCGACCGATAAGGACCACGTGGTCGTCGAGGGCGACGTCCGCGTCGACTTCGACCATCGTCTGGTCCATCGTCACGACGCCGCGGATCGGGCGGCGTCGGCCCCGGATCAACACCTCGCCCCCCGTCAGGCCGAGGCGACGTGGAACGCCATCCGCGTAGCCGATGGGGATCGTCGCGAGTCGCGTCGCTGCGTCGGCGCGCCACCGACCGCCGTACGACACCGCGTCACCCGACGCGAGTTCGCGGAGGGAGCGCACGCGGGTGTGGAGTGACAATGCCGGTCGCAAAGCCACCCGGCCGGCAAGCGCGGGCGACGGATCCAGGCCATAGATCGCGATGCCACAACGCACCGCGTCGCGTCGCGCGCGCGGGTGCGCGATCGCGCCCGCGCTGTTAGCAAGGTGCACGATCGGTGGCCCGAAACCGGCCGCGCCGAGCGCGTCGAGCGCCATATCGAAGCGCTCGATCTGACGTTGGGTCGCCGGGCTCGAGGGGTCATCGGCTTCGGCCAGGTGCGACCACACGGCCGCAAGAGCTGCGCCGCACCGCTGCGCGAGCTGCACGACGTCGTCAGGATCGCACCCGAGGCGATGCATGCCGGTGTCGACCTTCAGGTGCAACCGACGAGCGCCCACCGCAAGAGCTGCATCGATCGACGCCGACGTCGACACCGTGAGGTCGATGCCGCGCCGAACCGCATCGCCCAACGCGTCGGGCTCGAGATCCGACAACACCAGGATCGAAGCAGTCTCCGCCCCATCGCGGAGTTCGAACGCTTCTTCGGCCGTAGCGACGGCCAGTCCGGAGGCACCTGCGGCCACAACTGCGCGAGCGATCGGCAGCGCGCCGTGACCGTACCCATCGGCTTTCACGACCCCGATGAGCGCGGCGGACCCGACTGCGTCGCGCAGCGCGGCGACGTTTGCCCGCACTGCGGCAAGATCGACCTCGGCCCAGGTGGGTCGCGTCAAAGCGTTGCCCGACTCAGGTCGTGCGGGCGATGAACCGCACGATGTCGCCACGTGTGATGATGCCAACGACCCGCCCGGCGTCGTCGACGACCGGAACGTGACGCACGCTCGACTCGTGCATGAGCGTGGCCACGTCTTCGAGCGAGGCGTCGGGCGACGTGACCGGAGGGTCACTTTGCATGACCTCGCCGGCCGTCGAACCCGCGACCTTGTGCAGCTCCTCTTCGAGGTGCTTCATGTCTCCCGGAAACGGGATCGTCGCGCCGAGCACATTCCAAAATCGCGGCGCATGGACACGCGCTTCGGTGACGATCAGATCGTCGTCGCGCAGCAGGCCGACGAGGCGACGTTCGTGGTCGACGACCGGCAACGCCGAGACGCCCAGGTCGGCCATGCGGTCGGCGGCGGCCGCGACCGTCTCATCGGGGTCGATCACGGTGACGTCCGCGGTCATCACGTCGCGCACTTGGGTGTTCGCGGGCATTTCAGCTCCTGATCGTCCGGGCTGTTCCAACGGCTGCCCAGGCTACGGGCAACGACTCGACGACGTCGGAGGCAACGGTCCCTTCACCAGCTGACGAACGACTCCCCGCGTCGGCGTGCACGACCGCAGCCGACCATCCCGCGCTGAACGGATCGTCGCCCGCCGCGAGTCGAGCCGCGATGATCCCTGCCAGCACGTCTCCGGTTCCGGCCGTCGCGAGCTCGACGCCGCCCCCTCGCGCCACGCGCACCGACCCGTCGGGATGCGCAACCACGGTGCCGGGGCCCTTCAGCACGACGACCGCCCGAAGGAGTCCCGCGAGATGGCGGGCCGCTTCGACACGCGACCCGCCAACTGGCCGTCCGGCAAGTCGCTCGTACTCGCCTGCGTGCGGGGTGAGAATCGCCATCGGCAACCCCGCCGCGTGGCGGATGCGCAACGGCGCTGGGTCACCGGCGATCACGTTCAATGCGTCGGCATCGACGACAAGGGGTGTCGGCACCTCCGCGACGACCCTGGCGGCCACAGCATCAGACCCGATCGCTCGACCGAGGCCGGGACCAACCACCGTGGCGCCGAACCGGGCGGCGTCACGCACGATGCGCTCGGCGGCCTCGATCGCGAACGAGCCGTCGGGATCGGCGGCGTAGGCCCGCGTCACGATCTCGCTACCGCTCGCACGTTGGGCCGAAACCCCGCTGAGTCCGGTCACGACCATGCCCGCGCCGCTGCGCTGGGCCGCGCGTGCCGCCAGGATGGGCGCACCCGTCATGCCGCCAGATCCACCGACGACGAACACCGACCGCGACCACTTGTGCGAGCCGGCGCCCCGTGGACGGGCGACGACGTCGGCAAGCTCGACCGCGTGCACCGAACTCGAAACGGGGATCCCGAGCTCGACCACCTCGACGTCACCCGCCAAGGCACGGCCGGGCTCGAACACGTGCCCGTGCTTGAGAGCCTGGAAACAACAAGTCCGCTCGGCTCGCACCGCGACCGAACCGACCAGCCCCGTCGAACCGTCGACCCCACTCGGAATGTCGGCTGCAAGCACTCGATGGTTCTGGAGTCGCTCGACCAGCCACGCCGCGTCGTCGACCAGCGCACGACGAAGTCCGGTTCCGTACATCGCATCGATCACGAGTCCCGTTCGGCGCAGCTCACGATCCACGACGACACGATCGATCCGCAACGGAACGTCGACCACCGCCACGCGAACCCCCCAGCGTTCAAGCGTCGCGGCCGCGACCTTGCCATCGGCACCGTTGTTACCGGGACCGGCGAGCACGAGGACCCGCCGCCCGTAGGTGCCGCCGAGCATCCGGCGCGCCACGACGGCAAGGGCTCGACCGGCCCGATCGATGAGCGTTGCTTCGGAGGTGCCGGCCGCGATCGCGGCGCGGTCCGCTTCGACCATCTCGGCGGGTGTGAGGACGGGCAGCATCGACCCGCGCTCGCTACTGACGCCAGTGATCGGCGAGCTGCACGACGGGCTGCGTGAGCAAGTCCACGAGGTCGACTTCAGCCAGCACCGCATCGCGGAACGTCGGCTCGACCTCGGTCACTTGGTCTTGGATCGCGCTGTAGCGACCTCGGTAACCCTGGAGGACCCGGCGGGCGCGATCGGCATCGAGGCGATCGTGGAATCGCACATGGAGCAGGGTCAACCCGACCGTGTGGTTGTCTTTCACCTCGGGCACGATGATGCCGGTGCGGCCGTCGGCTCGGCCACGGAACACAGTGACCTCTCGCTCGAACGCGGCCCGGTGTTTGGTGCCCCGCAGCCGCGCGTCGCGGTCCGTGCGAGACACGATCCCCGCAGCGACACCACCTCGGTCGACGACGAGAATCGTCGCGTCGCGGTCGATGTCGCCTTCGATGCGGTACCTCGTATAACCGACGATCTCGTGCACCGCCGCGTCGAGTTCGACGAGCGTCCGCAAGCTCCGGTAGCTGAGGTGATCGCGCGCGCAACCGGCTTCGAGCAACGACTGCACGAGCGGAACAACGAGCAATGTCTCGTCACTGCGGCTGATTCCGACCGTCACGGTCTTCGCCTGGTGCTTGATTGCATCCACGGGTCGGGTGAGTTCTTCGATCGCCGTCGTGAGCGCGGCCGTGAGATCTTCGATCAGCGTGCTCGGAGTGCCGATCTTGCCCAGCTCGACCTCGTACAGGTCGAGCGGCACGACACCCGTCGCATACCGCAACAGCGCGGCAAGTCGGACGCTCGCGCTCGCGCCGAGCGAGCCGTCATAGCCGCCGGTTCGGAGCGTTTCGAAGAAGCGTCGCGTCGATGCGGCGAGTTCGACCTGGAGCTGCGACAACAACTGGTCGCCATCAGCATGGGTCGCCACGATCGACTCGATCGCGCCCCGCGCTTCGCGGAGCGGAACCGACGATGCATCGATTGCGAGCGCGGCCTCGTAGCCGAAGAGATGGCCGGCCATCGCCGAGAGCACGAACGCCGTGTTCGGGTGGGCTGCTGGAACATTCAAGGTCTCGATCGCTGCCCCCATGCGCGTCTCGCCGTCGGAGCAGATGACGATCGGAGCCGCCTTGTGGGCTCGGAAGATCGCGACTTCCTTGCCGACATCATCGGCGTTCGAGCCACTCAGACCGGCCGCACACACCAAGATCAGTGGTTCGGCGGACAAGTCGATGTGCTTCTTGTCTTCCGTGAGATCGACCGCGATCGACTTGTAACAAAGCTCGGAGAGTTTGATCCGCAACTCGTGCGCAGCCGTGCGGTTCGGCCCGTTGCCGACGATCGCCCAGTAGCGGCGCGACGGCGCGTGCCGGTGCGCGGCGTCGGCGATGGCCGGCCGTCGGGTCAGCACGTCGCGCATCTGATCTGGCAACAATCGCACTGCGCGTAACACCGCATCGCGTTCGGTCACATCGAGATCGCCCGCCAGCACTTCGTCGGCAATCGCGTACGCGACGAGGAACCCCGCGGCGACCTGTGCGTAGAACGCCTTCGTCGACGCGACGCTCATCTCGACGTCTCGACCATCCGAGGTGAACAGCACACCGTCGGACTTGTCGACGAGGTCGCTGGCGCGTCGGTTCACGATCGAGATCACGCTCGCGCCGCGGGCTCGGACGACATCGACGGTTCGGTTCGTATCGGTCGTGGTGCCGGATTGGCTGATCGCGATGACGAGCGCGTCGTCCATCGAGTCGCCAAGACCGAACCCTGACAACTCGGTCGCGGCCACGGCGTCGGTGTGCACTCGATCGGCCGGGACGAGACGACGGAGGGTGACGGCGAGGTTCTGACCAGCAACGGCGGCAGTCCCTTGCCCGATCACGTACAGGCGGCGAATCGCACCGGATCGCAGTCGCGCGCGTACGGCATCGGGGAGCACTTCAGGCCCGAGGTGGACACCGAGCAAGCCCGACTCGAGGGTGACGAGCTTGCCGCGCAGCGTCTTTCGAAACGACTCGGGCGCCTCGGAGATCTCCTTCAGGAGATAGTGAGGGAAGTCACCGCGATCGATGTCGCGTGTGGTGATTTCGGGCGTGCGAAGTTCGGATTCGTCGAGCGGGAGATCGGTGCCTTCGTAACCGATGCGACGAATGCCTTCGAGCGTTCCGGCACGACGCGCGTCGATCGCGACGATTTCGCCCTGGGTCGCAGGGTTCCCCGGCTCCCGGGCCGACTCCCCGTCGAGGCGGAAGTATCGATCGGCGATCTCGACGACGCCATACGGTTCGCTCGCCACGATGGTCAACCCGTCGGCGAACCCGACGTACACCGCTTGGCCTGATCCGCGTTGCGCCAGCAGGACGAGGTCCGGTTCGTTCGCCGTCGACGCGGCGATCGCGACGGAGCCCTCGAATCCTGAGACGGTCGCACGGAATGCCTCGACGGGGTCGGCACCTGAGGCGATGCGTCGACTCATCAACGCGGGGATGACCTTCGCGTCGGTCGTGATCTCGGTGGCGATACGCAACCCGGCATCGGCGCTGAGGTCCGCGTAGTTGTCGACGTCTCCGTTGAGCACCGCGACCACGTACGGCGCGTCGTCGCGTGCGGCGAGGTCGACCGCGTCGCCGACCTCTTCGTGGTTCAGGGGATGGCAATTCGGTTCGGAGATGATGCCGATGCTGGCCCATCGCGTGTGCGCGAGGACGAGGGCGCGCGCCGTCGGGGCCCGTAACGACAGCCGCAACAGATCGTCCGATTGCACCTGGGAACGCAACGAGGCGGTGTTGTCGCCCAACTCACCGACCTCGGCGGCGCGTTTGTACACGAAGCTGAGGCGCCCGTCGGCGATGCGCACCGAACGAGTTCCGAACAGCGGGTCAGCGACGCGCTCGTCGATCAGACGGCGCACAGTCGGATCGACGAGGTCGAGTGCGTGACCCGAGACGAGTACGTGAATGCCGGCGGAGTCTCGGCCCCGCACCTCGAGGCGGTCGAGGGCGGAGAACGCGAGTTGGATCGAGTGGTACGCCTCGATCGCCGCGGCACCGCGCTCGGCGCCGGCGAGTTCTTCGACCGCAGACGCGGTGCGCAGACGATCTCGAGCGATCGCCCACGCGACGTCTTTCAAGCGGACCACTGCGCGGTTGAGCGTCTCGTCGACCTGGAGCTCTCCTCGCTCGATCGCGGCTTCGATGCGAAGATCCAGCGAGCCGACCGCGACGTGGACGGCCTCGGCCGCGTAGCCAAGGGAAGCCGACGCGAGCGGGTCGGCCAGCAGTGCCGCGACCCCACCGGGCCCGCGCAGCGCTCGGTCGACGACCTCGAGGTCCCCAGCGAGGGTTTCCAAGACGGTTGGCTCGAGCGCGACCTCCCCGAGTCGCTCGGCTGCCAACTGGGTCGTTGCGACCAGGACGCCGAGATCGGGGGCGCACAGTTCTTCGACCCCGGTCGCGGAGGTCGTCCGGAGGGCTCGACTGGCGATGGCCACGATTCCGCACATGAGGCCGTCGAGTCTACGAGAGACCGGTTCGGGGCCACCCCGGCGGCTCCGTTCCCCGATTCCTCCCGCCTTCGGGGTGGCGCGACCCGTGCGCCGCAATTCAGGAAGACGACTGCAGCGCGGCAGTGATGCGGTCGGCAGCCGCGTGGGCACGCTCCGTGGTCGGGGCCTCCACCATGACCCGAACAACGGGCTCGGTGCCAGACGCTCGTACCAGTACGCGTCCGTCGTCACCAAGATCGCGCTCGACCTGGGCGACGGCCAGCGCGACGTCGCCGACCTGCAGATCGACGCGACCACCGACGCGAACGTTCACGAGCACCTGGGGTAACCGGGTCATCACCGCGGCAAGCTCCGACAGGCGCCGACCGGTGCTCGCGACCCTGGCGGCCAACAACAACCCGGTCAGGGTGCCGTCGCCAGTTCGAGCCCGGTGCCCGAAGATGATGTGGCCGGATTGTTCGCCACCGAGAGCGAGGTCTTCGCGCTCCATCGCGGCGACGACGTGGCGGTCGCCGACCGCAGTCTCGACGAAACCGATGCCCTCCGCTGCAAGGGCTCGGCGCAGACCGAGGTTCGACATGACGGTGATCGCTATCATCTCGTTCGTGAGTTCGGCCCGCTCACGCAGCGCGATGGCCATGATCGCGAGGATCTGGTCGCCGTCGACGACCTGGCCGCGTTCGTCGACGGCCAACACGCGGTCGGCGTCGCCGTCGAACGCGAGCCCGAGGTCGCCCTGGTGCTCGACGACCGCCTTCTGAAGCGACTCGAGGTGCGTCGAACCACATTGGAAGTTGATGTTGCGACCATCCGGCGCGGCGTGGAGCGTCGTGACGACAGCACCCAGCTGTTCGAACACCGCCGGGGCAATCAACGATGTCGCCCCATTCGCGCAGTCGAGCACCACGCGCACCCCCGCGAGCGCGCCCTCCCCCACCTGTTCACACAACCAGTCGCCGTAGACGCCTGATGCGTCGATCCTGGGAACGACGAGTCCAGTATCGACGCTCGTTGTCGGCGAGCCGAGCAGCGATTCGATGGCGGCTTGGTGGTCGTCGCTGAGTTTGGTCCCACCGGGGGCGAAGAACTTGATGCCGTTGTCGCTCCACGGGTTGTGGCTCGCCGAGATCATGGCCGCCCATTCGTTGCGCAGGCGCGACAACACCGCAAGGCCCGGCGTCGGCAACACCCCAGCCGATTCGCAGGCGACGCCCTCGGCGGCGAACCCCGCAACGAGGTCCGCTTCGATCCTCGGCCCCGACTCGCGCGGATCTCGAGCGATGAGTACCCGACGCGCGCCCGTCGCCCGCACGAAGGCGCGCGCCAGCGCGACGACGAAACCCGTGGGGAGTTGGGAATCGGCGTCGCCACGGACGCCGTCGGAGCCGAACTGCAGCACGATCGCTTGCTG
>SXGT01854974.1_pt1 | contig 12497 bp, 13 predicted proteins | sample 3176221 | NCBI WGS metagenome assembly SXGT01 (sample SAMN11356862, study PRJNA531348) | freshwater metagenome | isolation source: freshwater sample F1-120 | place: China: Fuxian Lake, Yuxi | collected 2017-12-25
GCAAAACTTGCAAGTCAATTTTAGATAAGGAGCCTAGACATGCTCAGGCGCCATAACGAAATCTGGATTTGGCTTGTTTTTCTAGTCGCAATGGCGACCGGAGAGCTAGCTTTTGCCAAGCGCGACTATGGTCCGCATAGCGGCTACCTTGAGAGTACGCAGAACGAGCGCGATACTGGATACAGCGATCTCTTGTTGCCACCGCCTCCGCCGAGTACTTCCAGCGATTTAGGTTCGAAGATCTTCAATCCAAAGCTCACGAGGGAGTTTCGCGATCGCTACGAAGAACGGTTTGGGCGAACAGAGGCCGAACGGATTTACAATTCGCCGAATCGATTTACCTACTTTGCTGACATTCATGGTTTTACGGGCACCGCGCAGGAGATGGATGATGAAAAACGCCGCTATGGCGAGTTTGTGATGCGGCGATTGTTTGAGTATCACCTCGACAATTACGCTCAAAATGATCCTAAGCTGCGCCCTGCTTGGGAAGCCAAAGAACGAATCAAAGAGTTTCGGGTCGAAGTCGCGCAGTTTCGTTTCGATGCCCAGTATTCGATCGCCGGTAATACTTTTGATGTGCGGATGGCCAATCCATTTTTCGACTTACTGCGCGTGCGCGTACAAATGGATCCGGGAAGTTTCGGGCCGGCGCCTGTTCTTGAAACCACTCTGTCGATCGGTCGTGCGCTGACCTCTTCGATCAGTGTCGAGACTCATTATCAGACCTTTGACCAAACGATAGCTGTCATTGAGCGCAAAGGGTTCACCCCGAGTTTTGGTGGGTCGCTGACACAATCGACATACGTTGCGAACTCGGGGCAGTCGCCGCGCGAATCAAAATATCTCGCCGGCCTCACATACGTCTTCTGAAGCAAAGGGAGTTTAGTGGGTTGCTGCGGTGGGCTTGTTGCTTGCGGGAGTGCGCTCGACCAAAAACTCTCGTTGCTCACGAGAGCCGTTTTTAAGGAAATTGAGAATACGGATTCGATTGGGTCCAGGTGATAAGGTAATGTAGTCGGTGGTGAAACTGTTGGGAGTCGGAAAGAACACGGTGGCACTGGTGCCATTGGCTTCATTGTGAATTTCCGTCGATGAAATTTCTTGGTGTTGTGCGCACAATTGACCCGAAAAACGCATTTGATTCACTGAATTTTCAAATTGCCCATGCTTCACGCCGCTGCAATCGAGTTTGACTTCGATGGCTTGCGCTTTGCTGCCATTGGCGATGGCGAGATCAATGGTTTTCTCCGTGTTCGCTGCAGGGACTTGTTGGGTTGCTTGTTTTACTTCTGAGGCAAGTTTTCGCATTTTGGGGTGCTTACGGGCATAGGCGCGACTGGTAAAGAGTGCCTCTTGCGAAGTCGGTGGCTGAAGAAATGAAAACACCACGACGATGCCTAAGGCAGCGACAAGGACGCTGGTCCAGATAATCAACTGACGTTGAACGGCCGTATACAAAGTCTTAAGCCTCCTCCGAATACCGCTATCGGCATTGGGGTCAGGAGGCTTGAAGAGAGTGGCTATTTTTTAGACTGGTCTTTCGGTAGAATTTTGGCGGCGGTTTCAGAGGGAGAAATGGGCTTGGCCATGGAACGCATAACGATCTTCTTTTTGAGATCGTCGGAGATCTGGATATCGGCATCGCGGATTTCTTCGATGACGCGTTTGAAAGTGGCGTTACTGGTCATCTCTGGTTTGACTTCGGCCATGAGGTTTTCGAGGTACACGATGTAGGTACCGGCTCGTCGCGGGGGAGTTTTGCTATCCTTTAGTCCAGAGATTCCTTCGCGGGTCAGGTCCATCAGCGCCTTATCGAGGGAATGTAGGTCCACTAACTCTCTGCGGATCCGCGCGAAGGCGGTGGCGCGAGTACCGTCCTGGTCCGGTCGGGCGAGTACGACTCGCATCGCCGCCATCAACTCTTCGACGGCGTCTGGTTCTGCGAAAAAAGTGGCGCCGCCATTGTCCTCTTGTTTGGCCTGGATTTCTTGCGCACGTTTGATTTTCTTACGTACGATTTCCGAGATTTCCTCGGCGTTCTTGATCATCAATTGATTTGAGTCGTATTCGACTCCCGCTGATCCGACTAATGGCGTCAATAGAAGGAGCGCGGCAATTGCGATCGTGACGAGGTTTGCCAAGGACACTAAGGGCAACGTCTGGGTATTGGGAACCTGAGTTTGTGTTTTCATAGTCCCTTAAGTGTAGCGTTAGGGTCGGGAATTGGCGGAGACCAGTTTTTATTGAAGCATTGGGCCATGGTCCTTGATTTAATTTTTTCTTGTCGTCAATCTTGAATATGTCAGACTACATAGCTACTTGCGATTTTGCATGTCGCTCATTTAGTCGCTTACTAAGTTGCTTTAATAATAATGGAGGCACTCCCTTGAAACACGTCATCCCTTTGCTCGGCCTTGCTCTTTCCGGAATTCTTACTTTGGTGAGCTGCGCTCCGACGGCTCCGCAAATCAAGAAAGTCATGGAAGAGAACCCAGACATTCTTTATTCGGTTATCCAGAAAGACCCGCAGAAATTCCTGCAGGTTGTGAACGAAGCCGCTCAAAAGGCGCGCGCCTCTGAAGAACAGAAGTTCCAGGAAGAGGAACAAAAGGCTCGCGAGGAAGAGTTCAAAAACCCCAAGAAGCCTGAAGGACTTGAGGGCCGTGCCTTTGCCGGGAATAAGGATGCAACGGTCACCATTATCGAATATTCGGATTTCCAGTGTCCCTTCTGCAAACGTGGTCATGCGACGGTCGCTCAGGTGTTGAAAGCTTATGAAGGGAAAGTTCGCATTTATTTCAAAAACTTTCCGATTGAGCGCATTCACCCGCAAGCATTGCCGGCCTCCCAGATGTACGAGGCGATCGCGCTGCAGGATATCGCCAAAGCTTGGAAATTTAAGTCTTACGTTTTTGAACATCAGGAAGAGTTGAACCAAAACGCGGAAAAGCTCTTTGAGAAAGCGGCAAAAGACGTTGGTGCAAACTACGCCAAGGCTAAGAAAGACATGGCAGGCGAAGAAGTGAAAAAGCGCATTGATGCCGATAAAGCCGAAGCTGAGAAATTCGGCTTCAGCGGAACACCGGGATATTTGATCAATGGTATTTCGCTCAAGGGCGCTTATCCGTTCGAAGAATTCAAGAACATCATCGACAAGCAACTCGCCGGTAAATAAATCTTCGTTGCAGTTTGTCTAAAAAAGGGAGCCATTTGGCTCCCTTTTTTTGTGCACCCAGTAAGACGCGCGCCTTGAAGGTGGTGTTCTTTGGAAGGTGTTGTTTTTGAAGGCACTCGGGGTTAGAAACAGCCCATATGTTGAAAGACTCGCCGAACGACCTACCAAAAGATCCACCAAGAGACCAAAAAATCATATCGGAAGTAAATTCCCCCGAATCTGCTGTAATTTCTAAACCCACTTCTGGATTGGCTGTAAATACCAAACCAAAATGGTTAAAGGTGCGCGCGCCAGGTGGCGAAAGCTATCACCGCATTCGCGATATGCTGGGGCAGTTGAAGTTGGCGACCGTTTGCCAAGAAGCGCGCTGCCCGAACATGTCAGAATGTTGGGCCGGTGGAACGGCGACTTTCATGCTCATGGGTGAGGTTTGCACGCGTGGTTGTCGTTTTTGTGCCGTAAAGACGGGCAATCCTCGTGGCAAGATCGACAACGACGAGCCGGAAAAGGTCGGTGGTGCGATCGCGCAAATGGATCTCGATTACGTCGTTCTGACCAGTGTCGATCGTGATGATTTGCCTGATCAGGGGGCGGGTCACTTCGCACGCACCATTGAGGTGATCAAAGCCGGGGATCCCAAGCTTATCGTCGAAGTTTTAACTCCGGATTTTCGCGGCGATCGTGCGCTCATCGAGGTTTTGGTGCGCGCGAAGCCTGATGTTTTCGCTCATAACATCGAAACCGTAGAGCGCCTTTCTAAACGCGTTCGAGATCCGCGAGCGACCTACCGACAGTCACTTGGTGTTCTGGAGGCGGTGAAGCAGATCGATCCTACTCGTTACACGAAATCGAGCATTATGATGGGCCTGGGTGAAGAGCGCGAGGAGGTCATACAGGCACTTCGTGATCTGCGTGCGGTAGGATGTGACGTGGTCACGTTCGGACAGTATTTACAACCGACCCAGCGTCATTTGAAGCTCGAAGCCTATGTGACGCCCGAAGAATTTGCCGAGTGGCAGACGATTGCCGAAGGTATGGGATTCTTATACGTGGCGAGCGGTCCCCTGGTGCGCAGTTCGTACCGCGCAGGTGAATATTTCATGAAGGGTATGATCGAACGTCAAGGTCGCTGAGACTTGTAAAGTTCAAAGTATCGGCGGTAGAATTTCCGTAACTTATTTTTAATTTAATCACTTATTGAACTCCTTAATAAGAGCTCCTTAATAAACAGTGGGGGATGCGGCGATGGCGTCTAAAAACATTCAGTTGCCCGAACTTGGTGAAGGCGTAACCGAAGGCGAACTCGTGAAATGGTTGGTGAAGCCAGGCGACAAGATCGAGGCGGATCAAACGGTCGCGGAAATGATGACCGATAAAGCCACTGTGGAGGTTCCGAGTCCCTCTGCGGGCGTGGTGAAAGAGCTGAGATCTAAAGAGGGAGAAGTGGTTGAAGTCGGCCACGTGATGTTGGTGATTGAGACTGATGGTGTTTCTGTTAGTTCTTCGTCGGGAGCGACAGCACCTGTGGCTGCACCACAAAAACCGGCTCCGGGACCGGCATCGGCTCAGGCTCCGGGTTTGGCGCCGGCAGCGATGGCGGCAAAACCCGCGGCCACGGTCGCGGCGAGTGCGGTGGGAGGGGGCGTGGCGATTCATCCTCCGGTAGCCGACTCCAAGATTTTGGCGACCCCGGCGACTCGTCGTTTAGCGCGTGAAATGGGTGTTGATATCAATGTGCTAAAAGGTTCGGGCGTTGCCGGTCGAGTGACTCGTGATGATGTTGCTCATCAGGGCGCAGGTGCGACGGCTGCGGGTACGCCGAGCTTTCCAGCGGACCTCCGGGCCCCTGGAATTCCGCGCCCTGCATATCAAGGTGTCGGCGGAGCACAAGAAGAACGCGTGGCGATTCGTGGTATCCGCAAGAAAATCGCCGAGAACATGCAAATGGCAAATCAAATCATCCCGCACATTACCTTGGCCGACGAGGCCAATGTAACAGCGTTGGTGACGATGCGCGAGAATCTCAAGGCCAAGGCGGAAAAAACCGGAATCAAGATTACTTATTTGCCCTTTGTGATGAAGTCACTGATCGCGACGGTTCGCGAGTTCACGATGTTCAATGCATCGATCGACGATAACGCGCAGGAAATTGTTTATAAAAAGTATTTCAACATCGGCTTCGCGGCCGATACTCCGAACGGGTTAGTGGTGCCGGTTCTGAAGAATGCTGATCAGAAAACCATCTCTCACCTCTCCAATGAGATCGGTGAATTGGCGAAAAAAGCTCGTGACGGTAAGCTCGCGCTCGATGAGATGAAGGGGGCGACAATTACGATCACCAATATCGGCTCGATCGGTTCGACCTTTGCGACACCAATCATCAATCATCCGGAAGTGGCGATTCTTGGAATGTACAAGTTGCAGGAAAAGCCCGTGGTGAAGCGTGGGCCCGATGGCGCGATCGATATCGATGTGATTAAGACCATGAACTTCACGATTACGGCGGATCATCGTTTGATCGATGGCGCGGTGGCGGCTCGCTTTCTTCAGGCGTTGATTGGCCGTCTCGAGAACCCCGGTGTTTTAATGCTGGACATGATTTAACAGGGAGAACGACAGTGGCGCAGAATTTTGATGTAGTAGTAGTGGGGGCTGGTCCTGGCGGTTATGTGGCGGCGATCCGCTCAGCCCAACTGGGTCAGAAGACAGCGATTATTGAGCGTGAGTATATGGGCGGCGTTTGTCTAAACGTTGGCTGTATTCCCTCTAAGGCTTTGATCACGGCGGGTCACTTCCTACATCGCATGGAGCACCAGGCCCCGGAGATGGGCTTTCAGGTGAAAAACGTGACGCACAATATGGCGCAAACCCAAAAGTGGAAACAGAGCGTTTGTGATCGCATGGCGGGTGGAGTTGAGCAGTTGCTCAAAGGTAACGGTGTTACCATCATTCGTGGCGAGGCGAGTTTTAAGACAGCGACCGAAGTGACCGTAAAGACCAAGGCCGGCAACGAGGCGGTGACGGCGAAGAATTTTGTTCTCGCAACCGGTTCGCGTCCAATCGAAATTCCTGGTTTTCAGTTTGACGAAAAAGCGGTTCTCTCTTCGACCGGTGCGCTTGCGTTGAATGAAGTGCCGAAAAGTATGGTGATCGTCGGTGGTGGCTATATTGGTCTTGAAATCGGAGGCATGTATTCGAACCTTGGCTCGAAGGTCACCGTGGTCGAAGCCAACAAGAGCTTACTCATGGGACTTGCTGATTCTGAGTGCGTGCAGGTGGTTCAGCGGCGCTTGAAAAAAGCCGGAATCGAGTTTGTCTTCGAAGCGAAAGCGAAGAGCTGGAAAAAGGTTGGCAATGGCGTTGAAGTGACGGTCGAAGTTGCCGGCAAAGAGCAAAAGATCGCCGCCGATAAGGTGATCGTGACCGTGGGTCGCAAACCGAATTCAGATCAGGCAAATTTGAAAGGCCTAGGACTGCAAATCGATGAGCGTGGCTTCGTGAAAGTGAACGCGCAACGTCGCACTTCGATTGCGAATATCTTTGCGATTGGAGATGTCGCTTGCCAGCCGATGTTGGCCCACAAGGCCTCTTACGAAGGCGTGATGGTGGCGGAAGTGATCGCTGGCCACAATCGTGTCTATGATGCTAAAACTGTTCCTTCGGTCATCTTTGTTGATCCGGAAATTGCTGCTGCTGGATGGACCGAGGAGGAAGCCAAAGCCAATGGTCACGCTGATTTGAAGGTCGGCAAGTTTCCGTTTGCGGCCAACGGCCGTGCTGTCTCGTTGATGGAGACGGATGGTTTCGTGAAGATTATTGCGGATGCGAAGACTCATGTGGTTCTTGGTGTACATATCGTCGGGCCCGAGGCGTCGAATTTGATTTCGGAGGCGGCGTTGGCGATTGAAATGGGCGCGCGTCTTGAAGACATTGCGCTGACAATCCATCCTCATCCGACACTCGGTGAAACGATGATGGAAGCGGCCGAGGCGACTCTCGGTCACGCCATTCACATTATCCAGAAGCCTTTGGCAGGTAAGACAGGAGCGGCTGGTGCAGCTCGAGCAAACGCTTAAAGGAACGACTGAAGATCTGTCGGAAAAAGTTTTGGAAAGAGCACCCCTGAGTGTTCAGGACTGGGGCTTGATCGATTACTCTTCCGCGCTTCAGCGTCAATTGGATCTTGTTGATCTGGTTAGTCATGAACTGGCGCGCGATACCCTGGTTTTTTGTTCGCATCCGCCTGTGGTGACACTGGGGCGTGGAACTAAACCTGGTGATGTCTATGGTTGGCAGGGAGATATTGTCGAGGTGACTCGCGGGGGGCGTGCGACCTATCATGGCCCGAGTCAGGTTGTGGTGTATCCCATTCTTGATCTCAATACCCGCGGCCGCGATCTCCACAAATATATGCGTAATCTGGAGACAGCGATTGTCGCGACTCTTACAGAGTTTGGTATACCCGCTTCAGGAAGAACTCGGCAGCTCACGGATAGCGGTGACGAAGCCGAGGCCACGGGGGTTTGGATTGGTTCGCGTAAACTGGCGTCCATCGGCATCGGCGTGCGCAAATGGATCAGTTTTCATGGCTTGGCACTCAATGTATCGCATGATCCAAAAGCATTTGTCGGCATGAAGCCTTGTGGTTTTTCAACGGAAACGATGGTGAGCATGGAAGAGATTCTGGGCCGGCCGGTGGATCAGGCGCACGTGACCGAGGTGCTCAAAGGTCACCTGCTCGAACTTTAGATCACTTTTTATCGATACTAAATGCGACTCGTTTAACGCCAGCGGTTTTGACCACATCGATTATCTCAGTTAGGCGATCGAGGGTGACGGATTTGTCGGCCTGTAGGATCGCGGCGGTCTCGGGCTTTTCAGCAATGAGCTTTGAGATGTAAGCGGTGATCACTTGCAGATCTGTCGGCTGACCATTCAGACTGAGTTTTCCGTCACCGGAGACCGCGATATTGAGTGGCGATGGCGCGCTGGCTTCTCCGCTCGCGGCCTTTGGCAGGTTGATATCGATTGTTGGTTTTAGTACCAACGGTGCGGTGACCATAAAGATAATCAACACAACTAAGATGACATCAACGAGAGGAACAACGTTAATAGCCGCGATAGGTTCGTCGTCCCCTAGGCCGCCGCCGATCGGTCCTGCCATGGCTTAGCCCTTGCCTTTCTTTTTAGCGTACGCGAGGCAAAACTCACGAACGGTCTCAAGACTCTGAAGCGAAGTTCGCACCTGGCGTGAGAAGGAGTTGTAGGCGATCACGGCGGGAATCGCGACTACGAGTCCGACTGCGGTCGCCACCAGTGCTTCGGCAATACCGAGCATGACAGCTTCATTTCCCGAAGAGGCATTTTGCGACAAATCACGAAACGCCTTCATGATTCCCAGTACCGTACCTAGAAGTCCGATGAACGGGGCATTGGAGCCAACGGTTGCCAAAAAGTTGAGTGAACGTTCGAGTGCAGGGCGCTCAAGCAACGCAAACGACGTGAAAACCTCTGATAGGCCTTCCACTCCTGATTCTTTGGTGTAGCGGAGGCCGTAGGAAAGGGCACGGCCCTCGAGCGAGTCTCGGTCTTTGGCGATGTCTTCGAGGTCATCAAAGTTATTGGCCTGCAGGGCTTCTTTCATGCGGGCACGAATGCGTTTAGAGCGGCTGGTGACTTGGCGAAGCGTCATCCAACGCTCAAGAATCAGACCGATACTGATGACGCTCAATGCGAGAAGAATCCATAAAATGCTTTCAGCGCCGCCTTGAGCCAGACTAAATAGACGTTCCGTCAACATATTGTCGCCTCCAGCTGTAGATTATCCTAACAGTTCAAAGAAGGCGTCAAGGGCCTGACCTTTTTAATATCGAGCCCGGAAATATCAGATTGTGAATTCACGTCGAGAGGCTGATGATGATTGCCTATGTCGAGGCGAAGGCACAGGGTCATTTGGAGCGTACTCATCATTTTCTTTGCTGCGTCCTTGGTTCTCTCAGGCGCGGGATGCTCCTGGCTATCGTGGCGATCTAACACACGACCATCCGTCTTAGTGATTATGGTAGAGAATCTTGGTTTCGGTGCGTTTTCCTGTGGTGAGCGAACTGAGCCAGGAAGGGCTGTCGGTTTTAAGGCTTTTTGTGATGAGGCCGTACGATTTACACATGCCTATACGCCGTCGTTGATGAGTCAGGCTACGGTAGCCTCGATCTTCACTGCTAAGTATCCTTTTGAACATGGTGTTCGCCATAATGGTGCGCAATCGCTTCTTGCAAAGGAAGTGACTTTTGCCGAGAGTGCGCTCGCAAAAAATTATCATACGGCGCTCTTTTCCGGCGGCGCTCCTCTTTTACGCCGTTCCGGACTCAGTCAGGGTTTTGAAACATTTGATGACAATATTACCTTGAATCAGAAGAAGATCTACCGAAGCGCGCCCGAAGTGATTCAGCTTTTTCTCAACTGGCAGGAATCCGAGGCTGCGAAAGAAAAATTCGCCTCATTTCTATATCTCGCTGATCTGAAGATGATCGATACACCCACGATCAATGAGCTTGGCGAGGAACGTGAAAGTTCATTTCGTAGCCAGCTTGATGCCGTGGATGAAGGTCTGAACCATTTGGTTAAGGAAATGAAAAAACGTAGGATCTGGGATGCCACCGATATTGTCTTGGTCGGCTTGCAGGGCGCGGGTGTTGGCAGCATTGATGAGATCGCACCAATCAATCTTTTGTCGAGCGGAACTCGTACCACGCTGATGATAAAGCCGGCGCGTAAAGTTCGTGACGGTCCGTTCAACTGGAAAATTGACGCCAATGTTTCGCTAGTTGATGTCGGAGCGACACTCTTTGACTTCATTGAAAGTCCGCTTCGCCGAACAGGCGGGGAATTATCTCTGGTACATTCTTTGAAGGCGGCATTGGTAGGGCCCGAACCCGACTGGTCCACCGATCGAATTATTGTAAGCGAATCCGCCTGGCCACAATGGCGGCACCATGGTGGAATCCGTTCGGCGGCGCGAAGGGGACCGTATCTCTATATTTTTGATGAGACACCTATTTTGTTTAATACTCTGACGGACAATGCGGAGCTGAGCCCACTCCGCGCCCTGGGTCAGAACATCGGAGTGCGCGCGGATTTTGCGGATGTGTTGCGAGAGCACGGCTTTCTACCTTGGCCAGATTTGCCTCTCAATATTTTAGAGCGCAGCCATCTTGCCAAGGATTTGTGGCGAGGACATCGGGAAGTAACGGCAGAAGAGTCGTATCGCCACCTCAAGAGCATAGCGAAGCGATTCAGCGATGACCCGATTCTGCAAGGCTGGCGAGCACTCTGGGCGCTACGCAATTCGGACTGGAGCGAGTTGAAGAATGCCGCCAATTCCAAAGGAGCATCGGCTACGGACCAACAACATTTGTGGGCATATGTCGCTTCTCGCAACCTCGGTGAAAAGGTTGCGACTCCGCGTGAACCCTGTTTGAGTTTCCTTCAGGATTTCGGCAGGCCCTCAAAAGACTGTCGTGTGGAGGGCTGGGCGGAGTTCATCAATTGGGCCAATGAGACCTTGCCGGAATCAACGCGAACGAAAGCCGCCGATATGTTTTTTCGCGAATATTTTTCGCGCGCACTTGCGATTCGTGTGGCAGAACATAACCTTATGATTGGCGAGACCGATGATGCGGCCGAGAACCTGGATACACCAGATGCGTTTGATGTCCTCTTGGCTCTTCCGGAGCTCAAAAGACAGCGCGCCCTTGTGCGGGCCCGCTTTCTTGCCGAGCAAGGAAAATAGATTCTGTGCTTCTATGGTTGCACGATGGCTTTGATTTGTGTCTTGCGCTCTAAACGAGAGGCGATGGCATACAAGGTGTCTTGTTCGCAGCGGACCAAATTTGGGGTTGCGGCCTCTCGACTCAATCCGTGAATGTACACCGTCTTTGGTCGAATCATTGCGATCACCTCAAGCCATTCATCAACGTCAGCCTGTTGAGTGTTGGAGATCGCTCCTTCAAAGAACAAGCTCTGTGTACTGATGTCCTTAAGATTTCGAATTCCGTTTAAAATGCGCGCCAAATTCGTGCGCGACAAAGGCGTATTGACGATCTTGAAGAGGCGATCACCGCCGGCGTCCAGTTTTACGATTCGTTGATCAAGCAGGTTGGCTCCGTCGGCGATTTTGCGCGTATCCAGTCCGACTCCGTTTGTATACAGGTTGATCGGTTTGCCAGGCAGCCAGAGGTCGCGCGCGGTAACTAGCATCTTGGCGATCTCGGCGAACTCGGGATGTAGAGTCGGTTCACCATTTCCGGAGACCGCGATACTGTCGATCACCGGTCCTGAGGCATGAATTTTTCGGAATGCCTCGGTGACTTCATGTTCGATCTCGGCAAAAGTAGGTAGGGCAATTCCATTCTTCACTTTATTTAGACGCACCTCTGTTTTTCCGAGATCACAGTAAACACAATTGAACGAACAGGCTTTTTCGCCGTTTCCGAGAGGGTTGATACCGACGGTCACGCCGGAGTTTGCGTCCGTATACGGGCCATACGCAATTCCGGTACCGGATTCGACCAATGGTTGAAACGGCGAAGCGGGACTACTGTTGAGACGGCGTACTGCATTCATTGCGAAGATCCTTGCTCCTCACCAATGGTGAGGATGCCAAGCCAGAAGGCCGCATCGGGTTGCGATGATGCCAGGCGTTTACTAATGAGGTCGAGCGAAAGTTCAGAAACGGTTTTAGATTCTTGAGTCGTAAACAACACTTCCGGGACGTGTGAATACGAAAGGAGCACAACGCGATCGCCCGGGTGGGCACGGAAGCTGTTTAGGTTCAGGTTCAAACTTGAATCGAGACCAAGTAGTTGGCTGGGTAAAGGAGGTAAGATCGCGTCACCCGCCGCCGTGTCACTCATGTCGAACGCGAGATCGATACTTGATCCCAATGGAAGAAGGCGTTGGCCCGGACGTCCCAAAAGAATATGCGGGCTTCCGGCTTGTATCCATACAATCTCGTTTTCATCTATAATGGCGGCAAAGATCTCGACTCCCGAACGGTATTCATTGACGTTGTCCTCTCGGTACACGGCTTCATTGGCGAGGAGGGCAGCAATGCGCAGGTTGTTTGCTTGGGTCGAGATACATGAAAGCCTCTCAAAGGGCGACGTGGCTTCATTGTCTTCGCGCGCGAGCGAGAGGTATTCGGTCATGCGCTCAATGACCTTCTTGGCCGCGCTTCGCGCACCCCAAGGAGTCGCAACGATGAGCAGCTGCGAGGATTCATCGATAAAAATCTCCGGCCGCGGGCGGAAGGTTTTCCCCA
>SXGT01132960.1_pt1 | contig 12495 bp, 8 predicted proteins | sample 3176221 | NCBI WGS metagenome assembly SXGT01 (sample SAMN11356862, study PRJNA531348) | freshwater metagenome | isolation source: freshwater sample F1-120 | place: China: Fuxian Lake, Yuxi | collected 2017-12-25
GATCAGCGTGGTTCCCGAGCTCATTTCTCTTCCGGGTGATCTGAACGGTGACGGGTTCGTTGGTCAGGACGACTTGAATTTCATCTTGAGCAAATGGGGTACGAATGTAACGCCCGGCAGCTTTACGATGGGGGACCCCAGTGGCGATGGTTTCGTGGGTCAAGACGACCTGAACATTCTCTTGGCCGATTGGGGACAAGGCACGCCGCCCCTGACGCTGGCGGGAAGTAGTTTGTCGGCGGCTGCGGTCCCCGAGCCCTCGTCGCTTGCACTGGCGATGCTAGCCGTCGCCATGATGTGCCGGTACAGGAAGCGGTTCAAGTAGTCTCTGCTGGGCAGGTCCAAGTATCGATCCGCCCCGTCCTCGCTCGTCTCCGTCGATCCTCGCGAACCGTTTTCGGCCCGGATGGGTGCTTTGGTGCCAGATTGGCAGAAAACGGCCTAACGAACCGCGAATAGGCCGATCGCTCACGATCCGCGCACCGCCTGAATGTTCCCTGCTCTCGTCGCTACCACCGAGTCGAGCGGACTTGTGGCCCAGCCGCTGTTGGCGAGTGTTCGTCGGCACGATCCGAAAAACGATTGTTGTGCGTTGCGCCGAGCGGCTACAATCTCAGCGGTTCCGCCGACGGCCGTTGATCAAACCCCCTAGCAGCGTCCCGTGTGCGGTTAAGTTCAACGGGTTTCTATCCCGGCTGCGAGCGAAAGCGTCCAACGGCAACGAAACCCCCTTGCGCTCGCAGCCAGGATAGAAACCTTAACGTTAGGCGACTTCGCACCGTGACATCCGATGACGACATTCTCCAGAGAGTCCAGCAGGCGTTCGCAGATTGCCGACGCCCGGAGCATTTCACGGATTTCACGCATTGCGAGGAGTGCGCCGAGCACGACGAGTTGTTGCGCTCTCGCGATATTCACACACTCCGAATCGAGGACGTTGGCAATCCGGGCTGGGATCCTATTTGTTTCATTTCGCCAGAGGGCTTCGCCTACTATTTGCCAGCCCTCGCTCGTCTCGCGCTTGCCGAGCCGGATTACGCGCACGGCTGGTATGGCGGACAGTTTCTTTGGCATTTGTGCTACGACGGACACCAGAACAAGCTATGGGTGGCCTGCACGCCGAAACAGAGGCGCGTTGTTGTCGAGTTGCTGCGTCACATCGCAGAAACAAGAGCCAGCCTCGTTGACAGCGAGCTTCACGCCGATGACTTGTTTCAGGCTATTGAGATTTGGTCAGATGAGAGGCCAGTCGCCTAAACCGTATTGACGACGACGGATTGCCTTGGATTCGTTGCCATTTTAAAGCCAAGAAAGGCCGATGGGAGCACCATGATTTGGCGGTCAATGATGACAGCTGGGTTCGCGTCAAAGATCGGCTACTTACGACAAAATGACATAGATCGTTCGACTTGTTGAGACAAACACGATGGATACGTTCGTGCATGATACCTACATAAACATAAACGTTGGCGGCGTCCAGGTTTGGCCGCCGTCGCAAATGCTGATTGCGATAGCCGTGGTTCTAGTTGCCGTCGTTGCGGCGGTCGGCGTGGCCATTGCGATTCGGACCCGCAGAGCATAACGTCCATCGCCCAACATATGAAGGATTAGATGGTGCGGCGATCGAAGGTGGGGAGTTTGAAGGACCGAGGGATTGACCAACTCGGGTGGGGTGTGCTGGCCGAAAGTCCAGCCACCAGCTAATCCCTTGAACAAATGAAGGATCCAGGGCCAGCGGCAACTAAGGGGCTGTTCCTGCAAGGACTTCCAGCAGGAAGTCGTCTTTCGAGGCGCAGCCGCGGCGTTTGCCGACGATGCTGTTTTTGCTGGGATGTTGCTTGAGCAGGGATAACAAATAGCGGTTCAGCCAGGCAAAGTTCTCGCAGAGGTTGCGATCCCGGTATCCTCTCAAACGCTAGCTGCGTCGCGGATGAGGGTGGCGAGGCGGGGTAGTTGGTTTGCATTGGCGAGTCGGTCGCGCAGGTACGCATACGCGCTGACCCCTAGCTATTTGCAGGTTTGAACCATCGTCGTGAAGATGTCCATCCCCCGCGCGCCACGCACGCTCTTGCTGTGCAAGCTCACGTCCCGACGACGCGCACCAACCCGGGCCCCCAATTCCGAGGCGTTATTGTGCAGCGGCACCTCCGGGCGCGATAAGACCGTCAGCAGTTCGCTCTGCTTCGACTTCGTCTTCGCGATCCGGGCATCCAAGGCGTCGTAGCCCGTGCCTGTCGAAAACAGCGTTTCGAATTCCTGGCGTAAGCGATTCGCCTCCACCGGACTCGGACCGTCGCGATAGCGCTGCATCGTCGCGTAGTAGTCCCAGAAGCGATCCGTGAACGCCGCCGCCTGCTCGGCGTGATGGGCCGCCACCGGCGACAGCCGTGCGCTATGCGGCCTTCATGAATCCAGCACAACGCCAAGTGGTCAGTGAGCCACTTGAATTGCCCGGCGTCGTCGCAGACCAGTGTCGACACCACCGGCACCTCGGTTGGTTGCCGGTAGTGGACGATCGCCGCCGCCTGCTCGATGTCGAGTCGCGTCTGCGACTGGCGGCCCTCGCCGAACCACGCGTCGAGAAGCGTCTTCAACTCCACGGAGGAGAGCGTGCAGTCCCCCAACTCCGTCACGCAGTCCTGCCAGATACGGGGCAGCTCCCAGGTTTCCAGCCACCGCCGCGTCGAACTGGAACCGCAAGTCGCTCGTGTTTTGCAAGACGGACAGAATCGTCAGCCGGTCCTTGTGCGGATGCGTTGCGTAGAGCGTGTAAAACGGGTTGCACAAAATGTGCGTGTGCCAGAACTGGCCGGCGACGCGAGTGTTTTCGTAGCCCCAATGGGGCGACCGATTGCATGCGCGTTGTGGGTGGTGAATCGAACATGATTGGTTTCGCGATCGCGTACGCTTCGGTTTCGGCCGCCCCGTTGGGGCTACGATTTACGGGCTTTGATCCGTTGTTGGTTTTTCATCCGTGGCCGGTTTCTCTTCGGCGGCTGGGATTTCCAGGCCCATCAACTCCGCTGCCTCGGCGCGGTGGCGATGGAGATCTTCCCGGGACTTGGTGGCGCTCATGGCGGCCACGGCGTCGGCATACCACTTCGTCGCGGCGGCCTGGTCGCCAAGCTGCCAGCGGGTCATGGCCTGGAAAAACAGGATGCTGACAGATGGCCCCTGTTCGTCTCCTCGCTCGGTCCGCATCTCCAAAGCCTTGTCGAGCGCCGCAAGCGCCGCCTCGTACTGCCCCAGGCGATAGCGGGCGATCCCCAGCCAGGTCCAGCCGCCGACGGCCCGATGTCCTCCGTCGGCTGTGTGGATCAGCTTGGGGTCGAAACCGTCGAGCTCCTGTTGGGCCAGTTCGGCGGCGCGGGTCGGATCCCAAAAACGGCGATCCGCGCAGGTGACGAGCAGTGCGGCGTAATTGAGCTGTGCAGCAGGATTACCGGGCCTCAATGCCAGTGTCTTTTCGAAATCCGCCACGGCCTCAGCGAAGTGACCTAATGAACCATGGACAGCCGCGCGGTTGTTGTACGCTTCGACCATGTCGGGCTCTAGTTCAAGCGCCCTGTTCAGGTCGACCAATGCCAGGTCCAACTGGTTCATGCTCCAGTAGCAACACGCGCGGTTGCTGTGCAGGCCCGCATCCTGGGGCGCCAGTTCAATCGCCTTGCTGTAGTCAGTCACAGCGAGCTCGAACTGTCTGGAGTAGGAATAGTGACCGCCGCGATAGCCGTAGTACTTTGGGTTCTTGGGCTCCAGATCGATGGCAGCCGTGAAAGCGGCGATTGCCTCCTCGGACCGCTTCAACCCTCGTAAAGCGTTCCCACGGAGAGTATGACAACTGGCCCGCCAGTGGTTAGGCTCGAGTTGGTGCGCCTGGCAGTAGGCGGCGACAAGTGTCAGGGCCTGGTCGATGTCGGCGAGGGCCTTGCTGAACTCGGCGACGGCGATGTAGTTTTGAGCACGATTATTCAACCCCATAAAAGCATTGGTTGGTTCCAACTCAATGGCCCTGGTATAGTCCGCGATTGCCTGGAGGCGGTTGCCGAGCTGCTGGTAGCACCAACCGCGTTGGTGGTAAGGGAACGCATCATTGGGGTGAATCGCGATCCAGTTGGTGTAGACGTCGATCGCCCCAGCGAAGTCGCCTGTTTGTTGACGGCAAAGCCCCAGCTCAATGTAGCGGTGGTTGTCGCTCAGTTCGAATGGCCAAGGGGCAATCAGCAACTGCTTAAGTCTTGCGACCGTTTGGCCGCGGTCGATCCCCAACTTCTGGCAGTGCTCCGACCGCCCCCGCAGCATGTTACAGAGAAAGAAAAAGAGGCCCTTATCCTGGGGGAGACCCCGATAGGCTGTGTCGAGGTCCGCCAAGGCTCGGTCGATCAGTTCCAGATCGCTGTGTGCCTTTGGGACGTCCATCAACAACTCGCCACGAACCCGATAGTGCCGTGGCTCGTACGGTTCGCGTTTGATGACCTGGTCCATGAGGCGAACGCCCTGCTCGCCCCCCAGGGCCCGCGCCTGGGTGACCATCTCCTCGATCGTCTGGGGCCGTTCCTGTAGGCCCAGCGCCGCGTGGCGGTCCGCTTCGGCCGTGTTGCCGCGCGCGCGTTCGATCTGCCCGATCAGATCATGCGGCGCGGGATTGTTACGCGGCTGAAGCGCAAGCGACTGGTGGAGGTTGGCCAGGGCCTCTTCGTGCCGGCCCCAGCGATGATAGGCGCTGCCGCGGTAGAGATAGAGCTTGGCCGAACGTGGATCGAGTTTCAAGGCGGACGAAAACGCTGCAATGGCGAGGGCGTACCTTTGGTCTTGGCTGACGGTCAATCCAGGCTCGTGCTCGTTCCCCGTGGACTCGCCGACGAAAGGTGGGTAGTCTGGCAGTTGGCCGTAACTGTAACGGAGCCCGCGCTCGGTGTGGAAATCGATCAGGGCTTGGCGCGCTTGCGCACCGCGGTCGTGCGCGAGTACGGCGAAGCCCACCGCAGCCAGGAGACAGGCGGCGATGATCGTCAGGCCGCCCGTGGCCAGTTTGTGCCGCCGCACCCATTTGACCGTGCGCTTGAGCGGTCCGGGGCGCTTCGCGGCGATGGGGCGGTCGTCCAAGTAGCTACGCAGGTCGTCGGCCAGGGCCTGCGCGGTTGCGTAGCGCTCTGCCGGGTCCTTGGTGATGGCCTTGAGGAGGACGGTTTCCAGGTCGGCGGGGATGGCCTTGTTGAGGCGCCGCGGGCGGGTCGGCTCGCCGAAGGCGATCTGCTTCAACACGGCCTCGCGGTCTTGGCCGGAGGTGGCCGGGTGCAGGGTCAATAGCTCGTAGAGCGTGACGCCGAGCGAATAGATGTCGCTGCGCTCGGCGATCGTCACGCGCTTGGCCATGACCTGCTCGGGACTCATGTAGCGGAGCGTGCCGACAATGTCGCCGGTCATCGTCATGCCCGAGTCGGCGCCGATCCGCGCCAGGCCGAAGTCGGTGATCCAGAGGTTGCCCTTGGCGTCCAGAAGCAGATTGGCCGGCTTGATGTCGCGGTGCAGCACGCCCTCTCGGTGGGCATGTTCCAGCCCCTCGGCCGCCTGGATGCCGAGCCGCGCGACGGAGCGAAAGTGCTCGTGGCGGTTGGTGGCCGGATCCGTGGATAGCAATGCCCGCGGCTCGCGGAGCGTGTCGGGGGGAAGTGATGAGTGATGAGTGATGCGTGATGAGTTGAGGGGAGAGGGTGCTGGCGATGCTTCGTCTTTGGTGAGCGACGACGCCAAGCCCAGGGATCGCCTGGCAGGGACGTCGATGTCAGAGGGGTCGCGGACAGGCGTTCCCTGGATCGGCGTGGCTTCGTCATTCGGATTTAGGTGGTCGTCATTCCCTCGACCCAGGGAACGCCTGGCGACGACTGGGGCGGGTGGAGAGTCTTTGCTTGGCGTTCCCTGGGCTTGCGTGGCTTCGAGATTCGGATTTCGACATTCGTCATTCGGATTTGGTTCGTCATTCGGATTTCGACATTCGTCATTCCCCGGCGATCCCTTGATCGGTGGGGCGAAGCGGCCTTCGACGTATTGCGAGGTGATGGCGCCCACGACGCGGCCGGTCGCCTCGGCCGGCACTTCCAGCCCGGCCAGGAGCCGCAGGTCGCGGACCACCTCGGCGAGGCTCTGGCCGTCGATGAATTGCATGGCGTAGTAATGCACGCCGCGCTCGCAGCCGACCGAAAACACCGGCACGATGTTTGTATGGTGCAGCGAAGCCGCCGCGCGGGCCTCGGTCCGGAACCGCTGCAACTGCCGGTTGTCCAGCACCGCCGCAAACGGCAACACCTTCAAGGCCACCCGTCGCCCGAGCGACATCTGCTCCGCCTCATACACGACGCCCATGCCACCACGGCCGATTTCGCGGATCAGGCGAAAGTCACCCAGTTGCTCGTGCAACAATGTGCTGGGCTTGCCATTGGATGCTCCGGCAGCGTTCGTGCGTACCGGCGGCGCGTCGCCCAGCCGCGCCAGCATTTCGACGGCTGGCAACAACTCGCGCAGCTCGTCCGCATACTCGGGATGTGCAGCAACGAGTTGATCGATCTCGACCGCCTCGCCGTTCTGAAGCCGCTGAGCGGCAACCTCGACGAGTTGCTCAAGTTTTTGGTTCGCCGGCTGAGAGATGTCCAGAGAAGTGAGAACAGATTTCATGCCTACTCACCTCCAAGTTCGTTGCCTAGCAAGCGTCGGACTCGCTGCAAGGCCCGTAAGTGACGAGACGTAACGGCAGTTTGACTGATGCCCAACACGCCGGCAATCTCCTCGACGTCCAGTTGCTCCAAATACCGCAGCACCAGGATCTCTCGATCGTGCGGTTTTAGCTCCAACAGGGCCGCCTGCACGCGCGCCTGCATCTCCGTCCGCATCGCCCGTCGGCATGGGCCGATGCTGCTAGCCGCGATGCTGTGGGCCAGCTCGGCCACCGATTCGTCGTTCAAGTTCGGCGTCCAAGCGTGTTCCATCAGGACGGAGCGTCGCTCGGCTCCGATGTGCATGCGCTTCATGTCCACCAGCCGGTCCCAAGCGATCCGCCGCAGCCAGGGATATAATGCAATCTGCGGGTCGGCGAAATACTCCGGCAGCCGGGCCAACGCGTTGTTAATTGCGTCCTGCACGATGTCGGAGGCGTCGACGCGGGCTGCCATCCGCTTATCCAATCGCAGCGCGATCATCCGCCGCAACCGACTGCGATAGCGAACCAACAGCTCCGCCCCGGCCTGAGCGCCGCCGTCGCCGGCCCGCCGCAACAGCAGCTCGCTTTCTGCAACACGGGAACCATCCATCGCGCAGCCTCCCACTGATTAGCCGCAGCGGGCGCCCATCGGTCACCGTTTTTTCTGCGGATAGCAGGATTTTACACCAAAAATGGTGGTCTCGCCTGGGTGAAGGGGGGACCCGAGGTGCGATTATGGCTTCTCCCCAAAAAAAGACGGTGACCATTTCTGGCCGGCTGCGGCTAGACAATTAGCGATCAATTTGGCGCGGGCAGCGCACCGTTCGAATTCACGCGGGTTAGGCACAATACCGCAGACCCCAACCTAGAAGGAATATCCCCCATGAAATCCTGGTTCCGCTCATAGGTCCCGCCAGCGAGATAACGAACGATACTCAATCAAACACACAACCCAAGATACGGAAGATTGACGAGCATGTCCGCAAAATTCACATCGCGATCGGCATTTACGGCGTCTCTGGCGACGGCCTTACTCTTTACCTTCGCTCACGCTCCCGAAGCCGTTGCGCAAGGCACCACGGTGACAATCGCCCGTACCGGCCAGCAGCCGCCCGGATTTCCCGGCGGCGCATTCGAAGGGTTTTACGTTGATGGCCTGACCGAATCAGGTCAGGTTCGGTTCAGAGGTAACGTGCTCGGCAGTAATCTGGTTCAACCTAACGATTACATTCCGTGGCTCGCTCGGCCTGGCGAGCTGATCGCTCTGCCGAAGAACGTCGGGCCGGGAAGCGTGACCTTGGTCGCTCGTAAGGGGGACCAGGCCCCAGGCTTGCCCGAGGGCGTAGTGTTTTCCGGAGAGGACTTCGGATTGGTTTTCGGATTGGTTAATGCCTCGGGACAAATAGCAATGGGCACGGCTCTCGCCGGCCCGGGAGTAACCGATCTCAATGACACTGCAATATTTCTTGGAACTCCCGGCAACTTGTCGCTCGTGGTTCGCGAAGGGGACCAAGTCCCCGGCGCTCAAGGATTGGTTTTCCATAACGCGGCTTCTACGAATGCGGCTTTTTTTGGGGACCTAAATCTGAATGCGAATGGGAACCTTGCGTTCATAGGCGCCGTCTCGGGACCTGGTATCACTGAGCGCAATAACTCGTGGGTCTGGCTGCACAATGCCACGGGATTGATACGCGTGGCTTCGGGGCAAAACTTCTCACTCTTCCAGAACGATCTTGGGCAGCTCGCGTACGGCAACTACAACGGCGGCTTTAAAGTCCAACTTTTCACTCCCCAGCAAGTTCCCGAACCCTCGACTTTTGCATTGGCGGCCGTCGGTCTGGCCGCAATCGCCGCTCGACGCCGCCGGCGTCGGCCAATGTGAATAACTGTGTCCCTCACTACTAGCTACGCACAACACCATTCCAAGGAGAGAAATAATGACACCGTCAAACGTACCAGCCCAAGCCAGGCAGTCATCGCATCACCTTCGTCGGCTGAAGCACTCAAATCGTACCCGGCGTCCTGCGTTCGAGCACCTGGAGGACCGCCGCGTGATGGCCGTCGATTTTGCATCGGCTTTTGCTGTTGGAGGAGTCGCCAGCGAGTCTGTTTGGGACCTCGCGCTGGATGGCGCGGGCAACACGTGCGTCGTTGGCCGGTTTTTTGGAACCACCGACTTTGATCCGAGCGCAGGCACGTACGAACTGACCAGCACTCCATCGGGTACCGGCAACACCTTCGCCGCCAAATACGCCCCTGACGGCAGTTTGCTGTGGGCCCAGCGGCTCGGGGGCAATAATGCGAACTCCGGGCCGGAAATCGCTGCCGGCAGCGATGGAAGCGTGTATGTCGTGGGGTCGTTTGAGAATACGGCCGAAATTGGTTCCTTTACGCTGACAAGCTTGGGCGATGACGATGCATACGTCACGAAGCTCGATGCCGACGGCAACATCGTGTGGGCCAAAAGCTTCGGCGGCACGGGCGACGACTGGGGCAACGGCGTGGCGGTCGATGGCGTGGGAAACGTCTACATGATGGTCGAGACCCGCAGCGCCGCCACCACTCTTCCCCTCGATGCATTCATCGCCAAGATGGACGAAGCGGGCATCGTGCAGTGGACCACGGCGATTGGTGCTTCCACTGCTGCTGCGCCGGCTAAGGGTAAACCTGCCCCTACAGGCCATGTCCGCGGATTCAAGATCACGGTCGATGCCGCAGGCAGTGTCTACGCCACTGGATCAATGCAAGGCACCGTTGACTTCGATGCCAGTGCCGGTGCCACGAAGCTCTCTGGCGATGCGTTCGTCATGAAACTCTCCTCTGGCGGCAGTCTAACTTGGGCACGCACTTTCGTCAGTTTAAGCATCGGGAGCGGCATTTGGCCGTCTGATATCACTGTCGATGGAAGCGGGAACGTCTATAGTACGGGCTCGTACTCTCTCACTAACGACTTCGATCCCGGCACAGCGAAGTCGCAGAAATACACCCTGGATGCGGGCGTCAGTGCCAGCGGCGTTTGGAATCGTGGCGCCTACATCAGCGCACTCGACGCAAGCGGCAATTTCCTGTGGGCCAAGAGCACGCAGAGCGTGGGCGGCAATGGGTATCTCGCTGTCCCTGAGGCCATGACTTTGGATGGCCAGGGCGGCATTTATGTTGCCGGCACGTTCTCCTCCTATGGCACGTTCTCCTCCGGCATTGTCGATTTCGACTCAGGCGCTGGCACGTTCAGCCTAACGTCGGCCGGCGGTGACGACGCCTTCGTCTGGAATCTCGACACGAGCGGTAATTTTGTCTGGGCCGGCCAGATGGCTGGCACCGGTGCCGACCGGGCAAGGGGCATCGGCGTCGACGCAGCCGGGAACATCTACGTTGCCGGAAGCTTCACCGGCACGGTCGACTTCGACCCGGGTGCCGGCACGTACAACCTGACCAGTGCCGGTGGCAGCGACTTCTTCGTGGCCAAGCTCACGCAGCCAGTCGCGCTTGCGTTGACCGCAAGCCAGCCACAGAGCAACAGCTTGCTGTTGGCCACTACGCCGTCCCGCCGACTATCGAGCAAAGCGGCAGACAGCGCCTTGGCGGCTCGCGGCGACGATGGCTCGACCGGATGGGATGACTCGCTGGATGATGAGTTGCTCCTGGTGCTCGCCTCCGTGTAGACATTGCCATCCGCGTTGTCGATTTCGGACTGGACGTCGTTCTTGGTTTCTTCGAACAATCCGCCGCCTGCGGCACGCTCACAGGTGGCGGTGTTCGCTGTGGCCATGCTCGGTACAAAACTTGCCGACGACGCACCTCTGCGCCGAAATCAAACAGCATTGCGAGTATGAAAACTCATCAACGCATGACACTGGTCATCAATCCACCGTTATAGAAATAGCTCGCAGCGCGTTTCTAAACTCATCGATGCGGTAGCTTTTCGGCACATCTACGGAGCCGTGGAAACTCATCTCCGCGCTCGGTCGGACTCGCAGCGTGCCTGTCCGTCAAAGAAACGCCCCGGCAAACGAACGTGTCTCGATGTGCTGTTCGTCGGCAACTCGACATTCAATGTTGCGTCAGTAAGTATCAAGGACTGCGAAGCAGCAGGAAGTTTCGCGGCCGCATCCGCGTAAACACCTGCAACATTTCGCCACCCGACTCGCGAACTGGAGCTACGCCCTGGCCGCAATTCTACCGCGATTGAACAGACCGAGAAATGCCAGCCCCAGTCCCACCAGCGCGAGGCTAGCCGGTTCGGGAATGGTCGTTGGCAACACGCTGCCGTCGTCGAACAGATAACTCGCACCGGGGGTCAACACGTCAAGGTATAGCCGAGACGTATTGCCAGCATTGACGCTCGAATGCCCGTCGTTGACCCCCTGGCTTGCCGAGGCGGCAGTGAGAATGACCAGAGACATGTCGCCACTCAAAGCATAGGTCGCACCGACGCGTCCGCGCAGGGCGATCGTCTCGCTGCCGTTACAGCTGGCGTTAAAGTCGTTGCAAGCGAGTCCGAAATTGGGGCCGAGGTTGGGGAAGTTGAAATTCGCGCGGAGAGAATTAGTGCCGGAATTCAACGATCCATCGGCATGCACCTCGACCGTGGCCAGCATGTCGACGGTTGAACCGGTGGGCAAGCCGGGGCCACCAAAGATCGTCAACTCGGCGCGCCATTCGGCGGCGATGCCGCCGCTTGCATGAGCAGTGACGCCCTGTGGCGGTGCTGCGAAAGCCGTGGCCGAGCCGGTGATCGCCAGCGAGCCGAGGTGCGCGCTACCTAGTAGATGCAGCTCCGCACCGGAACCTGGCGCAGCGGCGGACAGATCTTGCGACAGCAGTGCGCCGGCAGGCGAGGCCGCGACTAAGCCCGTGCTACCGGGGTGCTCGGTGACGTCCTGGCCCAGACGCTCACCCGAAGTCGTGTCTCCGCTGGCGATCACTCGTGAAGTCTGGTTGCCTCGAACGCGAACAGTGGCTGCCTCAGCGGACGATGCGAGCGCCGAAACGAGAGCCAAAACCGAAGCGCTGCGGAGGGCGTTGATGCGACACATGATTGGCCTCGCGAGGATAGTTGAGCTACGTGCCCGGGGGGTGTCGCTCCATGACGGATACTGCAACAACGGCGAGCGCTCGAATAAGAACGATTTGCGGTCGGCTGTCGCTGCGGAAGTCATCAGCATCAGATTTGTCGTTATGCAGGCGGCAAATCTCAACGGCCAGCATGATAATGCGACAGGACTGCAAATCAAGTATCTTTCCAGCAAGAAACGACCGTATCGACACGCGGTGACTGGTCGCCGGGCTGCGACGGCATGATTTTCAATAAATCGTGAACATGTCGGACAAGTCAAAAGCGACCCATTTAGAAACCGTGGCAGCCTCAGCCGGGCGTGCCAAAACTCGTCAACGCGACCGCTCGTGATACAGATTTTCCGTGCCGGGTTTTCTCAGAATGAGGCGCCGAGGCATTCTGAGCCCTGAAACGCCTCATCAAACCAACGGAAAATGGGCTTTGCAGTTGCCCTGAACGCCGTTGGACAACTGCTTGACATCTACACAGCGTCTGGTAGATTCGGAGATTGACTACAGCGCCCATCTCTGATCCTCTCTTCCTAACGCGGGACGAGAATTCGGAGCCACGGCGGGGGGCAAAAGATGGCTCCTTCAAGTCAACACTCCGTGGCAGTCGGTTGCCGCCTTCTCCGGTTCAAGCCAGGAGCTCGTCAGGGTCGTCTTGTGCAGTTGTCGCCACGGGTGGCCCGTCCGCAGTTCGCGCGGGGATCGCGCGGCTGCTGGTTGCGGTCGCACGCTGCTCA
>SXGT01418013.1_pt1 | contig 12495 bp, 12 predicted proteins | sample 3176221 | NCBI WGS metagenome assembly SXGT01 (sample SAMN11356862, study PRJNA531348) | freshwater metagenome | isolation source: freshwater sample F1-120 | place: China: Fuxian Lake, Yuxi | collected 2017-12-25
GGTGTCATGGAGAAGTGCACCTACTGCGTGCAGCGCGTGAACGCCGGCAAGCGCAAGGCCAAGTTCGCCGAGACGCCGGTCCTGGCGCGGGCGGCCCTCGACGCCGTGATCCCGGCCTGTGGTCAGGCCTGCCCGGCGGGGGCCATCGTCTTCGGGGACATCAACAACCCCGAGAGCGCGGTCTCCCGGGCCAAGGCGCAGGCGCGCAACTACGGGCTCCTCTCGGAGCTGAACCTGCGACCCCGCACGACTTACCTCGCGCGGGTGCGCAACCCCAACCCCAAGCTGGTCGGGTGAGGCGGTCATGGCGCACGCACAAGAAGAGACCATCTTCCCGCCGCCCCTGGTGGCGGGCCGTCACACCTTCGGGACGATCACCGACACGGTCTGCCGGATCGTGGAGGCGCCCCCCAGCGGGGGGATGATCGCCTCCTTCCTGCTCGCCCTCATCGGCCTCGCCACCCTGGGCGTCGCCGTGGGCTGGCTGGTCTGGGAGGGCACCGGCATCTGGGGCGTGACGAACCCGGTCGGCTGGGGCTTCGCCATCGTCAACTTCGTGTTCTGGGTCGGCATCGGCCACGCCGGCACGCTCATCAGCGCCATCCTCTTCCTCTTCCGTCAGAAGTGGCGTACGGCCATCAACCGCTTCGCCGAGGCCATGACCATCTTCGCGGTCATGTGCGCCCTGGTGTTCCCCGGAATCCACGTCGGCCGTATCTGGTACGCGTATTACATGCTTCCTCTCCCGAGCGAGATGAAGATGTGGCCCAACTTCAAGAGCCCGCTCATCTGGGACGTGTTCGCGGTCTCCACGTACGGGACGGTGTCGGTGCTCTTCTGGTACGTGGGTCTCATCCCGGATCTGGCCACCTTGCGCGATCGCGCCAAAACCGCCATCCGCAAGCGGGTCTACGGCGCCCTCGCCCTGGGCTGGAGGGGCGCCAACCGCCACTGGCAGAACTACGAGCGCGCCTACCTCATCCTCGCGGCCATATCGACTCCGCTGGTCTTCTCCGTCCACTCGGTCGTCTCCTTCGACTTCGCCACCTCGCTCATGCCTGGCTGGCACACCACCATCTTCCCTCCCTACTTCGTCGCCGGGGCCGTCTTCAGCGGCTTCGCGATGGTCATGACGCTGATGCTCATCACGCGCGCCGTCTACGGCCTGCGGAGCATCGTCACGATGAAGCACCTCGAGCTGATGAACAAGATCATGCTCCTGACGGGCAGCCTCGTCGGTTACGCGTACGCCATGGAGTTCTTCATCGCCTGGTACTCGGGCAACGAGTACGAGTGGTTCGTCTTCAAGAACCGGGCAACGGGCCCCTACGCCTGGGCCTACTGGACCATGGTGTCGTGCAACGTGCTGTCTCCCCAGGTCTTCTGGTCCAAGAAGCTCCGCACCAGCATTCCCGTCATGTTCGTGGTGGCGATCCTCATCAACATCGGGATGTGGTTCGAGCGCTTCGTGATCATCGTGACCTCGCTCCACCGCGACTTCCTCCCGTCGTCCTGGGGCTACTTCCGCCCCACCCTGGTGGACATCTTCACCTACCTGGGCACCCTCGGGCTCTTCTTCACCTGCTTCCTCCTCTTCATCCGGTGGGTCCCCATGATCGCCATCGCCGAGGTGAAGGCGACCCTGCCCGAGGCCGACGCCCACCACGATGAAGGCGAGGGCGAGGAGCACCCCCACGCTGCCGCCGCGGAGGCCGAGTGATGAGCGACGCATCGAAGTCCCTGACGAGGGATCCAAAGAAGCCTGCCCTCATCCTGGCCGAGTTCAACTCCGCCAAGGACATCGTGCACGCCGCCGAGAAGGTGCGCGACGCGGGCTACACCGTCTGGGACACGCACACGCCCTTTCCCGTCCACGGGATGAACAAGGCGATGGGGCTCGAGTACAGCAAGCTGGGGACCATCGTGTTCCCGGCGGCGATGACCGGCACCACCCTGGCTTTTCTCATGATGTGGTGGATGAACGGGATCGATTACCCGATCGTCGTGGGAGGAAAGCCCCCTTACTCCCTCCCCTCCCAGATCCCCATCATGTTCGAGCTGACCGTCCTGTTCACGGCCTTCTCGTCCCTGTTCGGGATGCTGCACCTGAACAAGCTGCCCCGCCACCACCACCCGCTCTTCAACTCGGAGCGCTTCGCCGCGGTGACCGACGACAAGTTCTTCGTGGCCATCGAGTCGACCGATCCAAAATTCGACGTCGACAAGACCAAGAAGCTCCTCGAGCAGTGCCACGCCGAGCACATCGAGCTCGTGTACGACGACAACGAGGGCGGCCTGCCCTCCGAAGAGGAGGCGCACTCGTGAGGCGCACCGCCCTGATCTCCTTGTTCATCCTGGTGTCCTTCTCGGCTGGCGTCTCGGGTTGCCGCGCCCAGACCAGCAAGGACACGCCGGTCTTCGGCATCCGGAACATGTACGACCAGCCTCGCTACGACGTGCAGGAGGAGAGCCCCTACTTCGAGGACAAGCGCACCATGCGCCCCATCCCCGAGGGAGCGATCGCCCGGGAGCGAGAGGTCGACCTCGGCGTCCTCTACGGACGCAACGAGGACAACACCGGCTACCTGATGGTGATCCCCAAGCCCGTGACCGAGCACCTCGGAGGGCCGCAGAAGATGCTGGAGCGCGGCAAGGAGCGCTACGGGATCTTCTGCGCGCCCTGCCACGACAGCACGGGCAGCGGCAAGGGAATGGTCACCGCACGGGCCGTGGCCGGCGGGGCCGGGGCGTTCGCGCCCCCGACCTACCACCAGGACCGTATCCGTCACATGCCCGACGGTCAGCTCTACGCGACCATCGCCAACGGCAAGAGCAACATGCCGTCTTATCCGCAAATCCAGGTCAACGACCGCTGGGCGATCGTCGCGTATGTGCGCGCGCTCCAGCTGAGCCAGGCAAAGATGCCTACGGAGCCGCCGCTGTGAGCAAGAAGGAGCTCGGTAAGAAGGCCAAGTCGTACACCCTCGCGGGCACCGCGTGGGCCAACGCATGGAAAACCTGCGCTGGCGCCGGCGCGCTCGGCATGGTCGCGTCGCTCGCGGGCATGTTCGTGGACGCCAAGCGCTTCGGCTTCTCGTACCTCTTCGCCTTCGTGGTGTTCCTCACCGCGGCGCTGGGGTCGCTCGTCTTCATCCTGATCAACCGCCTGACGAGCGCCGGCTGGAGCGTCACGGTCCGCCGCGTCGCCGAGTTCTTCAGCGCGGGCCTGCTGGTGTTCCCCATTCTCTTCATTCCCATCGTCCTGTCGATGGGGAACCTCTATCCCTGGCTGTCGCACGGCGAGCACGGGGAGCACGCAGCGAGCTCCACGGCGGCCCTGGTGCCCGAGGCCCAGGCCGCCCAGCACGGAGCCCCTGGCTCCACGCCGCACGCGCCCCCCGCGCTCCGGGCCCACCCGGGCGCCGATGCCCGCGCGGAGCAGGGCGACGCCAGCGAAGAGGCCAACCACATCGCCCACGGGAACGTCCTGGCGTCCAAGAAGGCCTTCCTCAACAAGCCCTTCTTCCTTGTGCGAGCGGCGATCTACTTCGCCATCTGGTGCTGGTTGGGCTGGACCTTCCTCAAACTCTCCACGCGCCAGGACACGACCGGAGATCCCAAGGACACCGTGGCGGCTCAGCGCATCGCCCACCCCGCGGCCTTCCTGTTCGGCGTCTCGCTCACCTTCGCGATGGTCGACTGGGTGATGTCGCTGGAGCCGTCCTGGTTCTCCACCATCTTCGGCGTCTATCTCTTTGCGGGCAGCACCGTCGGGGGCTTCGCCGTCCTCACCTTCACCATGATCTCCCTCAAGGAGACGGGGCCGCTCAAGGAGATGGTCAACGTGGAGCACCTCCACGACATGGGGAACCTGCTCTTCGGCTTTACCAGCTTCTGGGCTTATATCGCGTTCTCCCAGTACATGCTCATCTGGTACGCGGCGCTCCCGGAGGAGACGACGTACTACCACGCCCGAGGAATGGGCCCGGCCGGGGGATCGTGGCAGACGGTCAGCATCGGCCTCATCGTGCTCCACTTCGTCGTCCCCTTCCTCATGCTCATCTCCAGGCAAGCCAAGCGCCGCCTCGGAATCCTGAAGTTCGGCGCGGCCTGGCTCTTCGTCATCCACATCGCGGACATCTACTGGTTCGTCCTTCCCAACCTCACCAAGGAGATCACCCCCCACTGGCTGGACTTCACCTGTCTCCTCGGCGTGGGCGGCCTCTACCTGGCCGCGGTGTTCTACTTCATGAGCAAGCACCAGCTCATCCCCGTCAGTGATCCCCGCCTCAAGCGCGCCCTCACCTTCGAGCAGGTTTAACGGCAGGAACACGCGGAACACGCGGACCAACGAAGCAAGAGAAACATCATGGCTTACGACAGATCAGAGCCTCGGGTAGAGCTCATCGCCAAGGTCGGCCTCATCGCTGTGGTGACCCTCGTCGGGCTGAAATTCGCCCTGGAGTCCTACTTCATCGAATCCTCGGAGGTCGCCGCGGCCGAGAAGCAGATGGTCACGTACGAGCCGCTCACCAGGCTCCACGAGGCCGAGCAGAAGAGGCTCACTCAGTCGCTGGTGCCCATCTCGGCGGCCATGACCCAGCTCGTGCAGAGCGGCCGGCTGGGCTCGGCCACCGGCGGACCTGCGGAGCTCACCCCTCAGGCGTCCGAGGATCTGGGCCCGCTCACGGGGTGGACCAAGCTCCCCAGGAAGGGAATCCCGGTCCCGAGCTCGGCCGATCTGGCGGCCTGCAAGGCCTCCTCGAGCAAGGAGCAGCGCCTGGAGTTCGCGAAGGTCGTCGCCAGGAAGGGTGGCAGCTTCGACTTCAACGACTTCGAGTTCGGTGCCGCGGACAACGCCGCCGTCCTGGTGACGACCCAGGGATCTTCGAGCTCCGAGGCCCTGAAGGAGCTCGCGCTCTTCGCCAGGAGCTGCCCCGAGCTCAGGTTCGAGATCATCGGCCATACCGCCAAGGACAGCCCGGCGGACAAGAGCCAGAAGATAAGCGAGGGGCGCGCCCTGGCGGTAAAGAAGGCCCTCGTGGCCGCCGGTGTGCCCGAGGCGGTCATCTCGAAGACCTCGGGCCTGGGCACCGCGCGGCCCATGGCGCCCGAGCCCGATCCAGGCTCCGACGCCGACAAGAAGCTGTCTTCCGCCGAGCGCGACGGGATCCGCAAGACCAACCGCCGCATCGCGATCAACGTGACGACCCACTGCCCGTAGGATATGCCCCTCCCTCCGCCCCATACGGCGCTTCGCGTGCGCTTGGCCGCCCTCACCCCGGTCTTCCTGGCCGCAGCGATGGCGACCGCGTTGGTGACGGCGTCGCCGCGCGAGGCATCGGCGCAGATCGCCGAGATGCCCAAGGAGCTGGAGCGCGTCGGCGTGAAGGAGCACCTGGACCAGCCCATCCCGCTGGACGCCATGTTCCGTGATCACACCGGGAAGCCTGTGAGGCTGGGGGACTTCTTCGACGGCAAGAGGCCCGTCCTCCTGACCTTCGCCTACCACTCCTGCCCTGTCCTGTGCGGCATGATCTTGAACGCGACCACCCGTACGCTGGGGAGCGTGGGGTGGACGGCGGGCAAGGAGTTCGAGATCGTCACCATAAGCATCGATCCCAACGAGACCCTGGAGAGGACCGCGGCCAAGCGGGCGTCCGTCCTGGCGCAATATGGTCGGGGCGAGGCCGCCCGGGGCTGGCATTTCCTCGTCGGCGACAAGACCAACATCGACCGCGTCGCCCTCGCCACGGGCTTCTCCTACGAGTACGACGCGCGCCAGAACCAGTTCGCTCACCCTTCGCTCATCATGATGGTGAAGCCGAAGGGGCAGATGGCCCGGTACCTCTACGGGTTGGAGTTCGACCCGAGCGACGTGCGCCTCGGGCTGCTGGAGGCCTCGGAGGGCCGCAGCATCTCCACGGTCGAGCAGATCATTCTCTACTGCTACCACTACGATCCGCAGGGCGGGCGCTACGTCCTGGTCGCCACCCGCGTCATGCAGCTCGGGGGTGTGGCCACGGCGGCCGTGCTCGGCTCCACGCTGACCATGTTCTGGCTGCGGGAGCGCCGCAAGGGCGGGCTCCTCGACAAGCCCGGCGAGTTCCCCGGTTCTGGCGGGCCCGACAGGCCCGACGAACTCTCCGGTTCTGGCGGGCCCCGCCCATGACGACCTAAACGTTTCCTGCCACCCGCCGAGCGCAAGAAGAGCGAACCATGAATCCCCAAGAGCAAAGCTTCCAGCTCCCACCGGCCATGTCCACCGCCGCCGCCGAGATCGACTGGCTGTATAATTTCCTCTTTTATTTCTCGCTCGTCTTCACGGTGATCATCACGGCTCTGACGCTGTACTTCGTCGTCAAGTACAAGCGGGTGAAGGGGGTCAAGGCCGAGCCGACCCAGGACCACACGAAGCTCGAGCTCTTCTGGACCATCACCCCGCTCGTCTTCATCGTGATGCTCTTCCACTGGGGCTTCCAGGCGTACATCAAGAACGCGACCGCGGCCGAGGGCTCCACCGAGATCCGGGTGCGAGGCAAGCGCTGGAGCTGGAGCTTCGAGTACCCCACCGGCGACAGCGAGCCCAACGACCTCTGGCTTCCGGTGAACAGGCCCATAAAGCTCATCCTGTCGTCCGAGGACGTGCTCCACAGCTTCTTCGTCCCCGAGTTCCGCCAGAAGCGCGACGCGGTGCCGGGCATGTACAGCTTCATCGCCTTCACGCCCAACAAGCTTGGCGACGCCCAGATCTACTGCGCCGAGTACTGCGGCAAGGACCACTCGGCCATGCTGGGCAGGGTCCATGTGGTGACCGAGGAAGAGTACAAGAAGCACGTGGACGAGCTCAGCAAGATGCCAAAAGAGTTCGCCGATCTCGGCGCTGCAAAGGGCCCCGTCGCCTGGGGCGAGGCGCTCTTCAAGAAGAACAGCTGCAACACCTGCCACTCGATGACCGGGACGCGTATCGTGGGGCCCGCGCTGAATGGGATCTTCGGGACCATGCAGCCGACCGACAAGGGCAGCGTGATGGCCGACGAGAACTACATCCGGGAGTCGCTCCTCCGGCCCCAGGCCAAGATCGTCACCGGGTACGAGAACGCGGCCATGCCACCGTTCGTGTTCAAGGACGCGCAGATCGATGCGCTCATCGCCTACCTAAAGTCTGCCAAGTAAGACGGAGCGCTGGAGAGACCCATGGCTGCTGTAACCACCCCTCACGTCGGCGAGCACGAGCACGCGGACCAGGGACACGTGAACTACCTGAAGGCCAGCAAGGGGCTCATGAGCTGGCTGATCACGCTGGACCACAAGCGGATCGGTATCATGTACCTGATCGCGGTCACCATCTCCTTCCTGCTGGGGGGGGTCTTCGCCCTGATCCTCCGTCTGGAGCTCTTCAGCAAGGGCCGCACGATCATGGACCAGGACACCTACAACAGGATGTTCTCGCTCCACGGCGTGGTGATGGTGTTCCTCTTCATCATCCCGTCGATCCCGGCGGCCCTTGGCAACTTCTTCCTCCCGCTCCAGCTAGGGACCAAGGACGTCGCGTTTCCCAGGCTCAACCTGGCGAGCCTCTACATCTATTACTTCGGCGCCTGCTTCGGCCTCTACAGCATGGTGAACGGCGGGGTGGACACGGGCTGGACCTTCTACGTCCCCTACAGCTCGTCGTCGGTCGTGGGCTCGGGCAGCTCGGTCCTCCCCATGACGCTCGCCGCGTTCATCATGGGGTTCTCGTCGATCCTGACGGGCGTGAATTTCATCGCCACCGTCCACAAGATGCGCGCGCCCGGGATGTCGTGGCGTAGGCTCTCGCTCTTCATCTGGGCGATCTACGCCACAGCAATCATCCAGGTGCTCGCCACTCCGGTGCTCGCCATCACCCTGCTCCTGCTCACCCTGGAGCGCGCCTTCGGTCTGGGTATCTTCGACCCGCGCCTGGGCGGCGATCCGGTGCTCTATCAGCACTTCTTCTGGTTTTACTCGCACCCTGCGGTCTACATCATGATCGTGCCCGGCATGGGCGTCGTCAGCGAGATCATCGCGACGTTCAGCCGACGCGAGCCGGTGGGCTACATGTTCATCGCGATGAGCTCGCTCGGCCTGGCCTTGCTCGGCTTCCTCGTGTGGGGCCACCACCTGTTCGTGGCCGGTATGAGCGAGTACTCCACGATGGTGTTCTCCGCGCTCACCTTCCTCGTGGCCATTCCTTCGGGGGTCAAGGTCTTCAACTGGGTGGCGACCCTGTACAAGGGCAGCATCTCCCTCCAGACGCCGATGCTCTGGGGGCTGGCGTTCATATTCCTCTTCACCATCGGCGGTCTCACCGGGCTCTTCCTCGGCGTGCTCGCCGTCGACGTCCACCTCCACGACACCTACTTCGTGGTCGCCCACGTCCACTACGTCATGGTCGGCGGGACGGTCATGGGCTTCATGGGCGGCCTCCACTACTGGTGGCCCAAGATGACCGGCAAGCTCTACGAGGAGAAGCCTGCCGTCCTGGGCTGGGCGCTCGTCTTCATCGGCTTCAACGTGACCTTCATGACGCAGTTCGTCCTGGGGTCGCGAGGGATGCCCCGTCGCTACTACGATTACCTTCCCGAGTTCGAATCGCTCCACCGCATTTCGACGATCGGCTCGTGGATCCTGGGTCTCGGGTTCGCCATCCTGTTCATCAACTTCATCGTCTCCCTGCGCAGCGGCAAGGTCGCTCCGCGCAATCCCTGGGGCTCCGCGGCCCTCGAGTGGCAGACCGAGAGCCCGCCTCCCATGCACAATTTCATCAAGCTGCCGGTCATCACCCGCGGTCCCTACGACTACCACCTCGCCACCGACGAGGAGCTCTCGGAGGACTGAGCCTGTCCGTCCTCCGTCGCTCCTCTCCATTCACCTTTCCTCTCGTCTCGGAGACTCGAACATCATGACGACCGAAGCTGCGGCCGAAGGGCACGAAGGACACGGCGAGGGGCATGAACACGCTCATCCCAAGTTCCTCCAGCACCACTTCGATACGCCGCTCCAGCAGTTCGAATCGGCGAAGCTGGGGATGTGGGCCTTCCTCGTCCAGGAGCTCCTGTTCTTCAGCGGCCTGTTCGTGGCGTACGGGGTCTTTCGTAGCTGGTATCCGGAGACCTTCGTCGCCTGTTCCCATCAGCTCAACAAGGAGCTGGGCGCGGTCAACACCACGGTCCTCCTCCTCTCGAGCTTCACCGCCGCCCTCGCGGTGCGCTCGTCGCAGCTGGGCAAGAAGGACGAGACGGGCCGCTACATCCTGGCCACCATCGCCTGCGCGTGCGCCTTCCTCGTGATCAAGTACTTCGAGTACTCGCACAAGTTCCACGCGGGCCTGCTGCCAGGGCACTATTTCCACCCGCACATGGATCACCTGAAGCCGGGATCCGCGCCCCTCCCCGAGAACTCGCACATCTTCTTCTCGCTCTACTTCGTGATGACCGGCATCCACGGCATCCACGTGGCTGTGGGCATCGGCGTCTTCATCTGGATCTGGCTGCGTAACCGCCGAGGTGACTTCTCCAAGGAGTACTTTACCCCGGTCGACGTGGCGGCCCTCTACTGGCACCTGGTCGATCTCGTATGGATCTACCTCTTCCCGCTGATGTACCTGATCTGAGGCCCCGATGAGCACCCCCCAACACAAGCACGAAGACGGCGCGGTCCACGCCCACATCTCCTCCGTCCCGTTCTACACCGCGATCTTCGCGGGGCTCCTCATGCTCACCGCGCTCACGGTCGGGCAGTCCTACGTCGATCTGGGGACGGCGAACCTCCTCGCGGTGGTCGTCATCGCGAGCCTCAAGGCCTCGCTCGTCATCCTGTTTTTCATGCATATCCGGCATGACGCCAGGTTCAACGGCCTCATGGTGGTGGGGGGGCTCCTGTTCATCGGGGTCTTCTTCGCGTACACGATGAACGACACCAGCCACCGCGGCGAGTTCGATATCGACTCCAGCGTCTGGGTGAACCCTCGCACCGGCGAGGTCGCCCCTGGCGGGATGGAGCCGAAGAAGGCGGAGGAGCACGCCCCGGCGAGCGGCTCGGCGGGTCCTGCGCACGGCGCTCCGGCTCCTGGGCACCACTGATACCAAGTTCACATCAAGCTGGCCAGAGCGGACAGACGGACGTAGACGTTGATACGGGCCTGTGGACTGGCGTTCCGCCGAGTTCTTGGGGGCCTGGAGATTTGACGGCCAGGGGATCCGGTGCGAGCCTGGCCTGGTGATGGTCGCCCTCCGCGCCTCCCTGGAACGCCTCTCCTCGATCGGCGTCGATCGCCAGCCTCCGGACGAGCAGCGGCGCATCCGCCTCACCAACCAGAGCGCCCTGATCGGAATCGTGAGCTGCGGGGGCTTCGCCCTTGGCTACGCGCTCGCGGGGCCTCGCTTCCTCGCCCCGATGATCGCCAACCTGGTGGCCGTGAGCTCGCTGCTCACCGCCCTCCTCCTCAGCAAGCGAGGGGCTCATACCCTGGCCAGGGCGGCGGTGCTCGTGCCGATCAACCTGGTGGTCGTGGTCGCCTCGATGCTGCTCGGAGGCCGCATCGGCTTTCTTTATTACCTGTTTCTCTTTGCCGCGGTCGCGTTCCTTCTCTTCTCGGAGAAGGAGCGGGGGCTCCGCTTCTCGTTCGCCCTGCTCAGCGCGGTGTGCTGCGTCGTCGGCCTGGCGGTCCCTCCGGGCGTCGCCACGATCACCCCTGCCGTGGGGAGGGCGCTCGACGTGGTCTGCGCGCTGGGGGTCATGGGGACCATGCTCCTCATCGTGCACCTCTTCACGGGGGACACGTCGAGGGCGGAGGCTCGCCTCGCCGAGGAGCACAGGCGGTCCGAACGCCTGCTCCTGAACATCCTCCCGGAGGCGATCTCGGCGCGCCTGAAGGAGAACGGCGACGCCATCGCCGACGGCTTCGCCGAGGTGACGGTGCTCTTCGCCGACCTGGTGGGCTTTACCGAGCTAAGCCAGAAGCTAAGTCCGGCCGAGCTGGTGGTGATGTTGAACCGGACCTTCTCGGCCTTCGACGATCTGGCCGAGGAGCTGGGCGTGGAGAAGATCAAGACCATAGGCGACTGCTACATGGTCGCCGCGGGGCTCCCCGAGCGCCGCTCCGATCACGCGCAGATCGTGGCCCGCATGGCCCTCGGGATGCGCGATACGCTGGCAAAAATCAACCACGAGGGCGGTTATAAACTGCGTATTCGTATAGGCCTGCACACGGGGCCCGTGGTGGCGGGTGTCATCGGCAAACGAAAATTTATTTACGACCTCTGGGGGGACACCGTGAACACCGCCAGCCGGATGGAGTCGAGCGGTGCCCCGGGCGAGATCCAGGTGACCCGGCAGGTATACGAGCGGCTCACCTCGGGATTCGAACTCGAGCGTCGCGGGCTCATCCAGGTCAAGGGCAAGGGCGAAATGGAGACCTACCTTCTCCAGGGAGAGCGCCTTCCCTCGTGAGGCACGGCCTCGCGGGCGCCTCGAAGCCACACCCTCGTGCTAGGGTTCCCCGCAGCTCATCGGACTCCCATGCCCAAGCTCCTCGTTTGCCAGCACGTGCCCTACGAGATCCTCGGTACGCTCGATCCGCTCCTGCGTGAGGCGAGGTTCCGTATTCGCTATATCAACTTCGGCCGCGCCCCCCAGGCCCGTCCTGGCCTGGACACCTACGACGCGCTGGTGATCCTGGGTGGCCCCATGAACGTGGACGAGGTGGACCTCCATCCTCACCTGGACACGGAGGTCGAGCTCGTCCGCGAGGCCATGGCCCGCGGCATCCCCGTGCTCGGCATCTGCCTGGGCGCGCAGCTCATCGCCAAGGCGCTGGGGGCCGATGTGCGCCCCAACCCTGTAAAGGAGATAGGCTGGTACGACGTGACGCTCACCCCGGAAGGCGAGGTCGATCCGGTGCTAGGCCACCTGGGCGTGACCGAGAAGATCTTTCAATGGCATGGCGACACCTTCGATATCCCGGAGGGCGCCGTGCATCTGGCGAGGTCGCCCAGCTGCGAAAACCAGGCGTTTCGTCATGGCAACAACGTCTACGGCTTCCAGTTTCACCTGGAGGTGGACGAGCCTCTCATCAAGCGCTGGTTCGATGTGCCGGTCAACCGGCGCGAGCTCGAGGCACTGAAAGGGCAGATCGATCCGGCCGCTGTGCTCGCGCAGACACCGCGCCATATCGCGCGCTCCCGTGAGCTGGGCGCGCTGGTCTTCGGTGCTCTCATCGAGATGTTCGGCATACGCAGGCGCCGCTATGCGCTCCCCTCTCGCTGAACCCGTCATTCATCGGCGCTCCCCACCACGTCGAGGAACGGCACTCCATACCTCGTCGGGCGTGATACCAGGCGCTGCCGCGGGGCGGGCGATGGGGGGGCGATTGGAGGGGGCGATGGAGGGGGCGATGGAGGGGGCGATGGAGGGGGCGATGGAGGGGGCGATGGAGGGGGCGATGGAGGGGGCGATGGAGGGGGCGATGGA
>SXGT01471116.1_pt1 | contig 12494 bp, 15 predicted proteins | sample 3176221 | NCBI WGS metagenome assembly SXGT01 (sample SAMN11356862, study PRJNA531348) | freshwater metagenome | isolation source: freshwater sample F1-120 | place: China: Fuxian Lake, Yuxi | collected 2017-12-25
TCTTGTTTATTCGGTCAGGTAGATCCTTTCAGGGGGAGGGAGGGAGGGAGAAAAACAACAACAAAAAGCCCCGAGAGGAAAACCTGTCGGGGCCGGGGAAGATGGGGCGGTGGGGGTTAGCCGAGTTGTGCAGCCTTTGTATCAGCTGAGGCGGGGGCTGTGGCTGGCCGCATGTCAAACGAACCTTTCGTGACCGCCCATAGGCCCCAGACCATCAGAAGGGGAAGAATGATGGTCTGGAGAACAAATATTGCCATGAGCTTAAGAACCCGCTCGGTGAGGTTCTCTGCGGCATCCTTCAAGTTTGCAAGACGTGTAGTCACTTCCTTGCGTGCCCCTGTGACAGTGCTCCAGAATCCCGATTCCTCATTGGCGCTCGCAGGTTTGCTTGCGGGTTTCTCAGCGGGTGAATCTGTGGAACCGGGTGTTGCCGGGGGGTTGGGAGCAGGCTGTGGATTCGCGCGTCCAGAAGCGAACTCCTTGGCCTTGCTCCATAGTCCAGCTTTGTCCGGGCTGGCAGCGCTCGGGCGGCTTGTCTGGTCAGTGGGAGACGATGTGAGGGAGCCAATCTGATCCGAGGATACCTCTATCGTCTTTTGGCTTTGGACGTAGTCGGCAGCCATGAATTCATGAAAGATTGCATCGCTGCCGATGACAGCAACTGGCACGGCGAAGCGGGCCATCAGCATCACTATGAGAACTCGTGTCAGCCAGACAGGGGGTGACGTACCGCGAAAATAGAGGAATCCCCAGACCACGGCAATACCGGTCAGGCAAAGAGAGATCATCCAGTGGGCGCCAATACTGATTAGGATTTTCTGAATCCCGAAGGCGATGCTGGCAACGAGCATCAATTGGGCAAACTGTTCGACTACCTCGTTGACCGGCTTAAGTACCTGCCCGAGAGAAAACTTGACGCCGATTCCCATAGGCTGGATGGAAACATCGGTTCCCTCCGCTACAGAAAGCGCTGCGTTTAGCGTTCGAGCCGTCGCGAAACTAATTAGGGCACGTTTCAGGCCCGAATCAATATACGAATTTGCAGCTGACTCAAATGTGGCGAGCCACGAGCAGGCCACCATGATGGTGATCGCAGTGAGCAGTGCTATCTTCTTTGCAAACGGCAGGTTGATTGTCTTCATTGCTTTTGTCCCAGGTTAGGTGAAACAAACACTCGGCACAAATGGCGCGAAACACGGATCTAACAAATGCAATGCGTCGGGCAATACGCTTTCGGCTTGCAGGTACAGCAGTCGAACTACTTCGGGCTGATGAAAGAACAGAAATGACTTGGCGTCGGACATCTATAGATACTGCGGCTCGGAACGAGCCACTGTAGTAAGTGTTCACGAGAACGTGTAGACCACTGCATAGCCAATGGACACGAAAGCTATCACCCAGAGCGCCATGTCGCCTAGCTCTGCTTTGATCTTCCTCAAATAGCTGGGAAACTCTTCCTTGCCATATTTGTTGGTCCGGTCGAATTGCCTTTTCCGTATGCGATATACGCAGTACACCCCGAAAAAAAAGGCAAAAATGCTTAGATATGTGAGAAGGTCGTCGATCAAGGATAATCCTATAAGAGTGATGCTGGAGGCACCAGTCAATCCGCCCGCTATGGACGGACCGGCGATTTGCGTTTGGAAAGTACGAGCACCTGAAGTGCAAACAAAGCGATAACTATCATTGGGCCACAGAAAAGGGCGAATGAGCTTCCCCAGCCCCATTGCCAGCTATAAACCGCACCGTACATTCCGATAGCTGTGCCGACAAGTGGCACGCACCCCAAAAAGATCGAAGCGGGGGCGGCAATAGATGCGTGCCATCCTACCCACTGAGTCAGTCCGGCGTAGATCGCAAGGCTTTGGACAATTCCCAGGAGTAAATAGGCCACACAGACGGAAGTAAGAAGGACTTTAAGCGTCGCACCGTTAGTTTTCATGATGGACTTTTTTCTCTCCTCGAAGCTTGTTCAATTGCGGGAATTGAGGAATCGGTCTTATTGGAAACGTCGCTGTATTCGAGGCATTTGAGCTCGGGCTTCATCGGTGTGCCGCGAGGCCATCAGGGTAAGCCTTGCTCAGCGCCTTAGCCATCAACAGTACGCCAACAATGTTGAATGCGAACAAGCTTCCCAACACGAGCGCGGCAATCAGGAGACTGAGCGCCCATTGCTCCATCCCCTTGGCTTCTGCGCTGGCTTGACGAAGGCTGTCGGCTGCAGTCTTTAATGCCGAAATTGCTTGCGGTAAATCCTGGGATTTCAATTTTTCCGTCGACTTGACAGAATGGTCTATCAACTTCATTGTCTTTTGAGACATGTCGATGAACCCGGCATTGACCTTCTTCGCATCTGTGTTGACCGATTCCGCGATGCTGGCCACATTGCTGCTCAATCGTTTAACGGACTCGCTTTCTTTAGCTAGGGAAAGGAGACCCTTGCGGTCGTCAGCTGGTTCCGAGCTTCATGTGTGTGCCCGCGAAGCGATTGGGTTGGGTAGTTTCATTTCACTTGAGTCGCTTGACGTTTGGCTTGCGCTTCATGGCAATCTTCAAATCCTCAAGGTCAACTTTCCCATCCCCATTTAGATCCATCGCCCCCATTGTGCTATCTGACGCGCTCTTGCCTGCGCCCTTCACGGTGTCGTAGGTTTGACCCGCAAGTGCAGCTGTGTTTTCCATAACCTGCCCCGCCTTGTTTGCAAGGCTACCTGCCAGATCTCCCGTCTTGGCAGCCACCTCACCAGATTTTTTCTTGACCGCGTCAAAGCTATCGCTGGCCACGTCCGCAAGCTTGTGTGTCACATCGCCGAGTGTCTTGCCAAAGACTGCCGCTGCCGAGCTAATCAGCTTCTTCATTTCCTCAAAGTTCTTTGAACTAAGCAGTTCCTTGGTTTTGCCCACAACAAAATCAACAATAGCGGTGATCAAGGCAATTCCGATCTCCAGACCTTTGCTGAGCTTTTCAAGAATTTCATTGCGTTCGATATTCGACAAAGCACCCCAGCCATAGTAGATCGCTCCAATTGCAGCGCATGTCATGGCAATTGGATTCGTGAGTGTCGCGGCGGTGGCAACAGTGCCAATCGCAGCCATTGTGTTTCCAAGAAGAAGTTGGCCTGCGGAGATAACTATGACGGGAGTTATATAGCCAATTCCGAATCCGTACTTAGCCATTGACATGACCCGACCGGATCGGGCGATTGTCGGATTCTCGGATGCACTCATCTCCTCAATATGTTTATCTAGATAAGTATTGATGTCACCAGCCATGCTGTAAAGCGACTGAACGGCCTTCGCCATGGCGCTTACAACCATGCTGGTAGTTCCTAGGGCAACTGTTGCAGCGACCATGAGTTTCTCCTGTGTACGGCTGTCATTGATTAGTTTTCCGCGATTGAAATTATGCGCTCAATTCCCTGTCCACCTATTCCTACATCAAGTATTCTTCGATAAGACCTTGCGCCACACGAGCGCGATCAGAAGACCGATGATTACCACTACAGCCAATTTCAAACCGGCAGAAAGCAAGACAACCCACACCGAATAGGCTCCCAGTTGTGTAAACACTAATGCCAAACCGCCAAAAATCAAGACTGTCCAAAACATTGCATTTCTCCTGTTGGTTATGGAGTAACTCATGTTGACGTTGAGCGATGACAGGTTGTGTCGTTTTACGGTTCGATGAAAAAAGTTGTTCTGTCACCAAAAACGACAGCACCTGTCATGCCGATGACGGATACTTGGATCCGCCAAATTGGATATTGCTGACCAATGACCTCTGATAGCCACGACACACTTGTTTATCGCTTGGCCCAAATGCTGGTGAAACTGAATCAGGGCGACAAGCTGAATCCGCGCGAGTTGGCCGATGAATTTGGGGTCAATTTGCGTACCATCCAGCGTGACCTCAATGTGCGCTTTGCGTATCTTCCGTTGCAGAAGACAGGCGGGCTTTACCACATCGATCCGACGTTTCTCGGCAAATTAACGACACGGGACGTTGAGCGCTTTGCCTCGTTAGCCGGAGTGAGGGGGCTGTTCCCGTCCCTCTCGGATGACTTTCTGCGCGACATCTTCGACGCCCGCATACAGTCGGCCCTTTTGGTCAAGGGGCATAGCTATGAGGACTTGGCCGGTAAAGAACAGATGTTCCGGCAATTGGAGCAGGCCATCGTTGCTCGCCAGCACGTGGCCATCAGCTACAGCAAGGACGAAGGCAGCAAGAGCTACATGTCTCTGGCGCCGTTCAAGCTGATGAACCATAAAGGCATCTGGTATCTGGCAGCCCGTGACGGCGACAAGCTCAAGACCTTCTCTTTTACTCGCATTGAAAGTCTGCGAATCCTCGAATCCTATTTCGCTCCCGACGCCAGTATCGACAAAGCCCTTTTGGAAGAGGAGGGCATCTGGTTTGGCGAGGAAAAGAAGGAAATTGTCATCAAGGTGGCAAAGGAGGTGGCGGGGTACTTCAAGCGGCGCCGCCTCATAGCCAATCAGGTAGTTGAAAAAGAGCTCGAAGATGGCGGCCTGATCGTTTCTGCCAAGGTCGGACACCCGAACCAGGTGTTGCCTATCGTCCGCTACTGGATACCTCACATTCGCATCATCAGTCCTGAAGGCTTACAGACCGAGATGGAAATGACGATCAGGGAATATGTGGAGCGGAGCGGAGGGTGAGGTAAATTTACTTGCCCCAATGCCGCAATGCCACCCCCAAGGCGTTCGGGATTGCAGCGTCCAGTATGTGAAAAGTTCAACCGTTATGGCTGGGCTAAGTGCAAGAATCACAACAACAATTCGGTGGCTCCCCGACCTGGGCTCGAACCAGGGACCTGCGGATTAACAGTCCGTCGCTCTACCGACTGAGCTATCGAGGAATGCAGCCCGCCATTATAAAGTTTTTTCGCATTTTGAGCAAACCTGACAAGGTCGTGGTCTTGAGGGGGAGGGGGGAATCGCGGCCTGACTTGTTTCAATAGAAGGCAAGCCGGATTGGCCACTATACTTCCACGCAGGGTTGCGGGGCATTCGGGGTGTGCAGCGATGTAGGTGCCAGCGCGGCGGCGAAAATAGTCCGAATCAAGGAGGCATGATGAGCCTGGTTTCCGTTTCCGAACTGGCGGCGCAAATTCCGGATGGCGCCAAGCTGGTGGTTGCCAAGGATGAGAGTGGCGTGGCGATGGCTGCCACGCGCGAGCTGGTGCGCCGCCGTGTGCGCAACTTGCACCTTGTTACTGTGCCGGTCAGCGGCCTGCAGGCGGATGTTCTCATTGGCGCCGGCTGTGTAGCGACGGTGGAATCCTCTGGCGTGACGCTGAGTGAGTTCGGCACCGGCCCGTGTTTCATGCGCGCCATCAAGGCCGGCACGATCCGCATGAAGGATGCCACTTGCCCGGCCATCTACGCCGGCCTGCAGGCGGCACAGAAGGGCATTCCGTTCATCCCGCTGCGCGGCATCATCGGCAGTGACCTGCTGACCCATCGGGAAGACTGGCGCGTCATCGACAACCCGTTCGCAGCCGACGAACACACGGCGGACAAGATCGTCGCAATCATGGCAATCCAGCCAGACGTGGCGTTGTTCCACGCACCGATGGCCGATCGCTTCGGCAACGTGTTCATCGGCCGCCAGCGGGAGTTGATGTTGCTGGCCCACGCTTCGCGCAAATCGCTGGTCACGGTGGAACAGGTGGTCGAAGGCAATCTCCTGGAAGACGATGCACGCTCCGGCGCGACCATTCCGGCTCTCTACATTGAAGCGATTGCCCATGCTCCAAGCGGCATGTGGCCGTTAGGCTATGGCGATGCCTATCCGATTGACACCGCCTGGATGCGCAGCTATGCGCAGATGGCGCGCACGGCAGCAGGGTTCGAGGCCGCGCTGGCGCAATGGCTGGGCGGGGAAAAAAGCCTGAAACCGTTGGTGGGAGCGGGTTCTGGCGCGGTGGTCGGGGCGGCAACTTGAGCCAGTCCGTCACGCCTACCGAGCTGTTGATCGCCGCCATCAGCCGCCTGCTGGCCGGGGTGCGCCACGTAGCGGTGGGTGCTTCATCACCCATACCTGGCGCGGCGGCCCTGCTTACGCGTGCACTGTCGGAAAGTGCCCCGGGTGGCGGCACCCGGGTCAGCGTGCTGGGTTCGCGCCGCCACAATGCCTTTACCAACGGCGGGGTGGAGTTGTTTGATCTGGCGGCGCAGGGGCGGATTGACGCTTTCTTTCTTGGTGGCGGGCAGATTGACGGCGAGGCCAACATCAACCTGGTCGGCACAGACGGCTATCCGCAGAGCGGGGTGCGCTGGTCCGGCTCGTTCGGTTCCGCCTACTTGTACCACCTGGTGCCACGGGTGATCCTGTTTCGCGAGGAGCATACCCGGCGCGTGTTTGTGCCCAAGGTGGAGTTTGTCTCGGCGGCGGGTCCGCGCGCGGATGGGGTCTACCGCCCGGGCGGGCCGCATGCCATGCTCACCGGGCTCTGCCTGTTTGATTTTGACAAGGTACGACGCCGCTTCGTGCTGCGCAGTGTGCATCCCGGCCACACGGTGGAGGAGGTGCGGGGCGCCACCGGTTTCCACTTTGACTTGCCGCACGATGGTAAGACCACCGTGCCCACCACGCCTTTGCCGGATACGTCCACGCTGGCTTTGATGCGTGGCCGGGTGCTCGAAGAAATCGGCGAGACCTACCCCAACTTCGCCGCTGCCTGGCGCGCGAGTCTGGGGCCTAGTGTGCAGGTGCCAGCCACAGCGTAACCGCGCCGGTGGCCACGAACAGGGCCGCAGCAATCATGCGCATGGCGCGCAACGGCAGTTTGTCCGCGAGGCGATGGCCTATCAGAACCGCCGGAATGTTGGCGATCATCATGCCAATGGTGGTGCCGAGCACCACGGCCACCGGAACCGAAAAGCGCGCACCCAAGCCAATAGTGGCCAATTGGGTCTTGTCACCCATCTCGGCGATGAAGAAGGCCACCAGCGTGGTCATGAACACGCTGCCATGGCCTTTGGGTTCTTCATCCAGGGTATCGGGCACCAAAGCCCAGGCGCCGAATGCCAGAAAGCCGAAGCCGACCAGAAGGGCGGTGGTGCGCGGCGAGAGCCACTGGGCCAGCAACACCCCCACCGATCCGGCCAGGGCATGGTTGACGATGGTGGCGACAAAGATCGCCAGAATGATGCTGCCGCGCCGGCGATACTTGGCCGCCAGTGCAAACGAGAGCAGTTGTGTCTTGTCGCCAATTTCCGCCACCGCCACCAGGGTGGTCGAGGTGGCGAATGCAGTGAGCCAGCCTTCCATGCGCTGCAGCTTGTTTCAGTGGTGGTGAGGAATTGGCCGCGGAAGTGGATCAATCGCTACCGACCAACGGCCGATGCGGGCAACGCGTCTTGGTGCAATCGGCATACAAGGCCAGCGAGTGGTCGTGCAGGGCAAAGCCGCGGTCTTTGGCGATCTTTTTCTGGCGGCGTTCGATCTCCGGGTCATAAAACTCTTCCACGCGGCCGCATTGCAGGCACACCAGGTGGTCGTGGTGCGAGCCTTCGTTCAATTCAAACACGGCCTTGCCGGATTCGAAGTGGTGCCGTTCGAGCAAGCCGGCCTGTTCGAATTGGGTGAGCACGCGATACACAGTAGCCAGGCCGACTTCGAGTTTTTCCGAAAGCAGCTGCCGATAGACGTCTTCCGCACTTAGATGCCGCACGCCGCTGGTCTGGAATAGTTCAAGGATGCGCAGGCGCGGGCCGGTGGCCTTCAATCCCATGTTGCGCAAATCGCTGGGGTTGTGGGCGCAGCCGGCGGTTTCCGTGTTGGATGGCAGTGCGCTTTGGGCTGTGGAACGTGGCATGTCGGTCCGGGGCAGGGTAGAAATGCGGTCGTTTATTTCGGGTTGGCCGATGCGTTGACGTCCTGACCTACGGCTCCTGCCAAAGGCTGCGCAAGAGCATTGAAGTATCATAACGGGTTTGGCAGGCCTGCGGTTCAATCCGCGCCTTTTCCCTCTTGAATCGACTCCCTTTGCGCCCCCTTTATTTGTCATTGCTGTGCCTTGCCGGCCTCGTTCTGGCAGGCTGCCAAAGTGCGTCCGGCCTGCGCGAGTACGTGCCACAGATTGTCACGCCTTACCGGATCGACATACAGCAGGGAAACTTCATTACGCAAGACATGGTGGAGAAGCTGCAGGCCGGGCAGACCAAGGACCAGGTGCGCTTTATCCTCGGCACACCCATGCTGACCTCCGTGTTCCATGGCGCGCGTTGGGATTACATCTTTCGCTCGGCCAAAGGCTGGAACGAGGCCGAGACGCGCCGCCTGACTGTCTTCTTTGATCCGCAAGAACGGCTGGAGAAGTGGGAAGCGATTGACGTGCCGCCGCCCATGGATGCGGTGGCAGCCCAACCGGGCGGCGTTTCCGTGCCGGCGGAAGACAAGCGCAGCTTTCTGGACCGCCTGCTCGGGCGTGGCGAAGCACCTGCGCCGGTCGCGGCGCCGGCGGCAACCGCTGCCACAGCCGCTGCGGCATCTGCGCCGGCACCCGTTCCTGCGCCCGCAGCCGTGCAAGGTGCTTCCAATGTGCAAGTGGCATCGGCAGAACAGGCCGCGCCGGTGGCGGCACCGGCTGCCGCTCCTGCGGCACAGCCGGCAGCCCAGGCGACGACTGAGGCAAGTGAGAACAAGCCTGGCCTGTTCGGGCGCATGTTTGGCTGGATGCGGCCGGGCACCGCTGCTGCGGGTGCTGCGGCAGCGACGGCCGCAGCCGCACCAACGCCTGCACCGGCCGTGCCCGATGTAGCACCTGCTGTAGCAATACCGGCGCCCGCGCCGACAGCCGTGTCGGAAGTGGCGCCGCCAGTTGCCGTTGCGCAAGCGGTGACTGCTCCAGCGCCCGCACCGGAGCCAGCACCTGAGCCGGCAGCACCCCCGCCGTCACCGGCCCCCGCTGCTGTGGCCGCACCTGCTCCTGCTGCCACTGTTGCGGCTGCGCCCGTGCCGTCTGCAGCGGCTGCCGCGCAAGCCTCTGCACCGACCCCAGCGGACATCACGGCAGCCGTCGAGCAGTGGCGCTCGGCCTGGGCGACCAAAGACGTGGCGGCCTACCTCGCCTCCTATGCGCCGGATTTCAAGCCGGCCGGCATGACGCGGGCGCGCTGGGAAGCGCAGCGCCGCGAGCGGATTGGCAAGCCGTCGTTCATCGTGGTCAAGGTCGTTGAGCCGCAGATCACGCTGGTAGGCGACAAGGGGGCAGTGGCCGTGTTTACCCAGCAGTACGAATCGGATACGTTCAAGGAAGCCGGCCGCAAAACCCTGGTGCTGGGCAATTTCGGCGGCAAGTGGCTGATTCGCGACGAAACCTTCAAGGCTCAGTAATCACCATGGAAAAAATGCGCATCGCCGTTGCTGGCGCTTCCGGCCGCATGGGTCGCATGCTGATTGAAACCATCCTGGCGGCGCCGGATGCGCAACTGGTGGCGGCGCTCGATGTTCCGGGCTGCCCGGCCATCGGCCAGGATGCGGGTGACTTCATCGGGCGTGCCACCGGGGTGACCGTGCGCGCCGATGTTGAAGAAGCTCTGGTTGGCGCGCAGTTCCTGATCGACTTCACGCGGCCCGAAGGCACGCTGCATCATCTTTCCGTGTGCAGCACACTTGGTGTTCGCATGGTGATTGGCACGACCGGATTTGATGCTGCCGGAAAGCAGGCGATTGCTGATGGGGCCAAGCAATCCGCCGTCATGTTCGCTCCCAACATGAGCGTGGGGGTCAACCTCACCTTGAAGCTGCTCGAGATGGCCGCCAAGGCCCTGCCTACCGGTTATGACGTCGAGATTGTCGAAGCGCACCATCGGCTGAAAGTGGACGCGCCGTCAGGTACGGCGCTGCGCATGGGCGAGGTGATTGCCAAGGCCATGGGCCGCGATCACGACAGGGTGGCGGTGTATGACCGCAAGGGCGAGACCGGCGTGCGCCGTGACGATTCGATCGGTTATGCGGTGGTGCGCGGCGGCGATCTGGTCGGCGACCACACGGTGATGTTCCTGGGCACCGGGGAGCGCATCGAGATCACCCACAAGGCTTCTTCGCGCATGACTTACACGCAAGGCGCGTTGCGTGCCTGCCGCTTCTTGCGTGACAAGCCGCAGGGCTTGTACGACATGCAGGATGTCCTGGGGTTGACCTAGTCGATCGGTCTTGCGGGTCATGTGCCTGGTCGTGAGGCGCGTGGAAACCGTTGTCCCCCAACGGTTTCCGGCCAGATGGCCGTTGTGCTACATGGTGGTGGAAAAGCCGCCGTCCACCGTGAGAATGTGCCCGTTGACAAAGGCACCGGCGGCGGAAGCCAGGTAAACCGCCGAGTTGCCGATGTCCTCCGGGGCGCCCCAGCGCCCCACCGGCGTGCCGTTCTTGACCATTGCGTCGAATGCAGCATCGTTGGCCAGCGCGGTGTTCATCTCGGTCAGGATGTAGCCGGGTGCAATGCTGTTGACGGTAATGCCGTGCCGACCCAAGTCTGCCGCCAGGGTGCGGGTGAGGGCATGCAGGGCGCCCTTGCTCGCCACATAGGCCGAAATCGGCGCCCGGCCGAGAATGGCGGAAATCGAACCGGTGAAGATGATGCGGCCCTGCTTGCGCGGCACCATCACCCGAGCTGCTTCGCGTGCCAGAAACCAGGGGCCGTGCTGGTTGATCTGGACTACCCGCAGGTAGTCTTCGGTGGGAAATTCGGTGATCGGTGCACGATGCTGGACGCCCGCATTCGCAATCGCGATATCGAGCTTGCCGTGGCGCGCAAGTGTCAGGTGGACCAGCGAGGCAACCTCGGACTCCACCGAGGCGTCCGCTGCGATCGCTTCAGCAGAAAGACCGGCGGCTTTGAGTTCGGCAACCCTGGCGTCGAGCGCCGCCTGGTCGCGGCTGTTGAGCACCACATGTGCCCCGGCTTCGGCCATGGCCTTGGCCATGGCAAAACCCAGGCCGCGTGAGGCGCCCGTAACAAGCGCGATTTTTCCGGAGAGCGAGAAGGGGTTGGTCATGTCTTGTACGGATTCAATGAAGCGTTTCGAGGTTGGCCGGATCTTCCTTGACAGTGATGCGCCAGAGTGTGCGTTGGTGCGCAAGGTTGATCAGCGTGGCAGAGTGAAGCAGGGCGGCGTTGTCCCAGACAACGACATCGCCCACGCCGTATTGGACGTCCAGCAGGTAGCGCGGTTGCGTTGCATGGTGTTTGAGGTCGTCGAGCAATTCGATCGCCTCCTTGTCGGGCATGCCGTAAATGCCAAATGCGGTGCCGGAGATCGAATACAGGGCTTTCCTGCCGTTGACAGGATTAGGCCGCGCGATACGATGTTTGACCCATTGCATCTTCTGGTCCTGCTCGTCGGTGAGCACCGAGGCGACGGTGCGTGAGCGCACATCCAGGTCATCGCGATTGCCATAGCGGTGCCGACCGATCAGCGCATCGATGGTGCGCTTCATGTCGGCGGACAGGTCGTCATAGGCTGCTTGCTGGTCGGCAAAGCGCGTCGCCCCGCCTTCCTGCGGCACGGCAATCGAGTAGAGGGTGGTCGCACGAGCCGGGACAGCGAGGTACGAATAGTCCGTATGGAAGTAGGTGCCGGCATCCTGCAGGCCGATGGGCTGGCCCCGATGCTTGACGTTTGACAGGATCAGGATGTCAGCAATGGCATGATGGTGGAACTGATCGATGACATGCGGTTCCGGGCGCCCGAGACACCGCGCCCAGGCATGGAACTGCGTGGCTGTCAGCTTCTGATCGCGTATCACCAGGACATGGTGCTCCTTCCAGGCCTCCCAAAGTTCAGCGAACATGGCGTCCGTGAGGTGCGAGAGATCCGCATTGCGGGTCTCGACACCGAAGCCATCAGCGAGCTTGGCAAATTTCATGGTGTTACTTGAGCAGGTCAGGGGAAATGAGCTTCGGGAGGATCAGGGGCAGCTCCGGCCAGATGATGATCACACATAGAACCAGCAACATGGGAACCAGCATGATCATGGTGTCCTTGAGCGCATACTTGATCGGGACTTTGGCGACCGCACAGGAAATCATGAGGCACAAGCCATAAGGGGGGGTGACCAGTCCGAACGCAAGCGCGACGATGCCGATGATCGCGAATGACACCGGATGCAACCCGGCGGCCTGCGCTACCGGCTGCAGCACGGTACCGACGATGATGATCGCGGGAATGGCATCCAGAAAGCAGCCAACCAGGAGAAACGCGCCAGCGATCAGAAAGCCGGTGCCGGTGATGCCGAGGTTGAAGCCTTGCAGGTGCGCCAACAGCGCCTTGGGGATCTGGTAGTAGGCGAGCAGCCAGCCAAACACCGAGGCCGTGCCGATACAGAACAGTGCCACCGAGGCGAGCTTGCCGGTCTCGACAATGCACTCATAGAGCTTGCGCGCATTCATCTCGCGGTAGTAGAAGGTCGACAGCCCGGCGGCATAGAGCACCGCGATTGCGGCTGATTCAGTGGCGGTGAA
>SXGT01699162.1_pt1 | contig 12492 bp, 5 predicted proteins | sample 3176221 | NCBI WGS metagenome assembly SXGT01 (sample SAMN11356862, study PRJNA531348) | freshwater metagenome | isolation source: freshwater sample F1-120 | place: China: Fuxian Lake, Yuxi | collected 2017-12-25
CCGGGGTGAACGATACCCGGCGCATTATCCGCGCGCTGACCGCCGCCGGTGCCGACCTCATTGAGGTAGGTATGCCTTTTTCTGATCCTATTGCCGACGGGCCCACCATTCAGGCCAGTAACCTGCGGGCGCTGGATAATGGCATGACCCTCGATCTGCTATTGAGCCAGCTCGAAGGTATGCGCCAGGAAACGGAGGTGCCGGTATTGCTCATGGGCTATATCAACCCTGTGCTGCAAATGGGTTGGGAGCCGTTTTTAAGCCGCGCCGCCGCCGCCGGGGTGGATGGACTGATTTTGCCGGACCTGCCCATAGCCGAATATGAAGAAGAGGTAAAACCCCTGATGCAGGCCCACGGACTGGTGAATGTGTTCCTCATTACCCCCCAGACTTCAGATGCCCGTATCCGGCAGATCGACGCGCTGAGTGAGGGCTTTATTTACCTCGTGTCGTCAGACAGCATTACGGGCAAAACCGGGGAGGTTTCGGCTACCCAGGTTGCCTATTTTGAGCGCATTTCGGCCATGCACCTCAAAACGCCCACCCTCATGGGCTTTGGTATCCACAACCATGCCACCTACCGCACCGCCTGTGCGCACACTTCGGGGGCCATTATCGGCAGCGCCTTTATTCATCTGCTCGACCGCGCCACCGACCTCGAAACCGATATTCACTCTTTTGTTCAGTCCATTCGCACCCCACAGCCAGCCCAGCCATGATCATTCGCCTGCAGCCGGAGCTTTCCGAAGCCCAAATTACCCATATTGCCAAATCTACTGCCGAACTGGGCTATAAAGCCACGGAGGTGCGCACCCAGTACAACCACTTTCTGGTGGCACCCGGCAAAAAAGAAATTGACCTGCGCCGCATCGGCACCCTGCCGGGCGTAGCGGATGTGTATTTCGTGTCGGACGACTACCAACTGGTGTCGCGCCAGTGGCGGGTGCAGCCCACGGTGATCGACCTGGGGGGAGGGGCCGTGATTGAGAAGGGTGGTTTTTCGCTCATGGCGGGACCTTGTTCGATTGAAAATGAAGATCAGGTGCGGGCCATTCTGGGTCACCTGCAGGCGCAGGGTATCCGGATGATGCGGGGCGGGGTGTTCAAACCCCGGAGCTCCCCCTATGCATTTCGCGGGTTGGGCATTCCCGGACTGGAAATGTGGCGAAAGCTCTGTGATGAGTACGGCATCAAAATCGTGACGGAGGTGATGCAGGTGTCCCAGATTGCGGAGATGCTGCCCTATGTGGATGTGTTTCAGGTGGGGGCGCGCAATACCCAGAATTTTAACCTGCTGGATGAACTGGGCAAGGTGGACAAACCGGTGATGCTGAAACGCGGGATTTCAGGTACCATCGACGAACTGCTGTATTCGGCGGAGTATATTTTTTCGGGGGGAAATGAGAAGGTGATCCTGTGTGAGCGCGGGATCCGGACGTATGAGCATGCCTACCGAAATTGTCTGGATGTAAACGCGATTGCCCTGCTGAAGGAAAAAACGCATTTACCCGTGATTGCGGACCCATCCCACGGCATCGGGATCCGGGACTTTGTGGAGCCGGTGGGGCTGGCGGCATTGCTCGCCGGTGCCGATGGTTTGATCTATGAGATCCACCCGGTGCCGGAAAAAGCTGCCTCAGACGGACAACAGACCCTGAATTTTGCCCAGTCGGCGACCTTTGCGCGTAAGGCTTCGGCCCTGGCGGCGGTAAAGCAGGCGTGGGTGTGAGGGGCTGAAACCGGCTTGATTAATTGGGACTTACCTCCGTTTGTCCCGGCATGGATAGTCTTTTTCAGATAACAGACGAATTGCAAGTTTCGGTTGACGATTTTCGTAATAAACCGGCTTTCACTTTGAGTAATCCTACAGGCGACCCAGCAACTTTTCCGGTTTCCACCATACAATCGGGAGGTATCCTTACGGATCGTTGTTGAGGACCATGCCCCCCAAAACAAAAACCGGCCACCCGTGAGGGCAGCCGGCTTCCTTTAACCAACTACTTTCTTAGCTTATTGATCCCACCAAACTTTGGTGTTGATGTCGTCTACACCCTGACGGGCTACGGCGGCATCGCGGTTGTCGCTGTTCAGCGCCTGCTCGCTCGATGGGTAGATGAAACGCACCGGAATGCGGTTCTCGTTCAGGTTGTCGCGGCCAGGCTGCAGGGCAGGCAGGCCGGAGCGGCGCCAGTCAAACCAGGCTTCCATACCATGAAAGAACAGGCCGATCCACTTCTGCACAGCAATTTGCTCCAGGGCACGGGTAGCGTCGAAAGCTACACCGGGCTGGGTGAGGTAATCAGCTGGCATGGTGGTTTTGTAAAAGCTCATGGAAGCCGTGATGCCGTTTTCGTAGAAAGTTTTGGCATCTCCGCTGATCAGGCCTTTCTGGGCAGCTTCAGCCAGGATGAACTGCAGTTCAGCATAGTCCATTACAAATCCGCGTGCAATGGAAAGGCCGTCAGGAGTAATGGCATTTTCGAAAAAAATAGAACCAACGCGGGAGATGAACTGAGCACCACCGTTATAGGTAAGGGCGTCTACGTCATTCAAACCGTTAGGAATACCTACGTACTCAGGTGTGCCTGCAGCTACAGAAGCAGCCGTTGGGCGGGCAAAAACCTGGAGGCGAGGGTCATTAAATTTAGCCAGGGTATCACCCAGGGTTTTGCTGAGGCGGAACTCATCAAAAGATCCTACGCGGCTGGTGTGAATAGGGAACTGGTTGGGAGAGGCAGCCAGGTAGGTCAGGGCAGCAATGTCTGAATTGCTTTCCATGATCGGAAACTGGGCAGGGTTTGACACGATGGCCTGCATTTCGGCAGCCACGTTCCGCTTGTTGCTGATGCGCATCAGGTAGCGCAGGCGAAGGGAGTTGGCCAGTTTTTTCCACCGGGTTACGTTACCATTGAAAAGGATGTCGCCGTCCAGAGTCTCCGGGCTCGAGCCCAGCAGTTCGTTGGCAGTGGCCAGATCAGCCAGGATGGCATTGTACACATCTTCCTGCTTGTCATACACCGGGAAGAAGTTGTCTTGTTTTCCCTGGGTTGCCTGGCTGTAAGGAATGTCGCCATGGCAGTCAGTCACGATGGAGAACATCCATGACTTCATCACAAGGGCTACACCCATGTAGTTGCGCTGGCCATTGGCCTCAGCCTGGGTGTACACATTGTTAATGTCACGCATGTTGGAGTACACGTTGTTCCAGAACCCGTTTACTTCGCCCCAGAGGTAGCGGTCTTCGTTTACGAACTGGATCTTGGCGGTATGCTGAACCACGATGTTGCCGTAGCCCCATCCGGTTCCAACCACTTCATTGGAGATGCTGCGGATCACACCGGGCAGGAGCAGGGAAGGAGGAACAGCCGTTGGGGCGTTCCCGTTGGTGTTGAGTTCTTCGAAGTCCGTCGTACAGCCAAACACCATCAGGCCGGCTACGAGGATGATTGCTATTTTCAGTGCAAATGATTTCATGACGTGTGGGTTGTTTTGAGAACCAAAATTCCCGGCGCAGTTGCCCGCGCCGGGCAGGTCATCACAGGTTGAAGTTGATGTTGAAACCGATGCTGCGTGCAGAAGGGATAGATACCGACTCGGTACCAGGAACAATGGTTCCACCGCTTACGGAAGCATTTTCCGGATCGATGTGAGGTACATTCGACCACACGAAGAGGTTACGGCCTACCACAGATACACTTACGTTGCGGAAAGGCAGTTTGCCCATGGCGGTGTTCGGGATGGTGTAACCCAGGCGTACTTCGCGCAGTTTTACATAGCTGGCATCATAGATCATGTCCTCAATGAGGCCACGGCCCAGGGTGATGGCAGAGTGGTACTCACGTGCAGAAAGTTTCTTAGCGCCGGCTGCGTTCACCGTAGGATCGTTCGGGGTGTAGATTTTCTCACCGTTTGGTCCGGTGCTGGTAAATACACCGTCGAAGTACACACCGTTTTCAGGCAGGGTCAGGTCGTAACCATTGGCACGGCCTTCGAGGGTTTCAATGATCTGACCACCTTCGCGGCCAACAGTTTGGGTGTGGGAGTAAATCTCACCACCCTGACGCCAGTCAAGCAGTACACCCATGTTGAAGCCTTTGAAGGTCAGGGTGTTGCTGATACCTACCATAAAGTCAGGGCTGTAGTTACCAAGCAGGATCCGCTCAGTGGTACGGATGGGGCGGCCCCGGCTGTCGAGCAGCATTTTACCGAAGTATTCGCTGTTTTCGTCCGTTACGCGCTGGTAACCAAAGCCGTACATGCTACCCATGCGCTCGCCTACGCGGGCTTCCACGTTGATGTAGCGGCTGGCCATTACGTAGTTTTGAATGTCACCGGTCAGTTCCTGTACCTCGCTGCGGTTGAGGCCAAAGTTGAAGTCAATATCCCAGCGCAGGCCGTTTTCAGCAGCAATCGGGGCTACGCTCAGCATGGCTTCAATACCGTAGTTGCGGATCGAACCGGCGTTGATCAGCTTGCTGGTGTAACCTGAGGTGATCGAAAGCGGAATACCGATGATCTGGTTTTTGGAAACAATGTCGTAGTAGGTGAAGTCTACTCCTACGCGGCCATTGAAGAAACGCAGGTCCGTGCCAATTTCAAAGGAGGTCGAAATCTCAGGCTTCAGGTCGGCATTCAGCAGGCTCGAAGATTCGGAGTACACCCGGTTGGTACCGAATGGAGTACCGGCATTGAAGGTCTGCTCGAGCTGGAAAGGATCGGTGTCGTTACCTACCTGGGCAAGACCGGTGCGGAGTTTGGCAAATGAGAACCAGCTTGGCAGTTTCACCATGTCGCTCACTACCACGCTCAGGCTGGCAGATGGGTAGAAGTAAGAGTTCGATCCGGCAGGAAGGGTCGAAGACCAGTCGTTACGGGCAGTCAGGTCGAGGAAAATCTGGTTTTTCCAGCCCAGTTGGGCAAAGCCATACAGCGAGTTGATCCGCTTGTTGGATTTGAACAGGGAGTTTTGAAGTTCCACCCGGCTGTTACCGAAGTTGTAGATACCAGGGATCAGCAACTGACCTGCGAAGGTTTCCAGGTAATCGTTTTTGCGATCCATGCGGTTACCACCGGCAGATACGCCTACAGAGAAGTCACCAACGGATTTGTTGAAGGAGAGCAAAAAGTCGCTGTTGCGCTCTTCGAGGTTGATCCGCTCTTCGCCATAGCTACCAAATGGGAAACGCTGAGTGCTGAACGCACGGCGGCGGGCGCGCAGTTCGTAGCTGTAATCGGTGGCGGTACGCAGTTGCAGGCTCAGCCAGTCGGTGAAGTCATATTTTACCACCACGTTTCCAAACACGCGGTCGCCGGCAAGGCCATTGGTGTTTTCATACAGGTTGAAGTACGGGTTGTCGTGGTAGTTGTAGTTCGAACCGAACTGGCGCAGGCCTTCCTGACCACGCTGCCAGTAGTCCTGGCTGCTGGCGAGGTCCACCTGGCGGCCCAGCCAGCAGTTGAAGAGGTACATGATGTTTTCGGTACCGTAGCTGTTGTTCGGGCGGTTATCGCTTTCCGACTTGATGTAGTTGATCACCGTTTTGATACTCAGGCGCTTGGTAGGCTGGATGCCGCCACTAAAGCCGATGGTGTTCCGGCGCAGGTCGGTGTTAGGCACAATACCGGTCTGGTCGAGGTTGGTGAACGAAAGGCGGAAATTGCTGGTTTCGTTACCACCGGCAATAGCGAAGTTGTTGGTCAGGGTGCGACCGGTTTCGAAGAAATCGCGCACGTTGTCTGGACGGGCTACCCATGCTGTAGGTACGATTTCCGTGGCGGTACGCACGGCATTACCGTTTTCGTCTACCGAAAACAAGTCAGCACCGCGGAAGTCAGTTGTTGCACCGCCATTGAGGTAGCGGCGGGGAGAATCATACTGTGGGATAAGCTGGCCTTCAAATTTAGGACCCCAGCTCTCATCCACCCCGTCACGGAGACCACCACCGGAACCGTCAACATATGTAAATTCGCCGTTCAGGCCCTGGCCGTACACATTCTGGTATTCAGGCAGTACCAGCGCATTTTCGAAGGAAGTGGTGCTGTTTACAGACACACCGATACCGCGGGTTCCTTTGCCGGTTTTGGTGGTGATCAGGATCACACCATTGTTGGCACGTGAGCCATACAAAGCCGAAGCGTTGGCACCTTTCAGTACGGTAATGCTTTCTACATCGTCAGGGTTCACCACGGCGGCGAGGTTACCATAGTCGGCTTCCTGGCGGCTACGGCCGGAAGCACCTACGAAGTCATTTAGGATCGGTACACCGTCCACCACGAAGAGCGGCTGGTTTTTGTTGATGTCCAGCGACTTATCTCCACGAATAGTGATACGGGCAGAAGAACCTACACCCGAAGGAGTTCCTACCACCTGCACACCAGCCACTTTACCGGCAAGTGCGTTCACGATGTTGGTTTCGCGGGCTTGGGTCAGTTCAGAACCATCCACTTTCTGGATGGCGTAGCCCAGCGCTTTTTCCTCACGGGCCACACCAAGAGCGGTAATCACCACCTCAGAAACGTTGGCTCCGGAGTTCATCATTTTTACCACGATGTCATTTTCAGATCCGATCGCGATCTCCTGGCGCTCATACCCGATATACGATACGAGGATCGATTTTGCACCTTCAGGCAGGTTCAGCGAAAACTTTCCGTCCTGGTCGGCGATATCGCCCACGTTTGCATTTCCCATTACCACCACGGTCGCGCCGGCAAGCGGTTCGCCGGTTTCGACATCAGTCACCGTGCCCCGGAGGGTGCGGCTTTGCGCCCATGCTGCATTAAATCCCGCAAAGGCTGCCAGCAAGGTCATCAGCAGAAAAGACTGCTTGACCGTGGCACCAAAACGGATTTTTGGTAAGAAGTGAGACATAGAAAAAGGGTTTGATTGTGAAGACAGTGTTTGAGCAATTAGAACGTGGTTCATTCACTGGTTTGCAGGCAATAGTTCCCATCCCGAAGCGCGTCACTTTTCGGGTATTTTCACTATTTGTAAACCAATTCCTCCGCAATTTAGGCTATCCCCCCATGTCGGGCTTTAAGGGGCTGTGGTATTTATGTTAAAGATTTATTAAGTAGATTAACAAATTGTATGTCAGTGCTTTTAATCGAAAAGCGCCGGAGGCCCAATGGCTGTTTCCGGCGCTTTTTTCCTGTTTTTTCGAATAAAACCAATAAGTGTAGTAATACTTAACTAAGGCTTAATTTAACCGGACCCGCAGGGCCACCCACATGCTTCGGCCCACCATGTCGATTCCGGAACCGTGGTGGCGGTAAGCTGTGTTTGTCAGGTTCTGAAAACCGAGCGTAGCCTCCGCCCAATGCAACCGGAGTCCCATCCGCACATTGGCCACAGCCCATGCCGGCGTTCCATCGGGGTTCATCCGGTGGTCACTTTTGTCACCCGACGACAAGCGGCGCTGTGCCCCTGCAGCCAATACTTCGGCTTCAGCCCAGGCCATCGACCCAAACCGGCGGTGGAGGGCCAGCCTTGCATTCAAGGGGGGGATACGCCGCAAAGGCTGGTCACCTGAAAGGTCCTGGCCATAGGTATACACCGCAAATCCTTTCAATTCATACCCACCCCCGAACCGCACCGATGCTTCGGCTTCCGCCCCGGCAATGTAGGCCTTGCCGGTATTCCGCTTTGCAAATACCGGTTCACCCTGATAGGTTGGCAGCCCGTTGAAGGTGGAAGCCTCCCGCACCATGAGGTCGGTGAGCCGGGTATAGTACCCGCTGAGGGCAAACATGCCTCTTTTCCCCTTAAAACGGTACCCTACATCGGCTGACTGGCTCCGCTCCGGGCGGAGGTCGTAGGCTGGCACTTCGTAGCCTGAGTCAAACGGGCCAAAGGTACTCATGTCATTGACATTGGGCGCGCGGAAACCCGTGCGGGCAGCCGCCAGCAGGGTATGACCCCCGCCCGGTGAATAGGCTCCGCCCACATGCCCCACCAATGCCGAAGGCTGAATGGCTACCGGGCCAAAGGCCGCATCGGGAATGCGGAGTGAAAAAATATTGTAGCGCCACCCGGCCTCCAGCCGCAGGCGTCCGCGGGTATACCCGGCGGTGTGGTAAAGGCCATTGTTCCAGGCGGTAGCGCCCGTGGGGTACAGGCCGCGCTGGGAGGTTTCCGCCCCGGTGGTTTCGTTGCGTTGAAGCCGTCCGCTGGTCACTTCATCGCCATACATCTCAGCGCCGAAGGCCATTTCCCAGGCCGGCCCCGGCCGCCAGGTGGCTTCCGCCAGAAAACCCAGTGTATAAATGCTGTCACCCTCCAGTACTAGGTTGGGGTTGCCCACCCGCTGTGAGCGCCGCTGCTCAATGGATTCAAGTCCGGCTACGGTAGCCTGCCAGGAAAGTTTTCCGGTTTTGTTTTCGCCTTTATACCTGATATAGGCCTGCTGCCAGCGCTGAGGGTCAAATTCCCACAGGGCAAACCCGCGCTGGGCTACCTGATCATATCTGCCTACGTTGTCCTGGTCGATCCGCATCCACGAAACCTGCAACTCATGGCCCCTGGCAAGGGCAATGCGCACTTTGATGTCCGCCGACTGCTCATCATATCCCGAGGGGCGCTGAAAGCCCAGGCCTTTTCCGGCCCGCACATCACCAAAGTCTTTCCAACTGGCACCTACCTGAATGGCCAGGCGGCTGCCACTGTAACCCGCCGTAACGCGCGAGCTGAGTTCCATGTCCTGGCTCATGGCTTTACCGAACCAGCCGGCGCTGAGTTTGCGCTTTCCCGTACCCGAAAACTGTGGCTGAAGTGTAAGCACATTCACCACCCCTCCCAGGGCATCGGTGCCGTAGGCCACGGACGCCTGCCCGCGCACCACCTCAACCTGCGAAATCGTGAGCGGGTCAAGCACATTAAAGTATTGGTTGGGCCCGTACCGGAAGGTGGTATTGTTTACCCGGATGCCGTCCACCAGCAGCAATACCTGGTTGCCGGAAAGCCCCCGGATAAAGGGGGAGCCGCCCCCGTGGTTGGTGCGCTGCATCCACACGCCGGCCACACCCAGCAGGGCATCGGCGGCTGAGCGGGGGTTGAGGCGCTCCAGTTCGTCCTGATCCAGTACCGATACAGCCGAAAGGCTCTGACTTGCCTGTTGGCGGTACCGGTTGGCGGTAATGACCACCGGCTCAGCATAGTAGTCGGGGTCGGGTAAGAGCGAAAGGGTGTAAACCGAGTCGGGAACCCAGTCGATTTCAAGGGCTACAAAACCTTCGGCTTCAATCCGTACGGGTTGAGGTGCCCGCAGGGAGGCGGGTGCTGTGACCCGGCCGCTTTGGTCGGATACAGATGTCAACCCGGCGATGGTCCAGGTAGCCACCGCCCCGGCAACCGGTGTTTGTTCGATCCGGTTGAGGAGGGTAAGGTTTTGGGCAAACAGGCCACCCGCCCATAGCAGGAAGCCCAGACAAGGGGAAATGGATTTCACGGTCAGTCTTCTTTTCCGGTGCGGGGATTGCTCAGGCGGTTGCGCTCCAGTTCGCGGCGTTTGTCGGCGGCTTTTGCTTCCTGAAGCAGGTATTCGGGGTCGTCGAGGTTGGGCGATTCGATTACGGCCTTCCAGTCAAAACCTTCATCAAAGGGGTTGAGGGCTTTTGCCGGATCGAATACCCGCGCGTCCACGGGCAGGGCGAAGTAAGGCGTGAAGTCGGGCTCGGAGGTGAAAAGGTCGTGCAGGTCGTGAGCGCCTGCATCGTACTGGTTGAGGTGCGGGATGCCGAGCACATTCCAGAACGTTTTGAAAATGCTGCCAAAGCTGGCGTGCATGTGGCTTACATGGTCACGTTTGGCATAAGGAGAAATGACCATGAGCAGGCTGCGGTGGGCGTCGATATGGTCTACGCCGTTCTGGGCATCATCCTCGGTAACCACAATGGCCATTTCTTTCCAATAGGGAGTTTGGGAAAGGAACTCCACAATGCGGCCCAGTGCCAGGTCATTGTCCATCATATAACTTTCGCGGTAGGGAAAGCCCGCATGGGCCCGTTCGCCTGCACCGTGGTCGTTGGGCAGCAACACGGTAAGCACCCTGGGCAGGGGCGCACCTTTGTCCAGCCAGTTGGCCTTCACCTCGCGGATAAACTCGTCGGCGCGGTACTGGTCAGGAATGGCCATATTATAGGTGGGATACGACTTGCTGCTGTGGTCAAACAAGGGGCCGGGCACGGGGAAATTCACGAGGTAGCGCACACCGGTATGTTTCAGGGTGCTGTCGTCATAGGTGCCGGCGAGCTCCATGCCAAATCCGAAATTGAAAAAGGGGATTTGGTTGCGGCTCAGGTGGTCCCAGAGGGAGCCGTGCTCGTTGTAGTCTTCGGGGTAAATCGCGCCAGAGGCACCCACAAATGCCGGATTGCCCGGTGCTTTGGAATCCGCCCGGAAGCGGCGTCCGCCCCCGTAGGCAGAAGGTACGGAGGCCTCCACCCACTCGTTGGGGTAGGTGCTCACCAGCCAGCGGTGGCCGTCGGCGGAGTGGTCGGAATCGACATAGAAGTTATCGCTGATGGCATACCGCCGCGCCAGGGCAATGTGGTTGGGCATTACGTCGATCCCCCGGAGGGTATCGGTGCCTTTATTGCTGGTAAACGTGGCCTTCAGGCCGTAACGCGCCAGCGTAGCATCGCCATTTCCTTTTTTCAACTGCCCGAATACCTCGTCGTAGGTGCGGTTTTCTTTGGAGATAAACACAATGTACTTAATCGGCGAGGTTTTTTCGCCGGGATAGAGCGGCACCGGGTTCGATTTGCGGGCTGCAAATACCGGATCGGTGGGTTTTACAAAGCGGAAGTTATTGTCGAGCACCTGTTGGGTGTAATGCTTCAGGCTGTCGTCTGTCGGGATGACGAGGGTGGTTACGCTGCCTTTCATCAAAGCGCCCACGTAGGAGCCTTCGGTTCCGGGCTGAAAATCTTTGCCTCCATTGGGGCCGCTGCCGTAGCCTTTGGCATTGGCCACCACCAGCCGTTTGCCATCCGGGCTCACTTTTACTTTGGATGGGAACCAGCCCACCGGCAAATGCCCGATGACCGAAAGGCTGGGAATATCCACCACGGCCACGGCATTCAGGCCTGATTCGGCCACATAAAGGCGCTTCTGGTCGGGAGACACAGCCAGCCCGAACGGGATCACCCCCCGAAACCGTTTAAGCCGCGGGTCGGGGGTGAGGGGAATGTTTTTCACCACCGTATCCTTTTTCAGGTCGATGACCGAGATGAGGTCATTGTTTCCATTGCTCACAAAAGCGTAGGTATCGGTGCACACCAGCGAGTTGGGGCTTGCTCCGCCCACGGCAGGTATTCCTTCCACCATGTCGCCCACGAGAAACCCGGTTTTGATTTTGTGGCTTACCCGGGGTTGTTCACCCGTTTCCACCACCCAAACGGAGAATGCTTCCGGGGCATTGGGGTCGCCCAATCCGGGCAAATCCAGGGAGTCGCGCGTGGTTCCGTCGCGCATTTCGGGGGTATTGTAGCCAAAAGCCGGGTAATCGATGCTGCTGCCTTTGAGGTTTTTGGGGTCGACAAAAGGAAAAGGTTTGTACTCAAACTGGCCCACATTGGCCACCAGTACGCGCTTTTCGTCCGGAGTGAGGGTAACGCCGAAGGGGTACCGGCCCGTAGGGATGTGGTGCATCACTTTGCGGGAGGCGACATCCATGACGAGCAGGCGGAAGCCGATCTGGTCTACAGCATACAGCGTTTTACCGTCCCGGGTAAGGACCATGTCGCCGATGTACCCGTGGGTATAGTCGCGGTCGCCCACCACGGCTGCGCAGGAAATGGAATCGGTTTTGGCTCCGGAATGAAGGTCGAACACAAAAATTTTATTGCTCTGCCCACCGGCCACATACACCTTTTGGTTATCGGGGGAAATGGCCAGACCCATAAACACCGATTCCAGCAGTCCTGCATCGTTGTCGGCCCCTTCGGGAATTTGTTTGATTACCGGATTGCCAAACACATCTTTTAATAAGGTGATGGAGAAGGGCCGGGTACCCGAGTTGGCGGTCACGGCCACGGTGCCATCGGGGCTGAGGGCCAGTCCGAAGGGGTGGGGCGCAATGCGGTAGGTTTTGCCCATGGGCCGGATAAACCGCCCGTTGGGGATAATGGTGGTGCCCTGAACGGCTACGGCGCAATACTGGCTGTCGGCAGGGGGGAGTGCGATCCAGATTTCGTCACTTGCTTTTTGTTTACAAGCGGTAAACAAAAGCGGCAACAGGATGGCCGCACAAATAAAAGCAAAGGGTGTGAGCCGGAGATTGGGGAGCATGGGAGTAGGATTTCGGTTTGGTGCCTGAAAAGTACACATCCATCAATCGGCTGATGTTAAGCCAAAGTGAACAAATTGCGAACCTTGCGGGCGCGGTTTTATCCATAATTTTAGCACCTAATTTGCTTTCTTTATCTTCGAATTGCGTTAAAGCTTCAGGTACACAGTGAAGGTGGATATTGAACACGGATTTTAGCCAGGAGGCA
>SXGT01033929.1_pt1 | contig 12491 bp, 11 predicted proteins | sample 3176221 | NCBI WGS metagenome assembly SXGT01 (sample SAMN11356862, study PRJNA531348) | freshwater metagenome | isolation source: freshwater sample F1-120 | place: China: Fuxian Lake, Yuxi | collected 2017-12-25
AGGGCACCATCGCCATGGAGATCCTGCGCCAGTTGCAAAGCCTCGGCTCGGACCACCTGGACGCGGTGTTCGTGGCCATCGGCGGCGGCGGACTGATCTCGGGCGTGGCCAACTACATCAAGGCCGTGCGCCCGGAAATCAAGGTGATCGGCGTGCAGATGAACGACTCGGACGCGATGATGCGCTCGGTGCAGGGCGGCGCCCGCGTGACCCTGGCCGACGTAGGTCTGTTCGCCGACGGCACTGCCGTCAAGCTGGTGGGCGAGGAAACCTTCCGCATCGCCAGCCAACTGGTGGACGAATTCATCACGGTCGACACCGATGCCGTTTGCGCAGCGATCAAGGACGTGTTCGTGGACACGCGCAGCATCGTCGAGCCTTCAGGCGCGCTCGCCGTGGCGGCCATCAAACAATACGTGGCCACCCACAAGACGCGCGGCGAAACCTACGCCGCCATTCTGTGTGGCGCCAACATGAACTTCGACCGACTGCGCTTTGTGGCCGAGCGCGCCGAAGTCGGCGAGGAACGCGAGGCCCTGTTTGCGGTGACGATTCCCGAGGAGCGCGGCAGCTTCCGGCGGTTCTGCGAGGTCATCGGGGAACTGCCGGGCGGTGCGCGCAACGTGACCGAGTTCAACTACCGCATTCACGATGGCAGCCAGGCGCATGTGTTCGTGGGGCTCACCACGCACGGCAAGGGTGAATCGACGCGCATTGCCACCAATCTGATCAAGCACGGTTTCGAAACGCTGGACCTCACGCACGACGAACTCGCCAAGGAACACATCCGGCACATGGTCGGAGGCCATTCGCCACTGGCGCAGGATGAACGGTTGTTGCGCTTCATCTTTCCCGAGCGGCCCGGCGCCCTGCTGAAGTTTCTGAGTCTCATGCGCCCGGGCTGGAACATCAGCCTGTTTCACTACCGCAACCAGGGCGCCGACTACGGTCGCATACTGGTGGGCCTGCAGGTTCCCACCAGGGACCACAAGGCCTTCGACAAATTCCTCGAGACGCTGGGCTACCCGTACGTGGAAGAAACCGCGAACCCGGTGTACCGTCTCTTCCTGAAGAGTTGACCTGACGAGCGCACCATGGCCATGGATCCCGTTTTTGCCCCGATCAATCGACGTGTGCCGGACTTGCCAGCGAATCTCAAGCTGCCGCACATCTCGCCGACCGCCGACACCTTGCTGGACCATTCGCTCAAGCAGCGTCTGGCGCCGGAGGGCCTGCCTGAACACGCGCTGGGTCGCATGGAAGAACTGGTGCTGCAGCTTGCGCGCATCCAGAACGGCAGTCCCCTGCCGTTCGATCTGCTGGCCTTCGATTCACCGCAGCTGGTGGTGTTCGCAGGCGACCATGGCATTTCCGACGAAGGCATGTCGGCGCTGGAACAAGGCATGACGGTCGAGCATGTGCTGCAGCTGCTGATGGGGCTGGCGCCCGTGAACGCACTGGCCGACATGCACGGCTTCGACCTCACCGTGGTGGATGCCGGCGTGGCCACCCACATCAACCTGCCCGACGCCGCACGCACCAAGGCGCCACTGCTGCTGCGCAAGATCGGCTACGGCACGCGCAACCTGCTGCTCGGCCCGGCGATGTCGCAGGCGCAGGTGGTGGCGGCGCTGCATGCGGGCATGGACGTGGTTCGCCACCTGCCCGGCAATGTGATTGCCATTGGCGATGTGGGCGTGGCCAACATGGTCAGTGCCTCGCTGCTGCTGTCGCGCCTGTGCGGCGTGCCACTTTCCGACGCCTGCGTGCGGGACGATTTCCAGATGCCGGGCCTCGACGACAGCGCGCACCTGCAGCGGATCGAAAAACTGGCGGCCGCAGCCGCCCGACATCGCAAGGCGTTGGGGCCGCTCGATGCGCTGGCCGCGCTCGGCGGATTCGAGATCGCCATGATGGTGGGTGCCATGCTGCAGGCGGCGAGCGAGCGGCGCGTGGTGCTGGTCGACGGTTACGTGTCCGGCGCGGCCGCGCTGGTGGCTCGCGGGCTCAGCCCGGATGTGGGTGACTACCTGGTGTATGCCCACCGCACCGCCGACACCGGCCACCGGCTGATGCTGATTCACCTTCAGGCGCAGCCTTTGCTGGACATGGGCCTGCGCGTGAGCCAGGGCACGGGTGCCCTGCTCGCCTGGCCGCTGCTGCTGGCGGCGCAAGGTCTGCTCGAACGCTGAGGCGGTTCAGCGTTCGTAGTCGAGCTTCACGCGCTGCTGCAGGGTGCGTAGCACCCGCAGGGTTTCCTTGAGGATGCGCCGGTCGATGTCGTTGAGATCGCTCACCGCGATGCGGTTGGCATTGCCCCCCACCATGGTGCCGTCGAGCTGCGCGCGCAGGCGCAGCATCTGCAGGAACTCGAATCCGCCGACCCACGCCTGGTGCTCGTGGTCGGGCACGCCCATCGCAGGGCCGATCGTTTCAAAGCGCTCCCGCGTCCCGGTGGCGGCCACTCCCCGCGCCAGCGCGTAGAGACGCGCCACATCGACGAAGATCGCCGTGCCTTGCAGCTTCAGGTCCAGCGTATCGCGCCCGTCCACGGTGGTGGTGTCGATCTGTCCAAGCCAGTTCAGTGGCGCGCTTTGCGTCAGGCCATTGACGGCCAGCTGGCGCAGGAAGCGCGGGTTCGCCTTGGCGCGCTGCGTCACCACTTCACGCAGCTGTTCGGTCAACCTGGCGTTGCCGGCCAGGCTTCGAAAGTCGAAATAGATGCTGGCGTTGAGCAGGTCCTTGGGCGAACCCTGTTCGATCCATTGTGTGAACCGTTGTCGCCATTCGGTCAGGGTCAGGCAGCATTCCGGGTTGCTGGCCATGATGTTGCCCTTGCACAGCGGATACCCGCAGGCGTCCAGCCCTTCATTGACCTCGCGCGCAAAGTTCAGCAGGTCGGCCTTCTCGGGCACAGGACCATCGATGGGGTCGGCCACGATGAGCGCGTTGTCCTGGTCGGTGGCAATGGTCTGCTCGCCGCGACCTTCCGAACCCAGCGCGATCCAGCAGAAGCCCTGCAGGTTCAGACCGTGCCGCGCGGCGGTGATCTCCACCAGGCGGGAAGTGAGCACATCGTTGAGGTGGCTGATCAGCGCCGTGAGCTGCTTGGCCTGGACGCCCTGTTCCAGCAGGCTGCGGGCGAATCGCCGGATGTCGTGCGCCACCGCCTGCAGGGTCGGAAGATCGTTGGCGTGGCGGATGCTGCCACTGACCTGCTTGAGACTCAGACGCTGCAAGGCAAAGAGGTCGCGCTCGGACACCATGCCCACCACCCGACCTGCTCGCGTCACGGGCACGTGCCGGATGCCATGGCGCGACATCAGCAGTGCCGCGTCGTGCGCGGTGTGTTCTTCCGTGAGGGTGAGCACCGGCTGCACCATCACCTCGCGCATGGGGGTCGACAGCGACAACTGCGCCAGCGTCACGCGACCGAGGATGTCGTAGCGGGTCAGGATGCCCAGCGGCGCCTGCGCCGCGTCCACCACCAGCATGGAGCCGATGTGCAACTCGTGCATGCGCGCGAGCGCGTCGCGCAACGGGGTCTCCGGTGAACACGTCACGGGCGCCTGGCGACACAGGTCTTCCAGTCGCGTCTCAAGCGACTGCTCGGCCAGCGCCTGTGACGAATACGCCACCTGCAAGGCCGCACGCGAGAGATCGAGGAACTTCAGGATGCGGCGGTTGAGAAAATCGCCGAACACCACGCTGCGTTCGGCCAGGGCCTGCATGTCGTCTGCCCGGATGGCGAGCGCAAAGGTGTCCTCTGTGGCACTGTAGAGCGTGGTCGGCGCGCGTTGCGCCAGCACGGCGCTGACGGGGAAAAGTTCGCCGGCCTCGTACTGGAACGCGCCGCCCGAAAGATCCGACAGGCCCCGCTTGCCGGTGACCGCGCCACGCCGAATGAAGAAGAGCTCGCGCACCGGGCCGTCCTCGGGGCGCACCACCGCCTCGCCCGCTTTGAAAAAAGCCTGGCGCGACACCTCCACGAAAGCTTTGACGTGTGCCTCCTCCATTTCATGGAAGGGCGGATGGCGCCGCAGCTCCCCGATCAGGTTCTCCAGGGTTTGCCCAGTCGGCCGCAGCCAGTCTCTGGCCGGCACACGGGTCTTGTCGGATCGGGATGCCATGGGCTTCGCGCGTCCAGTCGAACGCCTGCCTTCAGGACGGTGCGGTGGCCTTTTCAGGCAGGGACAGCTCCATGGAAGACGGGGCATCCAGCGCAGGGCCCAGGCGCACGGTGCGGCGGGTCACGGCTTGCAGCACCAGACCGCCATCGATCGAGGCGCCCACGCGGTAGGGGCGTGGCGGCTGGCTGTCCACCGCGATCAACGCGGCGCCGCCATCGGTCCCCGTGGCCACCACACCGAGCAGCACATAGCGCGCTGGAGCGGCCGGCGCGGGTGCGGCACCGACGGCTGCAACCGGCACGGCGCCCAACGTGCGCGCCACCGCCATCGGGTCGGCCGACGGGGGCGCGGTGGCCACCGTGGTCACCGGTGTCACCGCCGAACGGCCCATGAATTGCAACACCCAGTAACCGGCGCTGAGGCCAGCGGCCAGCCACAAAGCACCGGCCACCAGCGCCGGGCCTCGGCGCGAGGCGCTCTGCTGCAGGGCAGCGGGGCTTTCCATGAGGAAACCCGAATGGCCGAACGACGGTGCCTTGTTCATGCGCGCATTATGATCGACCGCCAGCGTTTCTCGGCCCATCCCCCACCGGAGGAACCGGCCCCCCGGCCACCTGTCGGCCCACGTTGGCAGGAGATCCTTTTGAACCACTTCACCCCCCCTTCATCGACCTGCTCTGCGACGTTGGCAAGACCCTGGCGCGCGGTCCAGCGCGGTTTCACCCTGATCGAGCTCATGGTGGTGCTGGTCATCATCGGCGTGCTGGCGGCATTGATCGTGCCCAACGTGCTCGATCGCGCAGATGACGCGCGCGTGACCGCCGCCAAGACCGACGTCAACAACCTCATGCAGGCGCTCAAGCTGTACCGCCTGGACAACCAGCGCTACCCCACGAGCGAACAGGGCCTCAATGCCCTGGTGAACAAGCCCACCGCAGGCCCCGCCGCAGCCAACTGGCGACGCTACCTCGACAAGCTGCCAGCCGACCCTTGGGGCAGGCCTTACCAGTACCTGAACCCCGGGCTGCACGGCGAGGTGGATGTGTTGTCCCTTGGGGCCGATGGCCAAGCCGGCGGCGAAGCAAAGGACGCCGACATCGGCAGCTGGGAGTAGTGATGAAGCCCCCACGCTCCACCGCTGCGCGGGTCGCTGCCCCCCGAGGGGGCTGGGCCTGCCTTGGGGGCGGCCCGGCGGCTGGCCCGCTCACGTTGCCCCAACGCTCCACCGCTGCGCGGGTCGCTGCCCCCCGGGGGGGCTGGGCCTGCCTTGGGGGCGGCCCGGCGGCTGGCCCGCTTGTTGGCCGCTGAGGCAATCCCATGCTCCACAGGTCTCGAGGTTTCACCCTGCTGGAGCTCATGGTCGTGGTGGCTTTGGTGGCGCTTGCCACAGCGGCGGTGAGCTTTGCGATACGCGACGACGGCGGCACGCAGCTGGAGCGCGAGGGCTTGCGGCTCTCGGCCATGCTGGAATCGGCGCGGGCTCAGTCGCGCACCAGTGGCTTGCCCGTGGTGTGGCGGCAATTGCCACAGGGGTTCGAATTCGTCGGTCTGCCCACGGCGCGGGATGGGCGTGCGCTCCCCGGATCGCTGGCCGGCGCCCGTGGCTGGCTCAGCCCCGACACGCAGGCCGTGGTGCTGCAACCGCCCGGCTCTCAAGTGCTGGTGCTGGGCCCCGAACCGCTGATTGCCGCGCAGCGACTGGAACTCGTGCAGGGCGAACGTCGCCTGACGCTGGCCACCGATGGCCTCGCGCCGTTTGCCGTGCTGGCCGCCGCGCCATGAAGCCCACCCGGGGTTTCACACTCATCGAGGTGCTGGTGGCCCTCGCGGTGGTGGCCATCACACTCACTGCGGGTCTGCAAGCCACAGGCTCGCTCACCCGGGCTTCTGCGCGTCAGAGTGACCAGTGGCTGGCGCAGATCTGCGCCGAGAACGAACTCACCCGCCTTCGCCTGCAGCGCCAGTTGCCCGGCGTGGGCGACAGCGAGACCGCTTGCATCCAGGCGGGTCGCGAAATGCGCGTGCGGCTGGCCGTGCTGCCCACACCGAACCCGAACTTCCGCCGTGTGGACGCGGTGGTGGAGGCGGTGGTGGAGGCCGAGACGGTGCGCCTGCTGAGCATCTCGACGGTGTTGGGCAGATACTGAAATGGAACACCCCCGCAGCGCTTCGCGCTACCCCCTCACGGGGGCGGCACCAGCCGTCCGGCAAAGCCGGCCCGGCGGTGCCTCGCGGTTGGGCCGCTTCATGCGCGGCTTCACGCTCATCGAGCTCCTGGTGGCCATCGTGGTCATGTCGATGCTGGCCCTGCTGAGCTGGCGTTCGCTCGACGGCATGTCGCGCACCCAGGCCATCACCCAGGAGCGCGCCGATGGTTTGCTGCGTCTGCAGTCCTCCCTGGGCCAGTGGGTGGCCGATCTCGACGCCGCGATCGATACCGGCGAGGTGGCCCCACTGGATTTCAATGGTCAGGTGTTGCGCATGACGCGCCGCGACAGTGGGGAAACGGGTCTGGACAGCCGCGGCATTCGCGTGGTGGCCTGGGCGCGCCTGGGCGGGCAGTGGATGCGCTGGCAATCGGGCCCGCTGTTGCGTCGCGATGAGCTCGCCCGCGCCTGGCAGCGCGCCGGCGAATGGGGCCGGGGATCGGTGCCTTCGCAAACCGGCAACGCGAGCACCGAAAGTGCCATTGCGCTTGTGGGCATCGACCAGTGGCAGATCTTCTACCACCGCGGCGAGACCTGGGGCAACCCACTGTCGTCCGTCGGGACCGAAGGGGCGCCCGCCGAACTCCCGGGCATCGGAAATTTGCCCAACGGGGTGCGACTGGAACTGGTCCTGAGCCCGGGGCAGGGTCTGAGCGGCGGGATCGTGCGCGACTGGGTGAGACCGACACTGGAAGCCGGCCGCCTGAACGGATGACCATGTCGCCCCCACGCTCCTCACAAAGCGGCGCTGCCTTGCTGCTGGCCATGCTTACCGTCACGCTGGTGGCCACCCTGGCCTCGGCGGCGCTTTGGCAGCAGTGGCGCGCGAGCGAGGTGGAGCAGGCCGACCGGCAGCGGGTGCAGGCCGGGTGGATCCTGACCGGCGCGCTGGACTGGGCGCGTCTGATCCTGCGAGAGGACGCCCGCAGCAACCAGAGCAGCGGCAACGGGGACCATTTCGGCGAGCCCTGGGCCATGCCGCTGGAAGAAGCGCGCCTGTCGAGCTTTCTCGCGGCCGACAAGAGCAACAACGCCGAAGACAACACGCTCCAGGCGTTTCTTTCGGGGGAAGTGATTGATCTGCAGTCGCGCATGAATTTCGCCAACCTGGTGCGCACGGTCGGCACCGGGGCCGCCGCCAAAACCGAGATATCCGAAGCCGACCTGCGCAGCTTCAGCAAGCTTTACCAGCAACTCGGCCTGCCCGAAGCCGAACTCAACGCCGCCGCGCGGGAACTCCAGTCCACCACCCACCTGGCGCTGAACGACCCGATGCCCTCGCGCACCGCTTTGCTGCCGCGCAAGTTCGCCCAGCTCGCCTGGCTGGGGGTGAGCCGCACCAGCCTGGCCGCCCTGGAACCCCATGCCACGGTGCTGCCCAGCCGCACCACGCTCAACCTGAACACGGCCAGTGCTCAGGCCATCTTCGCCAGCGTGCCCGGCATGGACCTGGCCCAGGCGCGCCAGCTGGTGAGCGCGCGCGAGGGCAAGCCTTTCAAGAGCCTGGCCGATGTGGGCACCGTGCTGCCCGCCATGACGGGCCAACTGTCTGATCTTTACCACGGTGTGCGCAGCGACCATTTCGAGGTGCGTGGCCGGCTGCGGCTGGACAACACGATCATCGAAGAGCGCTCGCTGGTGGTGAGGAACAACCTCGACGTGCGCATCTACTGGCGCGAGCGCTTCTCGCGCCCCTGACCACGCCTCCAGCTGCCTTCGGTGCGCTCGCGGGCGCCATCTCCCCGGATTTGCTGTGCACCGACACGTGGCCTATCTAGAATGGCTGTCCACCCCCCCCCGAGCCCATCCCTACGTGCTGATCGTCACCCCCACGGATTTCTCCGCCGCCCCGCCTGCAGGACCGGCCGCCTTGTTCGACTGGGCCACCTCGGCCAACGGGCAGCAGGTGGCCGACCATGGTCAGGGGGCGGCCTCGCTGCTTCCGCGCGACGACGATGTCGTGCTGGTGCTGCCGCCCCGCGCGGTGTCCTGGCACCGGGTGGCCCTTCCCAAGGTGGCGGCGGCGCGCCTGCGCGCCGCGCTCGACGGTCTGCTCGAAGACCGGGTGCTGACCGACACCGCCGACCTGCACTTTGCCCTGGAGCCGGGTGGGCGTTCCGGCCAGACGGTCTGGGTCGCTGCCTGTCACAGGACCTGGTTGCGCGGCTGGCTGCAGGCGCTGGAATCGGCCGGCCGGCCGGTCTCGCGCATCGTGCCGGCGCTGTGGCCCCTGGTGGAATACGAAGCGGTGGGCGCCGCGCCGGGCGCCTCCCGGAGCTTCGCGCTCGAAGTGCCCTCCACCATCCACTGGGCCCACCACGAGGGCGACCAGGCCTGGCTGGGCAGTGCCAGTCTGCTCGGCGTGAGCTGCATGCCGCTGCGCGAACCCGCCGCCGGCATGGCCGGGGGCGCCACCGCCAGTGCGGTGGTCACGGCTCTCATGCCCCCGGGCTCCGAGTTGCCGGGCGATCCGGGGGACTTTGACGTCTGGCTGGCCGACCCCGGTGTGGCCGAGCTGGCCGAACGCGTGCTGCAGCAGCGCTTTGAGCTGGTCGCGCGCCCCGCCTGGCTGCTGCGCTGCGCCCAGTCCGACTGGAACCTGGCGCAGTTCGACCTGAGCCTGTCGGCCGGTGCGCGGCGCGGCCAGCGCCTGCGGCGCACGCTGCGTCAGTGGCGCAGTGCGCCCGCCTGGCGCCCGGCGCGCTGGGGCCTGGCCGCGTTCGTGGGCGCCCAGCTACTCGGACTGAACGCCGCCGCCTGGCACGAGCGCAGCCTGCTCTCGGCCAAGCAGGAGGCGGTGCAGCAGACGCTGCAAGGCAGTTTTCCGCAGGTCACGCTGGTGCTCGACGCCCCGGTGCAGATGCAGCGGGAGCTGGCCCGGCTGCAACAGGCCAGCGGTGCACTTACCCCGGGCGACCTCGAAGCCCTGCTGGCCGCGATCGACCAGGCCTCCGGAGGCGAGGCCCTGGTGCCTTCGAGCATCGAATACACGCAAGGCGAAGGCCGCTTCAAAGGATGGCGCGCGACCGAAGACCAGTTGCGCGCCCTGCAGCAATCGCTGGAGCGAAGTGGCTGGCGCGCGCGTTTCGACGGCACCGAGATCGCCCTGCGACCACCCGAACCCTGAACCATGGCACTCACTCCCAACCCCAATGCCTTCAAGCGCGTCAGCGCTGCGGCCTCCACCACGCTGGCCCGGCTGGCGCCGCGTGAACGGCGCGCCGTGATCGTCGCCGCCTGGGTGCTTGGCCTGGGCCTGGTGTGGTGGCTGGCCGTGGCGCCGGCGCTCGACACCCTGTTGAAGGCCGGGGACCGTCACGCGCGGCTCGATGCGCAGCTCGGCCAGATGCAGCGCATGGCCTCGGCGGCTGAAGCCTTGCGCGGCCAGAACACCGCCGTTCCACCCAGCCGCGACGAAGTCTTGCGCACCCTGGAAGTGGCCACCAACGGCCTCGGCGGCACGGCGCAGCTCTCGGTGCTGGGCGACCGCGCCACCGTGACCCTGCGCAACACACAGCCGGAGGCGCTGGCGCAGTGGTTGTCGCAGGTCCGCATCAACGCCCGGCTCATCCCGCTGCAGTCGCAGCTCACGCGCGAAGCCGGCAACCCTGGCTGGAGCGGCACCGTGGTGCTCACGGGGCCCAGTCTGGGGCAGGGGGGGTCATGAGCACGGGCACGGCCGCTCCCAAGCGCGCTCGCGCCGCAGTGCGAAGCACGGAGGCACTTCTGTGATCTCTCGCCTGGCCTGGATCGGCGGCCTCGTGGGCCTGCTGGCAGCGCTCGTGTTCTTCGCACCGGCGCGTTGGCTGGCAGACCGCGTCGGCGCAGCCACCAATGGCCAGCTGCAACTGGTGAACGCGCGGGGCTCGGTCTGGAACGGCCAGGCCGATCTGGTGTTCACGGGCGGCGAAGGCAGCCGCACGCAGACCGCGCTGCCCCAAGGACTGCAATGGCGCCTGCGCCCCACGCTGGCATCGGGCACACCCGCCGTGTCGCTGCGGCTCACGGCACCATGCTGCACCCCGGAACCCCTGGCCATGACGATGGTGCCGCGCCTGGGCGGCGGCGAGTTGCGCATTGCGGGCAACAGCAGCCGCTGGCCCGCCGAACTCCTCACCGGTCTGGGCACGCCCTGGAACACCCTTCGCATGGAAGGTCAGCTCGTGTTGCAGACCCCCGGCCTCACGCTGCGATTCGACGAAGGCCGAGCCACCTTGCAGGGCGAAGCTGCGGTCGAGGCGGTAGATCTGGTGTCGCGCCTGTCCACGCTCCGGCCGCTGGGCAGCTACCGCATGAGCCTGCGGGCGGACGCCGAAGGCAACACCACCACGCTCGACCTCTCCACACTGCGCGGCGCGCTGCAACTGCAGGGCTCCGGTCAGTGGGTGGGTGGGCGCCTGCGCTTCCAGGGGGTGGCCGAAGCCGCGCCCGAGAGCGAGGCCGCGCTGGCCAACCTGCTCAACATCGTGGGCCGCCGCCAGGGCACGCGATCGCTCCTGACCATCGGTTGACCCCAATGGCCGGCTTCTGAACGCTTTGTTACTCACGAACTCAAGATACGATCGCCCCATGAAACCGAACCCCAACCGTATCGCCCCCGCCCGGCCGCAGCGGCCTGCTGCGCTGGCGCACGGCGGATTGACTGCCCTGGCACTGGCCCTGCTGCTTGTCGTGGGCAACGGCGGCATGCCGTCGGCCCACGCCCAGACGCGTGAGCCCGTCACCCTGAACTTCGTCGGCGCCGAGATCGAATCGGTCGCGCGCACCATGGCCGCCATCACCGGTCGCAACGTGGTCGTCGACCCGCGCGTCAAGGGCACCATCAACCTCGCCACCGAACGCCCGGTCACGCCCACGGCCGCGCTCAACCAGTTCGCGGCCGTGCTGCGGCTGCAGGGTTTCTCGCTGGTCGACACCGGAGGGCTCTACAAGATCGTGCCCGAGGCCGACGCCAAGCTTCAGGGCAACGTGGTCAGTGCGGGCCGCGTATCGGCGCTGCCGGCTTCCAACACCGTGGTCACGCAGATCTTCCGCCTGAATCACGAATCGGCCAACAACCTGGTGCCGGTGCTTCGCCCGCTGATCGGGCCCAACAACACCATCAACGTCAACCCCGGCAACAACTCGCTGGTGATCACCGACTACGCGGACAACCTGCAACGCATCGGCCGCATCATTGCCGCGCTCGACGTGGCCGGCGCCACCGATGTGGAAGTGATTCCGCTGCAGCACGCGGTGGCGGTCGACATGGCTGCCCTGGTGGGCCGACTGATCGACCCTGCCGTGGCCGGCGGCGGTGCCCAGGCCGATGCCTCCTACAAAACCACCCTGGTGGCGGAGCCGCGCAGCAACAGCCTGGTGCTGCGCGCAGCCAACCCGGCACGCGCGGCCCTGGTGCGCGCTCTCGTGACCAAGCTGGACCAGCCTTCGTCGGAGAACGTCAGCGGCAACATCCACGTGGTGTACCTCAAGAACGCCGACGCCACCGCGCTGGCCGCCACGCTGCGGGCGGCGCTGGCAGGTGAATCGGGCGCATCGTCCAGCGGCGGGGCCTCGGGCGGATTGGGCAGCGCGCCACTGCGCGCCACGGGCACGCCCAGCGTGGTCGGCGCCATCAGCGGCAGTTCGCCGAGCTCCACCCCGGTGGCGGCCAGCGCGCAACCTTCCACCGGCGGCCAGATCCAGGCCGATCCGGCCACCAACTCGCTCATCATCACCGCGCCCGAACCGCAGTACCGCCAGTTGCGTGCCGTGATCGACAAGCTCGACTCGCGCCGCGCGCAGGTGTATGTGGAGAGCCTGATCGCCGAGGTGAACGCCGACCGGGCGGCCGAGTTCGGCATCCAGTGGCAAGGCGCTATCGGCAATTCCGGCGATCGGGTCATCGGCCTGCTGGGCACCAACTTCGGCGAGGGTGCGCGCAACATCCTCAACCTCGCCGCTGGCGAAACCCTCCCGGCAACCGGCCTGAACATCGGTGCCGCGCGGCGCACCAACGGTGTCTATGTGCTCGGTTTCCTGGCGCGCTTCCTCCAGCAGAACGGCGAGGGCAACATCCTCTCCACGCCCAACCTGCTCACGCTGGACAACGAAGAAGCCAAGATCGTGATCGGCCAGAACGTGCCCTTCGTCACCGGCCAGTTCACCAACACCG
>SXGT01652387.1_pt1 | contig 12491 bp, 13 predicted proteins | sample 3176221 | NCBI WGS metagenome assembly SXGT01 (sample SAMN11356862, study PRJNA531348) | freshwater metagenome | isolation source: freshwater sample F1-120 | place: China: Fuxian Lake, Yuxi | collected 2017-12-25
CAAGGGCAACGACTTCTTCAGCGAGGTCTCAAAGCCCGTGCTCACCCGCTGACGCGGGCCAGACCCTCGATCGCCGACCGCCACGTGTTCACGTCATCGGCGGTGAGACCAATCACCTTTGCCTGCTCGTCGGCGCGTCGCAACGTCACGAGCGCGTCTCGATCGCGGCGGTCCTCGAACGCCCGTACTTCCGCGTCGGACATCGTTTCGCCTTGGAACGCCAACGTCTCCAGCGAGCGCGGGCTCAGCGTGGCCCGATAGGCGAGATCGGTCGCGACCAGGTACCGCTTCGCGGCGACATGACCGCCGACGAGATCGGCGATTCGATCGCCGAGCAGCGGCCGAACGCGGTTCGCGCCGTCGCGATCGTGCGCCGCTCGAGGATCGGGGGCCCAAGTCCCGTCACTGGCGCGGTGCATCCACCCCAGATCGTGGACAAGTCCGGCGACCTGCAATTCGACGTCGTCGGGGTGCTCCGCACGGAGGATCGCTGCAGTTTGTAGCCCGTGGTCGAGGATGGACAGCCCTTCGAGGTCGTCCCACGCGGCCGACGCAACGAGCATCGCGATCAGATCATCGACGTCACGTGCTGCGTCGCGCTGCATACCGATCTCGCCGTCCAAGGAACCAGAACCATAATCCCGGCCGATCAGGCGACAACGCCGGCAATCGGTTCGTCGTCGAGCGCCGCGTCGGCGACACCGCGATGGCCGATCAGCACGCCTCCGATCGCGAGGAACACGATCACGATGCCGCTGATCTGCGCGCCCGTCAGGGCTTGATCGAAGGCGATCCATGCCCCGGTGATGGTCACGACCGGTCCGGCCAAGGTCAGCATCGAGGCGACGTTCGCGCTGATGTAGCCGTGGGCCCAGGTCATCAATCCGTGCCCGGCGGCGCCGGGGAGCAGGATCAATGCGAAGAGCCACGCGAAGTCGGTACCACGCACCGTTGCGATGTCGTCCGAGACAATGAGCGTGTAGGGAACCAACGCGACTGCGCCGGTCGTGATGACTGCAGTCATGAACGCGAACGCGGGCACGCCGTCGAGTCGCTTGCGCTTCACGTAGAGGAAGTAGATCGTCCACACGACCAAGGACCCGATCGACAGGCCTATTCCGAGCGGCGACGAATCTCCACTGCCACCCTGGGAGACGACGATTGCGGTGCCGCCAAGCGCAACGAGAAACAGTCCGACATCGAATCCGCGGACGCGTTCACCGAAGAGTGGGCCCGACACCACCAGGACGAGTGCGGGAAACAGAGCACCGATGATGGTGGCGATGGCCAGCGAGGTGTGTTCGAACGACGTGAATCCGAGAACAATGTCGGCGGCAAACAACACGCCCGCTGGAGCGGCCACCCGCATCAGATCCCGGGTGATACGACCGCCGAGCAGTCGGTTGATCAGCCACATCACCGGCGCGCCGCACGCCATGCGATACGTGGCGACCACCAACCCGGAGGTGTCGATCGCCGTCACGAAGAGTGGTCCGATGCCCCAAGCCACGACTGCAGTGAGTGCGGCGATCAGCGGCGCGCCGGGCCGCGGATGAGGTTCGGAGATCACCAATCGAGCCTATGCACGAGACGTTGTCACGCTCGTGCCGGAGACCACACTCACGCACTCGCGGGCTTCGCAACCCAGCGTGACGACATTCTCTTCAGCATCCCACGCTCCGCGTCGTTTCCGCTTTCGGGCGCTGGGAGGCGAACCAAACCGAACCCATGGATCTGGGTTCCACGACGAAGGGAAGCGCAGGATGCGCATCAACCAGAACATCATGGCGTTCAACGCCTATCGCAACGTCTCCGGCACCAACGGAATGCTGGGTAAGAGCCTCGAGAAGCTCTCGTCCGGCTTTCGAATCAACCGCGCCGCGGACGACGCATCAGGTCTCGTCATCAGCCAAGCGCTGCGAGCCCAGGTGAGCGGTCTTCGCGTCGCGAGCCGGAATGCGCAAGACGGCGTGAGCGTCGTGCAAACCGCTGAAGGTGCACTCAACGAGGTTCACTCGATGCTGAATCGGATGCGGGACCTCTCCGTGCAATCCGCCAACAGCGGCTCGAACGACGTCACGGCGACGAACGCGGCCCAGGCCGAGATCGACGCCCTGGCATCGGAGATCACCCGGATCAGCCAACAGACCAAGTTCGGGAACACGACCCTGCTCGACGGTGCGTTCAACCGCGTGTTCCAGATCGGCGCGAACGCCGGCGAAAAGGTCACGGTCAGCCTCGCGACGTCGCTGAACGCGTCGGTGCTCGGTGTCGCGGCCCTCTCGGTCGGTTCGGCTGGGGTGGCGAGTTCAGCGATCCTCGCGATCGACGCGGCGATTGCGACCGTGTCGAGCACGCGTGCGACGCTCGGTGCGTTCCAGAACCGCTTTGAGTCCGTGGTGAACAACCTGCAGGTGTCGGCCGAGAACCTCGCGGCGTCGGAGAGCCGGATCCGCGACACGGACATGGCCCTCGAGATGGTGAGTTTCACCCGCCACCAGATCCTCATGCAGGCCGGCACATCGATGCTCGGCCAGGCGAACCAAGCTCCGCAAACGGTGCTGCGCCTGCTCCAGTAGTCGTCGGATTCGCGTTCTGTCTGGATTGGGCGATCGCTCGACGTCGCCCAGTCCAGGGAGAACCGGTCTGGCGCTTGATCCCTCCCGGTGAAAATGGTATTTTCATCAACGTATATGGGAGTTGCAGTCCGGATCTCGGAGCGGTCGGTCGAGGATGCTCGCACGCGCGCCGAACGCGAGGTCCGATTGTTGCTCGACGCGGCCTTCGCGGTGCTCGGGCGCGTGGGGATCGACGGTCTCACCGTGGCCGAGGTGCTGAGCGAGGCTCGGCTGTCGACACGGGCGTTTTACCGCCACTTTCCAGCCAAGGACGATCTCGTCCTCGCCTTGTTCGCCAGCGAGTCCGAACGGGCTGCGACCCGCCACCTCGCAGCCCTCGGCGACCTCGACGACCCGATGCGCGCGCTCGAAGCCTGGATCGACGGCGTACTCGCCCTGGCCTACGAACCGCGCCGGGCCCGCCGCACTCGAGTGCTGCGCGCCGAGGGCGCTCGACTGCGCCGCGATCATCCTGTCGAGTTCGCCCGCATTCTCGACGACGAACTCGCGCCGCTGGTCACCATCTTGCGCGCCGGCGCCGAACGCGGTCAGTTCGACGTCAACCTCGCGACCGACCCGGCGATGATTCACGCAATCGTCTGGTCACTCGCCGAGGCGCGTCTCGACGGAAGCAAGGTCAATCACGCTGAGGCCCTCGCCGCCGCGCAGCGCTGGGTGTTCGGCCCGCTCATACCGGATCGCGCCGGGTGACGAACCTGCCGGCGCTCGACTCGCCCTACTGGGATGCCGAGTACGAGACCATGGCGCGCGACCGCCTGCGCGACCTGCAGTTCGAGTTGCTCACCGAAACGATCGCGTTCGCCTACGAGCACTCTGCACTCACCCGCGAGGCCTGGGATGAAGCCCGCATCGTGCCGACCGACATCCGCGACTGGCACGACTTCACCGACAAAGTCCCGTTCCTCGACAAAGACGCGCAACGTCGTTTTCGCGACGAACGCAACGATCCCTACGGGGGCGTCCTGTGCCGCGACCCCGCCGAACTCACCGCGATCAACAGCACCTCCGGCACCACCGGTGATCCGACCCTGGTTCCCGAGCTCTGGGGCGGCGGCTTCGTCGGACGCCCCGCGATCATGTACCGCGACTTCTGGGGCATGGGCGTACGTCCCGGCGATCATTTCGCGCTGTTCCTCTTCACGTTCCGCGGCCCGACCTACGGATTCGTACAACAACTCGGCGCGATCCCCATGCTGTTCGACTACGACGTCTCCGAGATCGAACGCCTCCTCCGACGCTCCATCGAGTACCGCCCCACCGCGCTGTACAACTTCGGCGGGACGATGATCAACGCGACCGCCGAAATCGCTGCAGCCGCGGGCATCGACCCGCGCGATGCGTTCTCGTCGTATCGCAGCGTCGTGTTTGCCGGTGAGCCGCTCGGCGCGCGAGCACGAGCGCTCGCCGACGAGTGGGGCATGCCGCTGTTCGAGCACAGCAACGTCGGCGACGTCACCGCCTGCTTCGAATGCACCGCGCACGACGGGATGCACTTCTGGGAGGACATGGCCTACGTCGAGGGCATCGACCCGATGGCGCTCGATCATCACGACGCACAGCCCATCACGGGGAATCGCGTGCGCTGCGAGCTGGTCGCGACTGCGCTGACCAACCGAGTCGCGCCACTCGTCCGGTTCCGTAGCGACGATCTCGTCGAGATCGACCGGACGCCGTGCACGTGTGGGCGCACGCACGCACGTATCTGGACCATCGGACGCAAGGGTGACGAGGTCGTCGTCGACGGCGTGTCGGTGCTTCCCGTCGATGTCTGGGACGCGGTCGAGAGCGTCGACGCCTGTCGTCTTGGCCTGTTCCAGGTCGTGCGCCCGCAGCGTGCTGTCGACACGTTGCACGTGCGTGTCGGGTACCAGGACACCCCTGAGTCGCGGCTGGGAGCGCTCCGCGACGATGTCACGAACGCAATCGCGCAGGCGACCGGCGTCGAGCCGAACATCGAGCTCGTACCGAACGCCGCGCTGCTCCGGCTCGGTCCGCCGCACAAGATCCCTCGGGTGACGAAGCGATGAGCTTGTGGGGTATTGGCCAGTGGATCGACGATCGCGGCGTTCGGCGCACCTGGGAGGTCGGCAGCGACGAGATCAACCGGGCGATCGGAGCTGCGCCCAACGTGCTCGCGGGCATTGGCCTGGAACGCGGCGCGCGAGTGTTGTACTGCTCGATGTTGTCCGAGGCCGCGCAGTTCTGGCCGCTCGTCGTCGGGGCGATGTTGCGCGGCGCACAACTCTCGTGCGCCGACGCCACCGCTGCCGAGGCACCCCGCATCGCGATGTTCACACGCCAACTCGACTACCACGCGGTGCTCGGGGTCACGCCCGAACTGCTCGACGGGCTCGACGAGCTCGGACATCCCTACCACGAGATCTTCGGTCCCACGCCGGTCGTCGGTGCCCGACCGGGTGCTTACGAGAGGCTCGTCGCAGCTGGACTGAAGCCGCATCACTTCGTGCTGGTCGGCCCCGCCGTCGCCTTGGCGACCGAGCCGGGAGGTCCCGCGATCGTCGACGAACACGAATGGCATCTCGACGCCGAGCCAGACGGAGTCGTTGCCGTGACCTCGCGACGCGACCGCTCGACACGCTTCGACCACACGCGCACTGCCATCACCGCCTCGATCCCCTCCCCCGACCGTCTCACACCCACTCCAGCCCGATGACACGACCACGATGGTCGATCGCCGGGCGCAGTCCCGGCTGAAGGAACACCATGCGCAAACTGATTAGTGCTGACAACCACGTGTTCGAACCAGCAACACTTTGGCAGGAGCGGCTTCCGACCTCGATGCGCGATCGAGGGCCGAGGCTCGAGGTCGAGGGCGATTACTACGTGCTCGCGGTCGAAGGCATCCCGAGCCGCAAGCTGACGCGGGTCACGCCCAAGACCGATGCCGAACTCTCAACGGTCGGTGACGCCGAACGCAACGCCGACAAACAACGGCGCCGGGCGGTGCTCGGAAAGGGCGGCGGAGCCGACCCAGCCGACCGGCGCGCCGACATGGCCAGCGACGGCGTCGTGGCCGAGGTCATCTATCCCACGTTCGGCTTGTTCATCGACATCATCGATGACACCGAACTCGCTCTTGCATGTGCTCGGGTCTACAACGACTGGTTGGCTGAGACCTTCTTCGATGCCGGCGACCTCCACGTGCCGTCGGCAGTCGTGCCGATTCGCGACGTCGAGAGCGCCACCGCCGAAATGGCACGCGTCGCTGCGATGGGCTTCCGATCCGCGATGATCCCGACGACGCCACCCGATGGGGTGCCGTACAACCGTCACGACTACGACCCGATCTGGTCAGTCGCGGCCGATGCTGGCATCCCACTGTCTTTGCACACCGGCACGGGCGCGTTGCCCAGCCACGAACGCGGTCCCGGCGGCGCCATCATCAACTATGCGAAGGTCGGACTGCTCTCCGCGGAGACGCTGTGCTACTTCGCGGCATCGGGCGTCCTCGAGCGCCATCCCGGTCTCAAGCTCGTGTTCGTCGAAAGCGGCGCGGGTTGGTACGCGTACTGCTGCGAACGCATGGACGAGGCGTATCAGGAACACGACCAGTGGGTGAATCCGAAGTTGGCGGCGCCCCCGAGTCACTTTGCCACGACCCAGTGTTGGGTGACGCTCGGCGCAGACCGCGCGCCGCTGCTCACACGTGACGTCACCGGCATCGGTCCCCTGCTCTGGGCCAGCGACTATCCGCACCCCGAGGGCACCTATCCCCATAGCCAAGCGACGGTCGAACGCATCTTCGCGGGTTTGACCGCCGCGGAGATGCAAGCCGTCGTGCACGACAACGCGGCGCGCCTCTACGGTCTCGCGTCGTGAGCGAGCTCACCTTGCGCGACAAAACGGCGATCGTCGGCGTCGGCGCGACCCCGTACTACAAACGAGGCGAGTCGGTGCCCCAACTTCCGATGGAACTCGCCGCCAAGGCATTGCTCGCCGCGTGTGACGACGCCGGACTCGGCATTCACGAGGTCGATGGCTTCGCGCTCTACTCGATGGGTTTCGACACGAGCCTGTTCGCTCAGTGGCTCGGGATCGACGTGCGTTTCACGGGTTTGCTCAGCGGTGGGGGTGGCGGTGCGGCGGGTTCCGTCGGACTGGCGGCCGGTGCGATCGTGAGCGGTCAGGCCGATTGCGTCGCGTCGATCATGACCCTGCAGCAAGCAGCATCACGGTTCGGCGCGAGTTACGCACCGCGCGGCAAACCGGGTGCGACCTACAGCGCGCCACCTTCGCCCGAGGGATCGTTCATCCAACCTTCCGGGTTGATGGGACCGGGCCAGATGTTCGCCGTGCTCGCGCAACGCCACATGTACCAGTACGGCACGACCCGCGAACACTTCGCCGAGGTCGCACTCAGTACGCGCGCTAACGCAATGACTCGCGAGACCGCGCTCATGCGCAAGCCCATGACCATCGATGACTACTTCGACGCCCGCATGATCGCGGATCCGTTGTGTCTGTTCGACTTCTGCCTCGAGTGCGACGGCGCCGTCGCGGTGATCACGGTGAGCGCGGAGCGCGCCAAGGACTTGCGACAGGCGCCGATCTACGTCGGCGGTTCCGCGAACGGCGGCGCAGGTCGGTGGGGCCAAGCCATCACCTGGTTCGGCATGCCCGACGAGTACTTCGCGTCCAGCGGTCATCGCACCGTCGCGGCCGACGTCTACCGCATGGCCGGACTCGGCCCGAGTGACATCGACGTCGCGTTGCTCTACGACCACTTCTCCCCGATGGTGATCATGCAACTCGAGGACTACGGCTTCTGCCCGATCGGTGAAGGTGGACGCTTCGTGGCCGACGGCAACATCCGATACGGCACCGGTTCGCTTCCGGTCAACACCCACGGCGGCAATCTTTCCGAGGCGTACATCATCGGCATGACCCACGTGAAAGAAGCGGTCGAACAGCTGCGCGGCACCGCAGTGAATCAGGTCGAGGGTGCCGAAGTCGCGCTCGTCACCGGTGGGCCTGCCTCCATTCCGGTCAGCAACCTGATCCTGCACAACTGAGTGAGGTGCACGACATGCAAGGTGTCCTTCCCCCCGAGATCATCTCGATCATGAGCACAGTGTGGACGGAACCGTTCTGGCGCGCCGCGAGCGAGCATCGGCTCGTCTTGCCGCGCTGCAGGGCATGTTCGGAGTTCCGGTTTCCGCCCACGCCGTTCTGTCCGTCGTGTTCGTCGCAGGAAATCGACTGGGTGGAGCACGCCGGCTCGGGCACGATCTACAGCTACACCGTGATCCGTCACGCCGTGATCCCTGACGTCGCCGCGGCGCTGCCCCTCATCGCGGCGGTCGTCGAACTGCCGGGCACGAACGGGTGTCGCATCATCGGCAACATCGTCGACGTCGACCCGGCCGACGTCGCGATCGGACAGGCCGTCACCCTCGATTGGTACGACGTTCGAGCAGGCGAGTCGGTCCCGATCTTTCGGCTGGCGTGATTCGAGCTGACAGGATGCGCCCGTGACGACCGGACGGCTGCGACTCCACGACGTCGTCGCCCAGCACGCCAGATCCCGAACCGCGGCGTTGGCGATCGGCGATGGTGAGGTGCGACTCGACTGGCGATCGCATCACGACCGAATCGAACGTTGTGCTCGCGCGCTCGCCGCCGCCGGAGTAGGTGCCGGCGATCGGGTGCTGTGGCTCGGCCAGAACAGTTTCCGAGTGCAGGAACTGCTGATCGCCTGTTCACGCCTCGGCGCGATGTTGTGCCCGGCGAACTGGCGTCAATCCGTCGACGAGCTCGCCTTCGTCATCGATGACCTCGCGCCCACGGTGATTGTCACACAGACGGCCGAGGTCGGCGACACCGTCAGCGACGCGCTGGACGCGGCACGCCATCGCGCGGCACTGGTCGTCGCTCACGATGTCGACGACGCCTACGAACGCTGGCTCGCGGACGCACCCGACGCACCGGCGCCCGACCCTGCCATGCCCGACGATCCCGTTCTGCTGATCGGCACCGCCGCATTCGACGGACAACCGAACTTCGCGATGCTCCCCCATCGTGCGATCATCGCCCAGGCGTTGTTGATGGGTCCGTTGATGGGCGTTACCGACGCGAGTCGCTACCTGAACGCGGGCCCGTTGTTCCATATCGGCGTGTTCATGGAGAACTTCGCGACCCTGGTCGCGGGCGGCGCAAACATCTTCGTGCGGCGGGTCGACGGCCATGACCTCTGCCGTGCGATCAACGACTTCGCGTGCACCAGCGGCTACGTGATGGGTCCGATGATCGAAGGCATGGCGGTCGCCAACCGCGACGGCCGTTACGACCTGTCGTCGATGCGTGGACGTCGAGGAAACGAGACCTACGACGGATGGGTGCGACCCGACACCTCACCCTGGGGAGTCCAGCCGGGTGGCTACGGGCAGACCGAAACGATGGGAATGCAGACGTTCAACGCGCTCGCGCCGCGCGACGTGATCGGATCGCACGGTCGCGTCTCGCCGCTGGTGGAGTTGCGCGTGGTCGATCCGAATGATGACGAGGTGCCCGTCGGCGAAACCGGCGAAATGGTTGTCCGCGGCACCACCGTCATGTGCGGCTACTGGAATCGCCCCGAGCTGAACGCGCGCCGTTCACGTGGCGGCTGGCATCACACGAACGACCTCGGCCGATACGAGGCGGACGGCTCTCTCACGTTCGTCGGGCCCAAGGGTCGCATGCTCAAGAGCGCTGCAGAGAACATCTATCCGATCGAGGTGGAACAGGCGCTGCGATCGCATCCGGCGGTGGCCGATGCCGCGATCATCGGCATCCCCGACGAGGTGTGGGTCCAAAGCGTGAAGGCCGTCGTGATGCTCCGCGACGGTGCCGCCGCGACTGCCGACGAGTTGATCGCACACTGCCGAGCGCGCATCGCGTCGTACAAGAAGCCCCGCACAGTCGAATTCGTCGATGCTCTCCCCCGCACGGGTTTCGCGATCGACTACGACGCACTCGACGCACGGTTCGGCGGCGGCAACTACCCCGGCGCTGGCACAAGAAGCGCGTGACCGACTTCTCGAGCCAGCACCGGCGCTAGCTTCGACGAATGACACAGTTTGGATCGATCAACATCGTCGTCGACGATGTTGTCGGGTTGACCAAGTTCCTCGAGGCGCTCGGCGTCGCGATTGCTCCCATCGATCCGGGCTGGGAGTCGTGGGCGTCGCATCACCGCAGCTTCAGCGCAGCCGACGACGTCGACGCCGACCTCGACAGCTCGCGGTTCGCAAGCGACTGGGGAGGCATGCCGACGGGCTACCAGGGCGTGGTCGTCAACCTGAAGACCGACGATCGCGACGCAGTCGATCGCGCTCATGCGATCGCAATCGAGCGAGGCGGGAGCTCGCGCAAGGCGCCGCATGACGCGTTCTGGGGCTCGCGATACGCAGTGATCGAGTCACCGTTCGGCATCGCCTTCGGGCTCATGAGCCCGAGCGATCCGAGCCGGCTCACCGCGCCTACTTTCACGCCCTGAGCCGCTCCCCCCGAACCCCTCACGCCCGAGCGCGCCTCTCCGACCACGCACGCCTCAAGAACGAACCTCCAGATCTACACCGCGGCGATGTCGTGTGGCACAGAACCACGGCCCATCTCCGCCGGCACCGTCTCGTCGAACGTTGGGCGCAGCTTGTCGCCCCAACGATTGCTGCCGGGTAAGACGCGGGTCGCGGCGGTGAAATCGGTGAACGCCCGAGTGTGTCACTCGACGCCCAGTTCGGTGGCGGCAACTACCCCGGCGGTACGAATCGCAGCGCGTGAGGCAAGCGCCGCGAATCGACCCCGTGTACCGTGGCACCATGGCTCGCCGATCAACCCGACGCACGCGCTGACGGTCGCTGCGGATGAACCGACCGACTGCACCGAGCTCGGCCGTCGCGACAGCACAGCGCTATTGGTCGACACAACTCGGCGTGCCGGAGTCGGGCGGAATCGTCGCCGACGACACCGCCGAGTCGGTACACGCGGTCTGCGTCGGCGGCCGCGTCTTCGTGCGCCTTCCGTCCGCGATCGCATCGCGCGCCGATCACCTGTCCGCCGAGGCTTGGCTCGACTCGAGCGTGATCTCCGATCTTCCCCTGGGCCTCCGCGCCCACGCCCGGCTCGCGTACACAGATCGGAATGAGTTCGAGGTGCGATCCGACGCCGCTGTCATCCCGCTTCGCCACGACGACCCTCGGGTGCGATCGTTCGCCCGCGAGGTGTCTCCTGCCGAGTGGGAGGAAGCGGGTCTGGGGCGCGGCGCCAATCTCACCGGTTGGCACGCCATCCAGTTCGACGGGCGGCTTGCGGCAATCGCGGCCTACGAAAACTGGGATGGCCTGCTCGGACATGTCTGCGTGGCCACGGCCGTCGACGACCGCGGGCGAGGCCACGCGACCCGCGCGGCCGCAGCCTCCACGAGTCGCGCGATCTCCGAAGGTCTGGTCGCACAGTGGCGTTCATCGGTGACCAATCCCGCGTCGCATGCAGTGGGTGCGCGCCTTGGTTTCGTCGACGCCGGAGAGCAGTTGGTGTATCGCTCGACCCCGTAACGCTCACTCGTGGAATTGCTCGATGCGTCCGCGTTCGTTCACGCTGCCGCGACGATTGACTGCCAAGGATGATCGGTCGGCAGCCAACTCGACAGCAGCGTGCGGTGATCGTGGCGCAATGTCGGAATCACGACCGTCGCATCGACATGATCCTTGTCCCGGTTCCCGCGAGACTTGAACAACAATTGGAGCCACGCCGCGAGGTATCGCTCGCCCGTGGAGGCCACCATCACGACCTCGTCCCACGGCAGCGACAGGCTCGGATCACGGCGAAAGATCCAACGCTCGTCGTCGCCGTCGCCGATGAGCACGTCGAGCGCCCACGCGCCCCCGCGGCGCCCGATCCAGAGGTTGTTCTCGTTCGTCGCGGCATCGAGCGGCTGACCAGTCCACCGCGTGAGGTTGCCGTCGGCCGCAACGTCGATCCGCCACGCGTCGAGCAGCGGCGCAAGCAGTCGAACATCGCGGCGACATATCCCCACGTCGATGTCAGCGTGATCTCGCCACGATCGACCAACGTGGAGTTCGAGTGCGTGTCCGCCGGCAAACCACCATCGGAGGCCGAGCGGCGTCAGCATCCGCGAGACTTCATCGATCGTCAGCGGAGCCCACGGCCCGAACTCGTCGGTCATCGCGCGGCAGCTCGACCCGCTCAGGTCGCGAAGCTGGCGGCGTCGCGAGGCGTCGGGTGGAGATACTCCATCGGGTCCTGAAGATCGCCGAAGTAGCCCAGGGCGTAGGCGCCCTGGCGGTACCCCATCAGCTTCGCCAACTCGGGGTCGAGTTCGCGCGCGACGTCGGCCGGGCAGGCGATGTACTGATTCTCCTCTTGACGCAACCAGCTCAACGTGTACCCGACGTTCACGCCCATCCGCACCGCGTCGGTCGTGTTCGCCCCACCGCCGTGATACAGCGATCCGAGGTACAGCATCACCGAGCCCCGGGCCATCTCGGCGGGCACGGTCTCGTCGACCGTCAGTTGCAGCTTGTCGGCCCAGTGATTGCTCCCGGGGATGACGCGCGTCGCGCCGTTTGCTTCGGTGAAGTCGGTCAACGCCCACATCGTGTGGCACTCGACTTCGAAACCCGCCGGGAACGTGAAGAAGTCGAAGGCCCACTGATCACGGTGCACCATCTGCGCGGGCGCTCCCGGTCCGATCGAGATGATCTGCGTGAGATGCAGTTGGTAGCTCGTGGCGTGATCGCCAAGGACTCGGTCGAGCGCACCAATGACGACCGGATGATTCGCCAGCGGCCGGAACGATGGCGCTCGTGCGATCAGCGAACCGGTTCGGCG
>SXGT01000909.1_pt1 | contig 12488 bp, 8 predicted proteins | sample 3176221 | NCBI WGS metagenome assembly SXGT01 (sample SAMN11356862, study PRJNA531348) | freshwater metagenome | isolation source: freshwater sample F1-120 | place: China: Fuxian Lake, Yuxi | collected 2017-12-25
CGGTCTCGAAGCGGTGGTCGGGGCCAAGCCGGTCCAGCGCCACGGCGGAGGTGAATAGCTTGACGACGCTAGCCGGGTTGAGCGCCAGCGCGGGCTCCTTGGCAAAGACCTCGCGACCCGACTTTACGTCTACTACCGCGACTGAGATAGCGGCGGCCCCCAGCGGCGCGCCATTGAGCAGGCGCGTGGCGGCGGCCCTGAACGCCTTCGCGCGAGGCGACGTGTCGGACTCGAAGCGCCGGGCCTCGACCTTGGGCGTCGCGGTCACCTCGACGGGCTTCGGTTCCACCACCGGGCTCGCCCGGCGACCGCGCACGACCTCGATTGGGAAGGCGGCCAGGCCCCGCTGCTCGCTTTCGGCGGGGCGGCGGTCCTCGGCCCAAACCCACGTAGGGGTGATGACGACCAGAGCCAGGAGCGCGCGAGTGAGGCGGTGCACGGCGCGCGATGTAGCACTCGGGGCGATGCGGGACGAGAAATTTATCTCGTACAAAATCAATCCACCCCAACGACTTTGCCGTGCTCGTGCGTCTCATGCCTGACCGGGTGCGCGCACTCGGCGTTTCAGCATCTCGACCTTTCGACCTGGAGAGCACCCATGTCCATCCTGACGAACCTTGGTCGTTCCGCGTCCTCACTCGCTCTGGTTGCGACGCTCGGCTGCGGCGGCTCCAATGCCGCGCCGACCGGGCCCGTCGCTTCGACCGCCGTGGAGCAGGCGCTGGAGGCCGCGGCCCCGCGCTCGCTCCTGTCGCGGCTCGATGTCGCGCGGCTCCTGCCGGCGGACACGCGCGTCCTCATCGCCGCCGATGGCCTCGGCTCCTGGGCCGAGCGCCTCGATTGGACCGCCATCCAGGCGCTCGTGCCCGAGCTCGGCAAGGAGCTGGGCCAGCTCCGCGAGAGCCCCGCGACGCGCGCGCTCGCCGACGTGCTCGCCAACCCGTCGCGCCTCGGCGCGCTGGGCCTCGACCCGAACGCCCCCGTCGGAGTGGCCGTCCTTGACGTCATTGGCGACACGTTCGCGTTCTTCGCGCGCATCTCGGACCGCGCCGTGCTCCTCGAGCAGCTCGGCGCGCTCGCGCAGGACCGGAGCGTCACGCCGGTGCGCGAGGCCGTCGGTGAGGCCACGCTCATCACGCTCCCGGGCGAGTCACACGTTGCACTTCTGCTCCTCGAAGACCAGCTCCTCGTCGTCGCTGCCGGTGGCCCTAGCCGCGAGGCCGCCGCCGGCAGCGTTGCGCGCGCCCTTCTTCGGTCAGGTGAGGAGACGCTAGCGGCCTCACCGAGCTTCATAGGCGCCATCGCGAAGTCGTCGGGGCAGGCGCTCGGCGCCTACGTCGACCTTCAGGGCCTCATCGACGACGGCCTCGCCGCAGAGACGCATCACTGCCGTCTCGAGGACCAGGGCTCGGACACCTACTGCGCCAAGAAGCTCGCCACGGCCGACAAGCTCGGCGCGCTCGCCAAGCGCTACCTCGGTCCAACGGCCGCGATCGTCGCTGGTGCGGACGTGACCGGTCGCTCGCTCAGCGGCTCGCTGCGCTTGCACACGGGTGACGGCGCCAAGCTCACCACGCTGCTGCGTCAGGGCTCGGGCACCCCGGCGCTCGTGTCCGCCCTCGACCGCACGCCGCTCTTTGCGCTATCGAGCACCTTCGACCCGACCGCCGCGCTCGGCCTCGTGGGCGAGGTGGCCGACGTCGCGGGCGAGTCGATGGACGGCGTCGAGGCCTTCGTCATGAAGACCTTCGGGGTCGGCCTCGCGGGCGACATCCTCAAGGTCCTCGATGGCGAGGTGGGCTTCGCTTTCACCGTCATGGAGCCGGCCCGGCTGGAGCACCGCCCCACCGGCGTCGTCTTTACACTGGGTCTGACGGACGTCGCCGGCGCTCAGCGTCTGATGGCGCGCGCCGCGGACTTCCCCGGCCTCTCGTCGCTGCTCGAGCGCCAGGGCGAGCTCCTCGTCGTGCGCGGATCCACACCGGTCTACGCCGGCATCGCGGGCAGCACGTTCGCGGTCACGACCGACCGTTCGGCGCTCACGCGGCTCGCGGGCGACGACTCGCGCTCGTTCGGCGATCTCGTCCAGCCCGATGTCCGGCCGCTCGTGACCGGTCTCACCGCCGCCACCGCGCTCGGCGTGCTGGACTTCGGCGAGATGGCGCAGCTGTTCATGGGCTTCAGCCGCATCGTCTGGAACACGGAGACTGTGGCCATGCGGGGCGAGCGTGCCGCGTTGGACCAGCAGATCGCCGACACGCAGCGCGCGTCGTCCGAGCTCGAGGCCGCGCGGGTCACGGCAGGCTTTGCCGCGGCGGGCAGCCTCGTCGGTCGGGCGACGGTCGACGCCACGGGTGTGCATGTGACGGGCGGCTGGTTCACCGGCAAGGACAGCTTCCGGGGCGCGCTCCACGCCATCGTCGCCGCCACCCGGAGGTCGCCGCAGGAACGCGCGCTCGACGACGTGCTCTCGACCTTGCGCCGGCAGCGCGACGCATTGCCCCTCGACGTGCCCGAGCCCGCCCTCGAGTAGCCCGTTTCCTTGACCCTTCTGGCCACGGGTGGCACACGAGCACCATGGCTCGCTTGGTCGCTCTCCTCCTCCTGCTCCCCGCCTCCGCCTCGGCGTTCTCGCTGCTCGGGGCCAAGCCACTCGCTGTCAAGGAGTTCGGCCTCCACGTCGAGTTTGGCTACCCCGACGTCTCCGTCCGGTTCGTGCAGCCGATTGTGACCACGTTTCAGGTCGAGCCCCGACTCACGTTCTACTACGCGCCCGCCATCGCCGGGGGCAGCATTCGTCCTGGTCCGGGGGCGGTCGGTAACACGTTCGGCGTGCGGCTGAAGTGGATGGTCTACGACAAGGGCGGCCTCCACGTCGCCGTCGATTGGGAGCCGTCGCTCTGGCTCGGCTATACGCCCTCGTTCAACGTGGGCGCCTCGTTCGGCGCACCGGGCGGCGTCATCGTCGACTACACGTTCGACAATGGCATGACCGTCCTCGGCGGCTTCCACTTCCCTTTCACGGTGCTGATGTTCCCGTCGGTCGATGCTGCGCTGCCCTTCGTGTTCTCCGCGGGCTTCGAGATGCCCTTGACGGCCAAGATGAACCTGTCGCTGTCCTTCGACGGCGGGCCGGTTCCGGTGATCAAGGACGGCAAGCTCAATCGCGTTGGCGCAGTGCTCGTCGGCCGCGTTGGCCTCGGCTGGGTCTTCTGACGTTACCCTTGAGCGACGCCGCGCTCGCGGAGCTCACGCCGCAGGCGCTCGACCAACAGGTCGATGGCCACGCGCCGATCGCCCCCCTCGGGCAGGATGAGGTCGGCCGCGTACTTCGTCGGCTCCACGAACGCCTCGTGCATCGGACGCACCGTGGCGTAGTACTGCCGTCGCACGTCCTCGAACGTGCGCCCGCGCTGCTCGATGTCCCGCCGCGCACGCCGAAGCACGCGAATGTCGGCCGGCGTATCCACGAAGATCTTGATGTCGAAGCGCTCGCGCAGCCGCTGGTCGGCGAAGATGAGGATCCCTTCGACGACGATGACTGGCGCGCTGCGCACCTCGGTGGTTTCGAGCCTGCGGCGATGCGTCACGAAGTCATAGAGCGGACTCGGCACCGCCTTTCCGCGGCACAGCTCGTCGAGCTGCGCGACCAGCAGCTCGGTCTCCAGGCTCTCCGGGTGGTCGTAATTCACGGCCGCACGCGCCTCGGGCGCGAGGTCCGGTCGGTCCCGGTAGTACGCATCATGCTGGAGGTAGGCGACCGACGCCTGCGGAAGCTCGGAGACGATCGCGCGCGCAATCGTCGTCTTGCCTGACCCCGTACCGCCGGAGATGCCCAGCACGAGCGGTTTGCGAGGCGGCTTTCGGGGGGTGCTCATGCTGCCGAGCATGGGCAATCGCGCCCGTCAGGGCAAGGGGCGGACGTGACACCTCCAACCGAGCGCGCTAGCTTCGGCGCCTCGTGACCCGCCCAGCCCTCCTCTTCGCGGTCCTCTTCGTCAGCGCCGTGCTCCGGTTCTGGGGGCTCGGCGACGAGTCGTACTGGTTCGATGAGATCTGGTCGGTGACCCAGGTGCGCGGGTCGCTCTCTGATGTCCTGCGAAGCCTCGCGCACTCGGACGTGCACCCGCCGCTCTATACGTTCCTGCTCTGGGGCTGGGTCCGCGCGCTCGGCGAGGCCGAGTGGGCGACCCGCTTGCTTTCGGCGCTGGTCGGCCTGCTCGCGGTCGCGGTCACCGAGCGGCTGGCCACTGAGCTCGATCGCGATCGCCGCACGGGCCTCATCGCTGCCGGCGCCGTCGGCCTCTCGGCCTTTGCCGTCACCTACGCGCAGGAGACGCGTTCGTACAGTCTGCTGCTGTTGCTATCCGTGCTGGCGACCTGGCGCCTCGTGCGTTTGCTCGATGCCCCTGCCTCCTGGCGCGCTGCCGGCCTCTATGTCCTCGCCGCGCTGCTCTTGGTCTACACGCACGTCTTCGGCGCGTTCGTGCTGCTCGCGCATGGCCTCTTCGTGCTCCGGTGGGTCCCCGTTCTCCGGCTCCGTGTCGTGGCGCTCGGCGCCATCGTGGTCGTCGGGTTCCTGCCGTGGGTCCCTGTCATGCTTGCACAGGTCGGCCGTGTGCAGCAGGGCTTCTGGATTCCCCGACTCGACTGGCGCTCGCCCTTCTTCTGGCTCTGGACCTGGGGCGGCTACGGCATCCCGGCCATCCTCGTCTGGCTCGTGGCCGTCGCCCGCGGCGCCGCGGTTCCGGCTCCCGTCACAGACGGCTGGCGGGCCAAGAGCCGGACCCTGCTCGCGCTGCTGGCCGGCGTGCCGGTGGTCCTGCCGGTGGTCCTGTCCATCGTTGGCGAGCCCATCTTCCACCCGAAGTACGCCATCGTCCTGCTCGGACCCCTGGCCATCCTCGCGGCCCGCGGCGTGCTCGCGGTGCGTCGGCCCGCGTGGCGCTTCGGAGCGCTGTCGGCCGCGGCCATCGTCCTGCTCTCGAGCGTGGTCCTGCACGTCACGCTGCCCCGCACCAAGGAGCAGTGGCGCGAGCTGTCGGCGCATGCGCGGGCGCTCTCGACCCAGGGCGTCGTCGTCGTGGCCGAGGCCTACAATCGCACGAACCTCGGCTTCTACGGCCCCGACCTCGCCGTGCGCTGGCTCGAGCCCGGCGACGATTCAGTGCAGACCTTGGAGGGAGTGAGCGAGCTCGTCTACGTGCAATGCCACCCCGCGAAGGGCGAGCACTCCGAGGCACTGGACCGGGCGTTTCACCGCGTCGACGAGGTGAGCTTCCGCGACGCGCGCGCGGTGCGCTATCGGAGGCGGTAGATAGAGGCTACTGCGTGACCACGGCGCTATTGGCGGAGCCGCCAGCGCTGGAGGTGACCGTCACCGTCGGTGGCTTGGTCGTGACCTTCTTCGACAACGTGTATGTCGCCGTCGCCGCGCTGTAGGTCATCGCCCCCGAGCCCGTGTTCCACGTGGCCGTGAGGGTGGCCGAAGGCGCGCTCGTGCTCGTGGCCTTGACCGTGAGCATCTTCGTGCTCTGCTTCCACGTGGCCTGTGTGATTGTCACCGTGTCGGACGGCGGCGGCGGCTGCACGAAGGCCATCGCGAGGTTCACGTCGATCTTGCCCCAGCCGAAGTCGCCATTGGGCACCGTGCCCGTGAGGCCATCGGTGCGCGCACCGAGGCGCAGGGCCGACTTGATGCCATCGGGGGTCATGTTGCCGCCGACTGCGAGCGCCTGCTCGAGCAGCAGCGCGACGGAACCCGTGGCGCACGGTGTGGCCATGCTCGTGCCTTGCAGGGTCGTGTACCAGCCGGTCGGGTTGATGCGATTGAGGCGGCGGTGATAGCTCTCGGCCGGGTCGTTGAGGACCGTCTGCGACAGGGCAGCCACGATGCCGACGCCCGGCGCGCCGATGAAGGGCTGCTGCCGCCCATCGCGCGTGGGGCCGCGGCTCGAGAAGTTCGCGACGCCGTGCATGACGAACTGGTCGTAGTAGTCGAGCGGCGCCACGTTGTAGGCCTGCGTGATGAGGCTGAAGCCGAGCGCCGGCTGCGTGAAGTCCACGTACTGGCGCGCCGTCCAGGCGTTCTTGGTCTGATACGCGGCAATGCCGATGACTGACTTGGCCGAGCCGGGCGCGCCCACGGTCATCACGCTGTCGGAGAGCTGGCCCTCGTAGTAGTACGTCGTCAGGTTGAGGTTGCTGCTCTGGCCGTGCCACGAGTGGAACGTCGCGCCGGCGGGGATGCTGATGGGGATGAGGTCGATCTTCCACGTCCCCACCGCCGGGTTGGTCCCATCGCCGTCGGAGATCTCGACGTAGAGGTTGTTGTCCGTATTGTTCGTCTCCCAGCCGTTCTGACTGCCGGGCAGGTTCGCCACGTACACGTAGCCTTGCGGCGTCGAGAAGCCGTAGCCCGGGCTGCCAGTCTTCCAGGTGTTCTTGTAGGCGCCGCTGAACGACGGCGGCCATTTCTGACCGTTGGGTGACGTAATCTGGACCCGACAGGTGCCCGTGTACCAGAGGTCGTGGAACACGTAGTCGTTGCCGTTGCCCGCCGTCGGCGTGTAGGCCGGGATGACGACCGACGCGTCCGGAACGGCCTCCGCGGTGCCCGAGATCACGCCCGAGCCATGGAGCGGCGGGCCCCACAGCGCCCGATTGGGCGAGGTGTACGACACGGCCGCGTTGCCGGCCGCCACGACGACGATCTTGCCCGAGCCCGACAGCTGGTCGATGCCCCGCTCCTCGGCCAGGGATCCGTCGTGCGGTCCGTAGTCTGAGCCCAGGCTCATGTTGATGACCGCGGGGCGACCGAGTGCGGCCGCCTCGGCGAAGATCCAGCCCACGGCGTCGACCATCGCGGCGCTGGAGTTGCGGTTCTTGATGTTGTCGAAGTCGTACTCGACGACCAGCAGCTCCGACTCGAACGCGAGCCCACGAAAGCCTACCGCGGGATCGCCATCGACCGGGCTGATGGGCGCCAGGCCGGCGCCTGCCGCCGTGCCCGCGACGTGCGTGCCGTGACCGTTCTCGTCCCGGTGCGCGCAGGAGCCGTAGCCGCCGGCGACCTGCGCCTGCGACCAGACCGTGCCGTAGCCGTAGGGCGTGGGGCTCGGCGCCGCGTTCGCGACGTCGGCGGGATCGATCGTGTGGTCCCAGACCTTGAGGATGCGACCCTGGAAGTCGGGGTGCTCGATGTCGATGCCGGAGTCGATGATGCCCACGATCACCCCGAAGCCGCTCAGCGCCGACGACTGCGCGGCCAGCGCGTTGACCCCGGTGCTCCCGGCGGCGAGGTCCATCGTCGGGTGGAGCTGGCGCGCGGCCTGGATGAAGCGCACACCCGGGTGGGCGGCGAGCTGCTCCAGCGCGCGCACGGGCGCGCTCGCGGTCACGAGGCCGCTCGGGAGCACGGTGCGGACCGTGACGCCCATCGCCCGCAGCGCCGGCAATGCCGCGTGATCGAGCTCGATGAAGAGGTCCGCTCGGAGGTCGATGCCCGGTCGCCCTGCCGCTGGGGCGAAGCGCCCGCCGGCGAAGCTGCCGCGCTGGCTGGCCGACATGCGCGCCGTGTGGACGTCCATCTTGGGAGCGGCGGCCACCGCGGCCGTGCTGGCAAGCAAGGCCAGGGACAGCACGAGGGAAGAGAACGAGCGTTGACGCGGCATGACGACCTCGGTGGGGTGAGCAGGGCAGCGCCGCCAAACGTGGCGCCGTGGGGTCGTTCTAGTCGCGAGCGGCGCGGGGCGTCAAGGGAAATTCCGAGGGTTCACGTCCCCAGCAACCAGCTCCACCCGGCGCGCGCGTTCAGCCACGCCCGGCACTCCGCGTCGCTCACGGCGTCCGGATACGCCTGCGCGATCAGCGCCCCGGGCACCGCCTCGCCCAGCGGGAACGGGTAGTCCGTCCCGAGCGCCACGCGCTCGCGGCCAAACAGCTCGACCAAAAACCGCAGCGCGCGCACGTCGTGGACGAGCGAGTCCACCCAGAACCGTCCGACGTACGCTGCCGGCGCCACCGCGTTGTCCATTGCGCACAGATCCGGCCGCGCCTCGAAGCCGTGCTGAATGCGCCCGAGCGTGAACGGAAACGCGCCGCCGCCGTGGGCGAAGCAGACGCGCAGGCGGGGCAAGCGCTCGAAGACGCCGCCGAACAGCATCGAGCAGATGGCCAGGCTCGACTCGGCCGGCATGCCGACGAGCCACGGCAGCCAGTACTTGGGCATGCGCGCCTCGCCCATCATGTCCCATGGATGCACGAACACGGCCGCGCCGAGCGACTCGGCGAGCGCGAAGACCGGGAACAGCTCCGGCGCGTCCAGGTTCCAGTCGCCCACGTGGGAGCCGATCTGCACGCCGGCGAGGCCCAGCTCGCGAACGCACCGCTCGAGCTCGCGGCAGGCGCGCTCGGGGTCCTGCATCGGGAGCGTGCCGAGGCCAATGAAGCGGTCCGGGTGCCCGGCCACGACGCCGGCCAGGTGGTCGTTCAGAAACCGCGCGATCTCCGCGCCATCGGCGGGCGGCGTCCAGTACGAGAACAGCACGGGGACCGTCGAGAGGACCTGGACCCCGACGCCGTGGGCGTCGCAGTCGCGCAGTCGCGCCGCGGGGTCCCAGGCGTTGTCCTCGATCTCGCGGAAGAAGCGGCCGTCGTCGCGCACCATCCGGGCACGGCACGGCGCGTGGTGCTCGGGGCTGTGCTCCAGTCGAATGAAGCCGCCGTAGCCGAAGCGGTCGCACCAGCGGGGGAGCGTGTGCGGCAGCAGGTGCGTGTGGACGTCGAGCCGGTCGGGCACCCGCATGGCTCAGACGAGGCGCTCGACGCGCACCTCGACCTCGAGCCGCTCGTCGCCGCCGCCGACGTAGAGCGTGCCGGAGGTGGGGGTCGCGTCCACGTAGTTGCGGCCGATGGCGACGCGCACGTGATCGGTCTGCGTGAGCACCCCATTCGTGGGGTCGAACCCGCGCCAGCCGACCTCGGGGAGATAGACCTGCACCCAGGCGTGGCTTGCCTCGGCCATGCGCTGATTGGGGTGCTTCGGCCCCGTGTAGAGGTAGCCGCACACGTACCGCGACGGCACGCCCAGCAGGCGGCTGAGGCAGATGAACAGGTTCGTGAAGTCCTGGCAGACGCCGCGGCGGTTGACGTAGACGTCATACGCGGAGGTGAAGACGTCGGTGACTCCCTGCTGATAGCGATACTCGCCGAAGAGCGTCGCGTTGATGTCGAGCAGCGTGTCGAGCAGGTCGTAGTCGTTGCGCTTGACGAAGCCCATCGCGTAGTCGGTCAGCTCGCGCAGCTCGGTCTCCGGCAGCTCCGGCGGCAGCAGGTAGGGCTGGAGCATGTGGCGCTGCCACGGCATCCACACGAGCGGGATCTGCGTGCTCGCGTGGATGGGCCGAAACGAGAGCGGGTCCACGTCCAGCGTCTCGACCCGGGAGCGGGCCACAATCGACAGCTCGGTGTACGGCCTATCGATGAGCACGCGGCGCGCGCGGCTGCCGAAGACGTCGTCGAAGTCCCGGGACCGGCCCTCGACCGAGAGCTCGATGCCATGGCTGATGAGGCGCTGCACGTGATCATGGGCGGGCGTGAGCTTGAGCAGGTGCGTGCTGCGCTCGACAGCCTTCTCGTAGCGGTAGACCGTGCGGTGGATGACGTCGAGCACCTTGGGCTCGGCGCGCTCCGGGAGCTTCTGGCGTGCGCGGACGTGAAATGCCGGCGACGTGGGCGCCTGTGCCTGCGAATCCGGGTTGATGAGCGCACGCACAGCCCCTTGGCGGATGACGACGAGCGTGCCGGGCGGGAGCATCGTCCACTCGACGGGCAGCGAGCCGCGCGCTTCCAGCGGCGACGAGGAGACCACCACGCCGCGCTGCCCCGCCGCGCCGCGCCGCGTGAGGTCGACCATGAGGTCCTCGTCCCCGAAGGCGACCTGCTCATACGGCGGCACGACCGCCCACAGGTAGACTGGGCCCTTAGCGTCCTTGTCGGCGTACACGGCGAGGTCGTGCCCGTCGGTCAGCACGCTCGTGACATTGCCGTACTGGTTGAACTCGGCCATCCAGTCGCGCAGCAGCCCGAGATCCAGCTCCCCAATCGTGCGGACACCCTTGCCGGCGATGCGGCCGAGCAGCTCACAGAAGAGCACCTCGGTGTCGGTCGAGCCCACGGGCTCGAAGCGCTGCGGGCCCTTGGGCTCGAGCCGGCTCTCGAGGCTCCCCGAGTGCGCAAAGAGCCAGTCCCGTCGGCCGAAGCTTCGTTTGAAGGGCTGCGTGTTGGCGTCGGTCAGGTTGCCCCAGGTCGCGGTGCGCAGATGCAGCAGGAACAGCGGCGAGGCGAGGTGATCCCAGGCGCGCACGAGCTGGCTGCGGATGCTGCCCTGCTGCGGGTTGGGCTCCTTGAGCACCGAGGCCGATGGCTCCGCCCCGTGGTAGTAGCCGAGGCCCCAGCCGTCGGGGAGGCGGCCCCCGGGCTCCAGGCACGCGAGATCAAAGGCGGGCGCGAGGGCTCCCTCGAAGCTCATGGCGAGGACGTTCGGCATGGCTAAGCGGGAGACTCCCCAGCCGTGGCGGACGCGGCGGGACCAAAGCCCAGAAGGTCCGCTCCGATTCCGGCGCAGATCCCGGCCGTCTCATCGACGACGTGCGTGAGCGCCGCGTGCACGCCGAGCTCCGCGAGCTGCCCCGGCGTGAGCTCACAAATCCAGCGATCGAGGGCCTTCAGCCGCGCGGCGGTCTGGGCGCCCGGTCCATCGGGGACGGCCTCGCGCCGGATGGCATCGAGCCGCTCGTGCGCCGAGTGCACGGCGAAGTGCACTGAGCGAGGGAAGTGCGGTTCGAGCACCAGGAAGGCCGCGACGGCAGCACCCGTGACCCGACCCTGGTTGCGCTTCATGAACGGCTCGAAGCCCGAGCACGCGCGCAGGAGCGACAGCCAGAGCCCCGTCTCGATGACCTGGTGGGTGCGCTCGCGGAGCGACAGCGCATGGTGGTGCACGTCCAGGATGCGCGCCGTCTGTCCGCAGCGCTCGAGCAACACGCCGAGCCACAAGAAATCCAGCGGCTCGTCGTGGAGCATGGTGCTGCGCGAGAGGCCGAGCACGAGCTGCGTCTGCTCGCGGACGTGGCGGTAGAAGTCCATGCGTGCCGTCTGCCACAGGTCGCGGGCGGCGGCAGAGTGCAGCCAGAGATAGAGGGCGTTGGTGGCCTCCCAGACCTCCAGACTCACGACCTCGCGGATGGAGCGAGCGTTGTCGCGTGCGGCCCCGACCGACTGCACGAGGCTTGACGGGTCCTCCTCGTCCCAGACGAGCGTCTCCTGCACGCGCTCGGCATCCGACGTGGCGGAGGCGCCATAGCGCTCGATGAAGGCCGCTTCCTCGCCCCAGACGATGATGGCCGGGTGCCAGCACTGCTCGGGCGTGAGCTCGCCGTCTCCTGCGAGGTTGCGCGTCACGAACAGCACGCGTGCGGTGCTCTCGGCGCGCTCCAAGTAGCGCCCGAGCCAAAAGCAGTGATCGGCCACCCTCGATATCACGCGACGTGATCCTTCAACACCCAGGTGTCCTTCGAGCCGCCGCCTTGGCTCGAATTGACGACGTAGGAGCCCGGGACGAGCGCCACGCGGGTGAGTCCGCCGGGGAGCACCCACGGGCCGTCCTTGCCGGTGAGGATGTAGGGGCGGAGATCCACGCGCCGCGCGGCGAAGTTACCCTCCGCGGGGTCCCAGGTAGGGCAGGTGGACAGCTCGACGCGATGCTGCGCGATGTACTTGCGCGGCTCGGCCTCGATGCGCCGGCGGAACTCGTCGCGCTCGGCGGCCGTGGACTGTGGGCCCATGAGCATGCCGTAGCCGCCGGCCTCGTCGACCGCCTTGACGACCAGCTCACTCAGGTGCTCGACGACGTACTTGCGGTCGGCCTCGCGCGCGCAGACGTAGGTGTCGACCTGCGCGAGCGTGGGCTCCTCGCCGAGGTAGTAGCGCACCATGTCGGGCACGTATGGATAAATGGCCTTGTCGTCGGCGATGCCGTTGCCGGGCGCGTTTGCGAGCGTCACGTGGCCCTTCTGCCAGGCGCGCATGATGCCAGGGACGCCGAGCAGCGAGTCGGGGCGGAAGACCTCGGGATCGAGGAACGTCTCGTCAGTCCGCCGATAAACTACGTCCACCCGGCGAGGGCCGCGCGTGGTGCGAACGAAGACGTGGTCGTTCTCGACGAACAGGTCCGGAGCCTGGACCAGCTCCACGCCCATGGTCCGCGCGAGGAAGCTGTGCTCGAAGTAGGCCGAGTTGTACGGCCCAGGCGTGAGCACGACGACCGCGCCCGGCTCACTCGGGGCCAGCGAGCGCAGCGTCTCCGCGAGGCGCGCGGGGTAGACATCCACGCGGTGGATGCGCGCCTGGTCGACGACGCCCGGAAAGACGCGCTTGCTCACCACGCGGCTCTCCAGCACGTACGAGACGCCCGACGGCGTGCGCAG
>SXGT01890142.1_pt1 | contig 12488 bp, 10 predicted proteins | sample 3176221 | NCBI WGS metagenome assembly SXGT01 (sample SAMN11356862, study PRJNA531348) | freshwater metagenome | isolation source: freshwater sample F1-120 | place: China: Fuxian Lake, Yuxi | collected 2017-12-25
AGCTCGAGTTGGCGAGTGTTCAGGCTCCAGCGCTCTTCCTTGCTCTTCTCTTCGTCGAGCGCAAAGAACTCTTCGCTGATGGGTTCGACATTCTCCCGGATGTGCTTCTTCACTGCGTACAGCAGAGGCAATGCCGCCTCCGACATGCTCAGATTGAACAGGTCGGGATTCGCGAGTGCAGCTTCGGCCACTTGGCTGGCTCCTGATTAATGGTTGGCATGGTGGACGCGTCGAATGGAGCGCGTCCGGGTGACTTCAGTTGAACGACAGCACGCCTGACTGCTTGAGGCGGGCGAATGTGTACGAGCCGTCGCCCGAGACGCTGTCCGTGGGGAACATTTCCGGCACGACCGTTCCATTGCGCGCCAGCCGAACGGCCAGCGATATGCGGACGTCGCCAGACTCGAACGGCAGGCTTCGGTGCATGATCGACGAGTGAAAGACCGCGAACTCGCCTTGCTTCAACGTCAAGGCAGAGATCCGATCGTTCAGGGACTCGGGCAACGTCTTGTTGAAGCGCTGCTTCCTGGCCCAGCCTTCGATGGGCTGGTGCGATCCGCGCACGAACTCGAGTCTTCCCTGGTCCCACCCGAGATCGGTAAGACCGAAGAGGATCGAGAAATGATTGGAGTTGTCATAGAGGTCGACCGGCGCTGCGCCGTTCTCGAACATGCGGTCGTGGTGCCAGATGTTCTCGCCAACACCGTCCCTCTTGACCTGGAACACGCTGTTGTAGAGGAACAGCCCGGTACCAAAGTGCTCAGCCACGACGGCCTGCAGGTTCGCATCCGCGAACAGGTTCTGCATGGCAGGGAACTCGTCGTGCCGGTTGATCTTGCCTCCGTACTCATAGGGCTTGCCCGCAAGCTTCCGCACGCGGTTGTTCTGGCGTATCAGCACGTCGATCTCGAGCGCGAGTTCGGCGCAAGGCTCGACCAGCGACTTGTCTGCCAGTGCGAAAGGTCCTGTGATGCCATCACGCGCCAACTGGTCGACTGACATGAGTGTTCTCCGCTGAAGTGGTGTCCTGTGCTAGACGCACCACCGGCTGAAAACCTGACGCTGACTGAACGCCTCACATCCCCACCACCAGACACCCTTCGAGCCGTCAGACGAGGGGGCGATGCACCAGGGTGCGGTAGCTATCCTTCCGACCAGACTAGAACGTGGCGATGAAGTTCATCGGTGAGCCCGTGCCCCCCTCGATCCTCAATGGCGCCGCGGTGAGCAGGAACTCCCAGCGCCTGAGCCGCGCGGCCGTCTCAGCAACCTCTGTCAAGTCCATTGTGTCGAGAACCGGCATGCCGAGCGCGGACAGCACGAGGACGTGCATCGGCGCGCCTACCCCCGCGACTCCGGAAGGGTAGACGTCCAGGCCGCCATCCGTGCCGACGACAGCCGCGTCGCGAGCCTTGAGCCAGGCCGCTACCGTGACGTGCAGCCCGGCGAAACTGCCTCGCCAAGGTCCTCGAGCGGCGCGCCGGGTCCAGCGGCCCGTATGCACAAGCACGGCGTCGCCGGAGCCCACCCTCAACCCCGTCCGACGCTCCCACGCCTCCAGGTCCGCTGGCATCACCGCGGTGCCAGGCTCGAGCCAGTCGACACCCCTGAGACGCGGAACGTCGATCAGGATGGCTCGTGTGAAAATGCCATGGGCCACGTGCTCGACGCCGTTGTTCGCGCATCCGTCAGCCGTGGTCGCCGACATCGGGAACCCGTTGTAGTAGCTCCCCTGAAATCCGATATGGCAGACCGCGTCCATGTGCGTATGCCCGAAGCCGTGGAATGCAATGCCAATCCTGTCGACCGCCCAGGCGCTGGCGGCACTCGGCAAGCCAATCATCTCGTGTTCCAGCGGGCGCGGACTGTCCTCGGCGGGCACCTGCAATACAGGGTGCGCCATCGAAACCGAGACCCCCTCGCGAACGAGCATTGCGGCGGCGACCCGCTTTGCCGGCGTGATCAGGTTGAGCGTGCCGCGCTGATCGTCCTTGCCCCAGCGCCCCCAGTTCGAGATTTCCGAATGCACCCTGGCTACGTACGCGGCGTCGTATGTCGATTCCGCTGCGTGCACCGGAAGGACATAAAGGACCGCTGTCAGCAGCGCCAGCCGTGTGGTTGTCATGTCAAAGCCTCTTGCGTACTCAGAGCAGGGAGCTAGGTGGCGCGCGCGAGGAGAACCCAGATCACCGCACCAGCGAGCGCCGTCCAGCACACGACCACCGCAATTCCCGCGATGTAGCTGACGGGTCTTCCGCCGGCGAAGTGGGCCTCTGCGCGCGCGCGGCAGTCGCGCAACACATGCTCGGGCGTGGCCCTGACCGCAACCGCGATCAGCAGCGGCAGCAGGATCAGGTCATCCAGATATCCGACCACCGGGATGAAGTCGGGAATGAGGTCAACAGGGCTGAGCGCGTAGGCAACGATCAGCAGCACCAACAGCCTGACATGCCAGGGCGTTCTCGAATCTCGAGCGGCCAGGTAGAGACCCAGCACCTGGGTCTTGAGCTCCCTGGCGCGTTCCACCAACCAGGCGTGCAGGTTCGTGCTCCCCTTCTGCATCACAATCCACGGAAACAGCCGCAGCACTGACGGTCCTGCCATGGGTACAGGCGTCGGCCCACTAACCACGTGCCGTCTGAACCGCATCGACCAGGAGCCTGACCAGTGTTGCGACTAGGTTCTGCGCTTCGTAGAGCGAGACGCCATCGCCGGTCCGAACCAGCACCAGTTTCAGGCTCGGAATGCCCACCGTCACCTGCCCGCCACTTCCGAACATGAGGAACGCGTCATCCGGCACGCCGGGAAGAAGCTTGCGATCGATTCGAACGGGTATCAGACGATCTCGATAGTGAGACCCTGCGTTCAGGTGATGAAACAGACCGAACGAGGGATTCGCCTCTGCATTCGCGACGCAGGTCAGACGGGACGTGAACGACTCGGATAGATACGGCTGTCCTCTCCACATCCCCCGGTCCAGTATCACCTGCGACGACTTGGCGAAATCCCTCGGGGTCATGCAGATGGACTGATAGCCGCGAAAGATCTCGCGTACGTCATCGACCGCATAGAGCTTCACCCAGTAGGCACCATCGAACCCGAGCGGCTCGAAGACCTCGTCGCGGGTCAGCTCCTCGAGGCTTCGACCGCTGACCCGTTCCACGGCAGTGAAGAGAAGCCGGTACATCGCATTGTTGTAGTAGTACTTCGAGAACGGTTCGGCTTCGACCTCGCGCGCCAGCGCAATGTCCAACTGCGTCTCGCCCGTCCCGCCCAGCTCCTCGATCTCCGGAGAATTGGCCACTCCGGACTGCATTGCCATGATGTTCTCGAACGTCACCTGGCGCAGGCGTTCCGGGAGCTCCACGATCAGCTCGCATAGTGGCTGCTCGAGGCTCGAGAGGACGCCCCGCTCCATCAAACGTCCGATCAGCAGTGCGAATACGGACTTCGTTCCCGAGTAGGTCTGCTGGACGGAGCTCTCGGACTTTCCGTTCCAGTAGCTTTCGCGAATCAGATGGCCGTGGCGGAAGACGAGGAGACTGTCCGACAGGTTGTCGCGCGCGACCTCGAACAGAAGGTCAAGCTTCCCGACGTCCAGACCGACGTCGGAACACGCGGCGGTCGACCATGTGGGTGCGCCCGCCGGGGCTCTGTATGCGTCTCCCTGGCGTTGTACGTTAGGCATCGTCTCTTCCTCGACGTACCACTAGTCGTACCGGACGAATTCCACGAGATTCCCATCGGGGTCCGCCACAATGGCGATCCACACCCCTTGACGGATCTCCTTGATCGGAACCACCAGGGTCCGGCCCCCACGGACGCAGTCTTCGACGATGGCATCGAGATTCTCGACGATCATCGTCCAGTAGCGATAGCCGGTAGCCTGCGCGATCACACCCGGCTCTGCGGACTTCTCAGGTGCAGGGTCAGGCACGCAGATCTTGATCAGGCTGTCGCCACACCAGAGTCTGTGCATCACCCCGGTAGGGCCGAACGGCGTGTCCGCTTCGTGGCGGAAGCCCAGCAGATCTCTGTAGAAGGCCAGCATTGCAGGCCCATTTCGCGTAACGATACCTAGATCTATGGCCTGCTTCTTGAGCTGAACCGGCATGCGGATTCTCCCTGTGTATCCCGCGGTCAGACGTGCTCCACATCGGTTCCCGCATGTGCTGCCTGAACTGGCACCCGGGCCTCTCGAGCACCACGCCCCCCCCCCCCCCACGGAAGGCCCTCTACTGAGGATGCTGGTTCAGCGCGCGTCTTGATTGCCTCATCTCAACTGAGCGGCACGGGGCTCAACGCACCGATTCCGCCCGCCATGAGTACCATCCGCGATGCGCGAAGCCTGGAGCAAAAGCGCGATCGGAGACGTCATCGCGTACCTCCGTGACCGCCAGACAGACGAATTCCTGATCCTCGAGAATGGGAACGTCCGCGTACACGAGTCATTCACCGACGTCGGGGTCTCGGACGTAAAGGCCATACAGAAGGCACTGTTCGCTCTGTTGATCGGAGCCGCAGTGGATCGAGGCGTAGTCCGGACCGACGATCCGATGCGCAAGTTCCTGCCCGCGGGCTGGACGCAGATGCCTGGTGTGGACGAAGAGCGCCTGACGATCCGACACATCCTGACCATGACCACTGGCATGGACGACGCACTCGAACCCGCCGGTGAGATTGGCACCACCTGGCGGTACAACAACACGGCCTACAACTATCTGAAGCGCGTCCTGATAGAGCAGACAGGCCGACCTCTTCAGGCGCTGACAGACGAGTGGATCTGCGATCCGCTTGGAATCACGTGCACCCGATGGGTAGAGCGCGACACCCTCCTGCCAGACGGGCGAGCCGTTACGGGCCTCGAGATGTCCGGCCTCGACATGGCAACGCTGGGTCTGCTGGTGCTCAACCACGGGACGTGGGATGGCAAGCAGCTGATCAGCAGGACCTACTGGCAGACAATGCTCTCGCCAGGTTCGTCCGCGAATCCCGCCTGGTGCTTCATGTGGTGGCGCAACGATCAGGACCACTTCATGACGCCCTATGTGGATCGGGTCTTTCGGCGCCCTGTGATTCCCGAGGCCCCCACCCGCCTGCTATTCGCCCAGGGCCTTGAAGACAATCGCATCTACATCGATCCCGGAAACGGACGTGTGATCGTCCGCCGCGGCAGAGCGGCTGCACGGCAGGGAGAGCGGCACAGCCTTGACCGGGAGTTGTGGCGCCTGATGAGGAAGATCTGGCCTGACGATGAGTAGCGCAATTGCATGCCAGTACCGTCATCCGATCCTGCCAGCGAGTCGCTAGCGGCGCCTGCGGTTGCCGGATACGGGCAAGGCGCTCGCAGCCCTGGCGATCGGATTCAGGTACCTCCCGAAGCGGCTTATGTTCGTTCCCACGCACAACTTCCGCAGGCAGGTGCACTTCCTGCTAGGGCACAGCACCTCGCATCGGTGCCCCGCGCGGCCGGCAAGCAACCCAGTAGGGCACGATCCGTTGGCCGTGTTGCCAGTCACTTCCACTCTGCCATAGGCCGTGTGCCTGGCCTGATGTTCCGTCAGTGGATAGAGCACCAGCGTCATGTCAGCCGTGGCTTGCGTCCAGGCAGATCACGGGCGACTCACATGACCTCGCCGTTGAGTTCCTTGTCTGGATCCTCGAGCGCTTCATCGCCAAGCGGCAGCAGCACCCACAGCCCCGCGATCAGCGTCCGGGCATGAATCGCAGCGAACGCCGCGCCAGTCCTCAATGCAGGAGGTCCCAGGATCACCTGCCGTCAAACCGGCGCCCGAACCGCGCCTCGTAGTCCTGATGCAGCATTTCCTCGTACGATGTCATCCCCTCTATCGGCAGCTTTACCGGCGCTGAACCGCGGAGCGAGGACTCATAGATTGCCATCGCCATCTCCACGTCCTTGCGTCCGTTGATCCCGTACTCCGGTGGCCTGACGCCGAGGGCAGCGTTTGCAAGACTCATGATTTCTTCTGCATGACCGACACACCAGTCATCGATCGCATATTCCCGGAACGGATTGACATAGACGATCTGTGGATCGGTGTGAACGATGATCCGCGAAAGGACGTCGACACCGTCGACCCTGTGCCGCTCGAACTCGATCGGCACGTCCTTCCACTCATTGCCGACCTGCAGTCGAAGCGGAATGGCAGGACCATTCCACTGGCGATCGCAGATGCTCCCTTTCGTGCCTGTGATCTGGTAGTAGGTCAACGCCTCACCGAGCCTGCTCGTCTCGTAGATGCCCACCGCGCCTGATTCGAATTCGATCATGGCGTGCGCCCAGTCCTCGGAAACGATCTCGTCGCTGGTCCTGTAGCGCTTGAGAGTTGCGGTAATCTGAGTCGGTTCGCTTTGCGCGAAGAGCCGCAACTGCGAAAGCCGGTGAGCTCCCATGTCCATGCACAAGCCTGACGCGTTCCCGAACTTCGACAGCGGTCGAGTCAGGCCGCGAATGCGCGCTACTGGTTCGAACGGCCGCTGCGCTTTCGCCTCGTGGTAGTTCACGCGTACGATGTCGCCGAGGATGCCCTTCTCGATCAGGTCGATCACGGCACGTTGCTTCGGCATGCGGAAGTAGTTCTCCGCGACTTCGAAGTGAACACTGTTCCTCTTGCAGGCCTCAACGATCACATCACAGCAGGCACGCGTCAGCGCCATGGGCTTTTCGACCATGATGTGCTTGCCGCGCTCCGCGAGGGCTCTTCCCAGAACATGGTGGCTCGGATCGCCGGTGACGATGTCGACAGCCATGATCTCGGGGTGTCTGTCCAGCATCTCGTCAATGCTGGTGTAGTGGGGAACGCCGTAGGCCTTGCCGCTCTCGGCCGCCAGCGCCCCATCCAGATCACACAGCGCAACAAATTCAATCGCACCGCGCCGCGCAAGTTCAGTCAGCGTCGGCCCATGCCAACGGCGGGACGGAGGCCCACAGCCTACCAGGGCGATTTTGGCCACGCTCAATGTCGGTTCTCCTTCGGCTTCGAATGACCTGGCCCAGCAACCGCCACTTTCGACCCATGGGTCGCGCGGGTGAGTACTCAGTAGGTGGTATTGACGAACTTCGGCGAGATTTCCTCATGCGCATTTACCTGACGTCGCGATCATGAAGTTCCCTGCTCCCCAGCTTCTGTTGGGCCGGGAGATACCCTGAAGATCCGGATGCTGCGGCGTCGCCCGTGATGCCCGGTAGCGCGCCTTGACGCCGAACATGCGCATCGACGACCGTGGCTTCGCCGGCGATGGCCTTGACGTGCCGTGCGCCGAGGATCAACTCGGGCCGACCGTCTCCGCCTGACGCGTGATCAGCGGAGGACGACTGCGGTCCTTCATCGCCTTGCGCCGGGCGTGCCCGGCTTCGCGAGCGCGTTCGCTGCCATCTCGCTTGCCAGCATGAGCGGGCTGCTCCGCGCATGCAGGTTCTTCGCGTCCGCGTCCGGTACGCAGGACCTCCCCTTCTCCCCGACGACGTCGGTTCCATGCCCCGGAAGATGGATCTTCCGGTCCTCGATCAATCGCGGGCGGACGCCGTACGGCTTCGCGGGCGCAGCCAGGGTCTTGTCCCCTCCGGACCAACCCCAGGGGCACCCTCCCCCTTGAAGGCCAGGTCGCGGTTGTGTCGGGGTCATCGATTCATGGAGTGCTCCAGACCACGGTGACTCGCCGGGTCAGAGGAGGTCTCTCCATGCTTCGGCCCGTCCGGGAGTCCGACCTCGGCTCCCGCCCCTCCGATGCATCGGAAAAAGGCGTCACGTGAGGATCGCGCGACCCTCAACGTCAATTGCCTGTTGAGGTGCCACATCACGAAGTGGAAGGGGATCCGAGCACATGCCTAACGCATTCGAAGGCCTGAGGGTACTGGATCTGTCGGACCGCCTCTCCGGCGCGTTTGCAGCACGGCTCTTCGGTGATTTCGGTGCTGATGTCGTGCTGGTCGAACCTCAGGATGGCCACCCGCTGCGGGCGGAGCCGCCTTTCGTGGGCCCTTCCGGCGCAGAGAGCGGGACGATCCACGCCTACGCGAACTGGAACAAGCGATCCCTGGCAATAGCCAGCTTCAACGAGATACGCGAACTGGTGGCGGATGCGGATGTCCTCATCACCACCGCTGACCCTGTTGACGCAGCACCCTATGCTGACGCGCTCCGACACCTGCGAGCGGACGCAGTGCATCTCTCCGTGACCGCTCATGGCTTGAGCGATCCGTTGAGCGGGAGAGCTGGCAACAACCTGACTGCCAGCGCCAGGAGCGGCTGGGCGCTGGTCAACGGCCATGATGGCGAGCCCCCGCTGCAGCTACCCAGACATCAGGCAGGCTACGTTGGCGGCGTCACCGCCTTCATCGCCGGTGCCGCAGCCTTGCGACGTCGTGATCACGGAGACGCGCCCGAGCTTGTGGACGTCAGCGAACTCGAGGCGCTCGCGCTGACCGTACATCCATGGGCCATCTCCGACGTCTACCACCAGAGAGGCGTATCTACAGGGGCCGGTGGCCGCAAGCCGCGAAACAGCCAGACGGGCCCACTCTGGGACATGAAAGACGGGCGCATGACGATCGGGCTGCTCGAGTTCCACAACTGGCCCAAGGCGATGGAAGCACTGGGACTGCCGGAATTCAGTCAGCGCGAGGATCTGATGCCCCGGGAGGGGCGCCACTCGAAGAACCTCGACGACGTTCGCGCTGCGCTCGCGATCAGCCTGCCCGAACGCGAGCGCTGGCCCCTGTTCAACAGGCTCATCGAACTGCGCTGCGTGGCAGGTGTCATGCAGGACATGGCCGACTTCAGCACCAATCAGCAGATCAAGAGCCGCGACTTCCTCGTGTCCTTGCCCTCGGCGCAGCAGAATGCGCGATCCGCCGGAGCACCCGCGAAGCTCAGCCCCTCCCCCTGGCTGTTGACGCGTCGTGCTCCGGGTCTCGGTGAGCACAATGGCGCGATCGCCGCTCGCGACAGTCGTCGACGCGGGCCTCGGCTCAACCTCGAGTCCTCACTCCTGTCCGAAGGTCCTCTCGCAGGCGTTCGGGTGATTTCCTTCTGCCAGACCTGGGCCGGCCCCTTTGCGACCGAGCTGCTGGCACTCCTTGGCGCTGATGTCGTCCAGGTCTCACCGCCACGTCGCACTGACAGCTTCCGCCGCTTCTCGGGCGTCGTGCCACCTGGTGTCGCCGACCCGAAACGGCGGCAGCACCCCCAGAACACCCAGGGGCAATACAACTCAGTAAACCTGAACAAACGCAACATCACCCTCGACGTCAGCAAGGAGGAAGGCAAAGCGCTCCTGTGGCGACTGCTGCCCCGCTTCGACATCCTGGCTGACAACTTTCGTCCGACGGTGATCCCTTCCTGGGGCATCACACTGGACAAGCTCCAGGAAATGAGACCCGGCATGATCTGGGCATCAATATCCGGCTTCGGGGAGAGCGGCCCCTACTCCAGCTTTCCAGGCAATGGCCAGACCATCGAACCCATGTCCGGTCTGTGCTCCATCAATGGCTATCCGGGCAACCCGGGCATGCTCACCGGTGGCATCTTCGCTGATCCGCTGTCCGGGTACTTTCTCGTTGCCACGATCATGGCAGCACTCGCTCACCGCGACCTGACCGGGGCCGCGCAGCGCGTCGACCTGTCGATGATGGAAGCCGTGAACGTCGTCTGCGGTGACGCAATGATCGAGTACACCACCACTGGAAGGGCGCCTGGACCCCAGGGAAACAGGCATCCGCGCATCGCGCCGCACAACTTCTATCAGGCCAGAAACGGCGAGTGGTTGGCGCTTGCGACCGAATCCGACGAAGCCTGGCGAAGACTCGCGGCACTCATCAGCGACGAACGGCTCGGTGACACCAGGTTCACCACGATGTCGGGCCGCAAGGCAAACGAAGTACAGCTGGATGAACTGGTCGGCACCTGGGTCCGGACTCAGGATGCCCGGGAGGCGGAGAACGTTCTTGGCAAACTGGGCGTCTGCGCTGCACGTGTTCGCCCGCTCTATGACATCTACAGCCAACCCGACCCCGACTTCAGGACCGCCGGATTCGTCTCTCGGGTCGACCATCCGGAAACCGGACCGACCTGGTTGCCGGGCCGACCCTGGCGCTTTTCGGCATCCGCAGCAGCAGCCATCAGACCTGCGCCCTGCGTCGGTCAACACAGCCGCGAGATACTGATGCAGGAACTTGGCGTGACCGCCGTCGAGTACGAACGCCTGGCGAAGGCAGGAGTGACCGGCACGCTGGACGAACTCTGACCGCCCGCTGATCATTGATCATGAGGGCGCCTTGTGAGCCTGTCGCGCACGATCGAGCTGCGCTGCAAAGGACTCAAGCCAGGACCTTTCCCATTTCCCTCGCGTCCTGCTGATAGCGTTCGTAGGAGTCCTTCAGCAACGCACTGTTGAGTGTCATCTCGCACACGAGGTCTCGGGTCTGTTCGTCATGGATGCACGACTTGATCCACATTGACTCGGTGCGACGGCTTTCACTCAAGGCCACTACCTCCCTCTCTATCCGATAGGGATGACCGACGAACAATGGGCCTCGAATCATCCTGATCTGCTGACCAGCGAACAGCCCGATGGCTGGACCTCGCGTCTTGAAGCCGGACTGATTGTTGTACTGAGCAAGAACGCTGACCATTTCAAGGGGTATGACCGCGCGCCTCCAGGGATTGTCAGCTGCGCGCTCCGCCGAGTAATAGACATGATTCTCTGTAATGCAGCTCAGCTTCTCGTTGAGCGAGAACGGGTACTTCCTTCCCATGTTCTGATGGAAGTGCATGACCGCCTCTTCAGGATTTCCCGCACCCTTCTGCCGGACCTTAACGTCACTCAGGATCACCAGCTGATCCGAGGGCTGAAGACGCGCAATTCGAGCATCGATTTCCGTCTCCCCGTGGACAGGGCCAATGGAAGCGGTGCCCGTGAGAACAGGCGTCCCGTCACTTTTCTCGGCGCCGATTCGCACAAGCGAAGTGCGTTCAGCCGAGACTTCGAAAAAGGCCCTGACCTTTTCCCCCTCAACCACCATGTTCTGGTAGTGAGCACTGATGCAGCCCCGCTCGAACCACGCGTCTCCAAAGTGGTCGTGCAACAGCGGAACGAACTGACTGAAATGGGTCGGCCCCTCGATCGGGGCGCCACTGAAACCCAGATCTCCGGCCATCCTATCGTCGTGGATGGAACGATGGCCATCGTATTCCTGAGCGCCGAGCATTTGTCTCGGAAGGCGAAACTCGCCGTACTTTCGCATGCTCTCGCCCCTTCTCTCAGACTGTCTTGCTCGACTGCAGCCCCCCCCCCGGTTCAGAAGCACCAGGTCATCGACACGAAGAGGGGCGGCGGTCTTGCGGCTGTGTGGTCATCTCCCAGACGCTGGCTGCACGCTTGTCCGCAACCACCGGAAACGGGAACGGCAGCAGGAACCCTCGCCATGGTGGCAGCCTGTCGCGACATGCCGGCTCCGGAATCAGGCGCAGACGCCGAATCGGCGACCTCCAACAGGTTCGGTCTGCTGACGCGTGAGCACAACCACCACAAGGTCCCCGGCAACCTCACACACCGTTGAGGGAGCACCTGCGGCGCACGTCTCCCAATCTGCCGAAGCAGGTCTGGCTCTACCGCCACGGGGCTGCTCCCCTCCCCCTGACCTCGCGGTGGCTGGCGCAGCATGAGATGCGTGCTCTTCCGCGCCATGTCCGAGTCGACCTCATCAAGCATCAATCAGCGACCTTCCGGAGTTCACTGTGAGCAACAATCTGAAGTTCTACATCAACGGACAATGGGTGGATCCTGCTACTCCGAACTACATTGATGTGATCAGTCCTGCGACAGAGCAACCTATCGGAAAGATCGCACTGGGCAATGCGCATGACGTCGACCTCGCCGTCGCCGCCGCGCGAGCAGCGTTCGGACGATACGCCGCGACAACGAAGGATGAACGCATCGCGCTTCTGAGTTCCATCATCGTCGAGTACGAAAAGCGAGTCGAGGATCTGGGAACGGCGATCTGCGAAGAGATGGGTTCACCGATCGGCATGGCAACTGGCGCCCACTGCCGGATGGGGCTACGCCACTTCACGATTGCCATTGATGTCCTCAAGAACTACCAGTTCGAAGAGGACATCGGCGACGCACGCATCGTGAAGGAGCCGATTGGTGTATGCGGACTGATTACCCCATGGAACTGGCCGCTGAATCAGATCTCGAGCAAGGTCGCAGCAGCCCTCGCAACAGGGTGCACGATCGTCCTGAAGCCCTCCGAGATCGCACCGTTCAATGCCATCATCTTTGCGGAGATCATGGATGCTGCCGGTGTCCCGCCCGGTGTCTTCAATCTCGTCAATGGCGATGGCCCAGTGGTTGGCGCCGCGCTGTCGTCACATCCTGACGTTGACATGATGTCCTTTACCGGCTCAACCCGAGCGGGCATCGAGGTCGCGAGGAACGCGGCACCCACCGTCAAGCGCGTGACA
>SXGT01172688.1_pt1 | contig 12487 bp, 13 predicted proteins | sample 3176221 | NCBI WGS metagenome assembly SXGT01 (sample SAMN11356862, study PRJNA531348) | freshwater metagenome | isolation source: freshwater sample F1-120 | place: China: Fuxian Lake, Yuxi | collected 2017-12-25
AAGAAAGTTACCCATATGGTGCAAAGCTTGGAGAGAGATCTGCTCGATCTATTGCTTGCCAACGTTCCTGCCAAGAAAGCATCCGGCGAAGAGGAAGGGCTCATGAACGGACCGGTCACAAATCCGGAAAAGAGAACCGATGTGGTTTGCAATCAAGATCAGGTCGACGATCTATTGGCAAGCCTCGGTTTCTAAGGAAACGCCGATTCATTCGGCGAACGAGGTGAAGCACGAGGCACACGGAACGCAGCAACCGGGGGTATTTTTTAGGCACCCTCGGCAAAATTCCGCCGTCTACTGCAAATATTTCAAGAACCAATCTGCCGCATGCGATGCAGCTTGTTCCAAGGTGCCCGGCTCTTCAAATAAATGCGTCGCCCCTGGTACCAGTATCAATTCTTTCTCGCATCTCATCAATGCAAAAGCGCGCTCATTCAATTCGATTACACCATAGTCATTGCCGCCGACGACAAGCAATGTTGGCGCAATCACTTGACTTAAAGCCGGGCTGCCGGCCAAATCGGGGCGTCCGCCTCGGGACACGACGGCTGAAACAATCCGATTCATTTTTGCCGCAGCCTGCAATGCCGCAGCCGCACCCGTACTAGCGCCGAAATAACCGATTTTCAATGCCTTTGTTTCCGGATTGGCCAGCAACCAAGCTGTGGCGGCAAGCAAACGCTGCGTCAGCAAATCGATATCGAATCGCATGTCATAATCCCGGTCTTCCGCGTGTGTCAGCAAGTCGAACAACAAGGTACCGATACCCCGCTGCTGCAGCATTTTGGCGACATAAGTATTGCGAGGACTGAAGCGGCTGCTACCGCTGCCATGGGAAAACAATACCACGCCTGCCGCATGGGGCGGCAGTATCAACTCTCCGTCGAGTTCGACAGAACCGGCCGGTATTTGAACCGTTGTCATGCGGAAGCCCCGATTCGCACCGGGATGCGCTGCCTGCCGAATTGGCCGGCAAATCGCTCATAGCGGCCTGCAATCATTGCATTGCAATTTTCACAACGGCCGCCCTCGGTCAAATGGTATTGCTTAATCTCATACCAGTCGCGCACGATTAATTCGCTGCCGCACGACGGACAGTAGGTGGTATCGCCCGCAACATGATGCACATTGCCGGTATACACATAGTGCAATCCGGCATCCAACGCAATTTTGCGTGCCCCGATCAACGTTTCAACCGGTGTTGACGGTATATCGTCTAATTTGTAATCCGGGTGAAACGCACTGAAATGCAACGGCACATCGGTCCCCAGTTCTTTGACGATCCAATCGCACATCGCGCCGATCTCCTGGCTTGAATCGTTTAATCCCGGAATCAGTAACGTCGTCAATTCCAACCACACATCGGTTTCATGCTTCAGATATTTCAACGTCTCCAGCACGGGTAGCAAATGCGATCCGGTTTGTTTGACATAGAATTCTTCGGTGAATGCTTTCAAATCAACGTTGGCCGCATCCATTTTGGCGAAAAAATCCCGCCTTGGTTGCGCGTGAATATAACCCGCCGTCACTGCAACTGTTTTAATACCTTGGGCGTGGCAAGCATCGGCCACATCCATCGCATACTCGGCAAAAATCACCGGATCGTTATAAGTAAACGCAACGCTCTTGCAATGATTCTTTTTCGCGCAATTTGCAATGGCTTCCGGGATGGCTTGATCAAGCAGTCGATCAAAACTGCGCGACTTGGAAATATCCCAGTTCTGACAAAACTTGCAGGCAAGATTGCAGCCCGCCGTGCCGAAAGACAAAATGCTGCTACCCGGATAAAAGTGATTGAGCGGCTTTTTTTCAACAGGATCTATGCAGAAACCGGATGATCGTCCATACGTGGTCAATACCATCGCATCGCCGATACGCCCACGAACAAAGCACGCCCCGCGCTGCCCTTCGTGCAACTTGCAATCGCGCGGACACAAGTCGCACTGAATCCGGCCATCATCCAGCAAATGCCAGTACTTGGCCGGATAACGCTGCGCAACGCCAATAGGTTCATCCATGCGCGCACTCCTTGGCAAAATCCGTTTCACGCCATTTGCTGACGGTATACCGGGATAGTTTGACATCTTCAGCCCAGAAGTTTTCGGGTAACCGTGCTTTCCGCTTTAGCTGAGCGAGAAATTGCTGCGGCTGTGAAAGATTTTCCCAAACCTGCGGCAGGAATGTGCTGCGATAGGCCCCGTACTCAAATACGATACCGTCGACATCCGGACGCAATTGCGCCAGCGCATCCGCTTCGCCGGAAAAACTCAGCGCTTGCAACTCGGAAAGCAACGATACCTCGATATCGGTTATATCCAATTCGTCGATTGCCAGCGGCATAAAACGGGGATCGCGGAACGCGGCCGATTGCGCATTATTGCTCACATCGTCAATCAGCGGATCGCAGGCTTGCAAAGAACCGATACAACCGCGCAATTCCCCTCTTTGGGTCAAAGTCACAAATGTTGCGCCCGGCCTCGAAAGCCAGGACATATGCTCGCGTATGTCAGAAACCGCATAGGGCGCCGCGCGCAATACTTCAGCAATTGCCGCACGCGCAATGTTTAGCAGAACTTTCCCTTGCTCGTCTTTATTAGGAAAACGCTGATTAATTGGCTGTACGAGCGAATCACTTCGTTGCGCGGTACTCGCTCCCTCGCCTATCTCATTGATATGTCTCGGTTGCTGCGTTCCGTGCGCCTCGTGCTTCATCTCGTTCGCCGAATGAATCAGCGTTTCCTTAGTCATCATCGCCATTCCCCGTCAGTTAAAAGCAATTGCCGCATAACCGACAACTTTGTCCTTAGATCCCGCCGTGTCGCCGGAGTTTCTCAAATCCAACAATTGCGGGGTAAGCCGATGCCGCTGTGCCGCTATCATCAAACCATTGATGGCCGTATAGCCGCATGCGTGATCGTGTTCGATAGGTTGCCGTAACTGCAATATCGCCTGAACTGTTTCGCGATCCGCGCGTTGCGCCATCGCGTAGGGTAGATAATGGGAAAGATCGGAGCTGATCACAATCAACGTTTCCGCTCCGCCCCATAAGCACTCCAGCACTTCAGCCACCGCTTCCGCCGAGGTCATTCCAACCGCCAGCGGCAACAAGGTAAATTCTCCCAGTATGCTTTGCAAAAACGGCAACTGGACTTCCAGCGAATGCTCCAACGCATGCGCTGCTTGACTAACGGTAACTTGCGGCAAATGCGCAATGGCATTTGCCAAATCCGCATCCAGCTTAACGTTCCCCAGTGGCGTGGCGAACATATCCGCTCCCGGCAGGGCCAAGCCATGCACTGCCACTCGATGCGCAGGGCCGAGCAAGACCACGCGCCGAATCGTGGAAGCAATGGAACCCAGGCTGGCATAAGCCGTCGCAGCGATTGCACCTGAATAGATATACCCCGCATGCGGCACAATCAACGCTTTAGGATTGAAATCATGTCCTTTTGCTTGCGCAAGAAAATATTGCACATCTTGTCGCAATTGTTGAGCATCGGCGGGATAAAACAAACCCGCCACGGCGGGCGAACGAATCGTAGTCATCATTTTTCTCCAAATGTCTTATCAATATAGGCATAAGACACAAAATCAAGAAAAATCACAACTATGTGGCTGGCGTACTATGGGTGTTTATGGATTAATCTATTGTTAACAAGCCATTAAAAATTTATCGTGGCGAAAAATCACCAGCCGCTCTGATAAATATCGATCAGACCGGTTGCATTATTGGCTAGCCGGGCAATGCTGTGACGATCAAAACGCAGATCATCCAGATCCGAAACCGTATCCGGAAAAACTTCCTTTAAATCGAAATCAAATTGAATCAATGGCGTCACATGCTTTGCATTCAAGTAAAAATCACCCGATTCATCGGTATTGGAAATCGGATCATGCACATCGGCAATGACAAAAATCAGATCGCTCAACTGATCCAGCGGCAAAGCAAGCGGATAATCATCGAAGAAATCATCGGGTACCGGCGAGGAATTAAAAGCAAACGTCTCCAATCCCAAGGCGGCACCTGCAGCTTGCGCCAATCCACCGCCCAGCGAATGTCCGGTTACGGTAATTTTTCGTCCGGGATATTTCGCAACCATCGCTTGCGCAAAATTAAAAGCATGCTTGAATTGATCGTGTGCAAAACCGAATACCAAAGCCGCATCGGCTGCTTTATCCAGCAAAAAATCCGTACAAAAAAGACAAGTTTCGGTACCGCGATACGCAATCACCAGATCGCCATTATCCCGGTTTTGAAAAACCCCTGCCTGCATACCGGAACTCCGATCGATGGTTTCGATTAAATCCCAGTTATCGACCACCGCATTATCGAAATCGTAAATTGCATCGGCCAATTTGGCATACGGGATCGATTTTCCCAATAAATCGACTGCGCGCCGTTCATGAGAAAGCAACATGCCGTAGGGTTTCCAGTGAGTATTTGGCACGTAATCCGTATTGTTATAAAGCGCAATACTGTTTAACTCAAAAACAAATTCCGAATCGTCATCAGTATCCAGCACGCGCGTCAGATTAACGGTATAACGCTCCGTCCCGTAGAGCCTTGGAATATCAATCTTGGGCAATGTCAATACGCCGCTGGTCATTGAGAAAGAAGGGCTGTGCCTATCGGAAGCTTCGTCGAAATCCGCGCCGATCAATCTAAACCGGTTCGGATTGTCACTCCCCATCCATTGCAAGGCCGCTTTATAGATTTGCTCTCCCGATGAATCCGATACCACGATGTTTTGCAAACAAACCAAGCCGTTGGATTCAATATAAGCAGCCGGTACGGATAAAACAGAACATTCGCTGGGTATTGCCCGCGCCCATGGAGCCAAAACCATCAAAGCAACCAGACCGGCCAATCTGCATAAATTTGAAAATCTTTTCATCGTCTATTTGTTATCGTACTCGCTAAACGCGTCGGATTTGCGCACCTAGCGCAGATAATTTTCCTTCAATGTTTTCATAACCGCGATCCAAATGATAGATGCGATCGATAACAGTCTCACCTTGCGCAACCAAGCCGGCAATCACCAAACTGGCGGATGCACGTAAATCGGTGGCCATCACATTGGCGCCATCCAATTGCGCAATACCGTGGATAATGGCCGTATTGCCTTCCACTTCAATATGGGCATTCATCCGCTTCAATTCCTGCACATGCATCAGACGATTCTCAAATATCGTTTCTGTGATTATGGCCGTGCTGTCCGCTATGCAATTCAATGACATAAACTGTGCTTGCATATCGGTTGGAAAAGCCGGATAGGGGGCCGTGCGTACATTCACAGATTTCGGTTTTCCATTCATTTTCAACATGATCCAATTTTCATTGGAACTGATGCGAGCACCTGCTTCGATCAGTTTATCGATCACGGCATCAAGCAAATGGGCGTCGGTATTTTTTAAGCAAATCTCACCGCCGGTTGCGGTCGCTGCAACGAGGAAAGTACCCGTTTCAATACGATCGGGCATAACTGCATGCTCCGCACTGTGCAATGATTGCACGCCCTCAATGGTAATAATATCTGTTCCCGCCCCCTGAATTCTTGCTCCCATCGCGCTCAAGCAATGAGCCAAATCGGTAATTTCAGGCTCTCGAGCAGCATTCTCAAGTATTGTCGTACCTTCCGCAAGCGCCGCCGCCATCATCAAATTTTCCGTTCCCGTTACGGTGACGATATCAAATACGATGCGCGCGCCGTGCAGTTTTTTCGCCACGGCATGAATATAACCATGCTTGATCTGAATCTCAGCTCCCATCGCTTGCAATCCTTTGATATGCTGATCGACAGGACGTTGACCAATCGCACAACCGCCTGGCAATGAAATATTGGCCTCCCCCGCACGCGCGAGCAGCGGGCCAAGCACTAGAATCGCTGCTCGCATGGTTTTAACCATTTCATACGGCGCCACCAGATGTGTTAAATTTCTGGCGGATAATACAAGCTCGGTCGCATTATTCCGGGTCACTTCCAGTCCTATTTGCTCGAGCAGCGCCAACATAGTCGCTATATCTTGCAGGGCAGGAACATTTGATACTTTTATCGGCTCTTGCGTTAGTAGTGATGCGCACAAAACGGGCAGCGCGGCATTTTTTGCACCCGAGATTGAAATTTCGCCGCACAATGGCGATCCGCCCTGGATAATCAGTTTCTGCATGAAGATCAGTAAATCCTGGAAATCGATTCGAATGTAGAGAGCGTACTCGATTTGTACGATCTTTTGTAGAGAAATTACCTGTTTTGCCGTACCCCTTCAACCTCACCATCTACCCGCAATACCCATTCATAGCGCTGCCTGCGATAGTCGCTTATCCAACAGCACACACACCAACCCGCCTTCGTCATAACGATTCATGCAGCGGCTCAGGAGCGACAGCACTCGGTATTTTTAGCGATCTAAACACTTAGTCATATGTTTAATTGTTAAAATTATTAACATAGTTGTTGAAATGGTTACTAATTCATGACCATAATAAACCACTAAACAAAACTTATTGTCGCAAGTGTCAAATGATAAGTCTTCTTAGTTGTCGTCAATGCAGGTATTTACTCAATTAATATAGGAGAAAGTAATATGAAAGCATGCCGCAATCTCATAGCGCTGGTTATTATCGGTTTACTCACCGCGTGTGCGCATATGAATCCTCATCCCATGGATATGACGCAGGCTATACAGAACGCAAAATCCACAGCCGATCATGAAGCTTTGGCTAAACACTACGAAGACACCGCCAAACAAATGCAAGCCAAAGTGCTGGAACACAAGAAAATGCTCGAAAGATACCAGGACAATGCGGCGGCTTACGGCAGACAGGCGGCTGATTTGGAATCGCATTGCCGCAACCTGATCAGCTCATATGAGGAAGCCGAGAGAGCGAATATGAGCTTAGCCGAGATTCACCGCAAAATGGCGCATGAAACCAAATAAGTATTGTGGTTGAATGAGATGAAATGCCTTTCCGGAGATCAATCGTTGCATTAATGCTACGGAAAGTAAGTTTTTACCGCTCAAGTAGCGTCGGCAAGTATGTTTAATGCTTGCCGGTGCTGCCGAACCCATCCTCTCCGCGATGGCTTTGATCGAAGCTGTCGACCCGATTGAATTCGACTTGAACGATCGGCACCACGACAAGTTGCGCGATACGCTCCAATGGATTGAGATTGAACGGCGTTTGTCCGCGATTCCAGCAAGAAACAAGAATCTGTCCTTGATAATCCGAATCGATCAATCCCACCAAGTTACCCAGAACGATGCCGTGTTTATGCCCCAATCCCGAACGCGGCAATACCAAGGCCGCTAATCCGGCATCCGCCAGATGAATGGCAATGCCGGTAGGAATCAAGCAGGTTTCTCCGGGATTCACCGTGACAGGCTGTTCGATGCATGCGCGCAAGTCCAATCCGGCCGAACCCGGTGTCGCATATGCAGGAAGCTGTTCGTTCAATCGCGGGTCGATAATTTTGATGTCGATTTTTTTCATGGATTAATGCACCGATTATTTTTTTGTTTGGAAATAAAGCGTACCGATGTGTTTGATGATACGGCATGCCTGGGCAATTTTAGCGGCCTTCGGCAAAATATGCTTGCCCGCGTCATCGAATAAAATCAACTCACTTTCGTCGGCTCCAATGGCATCTTGCGCCAAATTGGCAATCAGCAAGGGTAAATTCTTTTTGCGCCGCTTGGCTTCCGCATTGCGCTCGAGATTCTCGGTTTCCGCAGCAAATCCCACGCAAAAAGGAGGATCGGGCAAACCGGATACGGCCGACAAAATGTCGGGATTGGGAATCAGTTCGATGGATAAATTTTTATCGGTTTTCTTGATTTTCTGCGGGCTGATTTTTGCCGCACGATAATCCGCTACCGCCGCCACGCCGATGAAAATGTCGGTTTGCGGTACCGCTGTTTGCACGGCTTGCAACATTTCGTCGGCGCTGATTACCGAAACGAATTCATCCACCGCTGGCGGTGTCAGGCAGGTCGTACCGGAAATCAGCGTAACCGTGGCGCCTGCTTCCACCGCCGCTTGAGCAATGGCGTACCCCATTTTCCCGGAACTCTTGTTGGTTATGCCGCGTACCGCATCGATCGCTTCGAATGTCGGCCCTGCGGTGATCAAAACGCGTTTGCCGCGCAATGGCTTTTCCGCGTACAAAGCGGTGTATACCGCTTCGACCAATTCGGCAGCTTCCAGCATGCGCCCCATGCCCGTTTCGCCGCAAGCTTGCATACCGCTTGCCGGGCCGACGACGATTACGCCGTCTTGCCGCAGAATCGATAAATTCCGCTGCGTCGCAGGATTCTGCCACATTTGCTTGTTCATGGCGGGCGCGATTATCAACGGGCAATCGCGCGCCAAACACAAGGTTGTCAGCAAATCGTCGGCCAGTCCGTTGGCAAGCTTGGCGATGAAGTCGGCGCTGGCGGGTGCAATGAGGATCAGATCCGCCATCCGCGACAAATGGATATGCGCCATATTTTGCGCTGCATTGGTCTCCCATAAGTCGGTATAGACCGGATTGCCGGTTAACGATTGAAACGTGATCGGGCCAACAAAACGGCAAGCCGATTGCGTCATCACCGTTTTTACATCGATTGCTTGCTGCGTTAGCAGGCGCGCGGCTTCTGCAGCCTTATAAGCGGCTACGCCGCCGGTCACGCCAAGCAATAAACATTTCTTTGTGGCCATAGTAAGAAACTCTGATCTCTGAAAAAACGGTGCACCGGTATGATCGATTTAAAATTAGCCGATATTTTACTCAATCCGCACGAGATGCATGCCGCTATCTGAAAAATTAACTCCAGGGTTTGAATCTTAACGATGGCGATAACAAACTGGCCCATTGCGGAACGGCCGCGAGAAAAATTATTGCAGAAGGGTGTTTCAGCATTGTCGGATACCGAGCTTTTGGCGATATTCCTGCGTACCGGCATCGCGGGCAAAAGCGCCGTCGATCTCGCACGTGAATTGCTTTTGCATTTCGGCAGCTTGACCGATATTTTTGCCGCCAGTCAGACCCGTTTCTGCCAGATTCCCGGCATGGGCGCGGCTAAATATGCGCAACTGCAGGCGGTGCTTGAAATGGCGCGGCGCGCATTGAACGAGGAACTGAAAACGGGAAATGCCATGAATTCGCCAGGATTGGTCAAAGATTTTTTGCGTTTAAGCTTAGCCAATAGGCCACATGAGGTATTTATCGGTATCTTTCTCGATGCGCAGCATCATACCATCGCCAGCGAAGAATTATTCAGCGGCACGTTGACGCAAACCAGCGTTTATCCGCGCGAGGTCGTCAAACGGGCATTGCATCACAATGCAGCCGCGATTATCTTTGCGCATAATCATCCTTCCGGCGTTGCGGAGCCGAGTCACGCGGACAAGGTGCTGACGCAATCGCTAAAACAGGCGTTGGCGCTGGTCGATGTCAAAGTGCTGGATCATTTTATTGTCGGCAATGGCGCAGCAATGTCGTTTGCCGAGCAGGGCTTGATTTGATCGGCTCAATCGCCGAATCCTGATTTTAACGTCGACGGTCGCGAAAATATTGCTTGTTATCGTAATAAGCTTCGTGTTGATTTTCCCCGATCCATCCCGGATAACCCAGTACCGGAACCGGCGTTAACTGAGCACTGGATAACTGAGCGCTCGATAAGAACGAGGCCAGCATAGTATCCAGGATGCTCAGTTGATCGGGCAAAGAGCGAGCAAAAAACGCTTGATCGACATCGAAAACAATCCCTTTTCCAGTCATGCCTGTATAGGGATTGAGCGCTTTTTCATACAAGCCGTGGCCAAAAACGAAAAAACGCATCGATTGCAGCACTGCATCGCGTTGCTGCCAAAACAGCGATTTCCATTCAAAATCCAGCAATAACCGAGTCAAGGACGATTGATCGCTGACAACGATGACACCCGATTCATCAAACAGCGTCGCGGCATCGCGCAGTCCGCACCGGTTTGGAGTATTGTTCGACGATTCAATTTGCTGCGCCTGAAAATGGATTTGATTCAAAATCGATTTGGTGTGCGGAAAAATTTGCCAAACCAACGCATTAAATAAATCGTGCCAATTATGCGCGCGCGTTTGTATTTCTCCGGCCAGATAGATTCGTGCTTCATATTTTCGCTCGACATCTTGCTTTCCGGTCGCTTGCTGCACAAAGCGAACGGCTTTGCCCGATTGTGTCAGAATGGTTTTTTTGTTTTGTGTGATCAAACTATTTAAATCATCGTGACTCGGCCATCGGGGTAAATTTTGAAAACAATGCTGCAAATGCCTGAAAGGCATAAATAGCGGCGAGTATTCGAGGAAATCGGATTTCCAATCATCCATTTATTGGTTTCTAAAAAGCGCTATTCGTTGCCGATGGATTGCATATCCGCACGATTGCCGGTGCGCAATCGTTGTAAATGTTCCAGCCCAAAATGAATGAATGCCAATGCGGTAAAAATAGGCGCCAATAAATTAAGAAAAGGAACAAACTGAATCATGCCCGTCATCAATCCCAGCCCCCATAACGAATACCGGTTTTCGGCGCATATCGTGTTGATTTCTTGTTTCGTGGCGTGCTCCGATAAAGCATCGTAGCGGAATAATTGCTGATTCATAAAAGCGGCGGCTGCAAACGGAACGATAAATCCGATACCCGCCGCCCATAGCGGCAAAGTTATCAACCAGATGAGAATGAAAATACTGCTGGCGAAAATTGTATTGACGATAGTCCCGGCGATTGTACCGCCATGTTCGCGTTTGAGATCGGGATAGAAGCGGTTTGCGACCAATTTGATCAGTGCGGGCATGACGAAAGTGGCGGTGATGACCAATGTCGTAACAACGATGAGGGGTATAAAAACTAAGATATCGATTAAACCAACGATGGCGGATGCGATCCAATCGTATTCCAGGCTTTGCAGCCATTCTCCAACACCGATTTCTCTGAGAACCATAAATATCAGATCGTAAAATTGATCTTTGAAAATGATGCCGATGGAAATCCAGAATACAGTGGCAAGCAGGATCGGCCAAATAACGATCCATGCGATTTTGAAGCGCACAAGGTCACGAAATGCGCTAACAATAGCACTAAAAACCAAAGGCATTGAATTTTTCCTGAAAGAATAATATAGGGTGCAATTTTAACCAATAATTGGGTCATTCATTACAACTTAACAACCGTTTGCGACAATTTTATGAAAAATATCCGGGTAAATTTAGTATTTTTTCAATTCGCAGTATTGATAGGCGCGACTCTTACGATGTCCGGGTGCGCGAATCTTTCGTATTATGCGCAAGCTGTGAGCGGGCATGCTGCGGTTATACACCGCTCTCAACCTATCAGTGCCGTACTGGCAAATGCCGATACCGATCCTAATGTGGCAAATGCTCTAAAAAAAGCGCTGCAGATACGAGAATTTGCCAGCCGAGAATTAAAGTTGCCCGATAATTTGAGCTATACCAGTTATGCAGATTTGGGGCGGCCATTCGTGGTTTGGAATGTTTTCGCAGCGCCCGAGTTATCGATAAAACTCAAGAAATGGTGTTTTCTGCAAATCGGTTGTGTCAGTTATCGGGGTTTTTTTTCGCAAGATCAGGCTGAGCGATACGCTGAGGAATTAAAGAAGGAAGGTTACGATGTTTACGTGGGCGGTGTGCGGGCATATTCCACATTGGGTTGGTTTAGCGATCCGGTACTCAATACGTTTATCAACTACTCCGAAATAAACCTGGCGCGATTGATTTTTCACGAACTGGCGCACCAAGTCGTGTTTGTGCCCGGCGACAGCATGTTTAATGAATCTTTTGCCACGACTGTCGAACAGGAAGGTATTGTGCGTTGGTTTGCCAGCAGCGGCACGGTTTTGCAGCGAACCGAATTGCAGTCCAGGCAAGCGAGAGGGGTCGTATTTAACAATTTAATCGGTCAGTATCGAAAACGATTGCAAGAATTGTTTCTCTCGAATCTTGACGATGAGGAGAAGCGGACGCATAAGAAGCAAATTTTTATTGATTTGCGTGCTGAATTCGAAAAAATAAAAACAGATTATCCTGAGTTCGAGAGTTACGGAAAATGGTTTGAGCAACCTTTAAATAATGCTCTGTTAGCGACGGTATCGATGTATACGCAATTAGTGCCGGCATTTCGAACGATTCTTGCACAACACGACCACGATATGGAGAAATTTTTTGGTGCCGTCAAAAAGCTTGGTCAGCTGCCAAAAGACGAAAGAAATGAGGTGTTGCGCGCTGCGATGGAGAATTCTGCGGGATTGGTTGTCGTGGATTGATCGTTTACTTGAAATCTTACAATTACCGATTGCAAGGATCATGATTTCACTGTTAGCAACAAATAGAATTGTCCGGTTTTATAGCAAATAAATTGTCCGCTTTGAACCGCATTGAATTAGTGAGTTAATTCGTTGCGTAGTTGTTGCGGCGGATTCACGCGACAACTGTGTTGTTTAGTTTTATTTCCT
>SXGT01849440.1_pt1 | contig 12487 bp, 12 predicted proteins | sample 3176221 | NCBI WGS metagenome assembly SXGT01 (sample SAMN11356862, study PRJNA531348) | freshwater metagenome | isolation source: freshwater sample F1-120 | place: China: Fuxian Lake, Yuxi | collected 2017-12-25
GGCTGGATCACCTCCTTTCTAATGGAAACCAATTAGACGCATCTGAAGAGCGATCTTCAGGGCGAATTCGTCAACACACCCTCGTCCGCCGCCGGAGTGATTCCGGAGGCGGGAACTGGCCTGGCAACAGGTCAGGACGGCATCCAACTGCTTATTGAACCAGGCGCTCTCCACAGGGCGCCTGGTTGTTTTTTTGCTCATGGGCTCGCGGCGCAGGCTCCGGGCTTCGCTGGCGCGGGATGGGACCACCGAGATCCGGTGAACATCGCGGAAGCTCGAACCTACCCGCGTCTCTTCTATGAGTTCGAAGAGTCCGGCGTCGTATCTGAGGGATTCGTGGCTTTCAGGTTCACCAACGCGGCGCCGACCGGAACGATCACCCCGTTCTTCGGTGCGGAAGAGTTCTTCCGGAGGCTCTATGCGCACCGATTGAACTACGGCGAGTGCGAGCCGGAGTACCACACCCTCGCCGATCTCCTGCGCGATGATCCCTCGGTGGAGGCCGCATTCAGGTTGTAGGCAACGACAGGCAAGTTCGAGACCCCGTTCGATGGCGGGTTTCACTTGGCGATCAATCCTCTCGATGCGGTCGTGGATGCTGCCTCGGCGGGCGCGTTGTTCGAGTTCTCTGCCGGCGAGCAGGCGGAGATTCACGACGGTGAACTCGAGTCAATCGGATTGTTCACGAAGGCGGCCGTCGAGACCTTCGTCGTCCACGGGGATCAGGCCTTGGCACCCTAGGTCCAGCATGTGAGCATTGCCCAACGGTTGCCTTCGGTACCGACAGGCAACCCTCCGTATCGCGCACCCTACTGGCCCGAGGGCGAGGCGCCGTGCCCGCCTGGGGCCGTCGACAACGGATACCTCCCCGACGATGGGTTCTGCATCTCGCCTCCATGGTCGACATGGGCGGATCAGGCATTCGTCGATGGATTTGTCCCGTCGACCCTCGGGCTCGAGACCTACAACTGGAGCGCGATCGCCACGACCCCGGTGGGCTCTCACAATCTGGCTTCGGCACTCCAGACCGTCACAGGTGAAGATGCTTACAGCTTTGAGATCGACGCGGTGTCTCCAGCCGTCTGGCGAGTCGTGCTCGCGCCGGGTGACCCCTACCGGAGGAATCCCCCGCTTCGTGGGCCATTGGTGTTCCCGCTCTTCGACAGCGTTGGGCTGTTGCAAGACAAGGAGGCCGACGCGTGGAAGGGCGAACGCAACGGTCCCATGAGTTCCCATGTTGAGTCGCCCGACCTTGAGTGGAAGTTCGGGGGAAGGAGCACCTTCGTACTCGCGAAACCGAAGCGCCTTGGCCGATGCGAACCGATGCGTGAGTTTGTCACGCTGCCCGAATCGGTGGCTCAGTTGGCGGTCCCCATCGTGAGCGTCTACAAGGCAGCGACATTGAAGCCACTGGCCGAAGACTTCTTGCTCCGTGTTGGCCCGCGGGAAACGACCGTCGACCTGCGCGCAGTCTGCATCTTCATGCCCTGCACCGACGACCAGTTGAAGGCAGTCGCGGCGGCGATGGGGAATGCGGCCCTAAGACCGTGATCTCCCCCCGAGGGATCCGCCCACCGACCCAGGGCGTGAGGGCGCGGTTGACTTGCGCCCGGCCAACAACGCGCCATACTGCCCCCATGAGGACTGCGACGGCAATCGGCCTGTTGGCAATGGGGGTGCTCTGTGCTGTGGCATCGGCACAAACGCTGACCACCACGAGCGTCGCGACCGGGCTCCTCAAGCCGATGCAGGTGGCGAGCCCTCCGGGCGACCTGGCCCGGATGATGGTGGTCGAGCAGCGCGGGGTCGTGAAGCTCATCAAGAACGGGGTGCTGCAGGCGACGCCGTTCCTCGACATCGACTCGACGGTCCCCGAGCAAACCTACAGCGGACTCTTCGGCATCGCGTTCCACCCCAACTACGCGACGAACGGGAAGTTCTACTTGCACCACACCACCGGAACCACTTCGGCCATCGTTGTGTGGATCGTCGAGTACACGCGCAGTTCCACGAACCCCGATCTCGCCGACTCGGCGAGCCGTCGCGTCATCATGCGGTTGGCATCGCCATCGACGCAGGGCTATCACCTTGGTGGCTCACTCTGCTTCGGGCCGGACGGTTACCTGTATGTCCCCTTCGGTGACGGTGGGTACACCGGCGACGCCGGTGGCGGTCAGCGAAGCCAGTCGATGACCTCCCTCTGGGGGAAGATCCTGCGCATTGACATCGATGGTGATGACTTCCCGAGTGATACCTCGACGAACTACGCGATCCCGCCGTCGAATCCTTTCGTCGGAGGAACATCGACGACAGACGATCCGATCTTCGCCAAGGGGCTGCGGAATCCCTTCCGATGCGCGTTTGACCCAGCCACCGGCAAGTTATGGATCGGCGATGTGGGCGGCACCCAGCGCGAAGAGGTCGATGTGCTTGACCCCGCAACCGAAGCTGGTGCCAACTTTGCATGGAACTGCGTCGAAGGCACCCTCTGCACTTCCAATGCCAACTGCGCGTGTCCCTCGACGGCGCTTACGGCGCCCATTTACACCTACACGCACGCCGTTGGCCTCTCGATCACTGGCGGCGCCGTCTATCGGGGTTGCGCCATCCCGGCGCTTGTCGGGCAGTACATCTTCGCGGACTACCAGAACAATAAGGCGTGGCGCATGAACCTCTCGACGGGGTCGCCAGTCGTCACGGACATCACGACCCAACTTGCGCCCGTGAGCGGCATCACGGGCATCGGTGCCGACGCTCGGGGAGACCTCTTCGTCGTGAACCACACTTCCGGGACGATTCGCCGCATCACCTCGAATCCAGCACCGCCAGATGCCGACGGCGACGGCACCCCGGACACTTGCGAGCCGCGTGTGGCCGATGTGAATCACGACGGCGTTGTGAATGCAAGTGACCTCGGCATGCTGCTCGCCGGATGGGGTGGCGGAGGTGCGACTGATGTCAATGGTGACGGGACGACAGACTCCCTTGATGTCGGAATCCTTCTCGCCGACTGGGGTTGATCATGGATCGACGAGACTTCCTACGAACCGTTCCCTGCGGGGTACTGGCCACGGCCGCTGTGACTCCCGGCGCCGCAGCGATGGCCAGCTCCCAGGCGGAGGCGCCCGCGGGGAAACAGCTCTATCGCCACTCGGTCTGCCGATGGTGCTACGGATCCATGGACCTCGCGGAGCTTGCTCGTCGTGCGAAGGCCATGGGCATCGTTGGGATGGACTTACTCAGCGAGCCGGAGTGGGAGATCGTCCGCGCCGAGGGGATCACATGCGCGGTTGCCAACGGTCCCACTTCGATTTCCAAAGGGTTCAACCGGCTCGACCTGCACGACGACTTCGTCAAGCGCGGTGAGGAACTCCTCCCCAAGATCGCGGCCGCGCGCATTCCGTCGATGATCGTGTTTTCGGGGAACCGCTCGGGGATGTCCGATGACGACGGATTGAGAAACTCGGCCGCAGGTCTCAAACGGCTGACTCCGCTTGCTGAGGCCGCAGGCGTCACCATCCTGATGGAACTCTTGAACAGCAAGGTGGATCACGGGGACTACATGTGCGACTCGACGAAGTGGGGTGTCGAGCTTGTGAAGCGCGTCGAGAGTGATCGTTTTCGATTGCTCTACGACATCTATCACATGCAGATCATGGAAGGCGATGTCATTCGCACGATCAGCGACAACTTCGGCTCCATCGGGCACTTTCACACGGGCGGCGTGCCCGGGCGCGCTGAAATCGACGAGACGCAGGAACTCAACTACCCCGCGATCTGCCGTGCCATCAACGGGCTCGGCTTCACCGGTTTCATTGCCCAGGAGTTCATCCCGCGAAGGGCAGATCCAATGGAGGCACTGGCCCAAGGCATTCGCATCTGCACGCTCTGAACTTTCAACGAGGGCAATCTCGCGGCATGGCTTGCTTGAACGGAAACCTGGGGTAGGGTGCCGTATCGGGTGTTAGTTGATGGCGCCCGTAAAGAATCTTGGGCGCTGGGCGGGCTCCTTCGTGGGGAAGCCTCCCCAGCGCCTTTTTTCATTGCTCCGTGAGCTTCGGCTCAGTCGAAGCCCCAAATCGTGCCCATACTGAAGCCCGCACCGGCGCCGATCCCTCCGTTGGCCATCGGTGCCCACTCGCCCGTATTGGTGCCGCCGAGCCCTCGCGAGGTGTAGTAGTTCGTGGAACCGACATTCAGGTTCCCGCCGGTGTTCGTCGCGAGCCCTTGGCCCTCCGCCATGTCATCGCGGCCCGCGACCAAGTGCCACGACGCACTGCGCGTCTGGTTGGCAATCGGCGTCACGAAGGTCGCGGGGGCGTATCCGGGCGCAGCGGCAGCCGAACTCGCATTGGATTTGTTGCCGTAGACCGTCTGCGGCGTGAAGTAGTGATAGTGCACCGTGGGTGTGCCGAGCGCGGCTTGCTCGAGCGCCGTTGCGCTGAGTTCGCCGCCCTTTTGGTTGAAGCCGATTCCAAACGGCACGCCAGTCGCGCTTGCGTCTTGTTCTGGCGGCGGGCCCGCGAAGGAAGTGTCTGAGTCTTGCGCCGCGCAAGGTGCGCCGAGCACTCCGGCGAAGGCGAGCGCGACCAGCAGGAGTTCGTTGCACCGAGCCTTCATGTGCGAAGGGTATGCTCGGGTTGGCGTCGACGAAAGTGGGCCATCGACCATCGCGTGCGCCGTCGCCATGGAGAAACGAATGTCATCGACGACCAATCCAGCACCTTCTCACTCCTGCTCCGAGCCCACCGACGGCCCTGTGAGCGGCGTTCCCGGCGATGTCCCCGTGATTGACGCGCTGTGCATCAACACGATCCGAACCCTTTCGATGGACGCTGTGCAGGCCGCTAAGTCGGGGCACCCTGGGACGCCGATGGCGCTTGCTCCCGTGGCGTTCACGCTGTGGCAGGATGTCCTTGAGTTCGACCCGGCGAATCCGCGCTGCCCCGGGCGCGATCGGTTTGTGCTCTCGAACGGCCACGCATCGATGCTGCTGTATTCGCTCCTGCATCTGTCGCGCACGGCGGAGGTCGATGCCAGAGGCACACCCACCGGGAAGCCGGCCGTCTCACTTGACGCGATCGAGGCGTTCCGCCAGCTCGACTCGCGCTGTCCGGGCCATCCCGAGTTCCACTGGACTGCGGGGGTGGAGACGACAACCGGGCCGCTCGGGCAGGGACTCGCCAACAGCGTCGGCTTCGCGATGGCCGAGCGCCATCTCGCGGCGCGCTACAACCGACCCGGGCACCAACTCTTCGAGTACCGCGTGTGGGCGATCTGCGGGGACGGCTGCTTGATGGAGGGGATCTCGCACGAGGCGGCGAGCCTCGCGGGTCACCTCAAGCTCGCGAATCTCTGCTGGATCTTCGACAACAATCACATCACCATTGAGGGTCGCACCAGCCTTGCGTGCAGCGACGACGCGGCGGCGCGGTTTGCCGGCTACGGGTGGCATGTGGTTCATGTCACCGATGCCAACGACATCGACCAACTGAGGTCCGCGTATGACGCGGCGCGGACGACGACGGATCGGCCAACCCTCATCGTCGTGGACAGCCGAATCGGCTGGGGGGCGCCGACCCGCGAAGACACTGCAGCGGCGCATGGCGAGCCGCTCGGAGACGAAGAGATCGCGAAGACGAAGGCGTTCTACCGATGGCCAGTTGACGCGAAGTTCCTTGTCCCAAGTGGCGTGTACGAACGGTTCGCTGAGCGTCTGGGCGCGCGCGGCGCCGCGCTCACGAAGTCCTGGGCGGCGAAGTTCGCCGCGTACTCGGGGGCGTTCCCCAAGGAGGCCCTCGAGATCCAATTGATGCAGTCGCGCGAGCTTCCTGCGGATTGGGCTGCTGACCTGCCGGTGTTCCCAGCGGATGCAAAGGGAACAGCGACGCGAGTGAGCAACGGAAAGGTGCTCAATGCGATCGCCAAGCGCGTGCCGTGGCTCGTTGGTGGTGCCGCTGATCTTGCGCCAAGCACGAAGACGCTCATGACCTTTGAGGGCGCGGGGTCCTTTCAGGCCGACGCTCCGGATGGTCGCAACCTGCACTTCGGGATCCGCGAGCACGCAATGGGAGCCGTGTGCAACGGCCTCTCATTGAGCGGACTTCGCCCGTTTGGCGCGGGCTTCTTCATTTTCAGTGACTACATGAAGGGGTCGATTCGACTCTCCTCCATCATGGAACTTCCCGTTGTGTTCGTCTTCACCCACGACTCCATCGGTGTCAGCGAAGACGGTCCGACCCACCAACCCATCGAGCAACTCGCCGCACTTCGTGCCATGCCCAATGTGTGGGTGTTCCGCCCTGCAGACGCAAACGAGGTCTCCGAGTGCTGGCGTGTGATCTTGCCCAACACCCGTCACCCGAGCGTCCTCGCGCTGTCGCGCCAAGACCTGCCGACAATTGATCGGACGAAGTTCGGGCCTGTGTCAGGTGTCGCTCGAGGCGGCTATGTGCTCGCCGACGCCACGCCGGAGATCCCTGAACTGATCCTCATCGGCACGGGCAGCGAAGTCGCGCTGTGCCTCGAGGCGCACACGATTCTGGCGGGGGAGGGGATCCGTGTCCGCACGGTGAGCATGCCATGCTGCGAACTGTTCCTCGCGCAGGACCCGTGCTATCGCGACAGCGTTCTGCCGCCCTCGGTGCGCGCCCGCGTGAGCGTGGAAGCGCTTTCGCCGCTGGGTTGGGACCGATTCGTGGGGCTCGACGGCGAGGCGATCGGCATGACGACATTTGGCGCGTCGGCGCCACTGAGCAAGTTGCTCGTCCGGTTCGGATTCGTTGCGCCCGTGGTCGCCGAGAAGGCGCGCGCGGTCCTGGCGCGCGTCAGGAAGGGGAGCGCGAGATGAATGTCGTCCTCGCGTCCGACCACGCCGGGTTTGCGCTCAAGCAGGAACTCGTTGGATTCGTGAAGGGCTTGGGACACGAGGTCACGGATTTGGGCACGCACACAAGTGAGGCGTGCGACTACCCAGACTTCGCTGAGCGCATCGCCGAAGAAGTCAACTCTGGACGGGCCGAGCGCGGGATCCTGCTTTGCGGTTCGGGTGTGGGTGCGAGCGTCGCCGCCAACAAGATCCCGGGAATCCGCGCCGGAAACTGCGGCGACTATTACTCAGCGCACCAAGGCGTGGAGCATGACGCCATGAATGTGCTTGTGCTCGGCGGTCGAATCGTCGGCGGCTCCGTGGCGCGCGACATGGTGCGGGCGTTCCTCGACGCGACCTACACCCATGAAGAACGGCACGAGAGACGCCTCGCCAAAGTCATGGCGATCGAAGCGCGGCATTGTGCGCGTGGCGTGCGGTAGTCTGTCGGGTATGAAGCACACGATTCTCACTCTGGCGCTCTGCGCGGCGCTCGCCCCATCTTCCCTCGGTCAGGCACCAGAAGCCGACTACGAGACCCTTCCCGCCGACCCGGCTGAAACGGCGCAGAAGCTTGCTGCGGCATCCGTGTCCATGACGAAGGCGATCGAGATCGCCATCGGCGCCACGAGCGGACGCATCGTGGAGGCGAGCACGAAGATCGACGGCGACAAGGTCACCTACGACTTCCTCTGCAGCGTCGGCGGCGTGCCGCAACATGTCATTGTTGACGGAGCAACCGGTGCCGTGGCCACCATCAAACTGAGCATTGCCGAGGCGATCGCCGCCGCGACCAAGAAGGTCGACGGCATCGTGCAGAGCGCGTCGGCGGAGTTTGAAGCGGCCACCCCGACCTACACGGTGGTGGTGTTGAACGGCGGGAAGTTCCACACGGTTGTCGTGGATGCCAATGACGGCTCGGTGAAGAGTGAGACCGTTCGCGGACAGTTCCCCGGCATGGACATGACGGGTGAACTCGTGACGCTTCCCGATGGCCTCAAGTATTTCGATTTTGAGGTTGGCTCTGGTCCTGGCCCAACCGGGACGGGTGCGGTCGTGGAAGTTCACTACACCGGCTACCTCGTCGACGGCACCAAGTTCGATTCATCAGTGGATCGCGGACAGCCTGCTTCATTCCCGCTGGCGAATGTCATCAAGGGATGGACTGAGGGCGTTGCCTCCATGAAGGTTGGCGGCAAGAGGAAGCTCGTGATTCCCTACGACCTTGCGTACGGCCCCGGTGGACGCTCGCCGGTCATCCCTCCGAAGGCGACGCTCATCTTCGATGTTGAGTTGCTGCGGATCGTGAGTGATCCGGGTGCGCCAGCATCACCCGCTGCACCCAAGCCCCTCGAGACGAATCCGACCATCAAGTAGCCCGATTTGGTTGCCGTCGGTTGAGCTGCTCGCGGCGCCCGGTCACGGCTTGAAGATGTCGTCGGCCATCTTGCCGATCTCGGCATCGCGCGCTTGGATCTTGTCGCGAGTTCGCACGGTGGCGTCGCGGGCCTTGCCCAGTATCGACTTGCTGCCGCCATCGGGAATGGTGTCGAACTTGGCCTGCGACTGAGGCGGCGGCACCACGGGTTTCGCGGCTTGACCACGGTCAACGCTCTGTTCACAGCCGCAGGAAAGTGAGGCGGCGAGGAACGAGGTGAGGATGGTCGCGCGCCGCGGCACTCACACGATCGTAACCAGGCGGTGGCGCGAGATTCAACGCGCTCCGAGCGCGTCGGGGTTGAGTCCCTTGAGGTCGTCGACAACGAAAAGTCCATCGCGGCGAATGACCTCACCATCGAACGAGACGGTGCCGCCACCATAGTCAGAGCGCTGGATGCACACGATGTCCCAGTGCACTTGGCTGCGATTGCCGTTTGGAGCTTCGTCGTAGCACTGCCCAGGAGTGAAGTGGAAGCTCCCGGCGATCTTTTCGTCGAAGAGGGTGTCGAGCATCGGATGCAGGATCGACGGATTGAAGCCGAGACTGAACTCGCCGATGTAGCGGGCACCCTCGTCGGCATCGAGCACGGCGTTGAGGCGCTCGGAGTCGCCGTCACATGACGCCTTCACGATCTTGCCTCGCTGAAACTCGAAGCGAACATTGGAGTAGACCGTGCCCTGGTAAAGGGTCGCCGTGTTGTACTGAAGCACACCCTCAATGCTGTCGCGCACTGGCGCCGAGTAGCACTCGCCGTCGGGAATATTGCATTGGCCTGAGCATGGCACCGCACCAACGCCGCGGATCGAGAAGCGGAGGTCGGTCTGGCCTGGCCCCTTGATGTGGACCTTGTCTGCCGACTTCATGCGCGCCACGAGCGGCTGCACGGCTCGGTCCATCGCCGCGTAGTCGACACAGCAGACGGCGAAGTAGTAGTCCTCGAACGCGCGCGTGGACATTTTTGCAAGCTGCGCCATGCTCGGGCCGGGCCAGCGCAGCACCACCCACTTCGTGTGCTTCACTCGCTGATTCGTGTGGACCGGCGTGTGGTAGAGCCGACCCACCCGCTGGAGTTGCGCGGCAGGGACGCCAGCCATTTCACTGGCGTTGTCCGCGCCGCGCAGTCCCACATAGGCCTGCATCAGCTTCATTCGATGCAAGTCACAGTCAGCCCATGCCGCCAGCGAATCCTCCGCAGCCTCGTCCTGGAGTGCACGCATGATCCGCGTCGACCGCTCGGCGACATGGGGGTGACCCCCGGCGCGCTTCGCCTCCTCGACGAGGGCGATCACCATCTCCGCGGGGATGTCGAAGGCCTCGATGAGCATGTGTTCGCCCGCTTGAAGACGGCAAGAGTGGCGGACGATGATGGTGGCGAGTGTGGCGTAGCGCGGATCGTTCATGGTGTGATCACCGATTGGAGCAGGGCGGGCGAAGACTCGTCAAGTGCGCGCCGGGCGCACCGCCTTGGCCACAGCTTCTGCGGCGCGAGCGACGACATCGTCGGGCACATCGAGGTGCAGCACAGCGCGCACGCGCTTGGGTCCCATCGCGATCATGTCCACGCCGTGCCGTCGCAGGCGACGGCAGAACTCGTGGGCCGTCGAGCCCTCGGCGCTGAGCTGGAAGAACACCATGTTCGTCGCGATTCGTGAAGGCCCTGGGCCGACGACGATGCCACGGATCCGCGCCAGCTCGCGCCCAAGTTGCCGAGCCCTCGCGTGATCGACGGCCAATCGTTCGATGTGATGATCGAGCGCGTACATCGCTGCCGCGGCGAGAAGCCCACTCTGCCTCATGCCACCGCCAAGACGCTTGCGCAGGCGACGAGCCTCGTCGATCGCATCGTGAGATCCCACGAGCGCGCTCCCGACCGGCGCGCCGAGTCCCTTCGAGAAGCACACCGAGACAGTGTCAGCGTGCGCGGCGAAGTCGGCCGGCGAGTATCCCTCCGCCACGCACGCATTCCAGAGGCGCGCGCCGTCGACATGCACGGCGAGTCGAGCGCGGCGCGCGGTCCGCGCGACGGCCCGAAACTGCGCGAGTCCCCACACTGTCCCGCCTCCGCGATTGTGGGTGTTCTCGACGACGACAAGTCGCGAGCGCGGCGAGTGCACATCGGCCCCGCGCACGGCGCTTGCGCATGCGTTTGGCGCGAAGAGTCCGCCCTCGCCCTCAAGCGGCCGGATCATGCACCCGGACAACGCCGCTGGAGCCCCCGTTTCGTAGTGGATGATGTGACTCTCGCCGTGGGCGACGATCTCGTCGCCCAAACGACAGTGGCAGCCGATGGCGATCTGGTTCGCCATCGTCCCGCTCGGGACGAACACGGCGCTCTCCTTCCCGAGCATCGCCGCGACCCTCCGTTCGAGCGCGCGCACAGAAGGCTCGTCGCCGAGGACATCGTCGCCAAGGGGCGCTCGGCGCATCGCGTCCCACATCGCCGCTGTAGGGCGCGTGACCGTATCGCTGCGCAGGTCGATGAGGGCCATGGAACGCGATCCTAGCGGGGGCATCCGAGCTACTCTCCGATGGCGATGGCAGAGAAGGCAGTCGTGCTTCTATCCGGTGGCATGGACTCCGCAGTCGTGCTCGCATCCATGCAACGCGACGGGTTCGAGTGCCACGCGCTGTCCTTCGACTACGGGCAGCGGCATCGCATTGAGCTTGAGTGCGCGCGCGAGATCGCGACGCACGCGGGCGTCGTCGAGCATGTGATTCAGGCGATCGACCTGCGCGCATTTGGGGCGAGCGCGCTGACCGCCGAGATCCCGGTGCCCAAACAAGGCGGCGTGGGCCAGGCGCCCGCGGTGCCCGGCGTGATCCCTGTCACCTATGTGCCTGCGCGCAACATGCTGTTTCTCAGTTGCGCGCTCGCCTTGGCCGAAGCGCGTGGCGCCCGCGATATCGGGATCGGCGTCAACGCCGTCGACTACTCGGGCTACCCAGACTGCCGCCCCGAGTTCATTCGCGCGTTTGAGCAGGCCGCCAATCTCGCAACGAAGGCAGGCATCGAGTCACTCCGCGGGCCGTGGTTTCGCGTGCACACGCCGCTCATCGACCTCACGAAGGCGCAGATCATCAGGCTCGGGCGCTCCCTTGGTGTGAACTTCGACGCGACGATCAGCTGCTACGACCCTTCGCCGTCGGGGCTCGCGTGCGGCGAGTGCGACGCATGCCGGTGGCGTGCCATCGGCTTCGCGCAGGCGTCGGACTAGTTAGACATCGAGGTTCTTGACATCGAGCGCGTGGCGTTCGATGTAGGTCCGCCGTTGCGGGACATCCTCGCCCATCAAGATGGCGAAGAGCTTGCTGGCATCCGCTGCGGCATCGACTGTCACGCGCACGAGTGTCCGTCGCGCCGGGTCCATGGTGGTTTCCCACAGTTGCTCCGGCTCCATCTCGCCAAGGCCCTTGAACCGCTTGATCTCGATGCCGCGTCGGCCGCACTCGTAGAGCGTGCCGAGGATCGCCGGGACATTGCTCGCCTCGAAGATCGTCGGGTCGCCCTTCTCAGGGGTGATCTGCCACGCGTAGCGTGACGGAAGCGTCTCGCCGGTGACGGCTTCTTCCTGAACGAGGGCATAGTCGTCGATGTCGATGCCCGACTGCGACAGTTGCCCAAAGATTCGGGCCAGTTCGCCGGTCTCGTGCATCTGCCGGATGGTGGCAATCGTCGATGCAGCTGTTCGCTCGGCACTGGCGAGTTCGTCGAGCACCATGCCGCGTTTGGCCACCGCCGCGTGCGCCTCTTCTTCGCTCCACGCCAAGAGGTCGCCGCCGGTCCATGACACATGATGCGAGGGCAGGCGGCTCTGCTGCGCAGGATCCTCGGAGCGCGACTGGAGCAGCTTCACGAACGGGATACCGCGCCGTTGAACGACCCCAGCCAACTCGTCGAGCCGGTGCAGCGCCTTGAGCGTGCGGCGCAGTGGGTCGCCCGAGAGCGTCGTCGTGACGACCCCGGCACCGTCGCGGACCACAAGGGCTGCATTGCGAAGCGCAAGGTCGGCGAGCGTGTCGTTCATCTGGCGGTCGTTGAGCACATACTTGCTCTGCTTGCCGCGGATGACTTGGTAGAGCGGGGGCTGGGCGATGAACACCCGCCCCTGTCGCAGGAGCTCGTACATCTGTCGGAACAGGAATGTGAGCAGCAGCGTGCGGATGTGGCTGCCGTCGAC
>SXGT01619678.1_pt1 | contig 12486 bp, 10 predicted proteins | sample 3176221 | NCBI WGS metagenome assembly SXGT01 (sample SAMN11356862, study PRJNA531348) | freshwater metagenome | isolation source: freshwater sample F1-120 | place: China: Fuxian Lake, Yuxi | collected 2017-12-25
GGCCACCGCGACGTCGCCGTCAGCAGACGCCGCGGCGGTCAGATCGAGGAGGTCGCGAATGTACCAAAGGAGCGGCATGCCCGGATCGCCGTCGAACTGGCGGTCGGAGCCATTGATTTTGAGGCGGATCATCCTTTATAGTCTACTGTCATGATCGAAGCCTTGGAACGAGCGCCGATGTACGACTTGGCGCAGCCCTACTACGTCGGCATGCCGCACCATCCCGTGCATCCGCCGTTTCTGTTCGGGTTGACGAAGAAGCATGGCGACACGGTGACGCCCGACGGAACCAGCTCCGCGGCGGAAGCCATCGCGCTGGGCGGCCATGTGGGGACGCATATCGACGCGCTGTGCCACTTCTCGTGCGGCGGCATGCTGCACGGAGGCCACGCGGTGGAGGGGCTGCAATCGTACGGCGGCGGCTTGATGCGCTGGTCGGTGGACACGATGGCGCCGGCCATCGTCAAACGCGGGTTCCTGCTCGACGTTGCGCGGCTGGCGGGGTTCGACGAACTGCCCGAGGATTTCACCGTGACACCGGAGCATCTTGACGAGGCCGAACGGGTGCACGGGGTTCGCGTGACGGCGGGCAGCGTGTGCCTGATCCGCACCGGTTGGGCCCGATTCTGGGACGACGCGGCGCGGTACATCCGGGGGACGCGGGGACCGGGGCCGGAGATCGACGGCGCCCGCTGGTTGAGCGGGCGAGGTGTGTTCGCGGTGGGCTCGGACACGATCGCGTTCGAGCGGGTTCCGGCGGCGAACATGCCGGTGCACGGTCATCTGATCGTGGAGAAGGGCATCCACATCATCGAGGCGTTGAATATGGAGGAACTGGCCAAGGACGGCGTGCACGAGTTCCTGTTCCTCGCCTCGCCGTTGAAGATCGTGGGGGCGACTGGGTCGCCGATCCGGCCGGTGGCGTTGAGGGTTTAACCTGCCGCCGGAGTGGGAGCGAAACGTCAATCGGGGCGCGCGCGTCATCGAATCCGGTACATTGGAATCGATGATCCGCGCCATACTATCCATGCTCATTCTGGCCGCCGCGGCGTCCGCTCAAATGCCGGATGGCCCAGGCCGCGCCGAAACCGAAAAGCTGTGCAAGAACTGCCATGAATTGGCCCGTTCCGTGTCGAAGAAGCAGGACCGCGAAGGCTGGCAGGCCACGCTCGTCAAGATGACGGCGTTCGGCATGAAGGCCACCGATCAGGAGCTCGGAACGATGCTCGAGTACCTGGCCAAGCACTGGCCGGCCGAGGACGTTCCGCCAGTGAATGTAAACACCGCGGCCGCGATCGAGATGGAGAGCCGGCTCGGTCTGCGGCGCTCGCACGCGGCGGCCATCGTGGCGTATCGCGAGAAGAACGGCAAGTTCAAGGATGTGGAGGACCTGAAGAAGGTGCCGGGAGTGGACGCCGAAAAGATCGAGGCCAAGAAGGATAGAATCGTCTTCTAGATGAAGCCGATCCTTCCCCGCGCGATTCCGGCGGCCGCGCTCGCCGCGATCCTGACGGGCTGCGCCACCGCGCCGCCTCCCCCTCCCGCCGCTGCGCCGCGCGCGGCCTACCGCGTCTACGTGACCAACGAGGCTTCCGGCGACCTTACCGTCATCGAGCCGGACAAGCCGGAAGCGGTGGCCACGGTGATGCTCGGCAAGCGGCCCCGCGGGATCCACTCGACCGGTGGCCTGATCTACGTGACCCTGAGCGGCTCGCCGTTCGCGCCTCCCGGAGTCGACGAGAGCACACTGCCGCCGCCCGACAAGTCGGCCGATGGGATCGGCGTGTTCGACCCGGCCACCAACGCGGTGTTGAAGAAGCTGCCGGGCGGCTCCGATCCCGAGCAGTTCGACGTGAGTCTCGACGGCAAGACTCTCTACGTGTCCAACGAGGACGCGGCGGGGCTGAGCATCATCGACATCGCGACCGGCAACATCGCCACGACGATTCCCACCGGCGAGGAGCCGGAAGGGGTCACGGTCACGCCCGACGGAAAGTTCGTCTATGTGACATCGGAGGAAGAGGGGACTGTTTCGGTGGTCGACACCGCCACCGCGAAAGCGGTGAAAAAACTGAAGGTGGGCAAGCGGCCCCGATCGATCGCGTTTCTGCCGGACCGTTCGAAGGCGTTCGTGACGCTCGAGAACGACGCCGCGCTATCGGTGATCGACGCGGTGAAGCACGAGGTTCTGCGCAAGCTGCCGGTGGGCGAAGGGATGAAACCGATGGGACTGGCTCTGACCAGGGACGGCAAGACGCTGTATGTCACCACCGGCCGCGGCAAGATGTTGATCGCGGTGGACACGGCGACGGAAAAGATCGCCGGTTCGGTGGAAGTAGGTCCGCGCCCGTGGGGAGTCGCGCTGTCGCCCGACGAGAAACTGCTGTACACGGCGAACGGACCGTCCAACGACGTGTCGGTGGTGGATGTCGCGACGCGCACGGTGGTCCGGAAGATCAAGGCCGGCGACCGTCCGTGGGGCGTGCTGGTGCTGCCGAATTAGCTAGCGGCCCGGCGGTTGGGCCAGGCGGAGGATCGTGTCCACCAGCGCTTTCAGTTCCGGGCATCGTTCGATCGCGACCGATAGGTCGTTCTCGCAGAGGATCCGCTTCGCGTCCCTGCCTATTTTCGGGCCCTACCCATTCCCGCATCTTCGTCTTGGCGTCCACGGCGTCGTGAAACTCGGGAGGCCGCGACCCGGTGTACACGTCGGTGATCGCGATCACGTGGTCCGCTGGGCGCGGCCCGGACAGTAGACCGGCGACCACTCGGCGCAACTTATCCTTGGTCGGTATTTTCCCATCATAACGGACCGGATCCAGCCTGGGCATGGCGCCCGCGAGCCGCGGCTCCAGGAACTTGCGCAAAAAGGGGAGGAAGGCTGTCTCGGTTTTGCCCTCCACGATCAGGGCGATCTTCACGACCGCCCCCCCATTCGGCCCAGCCTCCATACTTCGTCGAGGCTGTAGTCGGCGAGCCACTCATCCAGGTCCATCGTGTCCGCCCAAGTCGCGGTCGAGCCGCCCGTCTCGGCGATGTCCATCACCACCACTTCCTCCGGACGCAGGAAGCGGATGAACCGGTCGGAGTGAGTCGCGACGATCAATTGGGTCCGCTTCGAGGCCTCTCGCATCAGGTCCGCCAGCAAGCTCAGCAACTCGGGATGTAAACTCACCTCCGGCTCGTCGATCATCGTCACCGTGGATAGCGCCGGGCTCTGCAAGAGCGAAACGAGCCACAGGAATCGGAGCGTGCCTTCGGAGAGTTCGTGGATGTTGATCGGCCTGGCAAATCCTCGTTCTTTCCAGGTCATCGAGAGCATCCCCGCGGCGACCGGCGGAAATCCGAGCGACTCGAAACCGGGGAATGCGGCCCGTAGCGAGTCGACGATCGCGGAGAACCGGTGCTCCTCGGTCTCCCGAAGGTAGTACAGGTAGGGGACCAGGTCCTCGCCGCTCGATCCCGGTAGGACCGCGGGCCTCATCGGTTGGGGAAGTTTGACCGGTGCGCGAGGGCCCACTTCCAACGCATGGCAGCGGGTCGCCGTGGCCAGCGTCCGCCGCAGTTTCTCGGGTTCACGGTACAGCTTGGGAACCTGGGAGAGCGAAGTCTCGAGCGGGTCGGGCTCCCACTCCGGCTGGACCAGCCGCTTGGCTGCAACGTCGTAATACTTGATCCCACCCTCCTTGGAGTCGATGTACTTGAACGGCTGCGCGTAGCCCTCGCGGAGCTGGCTGAGGACCTCCGCCGCGATGGCATAGCCGCCCGATCGTGGGACCAAGCGGACTTCATACTCGAGGTTCAGGTGGCCGGGAACGTCCATGTGGGCAAGAAGTGAGAGTTCTTCCGCCCGGCCCCGAGTCAGCAAACTGGTAATTCCGCCCAACCTTGACACGCTCTCGCTCAACTTCCCCGACGCCGAAGCCGACAGCAGCGAGAACGCATCGAGCAGCGACGATTTGCCTACTCCGTTCGCGCCGATCGCAACCAGGAACGGCTTCACACGCAGGTCGACGTCTTCCAGGCGTCGAAATCCCCGGATCCGCATGCGGTTGATCTTGGTCATGAGGCGCGCCGCGCTTCACCCACTGTAGCTTTTTCTTGGCGGACTTTTCCCGTCGTCCCGCTATGGTGAGTATGAAGACGACGACGATTCTAGCCGCGAGCCCGGCGGACCGGGAAGATGTCTACCGCCTGCGGTATTCCTGCTATCTGCGGACAGGGGTGATCGCGCCGCACCCCTCGGAGAGCTTCTCCGACAAGTACGACGATCTGCCCAACCAGTTCAGCTTCCTCTCGCGCGGCCAGGACGGCGAAGCCAACGCGACCGTCCGCATCAGCGTCGTCAGGTCGGACCTGGGGTGGACGCAGGCGCCGTCTACCTGCGTATTCGGGGAGCACCCCGAGTTCCGCCGGATCGCGGCCGGTTCGTTCGTGGAGGCGAACCGGCTGTGCTTTGCGCAACAGGCGCGGCGCGACGCGCTGATGGGCGTGGTCGGGTATCTGGCGGCGCTCGCCGATTTCCACGAGGTCGACTGGCTGGTGGCCTGCCCGCGCGAGGAGCTCCCATGTCTACGAAAAGCTGTTCGGGTTCGAGCGGCTAGCCGCGCCGCGTCCGTACTTCGGCGTCAACTTCCGGACCTCGCTGCTCGGCATCGGCCGAGACCGGCTCCGGCGCAACACCGATGGCGCCAAGTCGATGAACGGCGCGCGTTTGGACGCGCTGGCGCACCTCGTTCGGTTGGCTACTTCGACTTCTTCTCTGGCACTCGCCACAGCAGTAGCCGGTGGCTGAGGTAGGTATCCTCGTCGTCGTCGCGGCCGGCCGAAGCTTCCTTCTCGGGCTTCCAATCGTCCATGTCGAACGTGTTCGAAACGATGCGCGTACCCGGCTTCAGCTCGGCGAGCAGCTTGGGGCGCAGCTTGAGGTTCACCGCTGGTAGCAGGAACAGGGTGACGACGGTCGCCTCCTTGAAGTCGGCGAGGAACAGGTCGTTCTCCTCGAACCGCACCAGGTGTTCGACGCCGGCCTTGCGCGCGTTCGCCTTGGCCTCCGCGATCCGCTCCGGATTGATGTCGATGCCGACGCCGCGGGCGCCGTGGGTTTTGGCGGCGGCGATGACGATGCGGCCGTCGCCGCAGCCGAGGTCGTAGACGATGTCGTTCTTGGAGACGCCGCCGAGTTCGAGCATCACCTTGACGGCCTCCTCGGTGGTGGGCACGAAGGGGACGTCGGGGTCGCGCTTGGGCTTGGGTTTGTTCTGCGCGGAGGCGCAGGCGGCGAACAGCACCGCCGCCGTCAGGAAGGCGATCTTGAGTCGGACTCGCATAGCCTGCAAGGATACCGCGCCGCGGCGCCGGGCGCCAGGGCCATCTACCACTCGATCGTCAAGCTGGTCCGCAACCGCCGCGGACCCGATTGATCGAGCACCGCGACATCGCCCGCCACGTCGCTGATCACTCCGGCATTGGCCGCCTGCGAAATGTTCATCGACGGATTGGCGTAGTTCGGGTGGTTCAACGCGTTCGCCGCGATCAGATCCCACCGCAGGCGGGCGCGCTCGCGGAGGGTGAAGTTCTTCGCGATGCCCGTGTGGAGCACACTCGATCCGGGTCCGATGACCACGCCCTTGGCCGAAGTGCCGAACGCGCCGGGCGTGGGCGCCCCGAACGCCGAAAGGTCGAACCAGCGGCCCGTCGTGCGCTGGCCGTCCGGAAGGTTCGCGTTGCGGAGGTGGTTGGGGCGGATCGTCACCTGCGCCGGCGTCCGGCTGGCGGTAAACGCGGTGCCGGTGGGATCGGGCCCGGTCCACAGCGGCGTCAGGAACTGTCCGGAGTAGCCGCTGTAGATCGCGCTCACTTCCCATCCGCCCAGAATCGAGTTGGCCAAGCGGCCGGAGCTCGCCAAGCGCTTCCCCTTGCCGAAGGGCAATTCGTAGACGACGTTGCCGCTGGGGCGATGCGTGGGGATGTCGAGCCACACGGCGCGCTCGCGGCGGCGGTCGTAGGCGTTTTCACCGGAGGCGCCGCGGTCGAGGTCGCCGATATCGCGAGCCCACGTCCAGCCCACCTGGTAGTACAAGCCGCTCGCCATCTTTCGCTGGACCTCGAACGCCAGCGAATGATACTGGTGTCCGGCGCCGTTCGTCATGTAAGTGATGCCCGGATACGCCGGGAATGGACGGGCTTTGTCGATGAACGCGCGTCCGTCGGGCAAAGGCTGATTGATGTTGTATCCGAACTGCCCTTGCCGCGTGTTGGTGCCGATGTAGGAGGCGCGGAAGCCGGTGCTCCATCGCTGGTGCTCGATCGTGAAGTTGTACTGCATGCTGAACGGATCGCGGAGATCCTTGCGCGTACCCTGGGGCAAGCCGACCGTGGAAAGTCCTCCGGCGGCCGGCGGGAACACGCGCGGCAAGATCACCGTCGGAGCGTTGGCGGGATTGGTGAACGCCGGTTCGTTCAGCACGAACGGCGAGCCGCCGGCGCCCACCGCGCGAGGCACCACGTCATAGAAGATTCCGTAGCCCATGCGAAACACCGTGTTGGGTCCGAGCGGACGCCAGGCGAGACCGAACCGCGGAGCGAAGTTGTTCTTGTCGGTGAGTAACAGCCTGGAGCCCGGCCAGCCGGCTTTGCCCGCCTCCACGACATCGACGTAGCCGCGCGGCAGCAGGGAACTCACGCGGCCGAGGGAGCCGTCGGGCACGACGATTTTGCCCGTATCGGTATCGAAGATTGCCTGCTGCCCGAGTTCTTCCTTGTACCCGGGATGGTATTCGTAGCGGACGCCAATATTCAGCGTCAGTGACGGGGTCAGTTTGAAATCGTCGGTCACGAAGAAGTCCTGCGCCCACCGGAGGCGGCTGACCTCGATCGGCGCAAAGGCGCGGGACGCGGAGGTTGGGATTCCGAGCAGGAAGTCGCCGTAAGCATGTCCCGTGAACCCGGTTCCAAAGCTGAGATTTCCGAAAAGGTTCGCGGACGCCTGATTATCCTGGAACCGGACCCGGCTGAGAATGAACCCCACTTTCAAGCTGTGCTTGCCGCGGAACCAGTTGAAGTGCTGCTGATACTGCTGCACGTAGTTCTTGAATCCGGGATGGCGCCATTGCGACTGCGAGATCCCGGTAAGTCCACCGGCGGCGAATCCGATCTGCGTCAGGCCGTTGATATTGGGCAAATTATCCGCGAGCCCGGTCAACCCGAGATCCCTCGCGACTTCCAGCCCCACCTGCGCGCCATGCAGCGGGTTGTCGTTGTAGGTGAGGCCGAACCGCGTCTCGGAGATCAAAGACGGGCTGAAGGTGTGCGAGAAGGACGTGGCGAGCGCGCGCGTTTCCCGCGTCTGCCAGCGGCGGCCGATGGCGGGCAGATTGCCTTCGTAGGCCCGGCTGTGGGAACGATTCCACGTCCAGCGGCCGAACATGAATGTTCGCTGACTGAAGCGATGATCGCCGCGCGCCGTGTAGTAGGTGTTCGGATCGAACGGCCGCGTCACCTGCTGGCGGTAGTTCTGGCTGATCAACTGGGACGGATCGCCGAAGTTTGGCAGCGGGAAGAACCGGGTCTGGATCTTCTGCGATACGGTATTGAGCCGCGCGCCGGGAATCGTGTTGTTGGCGAACGGCGCGTTGCCGTTCGGGTCGCGCAGCGTCAAGCCGCGGACTCCCGAGAAGTCGCCCGCGCGCCAGGACGCCAGCGGCACGGTCGGGTTGAACAACTGTCCGATGCTCGAGCCGCGTGAGGTTTCGAAGGAGAAGAAGAAGAAGGAGCGGTCCTTGCCGTTGATAAGTTTCGGGATCGTCACCGGCCCGCCCATCTGAAAGCCGGGCGCGTGCGTCACACCGGGCGGGCGCGCCGGCGAGAAGGGATTCCGGGAACGAAAGACCGGCGAGGAATAGTAATCCCAGCCCATTCCATGTAACTGATTGGTGCCGCCCTTGGAGATGACCGTCACCTGGCCGATCGAGCCCATGTCGGCGGTGTTGTTGGCGAGATCGACGCGCACCTCCTCGAATCCGCCGATGTAACTCACCAGCGGGCTGATCTGCGTTCCATCGAAGCCGTTGGAGACAGTGACGCCGTCGATCGACTGGTCGGATTGATTGACGCGGCTGCCGGCGAACCGCCGTGTGGCTTGGCCGCCACCCGCGCCGGTCACGCCCGCGGTAAGGCCCAGAAAGTCGTAGAGCGACCGGGTATTCAGCGGTAGCGACTGCATGGTTTGCGCGCCCTTGGTGTTGCCGATGCGCGCCGTTTCCGTTTCGATCAAGGTCGCGCCGCCCTGCACTTCCACCGTCGTTCCGACAGTACCGATCCGAAGCTGGATGTCGAGACGGCGCAGGTCGCGGGCCACGAGCCGGAGGTCCTGGGCGACGTAGTCCTGGAAGCCCTGATGCGCCGCGCGAACCGTGTAGACTCCTTCGCGCAACTGAGCGAGCGTGTAGACGCCGGACTCGTTGGAGACGACGTTGGTCTTGAAGTTGCTTTCCAGGTGCGTCGCCTCGACGGCGGCGTTGGGGACGACGGCTCCGTTCGGATCGGTCACCGTTCCGGTGATCGACGCGAAGGTCGTTTGCGCGAGCGCTGAAACAGCCAGCAGGGCGCCTGCCAGGCATAGACGCAGGTACATGGATGGACTCCTCTACTTTGAGCGGGACTCGTTGACACGCAGTATACACGAGATCCCGCGCCTCACGGCTCCCGCTAGAGTCCGGGCGTCGTTCCTCCGATGAGGCTGAGAGTGGAACTCGACTGCAAGGACCTGCGATGCCCCATGCCGGTCGTCAAGCTCGGGCTGAGGGCGACGCCGAACTCGACCAGGCGAAGGCGGGGATACATCATGAAAACCAAGCACGTCGCCCAGCCCGCCGAATTGATGGCGGCGGGGTCGGCCTTCACGCTGGAACTGCCCGAATGGAAACCGGACTCAGCGCCGCTCCAAACGCCCGTCGACTAGTTCGTACCCGACCGGGACCCGCGCCGCCAGCTTGTCGGAGTGGGTGACCAGAATCAGGATCGTCTCGCGCCTGCGGTGGAGATCCAGCAGCAAGTCCGCCACCGCGTCCGCCGACTTTCGGTCCAGGTTGCCAGTCGGCTCGTCGCACAACAGCAGACGGGGTTCGCGGATGAGCGCCCGCGCGATGGCGACCCGTTGCTTCTCGCCGCCGGACAGTTGTGATGGCAAATGCCCCAATCGCGCGGATAGCCCCACCTGATCGAGCAGCGACTTGGCGCGCTCGGCCGCGCCTGCATCCGAAGCTCCCACCAGCGTGGGAATCGACACGTTCTCGAAAACAGTGCACTGCGGGAGCAGGCAATGATCCTGGAAGACGAATCCGATCTTCTCGTTACGGAATTTCGCCAGGTCGGGTTCGCTCAGCGCGAACGGATTTTTTCCGTCCAACATCACCGTTCCGGAACTGGGGGCTTCGAGCGCGCCGAGAATGGCGAGCAGCGTGCTCTTCCCACTACCGGAAGGGCCCATAATCGAGATAGCCTCGCCCTTTTCCAACCGTAGCGAGACCCCGCTCAGCACGGGCAGCGGCCCAGAGGGACCGGCGTAGTCTTTCGTAACGGAATCGGCAAGCAGCAAATCGTTAGGTTACCAGGATGAACCCGCTCAAAAAAGAAACCGCTCACGACATCTACTTCGGCGGCGGCGGTCCGCTCGAGGTTTTCTTCCGCCCGCGCAACGCGGCCGTGATCGGCGCGACGGAGGCGGAAGGCAGCGTGGGCCGCACGTTGTTGTGGAACATGATCTCGTCGCCGTTCGGCGGCACCGTATTTCCCGTCAATCCGAAACGTCCCTCGGTGCTCGGCATCAAGGCGTATCCGTCGGTGAAGGATTGTCCGGCGGAGATCGACCTCGCCGTGATCGCCACCGCCGCGGCTTCCGTGCCTGCCGTCATGCGGCAATGCGCCGAGGCGAAGGTGAAAGCGGCGATCGTGATCTCCGCCGGATTCCAGGAGATGGGCGCGGAGGGAGAGAAGCTGCAGAACCAGCTTCGCGAGGAGGCGCGCGCCGGCGGAATTCGCGTGATCGGCCCCAATTGTCTAGGACTGATGTGCCCCACCACCGGGTTGAACGCCAGCTTCGCGGCATCGATGGCGCGCCCCGGCTCGATCGGTTTCATCAGCCAGAGCGGCGCGCTGTGCACGGGCGTTCTCGACTGGAGCCTGCGGGCGATGGTCGGGTTCAGCGCCTTCATCTCGACCGGCGCGATGGTGGATGTCAACTGGGGCGATCTCATCGATTATCTCGGCAACGATTCGCGGACGCGCGCGATTCTGATCTACATGGAGTCGGTCGGCGACGCGCGATCGTTCCTCTCCGCCGCCCGCGAAGTGGCGCTGCGCAAGCCGGTGATCGGGCTCACGGCCGGCCGCACCGCGCAGGGCGGCAAGGCGGCCGCGTCCCACACCGGCGCGATGACCGGATCCGACGCGGTGCTCGACGCCGCGTTCCGGCGCTGCGGCGTGCTGCGCGTCGACAGCATCTCGGAGCTGTTCCACATGGCGGAGGTCCTGTCGAAGCAGCCGCGGCCCAAGGGAAACCGGCTCACCATTCTCACTAACGCCGGCGGACCGGCGGTGCTCGCCACCGATTCGCTGATCTCGATGGGCGGCCAGCTCACCGAACTCGCGCCGGAGACCATGGAAGGTCTGAACGCGCTGCTGCCGCCGCATTGGAGCCGCGGCAATCCGATCGACATCCTGGGCGACGCCGGCCCGGACCGCTACGCCAAGGCGCTCGAAATCGCGGCGAAAGACCCGTCGAGCGATGGGTTGCTCGTCATCCTCACGCCGCAGGCGATGACGGACGCGACTCGCACCGCCGAGGCGCTGAAACCGTACGCGCACTTCCGCGACAAACCGGTGCTCGCCAGTTGGATGGGAGGTCCCGAGGTGGAAGCCGGCGTTCGGATTCTCGAGAGCGCGGGCATTCCGTCGGTGGCCTACCCGGACAACGCGGCGCGGCTCTTCCAGCTCATGTATCGATACTCGTACAACCTGCGCGGGCTGTACGAGACGCCGTCGATGCTCGAGGACGAGGCCGATATCGATCGCGTCGGCGTGAAGACCATCCTCGACGCCGCGCGCGGCGCCGGCCGGACCCTGCTCACCGAGTTCGAGTCCAAGCGCGTGTTGCGCGCCTACGGCATCCCGACCACCGATTGCCGCGTGGCGGCCTCCGAGGACGAAGCTTGCGCGGCCGCGGCGGCCATCGGATATCCGGTGGTGTTGAAGCTCCACTCGGAGACGATCTCGCACAAGACCGATGTCGGCGGCGTCGAACTGCATCTGGCGGACGAGGCGCGGGTGCGCGCGGCGTACTCGCGAATCCGCGAGTCCGTGGAGGCAAAAGCCGGACCGGGCAACTTCCACGGCGTCAGCGTGCAGCCAATGGTGCGGACCTCCGGCTACGAGCTCATTCTCGGCTCCTCGATCGATCCGCAGTTCGGGCCGGTGCTGCTGTTCGGGCTTGGCGGACAGTTGGTGGAGGTGTTCCAGGACCGGGCCATTGCGTTGCCTCCGCTCACCAGTACGCTGGCGCGGCGGATGATGGAACAGACCAGAATCCTCACCGCGCTGAAGGGCGTTCGAGGACGCGCGCCGGTGGATCTGGCCGAGCTCGAACAGCTTCTGGTGCGCTTCAGCCAGCTCGTCGCCGAACAACGCGCGATCGCGGAGATGGACATCAACCCGCTGCTCGCGTCGGCGGAGGGTCTGCTGGCGCTCGACGCGCGGATCGTGCTGCATCCGGCGGGGATCGGCGAGAAGGAGATCCCGAGGCTGGCGATCCGGCCGTACCCTCGCCGCTACGAGTCGCAATGCACGGCCAAGAACGGCGAGACGTTCACGATCCGGCCGATCCGCCCCGAGGACGAGCCGCTCATCGTCCGGTTCCACTCGACGCTCTCGGACCGCTCCGTCTACTTCCGCTATTTGCAGATGCTGAATTTGGATCAGCGGGTGGCGCACGAACGCCTCATCCGGATCTGCTTCATCGACTACGACCGCGAGATCGCGCTGGTGGCGGTTCGCGACGACGAGATCGCGGGGGTGGGCCGGCTCCACAAATCGGGCGACGGCGAGGAAGCCGAGTTCGGCCTGTTGATCAGCGACGCGCACCAAGGCAAAGGGCTCGGCTCGGCGCTGCTGGCGCGGCTGATCGATGTCGCGAAGGCCGAGGGTGTCAAGAAGATCACCGCCGATATCCACGGCGAGAACTCCACGATGCAGGCGATGGTCCGCAAGGCCGGGTTCAAGATCCGCCGGGACCTGGGCGATCCCACCGTGAGGGCGGTGCTGCGCGTCTCGCCCGCACTTCTCACAGGTGTTTGAGGCGAATCGCGTGAGAAGGCCGTGAATACGAGGCGCGCGCCGCTCAGCGCGCGGAGGCATACTTGACGGTATGGTGAGCACGGTGAGCAAGCGCAACGAAGTAGACACGGCCTTATCGCGCGATTCGTCCGAACC
>SXGT01736471.1_pt1 | contig 12486 bp, 9 predicted proteins | sample 3176221 | NCBI WGS metagenome assembly SXGT01 (sample SAMN11356862, study PRJNA531348) | freshwater metagenome | isolation source: freshwater sample F1-120 | place: China: Fuxian Lake, Yuxi | collected 2017-12-25
CAGTAAGGTACTACTAAGACCTCACTCCAGCATTAGAATTGCCTGATGATTCGCCGAATTTTTCGTCGCGGGGTCTTTTTTCTTCATTACCTGTGGATTCTCACTGGATTAATCGCGTCTGCCACCTTGATTAAATTGGTAGCTAAAGCCGATGAAAACCGCTTATCGCTTGTCAACAATAGTGAAACTCTTGAGGCACTTGAGACCATTCAAATTGCCGAAAGTTTTGCGCTTTTTGGAATGATGATCTTTTTAGTGAGCTCGCGTCGCAAACTTAAGCGCGGCGTCATTCGAAGACTTGGAGTTCGCTGGCAAAGAGTTTTACTAGGGGCGATAATCCCAATCGCCATACCAATGTTTTTAATGCGCGATATCGAGCGACTTGCTCAGGCACCTCGCAATCAAAGTGTCAACAAAAAGAGTGTTCGTGCGATAAAGGTTTCACGTAAATCGATCTCATGGCCGGTACTCGTTTTCCTTCTCGCTCAAATCAAATCACCACTGGACAACGCACTTCTTGGCATTACCTATGTAACCAAAGGCACTGCCGCCATCGATGACCCAGTGCGCTACGCACTTAAATGGATTAAACCTGAGGTTTTTACTGATGCACTTGATAAGTACACAAAGTATATTTGGGTCGGCTCAGTTGGTTATTGCATTATGATCATTCTCATTTCAGTCCTGTCATGGCTTTTACTTGAAAACTACTCGCGCGTGACTCAGCGCGTGCTGGATTAATCATGCGTACTTTTTGCCTAAGTACCATTTTCATTTTTTCAATCGGATTTATTACTGCCTGCGCAAACAACGGTTCGACTTCAAAAATTGTTGAAACGGTTAGCGAAGTTTCGACCTCAGTGCCAAGACCCATCATGCCTGATGTTGCCTGTTTGACCCTACAAGATGCGCAAAACTTGATTCAAGATCAGGGGGTGTTTTATTCGCGCTCGCAAGACGCCACCGGTCAAGACAGAAATCAATTAGTGGATTCAAACTGGATTGTGATTGATCAGAATATTCAACCTGGCGAGCAATTCAGCGAAGGTGATGCAATTCTGCAGGTACTCAAGCTTGACGAGGCAAAAGATCGCGGACTCTGCAAATGACCTTAAACTTTTTTGAATTTGATAGTACCTTCGATTTTCTGAATAGATTCATGCTTTTGTTGAACTAGTCGACGGAAGTCCAAAATCCGTAGCCACTTATAGTCAATCCAACTGGTGCCAGCCATGCCCCTGCGAGCACACGCACATCGGAGTCAGCTGAAATAAGCCCCCAGATCACCACAATATGAAGAGCCGAAATGACTGCTATCAAAGAAGTGCCCATCACTTTCAACTGACGAGGAATCACGAACTGTCGAGAGAATGAGCCAACAGCACCAGCAGCAGATACCAGTAACGCAATGACACTGAAAATTTGAATACCACTTGCAACAAACTCAGAGGCTCCATTTCCGGCACCCAAATCAAGCCAGATAGAACTAACTTCTGACAATGTCAATTGATCTCGCAACAATCCAAAGAAAGCACTCGTTGATATCCAAGGCGCGAAAAATATTCCGTACAACATCAAAAGTGATCCGCTGCCAATCATGTACGGAGCAAACTTTTGCATCTGTTTAGGCGGTAGTAGTGGAGGCGGCACGTCGAAGCCAAGCGATGAAGCCGCATTAATCGAATGGTTGTCAAGGGACTTCCCATTTCTATCCGACATCGCATACAAAATAGAACGCTGGAATACCCATCCAGATGCACCAAGTAAGACCAACCCAGGAATCAAGTAACGCATTGATTCGTTCGCTTCTGAGATAATCAGTGCTTCGTTGCCGACAGCGACAAATCCTGCCGTGCTGGCTAATCGCATCGTCAACAATGATAAATCAAAGAGCGCCCAGGTTGAAAGACCAACTGCGAATGCATGAAATATCCAGATGCGAAGTGTCGCTTCGGTCACTAGTCCTTCCAGCACACATTCAAGCGAGAGCACTAGCACAGCGACAAGACCTACCCGTATTTGATCGTCACGACTCATTGCACCTAAGCCTAGAAATCCCTTACCCATTTGAGTTTCTCCTATCCCAAACACTTCTGGATATTGCTACTCATCTAAACTAATGGATAAATCAAGATCAAATTTCAAAACGACATTACGAATTAATCCAAAGCCGCGCCCAAACGAACAATTTGCACCTACCACTTGCGCCAGCTGCGACCCCATCGAGGGGAAGTGCGGCGCAAGTAACCACTAAATCGCGGCATTAAATCTTCAATCCACTCAGCCAGAACAATATGCACGAAAACGTCGATAGAGCGAACGAATCGGCACGGCGAACCAAACCAAAAACGACTCTGTGGAGTCAGCTCAAATAGACGCAATTGACGAAAGGTTTCACGAAGATTGTGTCTGCGCTCAAGCATCTCAATCAGCACCTCGCAGTGAAATTCACAAACTCATCGTAGTTGACCAAATCACACCGCCAACTCAGGCCATAAACCAACGCATAGTCAAACCACAACCATGATTACGCCGTTGTAGCACTTTTGACTACGCTTTAAGAATTAATCACGCTTTAATCTCATTTATATTTGGAATAATTTTGGTCTCTGGCTGTAGTACTAGTTCTGTAAATTCAAAAAGTGCGTCAAATCAAATAGTCCGAGTGATAGATGGCGACACGATCGTTTTAGCAGGTGACGAACGCGTGCGTTTGATCGGCATTGATGCACCAGAAAAAGGAGAGTGTGGGTTCGAATATGCAAAGTTATCTCTTGAAAATCTCCTAAGTGACGGCGAGATTATATTTTTCGACGGTGCGGCCTCAGAGACGGACAAATACGGGCGTTTACTTCGATATGTTGAAGTTTCAGGAGTTGATGCTGGTCTGCAACTAATCACAGAAGGTTTAGCAATTGCTCGTTACGACTCGCGTGATGGATACGGGAAGCATGATAGAGAAGATCAATACATAAAAGCTGATAATGAATCTCTAAAAGCTAACGGTTGTTAAACCTGAGGCAATTTTCTTCGTTGCTAACTAACTAGTAAAACTCTCAGCGCTTAGAACCAATCTTTTTTGCTCGCAACATAAGTGTTATGAAACTCTGCTTCACTCTTGGTCAGATAAATAATACCTTCAATTAAACCAACAATTCCCATGATCACAGGCCCGACCAAAAACAAGACTGAGCCAATAGTTGATATCAAAAGCATAATCACGCCAGCCTTTGTGTAGCCAAGGACGAACTTATGAACGCCAAGAGCGCCGAGCAAGATTCCGAGCACCCCAGCCGAAACCCGTTTGCTGCTTCCAGAAGGTGGTGGTAATTGGTTCATGGCACATACTCCTTTATCGCTGATCTCGCGACGTCAATTGGTCTTACTAGTCCCACATTAGTCCCATCGGTATAGCAAGTTTGGGAGTTTTCGCATGAAATTTCTGACCTGATGACAGCTGTGGCAATGCCAACTAGGCGACCCTGAGCATCGAGCACTGGACCACCGCTGTTACCCGCATTAATCGCTGCTGAAACTTTGTAAAAGTCTCCACTCTTCTTATCAAAACCTGAAACGAGGCCCTTGGTCAGGGTAAGGGTCTCACCGCCGATACCAGGGAAGCCATAAATACTGACTTCGTCGCCGAGACCGAGACGATCATACACAATCTCTAATGGGCGTGTCTCTCGCACCATCAATTCTGCAACTTTAAGAATTGCCAGGTCGTCGTCAAAGTCACTCCAGATAACGTTGGCTGGGTACCAGGAGTCTGGCTCGGTTGATGGATCAGCGCCAAAACCTACCCAAAGCCGCGAGCAGTCTGCCGGAAGATCCCCAGTTGTTACTACGTGATTATTTGTAACTACATAAGTCCCATCACCGATAAATGCACCACTACCCGAAGCACAGAGCCCATCATTTGCATCTGCAATCACTACGAAAGCAGTCGAGAGTGTGAAGTCACTATCTGACAACGTCATACCATCTGAATCGGTATCTCCTGACTCAAGTTTAGGATTTTCAACGGCTGCCGGAAGGCTACTCGAACTTTCAATCGTGATTTCTGTAGTGTCACTAACAACTTCACTTTTTGTCTCTTCAGGATTAAAAAATATTGTGATTGAAATTGTCGCGATCAGAAGTAGAACCGATGGCATAAGAGCGATTGGTCGAAGTTTAATTTGGTGCTCTGCAAACGCTGGACTGATAATCCCAATGATCGCTACACAGAGTGTGGCGAAACAAAAAATCACCGAAATGAAAAAACCCCCACTAAGATCTATTTTTACAATTGATCCAACCCTGCTTGGCAAAACCCAATCAACGAAACTTGTACCCGCCCAAACAACCAGTAACTGAAGCGATTTGAAGATAGCCACGACAATCATCAGAACTGCCAATACCCGAGATTTCGCAGCTTCGATCCCGGCAAATTGCCCAGCCGCAAAAGCACATGCAATCCAGGTCAAAAGAGAGATGACAACACTTCCAAAGAGACTGTCACCCGAGATTGCAATCTGACCGTTCACAGAATCTGAATCGACTACAACCCAACGCGAATGGTTTGCCATCGAAAGACCAATTACCACTGCAAGTGACACGAGGCCGTAGAGACTGTTTTGACGCGTACCTCCTTCAGCTTGAATAAACCAACGACATAGTTCAGCTGAAAGAACTATCGCTGAACCTATTGCTAGAACAACACCTGGACCTTGTCCGATTAAACCATCGGTGATATCAAATCCTGCCAAAGCAATGTCAGGAATCAAACTACGAATCACACCTATTGTCAAAGTGGCCAAACCCGCAAACCAACCAAACAGCGCCACTCCAAATGCAATCAATATCGAACCCGTACGAAAACGGGAAATCGAAAGAGGAATACCAATGATCAGCAATCCGGATACCAAACCGAAAAGTAATCGTCCACCTGACAGACCGTTAAGCGAAAGATATTTATGCTCTAACCCTGGCAGACGAATAGAAATCCAAGGCAAGAAAGAAGTTAAACCTAAAGCAATAGCCGGCAGAATTATTGCGACTAAATCTTTGTGATTGACATTCCTACCCGTCGCCACAAGAACGGTTTTTGAATTGGCCTCAACCTGTTGTTTCGTATTTTGGCGTTGACTCAGGTATTCACTTTCTGAAGAATACTCACTCACCTGTAAAGTTCATCTTTCGGACGCGCATTTGAAGGTATCCCCGAAAAACCAGCAGTCTCATTTCGCGCAATACTATTTGTCGATTTGCTGGTGTTTTGCAACGATGGATTCATTTTTCGAATCAAGATAAATAAAACCCCAACCGGCCCAAAAGTCATCCCTTGGAGAAGAGCGCTAAATGAATCTCGGCCCTTCGCTGTCGCAATTACGACTGCGATTAAAGACCAAGAAATTATCCAGGTAAACAAAATCAGCAAAATAATAAAAAAACTAAGAGAATTCAACATCTCAAGTACGAATACCCGATCGAGCATCTCCGGGTCGTTCATCGCCTTGAACTGTCTTGAAACCTTTCAAGTCATCAAGATTTGCTTGCTTACCAACTGTGAAGAGATAAGTCAGCATCACGAATCTCTTATTTGTTCTCAAATTAAAATTCCCAAGAGTTCTAAGCTCGTGGTTCCACATCGCATCTTTAGAGTGATCGACGTTGTCTTGCCTAAGGCCAATCGCGTTTGGGGTATCAGTATTAAAAAGGTCGATCGAAAATTGTTCATTTTTGGTTGCTGGATTCTCAAGATAATCAAATAGATAATCTGAAGGACTGAAGTTTCTTAAAGCTTGATGTTCTGGATCAACCTCAGTGATCTTGCTAAATACATCGCGAACCTCGTAGCCCTTGAACTTTTGTTCAATTTCGGCCTGAAGCGCTATCGCTGTTTCTTCCCTTAGATCTCCATGCACTATGTCTTGATAAAAGTCTTGTAGCGGATAAAAGACATGCTCGCCATTTAACCTCTTGCCGATTGCCTGGCCCCAAGTTTGCGCTAAATCGTTATAGGGGTCGAGATTCAACCCATCAGGACTGTTTTTAATATATTCTTCACGCCAATAGCCAAGGGTTCCCCTGAGAACTGAATTGAGGTGTCCCTTAATCAACACCATCCTTCTGATCTCGTTCAATAAAAATTGAAGTTGATCGTCAGATGGTTGAACTTGTGCAATCGAAAACTGCCTTGGATGTGGCAACCTTGTGATTTCATCCCTACCGCTCACACGGTCTTCGAGTTGACCGAAAGGACTGTGAATAATTTCTCTTAAAATTCGACTCCAAACCTGAAAGTTTTGATATAGAACTTGCAAACGAACATACTCTTGCATCGCATTTTTGGAAACTTCAAACAATTTATTAAAATTAGTTTCTGAGAACCCAGCCAAGTCTCGTTTCCGCGCTGCGATCGCTTCTTTAAAAACACGAAAACCAAGCCCGACAGCCGTGCCAGATACCCAAACAATTAACCAAATTAGCAAGAAAGGAACAACCGCAAAGGTGAATACCTTTAATACCGAAAAAATTGTCGCCACCGACAAACCAAGGACACCAGATTTTGCGAGTATTGACGCTATTTTTTTCTTTAACCGATTATTATTCAAATTCTCTTGTTCTTGAATAAATCGCTTCAGTTCTTCAATCTTTACATCAAGTCTTGCTTGCTCAATCGCATCTTCTAAATTCTTCGCTACTTTGGCAATAAAAGTCTTCTCTGAACTCTCCACCGCCGCGGGTAACCATTTTTCGAATTCATCAAGCAAAGTTCTGGCATCACGAATCACTTCGCTCTTTTTCGGGTTCTCCCGACTTGAATTACTAATGCGAGAAACTAGCGACCCCTTTGAATACGGATCCCCGGGACTCGCTGTATCTGGATTCTGTGTTTCAGGTCTTAGCGTTTTCTCTAATTTAACCTTCTTACAAATCTGCCTGAACATCTCTTGGCTTTCGCGGTCAAGTGCATCTGGCTCTCGAAATGTCCTCGAATTTTGAACACCAAGTAACTCCCTCTCAGCAGGTCGGAGTTCGAAAATTGAGGATTTGCGCGAAGGTGCAACAATCTGTGGATTTGTAAAGATTATCCGACCAGTTTTTGTCAAGGATCGAATTCCCTCAGGAAGATCTGACCCATCTAGAGAACCAGTAACTATTTTGCAAAAATTTTGCCACACTCTTGGATCATTCTCAGGTAAAAAGTCGAATCCTTCACTTACCCTTTGACCAAAAATTTGTAACAATTTTGCCACCTCAGATGTTCTACCATCGCCAATTATTGACGACCCTTGAATCGCAATTATTGAATCTTGGCCATAGAGCTCTTGCAATGCGTCGGCAAGTGGCCTTACCCTGTCAGAAAGTTCGGAAAGCACAACTTTCCGTGCAGATGTCTTTAAATACTTTGGTAAATCTTTAAGCAGCAGCAAAAAACCTTTTAGTAACGAAATTGTTGACTTCGGTTTCTCGATATTGCTGAGTTTCTGATAATTAAATTTACAAATGTCTGATGTCTCTTTAACTAAGCTTCCAATCACAATCGATGAGCCACTATCTGGTATCGCATTGAGCACATTGCTGGGCAAATAAAAATCATCGTTCAACATCGCTCGACGCAGTGCATCCCTAAAAAACCAGCCGCCCGACGCGGCGCGAGCAATTGCTCGGACTGGTCGAATTATTTGACCAACTTTTAAGCCGGCATCTTGCTCAGCTAGACGCTGGAAAGGCACATTGACTTGACCCGAGAACCCACCAGATCCAATTAAAGCGGTAAAAACAAGCGAAAGATGCCGACTCTTTTCGTCAAATGGCGCTCGTGCAAGTTCTGCGCCAGCGTAGATGCCTCGGTCGTGCAAAAAATTGCTCGAGTAGCTCCTAGGTAATGAGTGCGCATAAAAATCTTCATCGTTCGTCCAAGACATTGTGAAAAAACTAGTTTTGCATGCAGCCCCATCTGGAAAAACTCTTTCTACCGCAAGTTGAAGACTTTCTTCTTGCGATACTCGCCGGATGTCAACTCGACTTAACGGCGCAAGCCTGACTGAGATCACCGTGATATCGGACCAAATTTTGTCGGACAAAATCTTTTCAAGCAAAAACGTCTCAGTTTGGCCCGGCTCTACACAAGAAAATGATGCAGCATCAACGACTGAAAGATCAACCAGGTAAACCTCATCAAGAAGTTCAAATTCGCCCCATGCGTCGACACACTCTGATAGAACTATTTCGTTGCCCTCTGACGAAAAGTCAATCGCCAGCAACACCAAGCGATGCCGTTTGATTCCACTTCCTCTACTGGAAGACATAAATTTAAGTTCGAATTTTTGAGGAGGTATTCGCACCTACCGAAAAAATCTCAATCGCAGATAGTACGACTTTGTATTGATCACGAATCATTTCTGCTGCTTCACGCACTGGAATCTCATTTCGTTCCCATTTGACGATTGTTCTTACGCATTCATCACCTTTGAAAGATTCGTCAATTAACTTCGAGTAAAATTCGATATTGTCAGTCAAATATTCTTTCGCACTTGCAGTACGCTCCTCTTTATTGGAGCCTTCGCATTGCGGAGCATTGATTGAAGACGCCTTAGTTTTACCATTTTCAATGAACAGTTGTAGTTCACCAGAAACACGATATTCAAGCGGGTTCATCTCAAGATGATCTGGAACACCAAGATTAAACAATTCGCCATACGCAGCGAAAGCTTTTTCTCGCAATTGCGATACCTTTAAAAACGACAATGAGAAGCTCATCAGCAGCGATGTAAGTGCGTATTCCCTTGGTATCGATGAGTATCCGGGTTCGGGAAACTCAAAAGTTCCCGCCAGCGAGGAAACTTTTATTGGTGAACCATTCGCCGTATCAATCAAGCCAAGCATTCGCCCAACAGCAAAACCTCGTATTAGAGCAAATGTTAATTTCTCTGGCAATGGAATAAATTCATCGAGAGTTCTTGATCGCTTGAAATCAAGCCACCCTCTTAACTGCTCGGGTGACTTAAGTTGGCTACCGTGTCGTGCCAGATCATCCATGACAGATTTGATAACCCCGACGAAAACTGGTTTAGTAAAGAAACAAGAAGCAGTTATTGACTCTCGGTCACTATCATCAAAGTAGAGATTTGTAGGTCTGCCTGGCACTAGAACTAGAGCATTGCGTAGCTGTTCTTCGGCAACTTGATATGCGGGGTGACCAGGTTGAAACGGGATCGGTTCAACCGAGTAGGTGATACCTAGTTGCTGTTGAAGCGGGTACGTTGTCGCAAAATATGTATTATCTACTTCGACCAATGGACTCGACTGCTCAAGCGCCATCTGAAACTTTTCTTTAAATTTTGCTAATCGACGATTGTGATCTGGATGCATTGGATCGCTCAGATACCCTTGCAAACCTTCCCGCAAATAGTCGCTTAGTTCTCGACCAGGCTTAGATAGCCATTGATCCACTCTCTCTTCAAGGGATTCTATGTCCAGCCCCAGATCAAGTGCTAGAGGTTGCGACCGAGCAAATTCGAGCGGGGCGTCATTTCGCGTCCATAGTAAAGGACGCACTTGAGCAGAACCAATATCGCCCGAAGTTTCAACACCACTGGCAATCCCACGACGAACCGAATCAATCATTGCCTCACCAACTTTTTGTTTTTCAGCACTTCGGAGAAGACGTTGAAGAGTCGCCGCCCATTCTTCATGTCCTTCAAGAAGATGCTCGATTGGGCTCGGAATGAGGGCAGTTGGGATAATGTCTGCCACCGGCCAGCCAGAAATTTCAGACGGTTTATCATTTTTACTGTCGGTCATCAATGCAACATCATCTGATGCGCGCATTAGCGCTGCACGAAGTGGTTGCAATAGATTAATCACTACCTGATCCAATGTTTGTGCAATCGAGGTAGACACTTGTGCTTTCATTTCTTGACCGATCGAGGCCGCTATCAAATTGATCGCTTCGCCCACCTGCGGCGAATCTTTCGTAAGATTGTTGGTCCCAACGTCGGCAAGTTGCTCATACCCCCGCAAGCCGAATTCGTTAGCTTTATCCGAAGCTACTTGTGCCGAATTTCTAAACGCAATTGATGCTCTCTGAACCGATTCAATCACATGCGCGGCAAGATCAACCATCACCGGCAAAGTCAGTTGTGCGAGGTAATCATTTGACTTCGAAACAACCTGTTTCACCAGATTTGCAAGCCATAATTCTTCACGATCTTTGTAAGACTCCACACCATCAATAATTACCTGTCTTTTTATTACAGAAAGTTCATCTCTAATTAGTCCACTCCACTCTGCGCCTCGCAGAGATTCACCGGGCAATCGACTCGAGAGAGTCACCGCCACGTCATTAGCCAACTTTTGAACATGAGCTCGCGAAAGAAGCGCGTCAGAGATCTGTGCTGAACCATCCGAAAGGATTCCACCCTGTGCATCAAATAGATTAGTGAGACCAAAAGCCGTAGTGACTTCAGGTGTGAATCGTTCAACAATACGAGACTTTAATGCGGCATCAGTGCCAACAGATTCGCCAAACAATGTAGTTGCAACTTTTTTATAACCGCGAAAGTGGTGCTCATAGATGTCGCGAAGCAAATACTTTCGCGCGTACTCTCGAAATCGTTTTCGACCGACAGCGATAGTTGCCGACCCGAACGATGAAATATTGCCGGTTATACGCGTATCTCCGAAGCCGAACCCACCAAGCCGAAGAGGTGCAGCACCCCAATTTGCAATGACATAATCTTGAAAACTCTGACGCACACTTGGGGTCGTCATCCACCCAGCAATTGAAATGCCAACGGCACGATATATGTTGCGTGAATCTTGAAGATCTACCCCTTTCATGTTCTTGCGGCCGATTAGGAAAGATGCATGCGGGCCCCGACTTTGAGGTAGGCCGAATGGCGCAGAAAATAACCCTGTTTTACCACCATTTTCTGACCAACTTGCATTGAGTAGTTCGGAGATAAATGCGAGATTATTGGACGCCATCCCAGCACTACTCTGAGCGCCGAAAATATCTGAGCCGTAGGCAATTAATATGGGTTGAACACGCGTGTCCAGATGCCTAATTAAATCAACGACATCTAACCCGATACCTGCGCCACATCCACCAGCAGTAGATGTGATCACAATCACGATTGGCTCTGGAGCCTCCAGTCCACCGACTGCAAGTTTCATCCTTTGCGCAAGTGCGTTCAATTCTGTACCACCTCCAGCGCATGAAGATAAACCGCTTTGGATGCGGTCTTTGATAGCGCGCCCATTAAGAGCAACCGTTCCGACAACCCGACCCACGGCTCGGTTCTGGGACATGCCAATTAAAAAAGACCCTTTTAAATCCTTCGGCGAAGGTCGCCAACCAATTAGTTCTTCGTAGCCACTTCCACGCGTTTGAGGAGGGTGAGCTGACTTCAAAATTGGTTCTAATTCTTCTAATGTTGTTGCACCAGGACGCAACTTCAAATAGTCGGATGGTGGCAATGGCAATGCTTCACCTAAATCTGTCATAGTGCTGGGGGCGTCTATTCCAATGAATTGCCAAGCTTTCGGCATTTTGTCAACGCCTTGAGCTTTAAGCCGAGAACGTACTTCATCACGAATATGCCTAACCGAAAGAACACCAGAGCCACCGCAACCCACAATCATGAAAGGCGCCAAACTCATGTCATTTCCCCCTGCTTTTGATTATTCGTCGAAGAATGCCAAGTGTAACTGAGTTCATATTAATGCGCCAAAAACTCAATTATACAAATCGTTTTTATATTCCGGCAAATGTTTGGTCGTGAATATTTTTGGCGATGGCGATGGCGGTGGCGGTTCAACTATGGGCGGCGCATCAATCGAGTTACCAGTCGAAGCACTATTTACCAGCCGAAGAGCAGAATCTCTGGGCTTGCTGGTTGCTAACTCGGAAATGAGACGCAATGCAACATCAGGGTCGCTCGGATTAAGCGACTCAGGGAGAATATATATCAATTGGCCTTTCAAATCGTTCTTTGGATTTGTCTCAACTTTTCTGATTTCAGAGATCGGGAATGAAACCGCCCACTGCCCGCTCAGACTTGGACTTATTACACCCCATGTTGCGCCACCAACTTTTCTTGTTCCTTGGCGGCCAATGGTTAACTCACCAGTATCACCAGGGGTTCTCTTGATAAATGTTGGCACCGACTTTGGCTTTAAAAGACTTCGATACATAATCCCCGGAAAGCCTCGAAGTGTAAAGCCACGAACTTGCATAATCAAAGCCGACTTTTGAGTGACGCCTATGCTCCTGTGATCTTCAATCATTTTTTCAAATGAACTAAGGCCAACCGCACTGACCAGTCCATCTGCGCTTATGGCAATCTCGCCAGTGACTGCTCTAGACGTGACCGCAATTTCTCTAACTCGAGATATGTATCGCGACACCGGCCAAATCACTGCAATTTGAACCAGCAAGAATACCAACAACATGACTATCAATAAACCGAGGAACTTAGTTTTATCAAACGG
>SXGT01760671.1_pt1 | contig 12483 bp, 12 predicted proteins | sample 3176221 | NCBI WGS metagenome assembly SXGT01 (sample SAMN11356862, study PRJNA531348) | freshwater metagenome | isolation source: freshwater sample F1-120 | place: China: Fuxian Lake, Yuxi | collected 2017-12-25
CGCGCCGACGACGCCCGGACTCTACGCGCTGCGCTTCCAGATCGCGCAGGACTTCAGCTGCAACGCCTTCGGCCGCAGCAACTGGTGGTTCGGTCCGCCGCCGGCCGAAGCCACGTTCGGGATGCTCTGCGTTCGCTAGGAAGCGCCCAGGTTCGTCAGATCTCGAGCTCCATGCCCTCGGCGGCGGCGACCAGCTCGATCTTGGCGCCGCCGTGGGCGTCGAGGTAGGCGCGACAAGCGTCGCGCAACGCGTCGACGTCCTCGTCGCTGTAGTCCTGATCGTAGTGGAACGTGACCAGGCGGCCGACCCCGGCGGCGATGGCTGCATCGGCGGCCTGCTCGTAAGACGAGAAGCCGCGGTTGCGGCGGGTGGCCTGGTGCGCGGGCGTGTACGTGCTGTCGTGGACCATCACGTGGGCGCCGCGGTAGAGGCCGAGCACCTCGGCGGTCGGCCCGGCGTCGGGATAACCGGCGTCGGAGGCGTACACGAAGGCGCGACCCTGCTCCTCGATCCGGAAGGCCAGCGCCGTGGTCGAGCCGTGCGGGTTGGGGCGCGCGGTCACCCTCAGCGCGCCGGCGTCGAAGGGCTCACCCGGCACCACCGCGCGCACATCGAACGACGCACCCAGGTTCTTGAGGGTGTAGAGCGGCGAGAAGTTCGGGTTCATCTGCCCCTCGAGGATGCCCTCGAGCATCGAGCTCGACTTGCCGTGGCCGCGCAGGACGAAGTGGTTGCCGGGGATGAACACCGGCGCAAAGAAACCCAGGCCCTGGATGTGATCCCAGTGGGCGTGCGAGAGCAGGATGGTCGCCTTGCCGCCGCCCTTGCCAAACTCGGTGCCGAGCAGCGCGTTGCCGAGGTGCATGAGCCCGGTGCCCATGTCGATGATGATCAGCTCGCCCGAGGCGCTGCGCACCGACACGCACGACGTGTTGCCGCCGTAGCGATTGGTCTCCGGTCCCGGCGCCGGGATCGAGCCGCGCACGCCCCAGAACTGGACCTTCACGCGTCGTCTCCCAGGGTGAGCTCGAGGCCCTCGTAGGCGGCGATGACGTCGAACGGATCGCCGGCCTGCTTGGCGGTCCAGCGCGTGGCCATGAGGATCGCGTCCTGGGCCTCGTCGGTACGCATGGGCGCGTGGTGGTAGAGGCACAGGTGCTTCACGCCGGCCTCGCGCGCGATGATCAACGCGTCGTCGGGCGTGGAGTGGCCCCAGTGCGGTCGCTGGCGGTACTCGTCGACGGTGAACTGGGTGTCGTAGATGAGGAGGTCCACGCCCTGGCACATCGCCACCAGCCCGGCCCGCATGGCGGCGAGCTTGTCGGCCATCGACGCGGGGATGAGCTCGCCCGGCAGCGGCGGCTTGGCGATGAACTCGTGCTCGAGCAGGATGTCGGTGAACGGCGCGGTGTCCGAGCAGTACACGACCGAGGCGCCGTCGCAGTCGAGGCGGTACGCCATCGCCACCCAGGGGTGGTTGAGGCGGGTGCACTGCACCGCGGTCTTGTCGATCATGAAGCGCGCGCCCTCGACCAGCTCGTGGAACTGGACGTCGGCCTCGAGCGCGGTCAGCGGCACCGGGAAGTACGGATCCTCGGTCTGCGAGGCGAAGACCGCCTGCAGGTGGGTGTCGGCCTGCTGGCGGGCGAAGACGTGCATCTTGTTGCCGCGCCGGTACAGCGGCGAGAAGAACGGCATGCCCTGGATGTGGTCCCAGTGGGTGTGGCTGATGAGGATGTGAGCCGTGCCGTGGCCCTCGCCGAACTTCCCGTCCATCAGGTACTTGCCGAGGCGACGGATGCCCGTGCCGGCATCGATCACGATGGGCCAGCCGCCGCGCGGACGGATCTCCACACACGACGTATTACCGCCGTATCGATTGGTGCTCTTCCCGGGCACCGGGATGGAGCCGCGGACGCCCCAGAACTTGACCTTCATGCCGGCCGCACGGTGGGAGACCGAGCGAACCTGACGATATCACGCATCTCGCGGCACCGCGCAGAACCTGGGAGACCGTTGGGGCGCTCATTCGCCCAGCCCCAACAGACCCCGGACAACCCTAGTGACCCCGGACACCCAGCATCACTCTTGACCGCTCGCTCATCGCTCGCTAGGGGTGCGTGGCGATGCCGACCGCCAGCCGGCGGCCGTTGACCGAGTCGAACAGCATGGTCGCCGCAGGCCCATCGACGATCACGGCCGGGGCCCCGGCCGGCGCGGCCAGGACCGGGCGCCCGCCGCCGGGGCGAACCCACTCCATCCCGTCGAAAGAAGCCGCATATCCGACCGCGTAGCGCGGCGCGTCGCCCACGTCCGGGAGCTTCTCGAGCCCCCCGTACCAGAGCGCCCAGTGGCCGCGGCCCGTGGACTCGACCAACCAGGCAAGGGTCGGGGCGCCCAGCTCGGTCCGCTCGAACGAATCCATGAGGCCGTTGGGGCCCAGGATCGGCGCGTCGTCCGGGGTCCACGCCACCCCGTCGTCGGAGCGAGCCAGCCAGATCCCGGGATCGCCGGGGCGGGTGAACGCGGCGATCCACAGGGCGCCGTCGGTGGCGACGCCGGGCGAGCGGGCGTTGGCGAGGACCGGCGCGGCGGCCTTCTGCCACGTGAGGCCGCCATCGGTCGACTCCGCGCGGCCCAGCTGCGGCGTGGTGAGGCCGCCCTCGTAGAACATGATCTGGCGACCGGCGAGCTCGACGATCGCGGGCGCGGCCACGTGGCCCTCTTCCCACGTCTGGTCGGCGCTGAGCACCGGCACCGCGGGCTCGTCGGGGAGCTGGCGGAGATCGCGGAGGGCGCCGCGCCAGATGACGCTGTCGCCGACCGGCGGATCGGGCGACTCGCGCGTGAAATAGAAGACGAGGCCGCCGCCGGCGCGAGCGACCAGGGCCGGCTCGGTGAAGTCGATGATGCGATCGGTGGCGAGCCAGGGCTCGTCGACGGGGCTGTTCTCGTCGAAGGGTAGCCGGCGGAACGGGCCCGCGCCGACGGTGGGGAGATCCTCCTCGCCGCCCGAAGCGTCGTCGGCGATGCCGATGCCGCAGCCGGCGAGCGTCGCGACCACGAGCGAGGTCGAGGCCAGGGCGCGCATCAGAACCTCCACCTCGACGACAGCGAGCCGCCCAGCACCAGCCCGCTGGCCTTGTAATCGCCGATCGGATCGACGGCGACCAGCTTGCGGTGGGTGCGCTCGGGCAGGAACGTGGCCACCAGCGAGATGTCGATCGACACCGGCCGCAAGATCACGTCGCCGACCCCGGGCAGCTCGAGGCCGCCGCCGGTCGTGAAGGTGTGCTTGTCATTGTCGATGAAGTTGGTCGAGCCGAACTGCTCGGGCGTCGGCGACGGTTCGTAGGCGTAGCCGCCGCGCACGCGCCAGAGCCGGCGCGGGGTGGCGCGGGCCAGCCACTCGACGCCGAGGCGCGGCGTGGCGATGTCGTGGAAGTGCGGGGCCGGCAGCGGCTCCTGGGGCGGGATCGTGACCAGGTCGTTGAAGTCGCCGATGTCGAGCTCGATCTCGATCTGGGCCGCCGGGTTCTCGAACACGCTCCAGCGGTGCCAGGCCAGGTCGAAGGCGACGGCGAGGCGCGGGGTGATGCGGGCGTGGGCGGCGGCGGTGACCTGCGCCGGCTGGAACAGATCCTGGGCCACCGAGCGCAGGTGCAGGAAGCCGTTGTCGACCAGCGGCGGCGAGCCCGGCGTGCCGATGTCGCCGGTGATGTCGAAGGTCTGATCGAGGACCAGCTTGAAGCCACCGCGGTAGGTGGCGGCCACGGTCAGCCACGGCTTGACGTCCCAGGACACCCCCACCTGCGGGTAGCGGATCGTCTTCAGGTCGACGTTCATGTCGAGGATGAGCTGGCTGGTGGTGGCGTCGGGGAAGCCGACGATGCCCTGCAGCGCCACGTCGCCCTGGGTGCTCGACATGTACGAGATGCCGGCGCCGAACGAGACGTTGCCGGGCAGCGCGATGCCGAGGTTGGCGGCGAGGAAGAGCCGCTGCGGGCGGTTGTCGTAGAGCGACCAGCGCGGCTGCTGGCTGGGCAGCGTGCGGGTGCGCGTGATCTGTTGATCGGGCAGGTAGAGCCCGGCACCGATGGCGAGGCGTGCGCCGGCGAGCTTGCCGGGCATGGCGAGGCCGATGGCGAGGCCGCGCGACGAGTCGACGCCCTGGCTGTTGCCGTCGACGGCGAGGAAGGGCTGGGCGAGCTGGTAGCCGACGTCGATGCGGATGTCGTCGGAGCCGGCCAGGCGCGCTGGGTTGTAGTAGTTGGCTCCGGCGTCGTCGGTCGCCGCGGTCATGGCGCCGCCCATGCCCTGCGCCCGCGCCCCGAACCCGAACAGATCGACCGGATTGGCGCGGGCCGTGCCGGTCAAGCCGACCATCGCTGTGATCAGCAACGGAAGGAGTCGTGAGACCCGGCCGTCCCGAGCGAAGGCCGAGCGCGAGCGAGGCCGAGTCGAAGGACGCACCCGGCTCACAGATCCACCCCCAGCGTCAGCCCGCCCACCACGATGCGCCCGCCGGTGTTCATCACGTCGAACGGGGGCGTCTCCTCGGGCAGGAAGCGCCCCATGTCCTTCTCGTGCCGGCGCGGCTGCAGCGCATGCAGCTGCACCCAGGCGTCGAGGTGCAGCGGCACCAGCCGACCGGGCCAGTCGAGCCCGAGGCCGGCGCCGACCAGGTGGCGATGATTGTCGAGCAATGACTGGCGTCCGCTCTGCTCGGGCGCCGGCGACCACAGGAACGCGTAGCCGCCGCGGGCGGTGAAGGTGCCGCCCAGCGCCGGCTTGACGTACTCGATCGCGACCCGCGGGATGGCGGTGTCGTGGAAGGCCGGCGACTCCTGCGGTGGGGTGCCGGTGACCGCGTTCTGGGTCGGCAGCGGGAAGCCGCTCCAGTGCGCCCACGCCAGGTGGCCGGTGACGACGAGGCCGGGCCGCGCCGTCCACGCCGCCTCGGCGGCGACGGTGAGCGGATCGTACTGGGCCGCGCCGGCGATGCGGATCTCGGGCAGCGCCAGCGGCAGCACCTGGGACAGATCGCTGGTGACGGCGATGTCGTAGTCGGAGCGCGACGGCCCGCGGGCGACGACGCCGATCTCGATGTCGTCCTTCCAGCGCCAGCGGGCGCCGAGGATGGGCGCGAAGCGGGTGAGCAGCCGCTGCTCGCTCTGGGTGGTGAAGCGGCCCGAACCGTCGGTGGTGACGTCGATGCCGCCGCGCAGGACGGCCAGCGCGTTGACCGCGAAGCCGACCGCCAGCCGCGGCTTGAGGTGCACGCCGAAGCCGAACTGGATCCCGATCACGTGCGAGCGGTTCTCGAGCAGCGTGAACACCGGCTTGCCCGGGAACGGCGCCCGCGCCCGGTTGATGGCCTCGGTCGGGATGTGGAACCCGAAGCCGATGCCGATGCGGTCCTTGGCCCAGCCGCCCAGCGGCATGGGCACCGCGCCGCCGATCACGAGCCCGCTCGCCGGGTCGGTGTCGGTCCGGGCGCCGTCCATGGTCAGCGCGAAGTCGCCGTACATCGCGCCGATGGTGGCGCGCTTGCGCTTCGCCAGGCCGAGCCCGGCCGGGTTGATGTAGGTCGCGTCGAAGCCCTCGGAGGACGCGACGCCGGCACCGGCCAGCGCGGGCGAGCGGCCGCCGAAGCCGAACAGCTCCAGCGGCGACGCGGCGGCGTGGGCGGGCACGCTCGCGATGGCCGCGCCGACGCAGGTCGCGAGCGCGATCGCAGAGAGCCCCCGGGCCCGGAACATCGACGGGACGTTACCGCATCGGCGGCGGCGGCGTCAGGGACCGGGCGGTTTGTCGTTCAGGAAGGGCGAGAAGCCGCGCGGCACGGGTCCGGCGCCTCACCGCACGACCGAGGCGACGGCGCGGACGCGAAGGATGGCGAGCTGCTTCTGATGGTCGGACGGCAGGGTGGCGGCGACGGCATCGAAGCGCGCGCGCGCGTTGTCGCCCAGCGGACCGGCGACGATCGTGATGCGGAGGACATTGAGCAGCGCGAGGTACGTGGCGCGGTGCGCGACGCGAGCGTCGTCGAGCGTCAACGCGACCTCGCCCGCGTGAGCGTACATCTGGGCGATGTCGAGCCACGGCTGGGTGTCGAGACCGCCGTCGCGCACCAGCGCCCACGCCGCGGTCCACGAACGGAGCGCACCGGCCATGACGCGGCGGGACGGATTGCGCCAGTCGAGCCAGAGCCTGCCCTCGACGATGGCGCGGGCGCGATCGATCTCGAGCGCGCACCCGCTACCCAGACCGTCCGTCGACAGCACGCCTCCCCGATCGATCGCAGCCAGCGCGTAGCTGCAGGCCTCGTCGGCCTGGGGCGAGCGCCGCACCTTGGCGACGAGGATCTCGGCAGCGTCGCCGGGCTGGGCCCGATGGACGATGTAGTTCTCGAGATCGTCGATGCGCCGGCCCGCGATCGCCCGGAGCTGGCGGTACGCGGCCACCGGCCCGACCGCGGCCAGCCTCACGTCGGCAAGCAGAAACAGCGCGGCCCCGTTGTCCTCGGGCGACGCGGCGGCCTGGGCCAGCAGCCACTCCGCATCGCGGGTGTTGCCCAGCGCCAGGTACGCGCGCCCCAGCTGGATCCGCACGTAGTGCGCCTCGCCCGGTGTCAGGCGCGCCAGCAGGTCTCGGTACTGGGCGGCCGCGTCGAACGCATCGCCCCGGTGCATGGCCAGATCCGCGAGCAGGAGCGCGTCGCCTCGCACGCGCGGCCGAACCAACGGCATCGCGATCGGCCGCGGCGGCAGCTCCGGCCGCATCCGCTGCGGGGTCGCGGCCGGCCACTGCCGCGGATCCAGCGTCCGATCGGGCGCGAAGCCGTCGATCAGCGCCTGCCCGTCGACGAACGGGTCAGCCACTCGCTCGAGCGACCGCTCCTCCGTCGGCTCCGGCCGGGACAGCGTCTCCGCCCGCGGCGGATGGCAGGCGACAGCCGCGAGCGCGGCCCCGAGGAGCAGACCAAGCCGTCCCACGTGGGCGACCACGGTTCCGAACGTCCACCGGCCTCGCATGGGAGGATCTTCGCTCCCGCGGAGGCCGCTGACGCGAGAAATCGGTGCGCGGCGCCGTCCGGGAGCGCTCAGGGACAGCCGCTGGAAGGGGCGTCGTTGCCCCAGCCGCTGCGCTCCTGGTTGCCGGCGCGCTTGTCGCCCTTGAACTTGTAGGCGCGGGTTGTCCAGCGCGGTTGGATGCCGCTGGTGTCGACGAGGATCTCGTACAGGCGCGGATCACAGCGACCGCCGCCCGCGCTCGCTGGCGCATCAGAAGACCTTCTTCGAATCGAGCAGGATCGTCACCGGCCCATCGTTGACCAGCTCGACTTGCATGTCGGCGCGAAACACCCCGGTCGCGACCTCGGTCACGCCGGCCGCGCGCACCGCCGCCACCGCCTTGCGGTACAAGGCCTCGGCGCCGACCGGTTCCATGGCGTCGAGGAACGCCGGCCGCCGGCCCTTGCGGGTGTCGGCGTAGAGCGTGAACTGGGAGACCAGCAGCACCCCGCCGCCGGTGTCGAGCACCGAGCGGTTCATCTTGCCTTCGTCGTCGGCGAAGATGCGCAGGTTCACCAGCTTGTCGACGACGTAGGCCAGGTCGGCGTCGCCGTCGTCCTTGCCGGCGCCCAGGAGAACCATCAGGCCGGGCCCGATCGCGCCGACCACCTGGCCGTCGACGGTGACCTGGGCCCGCCGGCAGCGCTGGACCACGGCTCGCATCGGGCCATTGTGCCGGAATCTCACGCAGAAAGACGGGCCCACGCAGGCAACCCCCACGCCTTGTCGGCGGTCGAACCGCCGATTACAGTGCGCGCCTCCATGCGTCCGGCCGTCTGTCTCGCGCTCGCCCTCGCCTGTTCCGCCCTGCCCGTCGCGCTGGGCGGCTGCGGCAGCGAGATCGGTGACGCCTGCGGCGTCAGCCTCGACTGCGATCCCAACGGCACCGGTGGACGGGTCTGCGATCTGTCGTCGGCCGGCGGCTACTGCACCATCATCGGCTGCGACCACGACTCGTGTCCCGAGGGCTCGGTCTGCATCCGCTTCTACGTGGCGTCGTTCGCCAACTCGCCGTGCGATCCGGCCACCGAGGATCTCAGCACCGACGTCTGCGGCACCGACGAGGTCTGCGCCTTCAAGGGCCAGTGCGTGCCGGCGACCTCGGAGGTCCGCTACTGCATGAAGACCTGCGAGTCGGGCGGCGACTGCCGCGACGGGTACGAGTGCCGCAACGATTCGCTCATGCGCGAGCACGGCGGCGAGCCGGTACCTCCGCCGGGTGAGCGGCTGGGGGGCTCGCTGCAGCCGTTCTGCGCTGAAGCTCCGACCGAGTGAGCCAAGAGATCCGGACCGAAGATCCGGACCGAAGATCCGGACGAAGATCAGGACCAGACGAAGAAGGGCAAGGGCAAGGGACTGGTAGGCTCTGGGCACTGTGCCAATCGGCGCGTTCCTCCTCCGTCGGCTGGGCCTCGGCCTGGTCTCGGTGCTGGGCGTGTCGATCCTGGTGTTCCTGTTCCTGCACATGATCCCGGGTGACCCGGTCGATCACCTGGCCGGCGGCGACGCGACCGCCGATCAGCGCAAGAAGGTCATGGAGTGCATGGCGCTCGACAAGCCGCTGCACGTGCAGTTCGGACGGTTCCTGGGCAGCATCGCCGACGGCACCCTCGGCCAGCAGTGCCCCGATCCCAAGGGCAAGCCGACGGTGATGGCGCGGATCGTCGAGGTCTTCCCCAACACCGTGGCGCTGGCGCTGTGCGGGATGCTGGTCGCGATGCTGCTGGCGCTGCCGCTCGGGGTGGTCGCCGCCATCCGGCGCGGCACCTGGATCGACACGGTAGCGTCGATCACGTCGCTGTCCGGCATCGCCATCCCCATGATGCTGCTCGGCCCGCTGCTCCTCATGTGGTTCTTCATCGACCTGGGCTGGCTGCCGGGCCCGACCGAGCTGGGTCCGGCGGCGATCGTGCTGCCGGCGATCGCGGTGGGCACTCACCTCATGGCCATGCTGGCCCGCATGACCCGCAGCTCGATGGTCGAGGTGCTGGGCGAGGACTTCCTGCGCACCGCACGCGCCAAGGGCCTGCCCGAGACCACGGTCATCGCCAAGCATGCGCTCCGCAACGCGCTCCTGCCGGTCATCACCATCGCCGGCCTCCAGTTTGGCTCGATGCTTTCGGGCGCGATCATCACCGAGAAGGCGTTCGCGCGGCCCGGCATCGGGCTCCTGCTCGTGGACTCGATCTCCGAGCGCAACTACCCGGTGGTGCAAGGTTGCGTGCTGGTCATCGCCGCCGTCTACGTGCTGGTCAACATCCTGGTCGACCTGGCCTACGGCCTGGCCGATCCGAGGATCCGGCGAGCATGAACCCTCGCCTCTCCCCCGCGGCCTGGGCCGGCGCCGTCATGCTCGGCGTGTTCGTGTTCCTGGGCCTGTTCGGACCGCTGCTGGCGCCGTACCCGGTCGGCGTCGCGGCCGTCGACCAGGCCCCGCAGTTCATGCCGCCGTCGGCCGATCACTGGCTCGGCACTGACGAGAACGGCGTCGACGCCCTGTCCCAGCTCCTGCACGGCGCCCGCTCGGCGTTGACGCTCTCGATCATCGTGGTGAGCTCGTGCGTGGTGATCGGCGTGACCCTCGGCATGATCGCCGGTTACTTCCGTGGCGTGGTGGACGAGATCGTCATGCGCGTCGTCGACATCCTGATGGCGTTCCCCGGCATCCTGCTCAACATCGCCATCGTCGCCACCGTGGCCCGGCCCGGGCTGGGCCTGGTCATCGCCGCGCTGGTCGCCAACGGCTGGGTCGGATACGCGCGCGTCGCCCGCGGCCAGGTGCTGTCGCTGCGCGAGCGCGACTACGTGCAGGCGGCGCGCGCGATCGGCGCCTCGGACGAACGCATCATGACCCGGCACGTGTTGCCCAACCTGCTGGCGCCGATCGTCGTACAGATGACGTTCGCCTTCGGCGGCGTGATCCTGATCGAAGCCTCCCTGTCGTTTCTCGGCCTCGGCCCGCAGACCGACCACACCTGGGGCGCGATGCTCGATCAGGGCCGCAACCTGATGTTCAAGCCCGGCTACGGTCACTACATCCTCGCGCCCGGCCTGGCCATCGCCTGGGTGGTGCTGGGCGCCAACCTGCTCGGCGACGGCCTGCGCGATCGCTTCGATCCCCGCCAGCGAGGCCGCGGCTGATGGGCCTGCGCTTCCGCCTGTGCGCCCGCGGCGACCTGCCCGACGAGGCGCTGGTCGAGATCGCGGTGCCCGGCGTGACCTGGCCGGTGCTGGCCGGCGTGTTCAGCGGCGAGATCATCGCCACCGCCGGCGTGTGCCCGCACGAGGACGTACACCTCGCCGGCGGCACGCTCGAGGACGCGTGCCTGACCTGCCCCGGCCACGGTTACACCTTCGATCTGCGCACCGGCGAGTGCGCGCACGATCCGGCGCTGGTGCTGCGCCGCTACAAGGTCAGCGAGGAGAACGGGGAGGTCTGGGTGGAGCTCATCTAGGGAGGCAGCCCTGGCTCGTCGGGCGGCGGTGATGACGGATCCTGGGCCGGCGGCGACGGCGGCAGGTCGGGCAGCTCGCACACGATCTCGGCCTTGCGGGTGATGCGTTTGCCCGATTCGATCACGACCTCGGGGTGCTCGCCGAAGCAGGTCGGGGCGCGGCTGTCGATGGTGAGCCGGCCGGGCGGGAGATCGGTGAGCACGTAGGTGCCGGCCTCGGTCGAAATGGTGCGAGCCAGCTCGAGATCGCCGTCGAGCGCGCGCACGGTGGCGCCGGCGACGATGCCGCCGCGCTGATCGACGACGGTCCCCGAGATGCTGCCCGAGGCCGACATCGAGATCGTCGCGTCACCGGCGAGGTCGTCCTCGACCGCGGTCAGCACCACCGCCGCGCCGCGCCCCGGCGCAACGATCAGCACCGCGTAGCCTCCGGCGGGCACGCCCGAGAGCTTCCACGCACCCTCGGTGCCAATGAAGCGGCGCGGCGGCATGGGGATCGGGCCAGGGACACGATCGCGGACCACGGGGCGGCCGGGGCCGTAGGCGCCCATCCACACGGCCTGCACCGAGACGTCGGAGACACGGGCGCCGTCGACGGTGGCGGTGCCGACCAGCGTGCCTTGCCCCATCGCGAGTTGATCGGGTGGCGCATCTTCACGCGGCGCGGTGGCGACGCGCACGGCCAGCAGCGGCGGCGGCGAGGCGCCGAGCTCCCAGGTCTGACCGTCGACCAGCGCGGCGGTGCCGGCATCGATCGTCCAGCGCCCGGCGCCGAGCGCGAGCCGGCCCAGGCCAGAGGCGTCGGTGGTCACGGTGACCGCCGCGCCGGCGTCGCTGCGCGCGCGGAGGGTGCCGACCCATGGCAGGCCGGTGGCGGTGTCGATCGCCGCGATCGCGATGCCGCCCCCGGGTAGCGCGGTCGGATCCGACACCATCGGCGCGGCGTCGACCGGGCCACCAGCGTCGACGACGACGCCGACCAGGCGCGGCGCGCGCGGGCGCGGTTTGCGCACCCCGATGTAGATGCCGTATGCGACGAGGGAGAGCGCACCCAGGATGGCGAGCCAGCGGCGAGCGACCACGCAACATCATACGCACCACCGGTCGTTGTGAGCGAGCGCCCGCGAACGAGAGCGCGCGTCGATGGTGGGGAGCCGGATAACGCAAAGGCGCGGCTTTGCTCCGGGCGCGAGACGGGCCATGCTGCACCCTCATGTTCGTGCGTGCGTTGCACCCGGCGGTGCTCGCTGGCCTCACCGCGCTGGTGGCGAGCTGCGGCGGGCCCCCGGCGCCTCCCGCCGGCGGTGCGGCGGCGCCACGACCGAAGGTGCCGCACGTGGAGCCACCGCTGCCCGCCGAGCTGGTGGCGCCGGCGATCCTCGGCGACGACGTGCGGCCGCGCGCTTACCGGCTCACCCTGGTCGTCGATCCCGACGCCACCACCTATCGCGGCGAGGTCGAGATCGACGTCGAGCTGGCTACGCCCGCGCGCGTGATCTGGCTGCACGCCGCCGAGCCGGTCGTGATCCGCACCGCGGGCGCCAGGACCGCAACAGCCGGGGGGCCCGCGATCGTCGACAGCACCCGCATCACCGCACCCGCCGAGCACGACCTGGTGGGGATCGAGCTAGGTCGCACGTTGCCGGCGGGCGCGGCCACGCTGCTGGTCACCTTCGAGGGTCGGTACCGCGACGGCGACGCGCTGTTCGTGCAGGAGGTGCGCGGGCGACGCTACCTGTACAGCGACTTCGAGCCCGTCGACGCCCGCCGCGCCTTCCCATGCTTCGACGAACCGCGCTGGAAGACGCCGTGGACGGTCACGGTGCGCGCCCCCGACGCGGCTGCGGTCTACAGCAACACCGCGCCGGCCACGCGCACCCGCCAGGGCGACGGCTGGACCGCGACCCGCTTCGAGACCACGCCGCTGTTGCCGTCGTACCTGGTGGCGATC
>SXGT01247577.1_pt1 | contig 12482 bp, 7 predicted proteins | sample 3176221 | NCBI WGS metagenome assembly SXGT01 (sample SAMN11356862, study PRJNA531348) | freshwater metagenome | isolation source: freshwater sample F1-120 | place: China: Fuxian Lake, Yuxi | collected 2017-12-25
ATGTAGTCGCCCAGGTGGAGCACGGCGTCGAGGTCGAGCCGCTTCGCGAGGTATGCGTACCCTGTGAAGTAGCCGGAGCTGAAGCTGGCACAAGACGAGACGCCGAGCTGCAGCCGCTCTGCGCCGGCGGCGGCGGCCGTGCGGGTGCGGCCAACGACGCTGCTGCGGCCGCGGAAGCGAAAGCGATACCAGTAGGTGCTCGCCGACCCTAGGCCGACGACGTCGACCTTGCAGGTCCAGTCGTGCTCGGCGTCTGCGGCGACCTCACCCGCGGCGACGCGGTCGGCGAACGCCTCGTCACGCGCCACCTCATAGAACACCTGTACGGCTGGGCCGCTCAGCTCCGCGGCGGGCAGCGAGAGGCGGGTCCACAAAATGACACGGTCGGCCAGTGGATCGCCGCTCGCCACGCCATGGACAAAGAGCGTCGCCGGCCCGAGCTCTCCGGTGTAGCTGTAGTCTGGGGGCGGTGTCGGCGTCGCGTCCTGCGACTTGGCGTCGGCGCCGCCTTCCGCTTCGCTCTCACACGCGCCAAGCAACGGCAGGGCGCTAGCCGCGCCGAGGGCGGCCAAGGACCGCATCGCGTCGCGGCGATCGACGAGGATCGTCATGATGACTCCAGGCTGCGGCGCACGCCGGGCCGCGACGCCGGCAGTGTCGCCGCCACGCCTCCGGTGTCAATCGAAAGCGGCTGCAACGGGCCGGCGCGCTGAGGGCCGGGGTTTGCCGCTGCCACGACGGTCGCCGGTCGAGGCCGCTTGCGCCGCGACGTCGCGCGCGCTCGGGCGGTGGCCTGCGCGCTCGGCATACGGACGGCGAGCGCCCCAGGGTCGCGCTCGACCAACTCATCAGCGACGCCCCTTGCAAGCTGAGAACCATCGGCGACACTCGCTGCCTGCCGCGCGCGGCACGCCTTGCTGCCGTCGCCGGCGAGCCGCGCGAGCGCCGCGTCTGTGCACCTCCGCGACGCACGACCTCGACCCCGGAGCCACCGATGGCGGACCTGCTCACCCTCGAAAACCTGATGGCGCTGTTGAGCCTCTCCGCGCTGGAGATCGTCCTCGGCATCGACAACCTCGTGTTCCTCGCCATCGTCACCGGGCGCCTCAAGCCCGAAGAGCGGGACCGCGCCCGACGCCTCGGCCTGATCGGCGCCATGCTCAGCCGCATCGGCCTGCTGCTCGGGCTGTCATGGGTCATGCACCTGACCGAACCGCTCTTCCACGTCCTCGAGCGGGCCATCAGCGGTCGGGACATCGCGCTCGGCGGCGGCGGCCTCTTCCTGCTCGCCAAGGCGACGACTGAGATCCGAGAGGCCATGGTGCCAGGCGACGACGACATTGACGCCCGCCCAGCGGCGACTTGGACCGCGGCGGTGCTGCAGATCACGGTCATCGACATCATCTTCTCGCTCGACTCGGTCGTGACCGCGGTCGGCATGAGCGATGAGGTCATCGTGATGATCACCGCCATCATCGTCGCGGTGATCGTGATGCTCGGCTTCTCTCGGCCCATCTCGGCCTTCATCGAGCGCAACCCCACCACCAAGATGCTCGCCCTCTCCTTCTTGCTCCTCGTCGGCGCCATGTTGGTCGGCGAGGCGGCCGGACAGCACATCTCGCGCGGCTACCTATACTTCGCGATGGCCTTCTCCCTGTTGGTCGAGGCCCTCAACCTGCGCGCTGCCCGGCATCACCGCATCGCAGCGACCGAGCGCGAGGCGCGACGGGCTCGTGCGGCGACAGCGAGCGGGACGGATGGCGAGGGCAAGGTTGAGGTTTCCTAGCGCATCTCGTAGCGATCTCGGCGTCGCCGACGTGCGCGACGGACCCGCGACCGAGGGATGACGGATGTCCAACCGCGCCTACCGGATGCTCCCTTTGGGCCCACGGCGCGGCCTCACTCCGGCGGTCGGCGCGCTGTGGCTGCTTTGCGCCCTCGCCGGCTGTGGCACCGTCCGCATCGAGGATCCCTACATCAACCTGCTCGGCAGTGACGCCGCCACGACGGACGGCGGTGTCGACGGCGGCGCGAACGACGGCGGCACGGACCCCGACGGCGAGCCCGACGGGGCGGTCGATGGCAGCGGCGGCGTCACCTGCACCGGCGACGAGGGCTGCGGCGCCCTGCGTGCCAGCGGTGGCTGCCTCGTCGGGGCCTGTCAAGGCGGGGTCTGCGTCGCGGTGGCGCTCCCGGCCGTCGCGACCTGCGTCGGCGACGGCGCCGATCCGCGCTGCACGAGCGGCGTCTGCGACGGTCAGGGTGCTTGCCAGACCACGATCTCCCCCAACGCGACGCCCTGCGACGCCGATGGCAGCCCCTGTACCGTCGACGATTCCTGCGATGCTGGGGTCTGCCAGCCTGGCCAGCAGACGGACTGCAGCGCCGACGCGGGTCCCTGCCAGCTCGCATCTTGTGCCCCGGTCGATGGCAAGGCCAGCTGCACCGTCATCGCCCTGCCCGGCGGATCGCCTTGTGAAGATGGGCTCTTCTGCACCATCGACACGACCTGCGACGCCGGCGGCGCATGCCAGGGCGGCGGCCCACGCAGCTGCGCTGAGGTGAGCGGTCCGTGCGCCACCGCCGGCTGTGATGACGTCGCCGACGTCTGCACTGCCACCGCCAAGGCCGCCGGCGTCCCCTGCAACGACGGCAAGTTCTGCACCGAGACGGAGGCTTGCGACGACAAGGGCATCTGCGCGACGGTCCAGCTGCGCGACTGCCCTGGCGGTGCCCCCGGAAGCTGCAAGGTCGGCTTCTGCGAGGAGGCCGCCGCGGCCTGCGGGATTGCGCTGGCCCAGACGTCAACGCCCTGCGACGACGGCGATCCCTGTAAGGTGGGCGAGGCCTGCGGCGCCACAGGCACCTGCGGAGGCGCCAAGCCCAAGGTCTGCGCCGGTGACGCCTGCAACGCCGCGGCTTGCGAGGCAGCGACGGGCCTGTGCAAGCTGCTGCCGCTGCAGATCAGCGCCCAATGCGACGACGGCAAGGCCTGCACCATCAAAGACACCTGCAATGGCGCCGGCAACTGCACGGGCGGCGGCTGGGACAGCGCCTGCGCCTGCAAGGAGGGCGCCGAATGCGACGACGGCAACCCGTGCACGACCGAGAGCTGCAACGCCGGCAGCTGCACCTTCGCTGTGCAAGGTGGCGCGCCGTGCGAAGACGCCAATCCCTGCACGACGGCGAGCCTCTGCGACGCCAGCGGCGCCTGTGTCGCGCAGACGGGCGTAGACTGCGGCGCGGCCGGCAGCGCCTGCGCCCTCGCGATCTGCGAGGCCATCGGCGGCAAGGCGATCTGCAAGCCCATCGCAAAGGCGAGCGGCACGGCCTGCGACGACGGCAACCCGTGCACCATTACCGACGCATGCGACGGCAAGTCGACATGCACCGGCCAACCGAAGGTCTGCGCGCAGGACAAGCCATGCAGCGTGGCGACCTGCGACGCGGCGACGGGTCTCTGCGAGTCCGCTCCGGCGCCCGCGGGCGCGCCATGCAATGACGGCGACACCTGCACGGCGGGCGACGCCTGCAACGCCACGGGCGCCTGCCAGGCCGGGGGCGCCCTGCCCGACTACAGCCCCTGCGATGACGGCGCCGCGACGACCGCTGCAGACATGTGCATCGCCAAGATCTGCGCGGGTTTCCACACCATCGCCGTCGCGGGGCCTGTGGTCGATGCCGCCTTCTCGCCACAGGCCAAGACCCTGCTCGTCGCCGCCGCCGCCAAGCCCGTCGCCAGCCTCGACGCCGGCGGCGACTGGCGGGTCTGGCACGCCCAGCCGAACGCCTCCGGCGCCAAGCTCTCGTCGCTCACCGGCGGCAACAACGAGAGCGGCCCGCCGCTGCGCAGCCTCAGCGCGCTGGTCGCCGGCGGCGCCAAGGGCCGCATCTGGCTGGCCTATCAGTCGGCGGGCCAGTGGAAGTGGACCACCAGCGGGGGCAACAACCTCGCTACCCAGCTCAACAAGACCGTGGGCGCCGGCGCCGGCGACGTCCAGTGGGTGGGAGTCGGCAGCGTCGCCACCGGCAACCTTGGCCACCATGCCTTCGCTGGCTGGAACCCAGCCGCCAGCCCGGCCAGCGGCATCCTGGCTCACTGCAGCGGCGCCATCAGCGGCGCGGGGAGCTTCACCTGCACGGCCAGCAAGTACGCCTCGACCGTGCGACCGATCGCGGCGGCCGCCTCCTTCCTCAAGGCGAGCGCGACAGCCGAGGCCACGCCGACGTACGACATGCTGGCGCTCGTCGCCAAGTCGCCTGGCGCACCCTTCGACGCGTTGCAGCGCCTGCGCTGGGACGCCACGGTGCCGACCTTCGTCGGAGAGGCCATGCTGGGATTGCCGGCGCTCTCATTGCCGGTGACCACCGCCGTAGACGGCAGCCTGCTGCGGCCCACCCAAACCGGCATCGCGACGCCAGGCACCAGCTCGCTTTGGGCGGTCGGGCCAGGCGGCACAATCGCCACCCAGGTCGTGGGCAGCAAGGGCTATCTGCCGGTCGATGCGCTCGCGGCTGACCAACCGACCCTGACGGCGCGGCGCATCTTCGCGGTGCCTGGCGGCGTCGCCGTCGTCGGTGAGCGTCCGGGCAAGACCGCTGGCAGCCGGGTCGCGACGCTGCTCATCCACCGCGACGACCCAGGGCAGCAGAGCGGCAAGGCCGGCTGGACCGCTTTCGCCCTGCCCATCGGCGCCGACTGCCTTTCGCTGCAGGCGCGGGCCGGCGCCAGTGACGGCAAAGCGATCGTCATCGGCGGCGTAGGCTGCGCCGACGCCGAGATCAACGGCTGGCTCATGGTGCGCTGAGACGGCGCGCTCGACAGGCGGCCTTGGCAGCGCGGCGCTGGCCGGACCGGCACGCTCAATACTCGTCGCTCTCGTCGCCCGCGGCAGCGTCGGAGTCGGCGTCGGCGAAGTCCATCAACGGCTCGACGACGACGTCGAAGCGCCGGTCAGCGATGACCTGGGCGATCTCGTCGGCGATGGCCGCCAGCGGTAGCTCGCCGCGGGCCCCCTGCTGCCACGTGCGGACGTTCGCGACGCCTGTTTCGGCCTCGCGGGCGCCGACCACCAGCATGTAGGGGACCTTCATCACCTCGGCCTGCCGAATTTTGTAGTTCATCTTCTCGTTACGGTTGTCGACTTCGGCCCGAATTCCCCGCGCCTCCAGGACGCGCAGCACCTCGCTCGCGTAGTCGAGCACCTTGTCCGAGATTGGCACCACCACGGCCTGCACCGGCGAGAGCCAGGTCGGCAAGGCGCCGGCGGTGTGCTCCAGCAGGATGCCGAAGAAGCGCTCGAATGAACCAAAGACCGCGCGGTGGATGACGATCGGGCGCTTCTGGCTGTTGTCGCTCGCCGTGTACTTCATGTCGAAGTTGATCGGCTGCTGGAAGTCGAGCTGGATCGTCGCGCACTGCCACTTGCGGCCGAGGCAGTCCGTGACCTGGATGTCGATCTTTGGACCGTAGAACGCGCCATCACCATCAGCGACGCGGTAGCTGCCGACGCCGACGCAGCGGTCGAGGGCGGCGCGCAGACCGGCCTCCGCCTCGGTCCACACCGCGGGATCGCCCATGAACTTCTCGGGCCTTGTCGACAACGTGAAGTCGTACTTCAACTCGAACAGGGCGTAGACGTCGCGGACGATGTCCAAGATCTCGGCGATCTCGTCCTGGACTTGCTCCTCCGCGACGAAGATGTGCGCGTCATCCTGGGTGAATTGCCGGACGCGGAACAGGCCGTTGAGCGCGCCCGTCAGCTCATTGCGGTGCAGGATGCCGCCCTCCGACAGGCGCAGCGGCAGCTCGCGGAAGGAGCGTCGGCGGCTGATGAAGTGCAGGAAGGTGTCCGGGCAATTCATCGGCTTGAGGCAGTACTCCGTGTCGTCCGCCTGCAAGATGAACATGTCGTCTTTGTAGTGCGTGTAGTGACCGCTCTTCTCGTAGAGGTCCTTCTTGTACAAGACCGGGTTGAAGATCTCTTTGTAGCCCCGGCGCTTGTGGCTCTGACGCCAGTACGTGAGGAACTCCTGATAGACCGTGTAGCCGCGCGGCGACCAGAACACCGCTCCAGGCGCCCAGGCGTGGAAGGTGAAGAAGTCGAGCTCCTGGCCGATCTTCTTGTGGTTGCGCTTCTTTGCCTCTTCGAGCCAGTGCAGGTAGCCCTCGAGCTCGGCCTCAGTCTCCCAGGCGGTGCCATAGACGCGCTGCAGCATCGGTCTGGTAGCGTCGCCGCGCCAATAGGCGCCCGAAGTTCGCAAGAGCTTGAAGTGTTTGGCGATGCGAGTGCTGCCGATGTGCGGGCCGGCGCAGAGATCGACGAAGTGCCCCTGCCGGTAGAGGGAAACGACGGCGGCGGCTTCGCCCTGGGTCTCGGCGATGCGGTCCAGGACCTCCAGCTTATAGTCCTGACCGGCGGCCAAAAAGCGCTGACGGGCCTCTGCCCAGGGCACGGTGACGGTCTCGAAGCGCCAGCCGCGCTTGATGATCTTGCGCATCCGCCGCTCGATCTCGACCAAGTCGTCGGGGGTCAGCGACCGCGGCAGGTCAAAGTCGTAGTAGAAGCCGTGCTCGATGGCAGGGCCGGTCGCTACTTTGGCGTCGGGGAAGAGCTGCACCACCGCTTCGGCCATGATGTGCGCCGTCGAGTGGCGCAAACGATGGAGCCGTTGGCCGCGCGCCTCTTGCGCCGGCACTTCGTTGACCGCGAATGTGAGTCCAACGGAGAGCGGGTTCTCGACCTGTGGGGCCTCGCCGGCCTCGCTGGCGTCTTGGAGCTGTGCGTCGTCTTGGGCTGACATGGTCTCCTCGTGGCTCGACGTCGGCGCGGTCACGGCGGCGCGCGTCGGGGTCGGCATGGTGGCAGGGGCCGCAGCGAATTCAAGGTTGGCGCCCACTGTCGCCGCGACGTGCGGGCAAAAAAGCGACGACGCCCCGCCCGGAATCCCGGACGGGGCGTCGCCCTAGCTCGCAGACCGGCGGCCGTGTCGGCCTACGGACCGCTGTGCCCTACTTGGGCAGCATGCACTTGGCGAGGGCAGCGGCGCAGGTGGACTGCACGCACTTCGGCTGGCAGTCGGAGGCGCCGGTCTTGCACTTCGCGGTGCAGGTGGTGTTGCAGTCGATGAAGTCAATCATCGCCTCCACCTCGGCCTTGGCGCCCTTGGCGGCGCAGTTCACGCTGCAGCCCATGCCCTTCTCGTTGGAGCCCGACTTCTGGCACTGCTCATTGCAGGCCATGATCTCCGGGCACTTCATGCCCTGGACAGGCGGATCGATGCAGGTGACGAGCGCCGTCATACAGGCCTTGGTCAGCGGCTCATCGCCGGTGGGCGTCGGATCGCCTGGCATCGGCTTGGCATCGCCTGTCCCGTCGTCGCAGGCGGCCATCGCCGCGCTGAAGGCAGGGGCTGCCGTCTTCTTGGCCTTGTGGAAGCAACTGAAGATGCACGACTCGGGATCCTTGCCCTTCGCATTTGCGGTGCACGCCTCGGCGCAGATGAAGGTCTGCAGGCAGGTCTGGTCGCCGCTCGGGTCGATGCAGCCCATGACCTTAGCAGCGCAAGCCGGCTCCTTGCTGCCAAAGCACGGCATTGCCTTTAGGAATTTGTCTTGGGCCTCTTTGGTCAGCTTCGACAAGCAGGCAGATGTACACTCGTCGCCGTTGCCGCCCTTGGCTTCGCACTCCGTTTGGCAGCCGAATATCTCGTGGCAGGCGAGCGGCCCAGACTTGCCGCTGATGACGCAGTCAATCATCTCCTTGCTGCACGCCGAGTCGCCCTTGCTGACCATGCATTCGGCCATGGCCGAGAGCGCCTTGGCGCCGATGGCGTCGGTCTTGGCGAGGCACGCGGCGTAACAAGCTAAGGGAGTCGAGGTCTTGCCAGTCTCGCAGCCTTCGAAGCAGTTGGCGGACTCCATGCACGTGCCGCTGCCCTTGGTCTCCGTGCCGTGGGCGATGCATGCCACGAACGTCGAAGTGCACTTTTTGGTTATGCAGTCGCTGAGGCAGCCTGGGTCGGTCGAGTCCTTGCACGCCGGCAGACAGGTGCCTTGGACGCAGGAGAGCAGGCCGGCGGCAGGCACCAACGCGGCGTCGGACGAGTCGGCGAGGCATGCGTTTTGACAGTCTTTCTCGAACTTCTTCGGCGCGCACGCGGCCAGCACGCAGTCGCCCACCGCGGCGCAGGTCTTGTGCTTCTTGCCGTCGTCGACGTCCGCCACGGCGTCGCCAGCCTGGCTGTCGCCCGTCTGGGAATCGACTGCGGCGTCGCCTGCGCTATCGCCGGCGCTATCGCCTGCGCTGTCGCCGGCGCTGTCGCCACCCGAAGCGGTGTCTGTGCTGTCCGCCTTGGACGTGTCGGCGGCACCGTCGCCGCCCTCGTCAGTGCCACAGGCGGCGAATAGCGCCAATGCGCTGAGCGTGGTCAACGCCAGAAAGGACTTTTGCATCACATCCTCCATCACCAAAATCGGCGACATCCACCAGAAGATAACGCGCCCTCCGCGGGTGTCGACCTTTTGACTTTGACTGTGGCGTTCTGCAGCAGGGTCCGCAAATCATCGCCTGAAGTGGAGTAACGCTGCCCCATTTCGCCACTACGGGCGGCCTCGCCGGAGCCTGCGAGGCTGATCCGGCCAGCGCCCGCGTCGGTTCGCCATCGATCGTCCCTGGCGCGGTCGGCGCATCGACCGCCGATACGCGCGCCGTACCGCGACAGACGGAGCGCTGTCGGCTGACCGCCGGGCTCCGTCGTCGCCGCTGCATCGCCCTTTCGCCGCAGGATGACTCCGTCGCTGCCGCCCAAGCGCTCCGCCCCGTCCAGGAGGCTGGCGTCGCCTCCCAAAACACCGAAGGCCCGCCAGCGCGCTCAAGCGTTGGCGAGCCGTCACCGAGGCCGATGGCCCAAGCAGGTGTCGCGAGCTGTGGTCGCGGCTAGCGTCCGTCGCCCTCGTCAGGACCACCGTAGGCGCCGTGTTCGGGGCCGTCGTGGCCGGGACCGTGTTCACCGCGGTGGCCGCCCTTTGGGCCTCGCTCAGCACCGCCGGGAGGGCCGAAGCGCTTGTGCATCATGTGGCGCCGGGCTTGAAACATCGAACGCAGCAGTTTGGCCTGCTCCTTGGGTGCCAGCAGCTTGCGCGCCTCCAGCAGCGCTGCCTTCCGCAGGGCGTGCAGCTCTTCATGCGCGACGTGCAGCGCGTCGATCGCCTGCTGGTAGGCCTTCTGGTCGTTGGAGTCCTTCTCGAGCAGCGCCTTCAAGGCGTGTCGCTGATCGCGCATGACATCGTGGCGGGCCCGCGCGGCCTGGTGCTGGCGCTCGAAGATCGCCTCGATCTGCAATGCCTTGGCCTCCTTGAGCCCGACATCTCGCCACAGCATCTGCGCGAAGTGAGCCTTCATGTGGCCCCGGTGCTCCCCATGCTCGCCTCCGCTACCCTCGCCCTCCTCGCCTGCCTCGCCGACCTCGCCGCGACCCGGCCCACGGCGCGGACCGTCTCCAGCCACGGCCAGACCCGGTGCGCCGATGGCCGCCAGCCACGCCACGCCGAAGGCGGCGACGCGCCCACCGCGCCGGGCCCATCGCTGGCTGTCTGTCTCTCGCTGCATCGCGCTCTGTCGCATCCCTGCCTCCTTGGCGCCGCCCGTCGTGGGCCGCCGCTGTGACCTGCTGTCGGCGCCATGCACACACAGCTCACGACTCTGGAAGCCGCCCAGCGGGTCGCTGTGATTATGGCCGCGGCTCATGACCGGCTCACGGCGGGCGGCAGTCGCCGCAACCATCCGTCATGACTTGGCATCTCCATCCCAATGGCCCGCGCCGCCTCGATCAGCGCGCCGTTGCGCCACCGCCACTCTTTGACCGACCCACGGTAGCTGGCGATGGAGGCGGAGTAAGCGCGCAGGCGGCCGATCATGGCGTCGACATCGGGTTCGAGGTCGAAGGCGCCGGCCCCGGCCCGGATCAGCTCGCGCAGCAAGGCATCACAGCCCGGATCGTTGAGGGTGGCGCCAACAGGCTGGCCGAGCGCGTCACAGAGCAGGCCAAAGGCGCAATTCCACACCAGCTTCTCTAGTTCAAGCGTCGCGAATTGGGTGGGGTCCAGCGCGATCGCCGGCAGGTCGATGGCGCGGCAGAATTCGACGACCGCTGCAGCGTGCGGGCCGGCAAACGCCGACTCGCCGCCAGGCCTGAAGTCGTCGCCGACCCGTGCCACGGCGGCGAAGATGAGGCCCCGCCCGGCGCCCTGCAGCTCATGTCGCGCCAGCCAGGGCCGCACCATTCCATTCTGTACGAACACCAAGTCGCCGCGCCGGCTCGGCGGGACGCTGGCCCACACCCCGTCCAGATCGTCGTTGCGCGTACAGACCAGGATCGGGCCCGAGCTTTCGACGAGGGCCAGCAGATCGTCGTCGCGGCCAAAGGCCTCGCCGCTGATGCCGCGCGCCGCCATCCGACGCTCGAAGGCCGTGCCGAGCCGCCCTCGGCCGATAATGTTCATCTTACCTCCCGCCGCGGCGAGGCAGCCCGCCAAGCGCGCAGGAAGGATCGCAAGGCGCGGCGTCGGCTGCAAGCCTCGCTGCGGGGGCGCTGAGGCGATGGCGGAGAGACAGGCCCAGACGACCTCAGTGCTGGTATCGGCCAGCGCTGTGCTGGCTCGCGGCGCCGCGCCACACCACCGCAGCGCGCGATGGCGGCTGGCTTGTGGCGCGTCGGCGACCTGGCGCAGGATGGCGTCGGAGGTCCTCTTGTTAGGTCGCAACCGCCCAGCGCCGCTGCAGCAACCGCGGACGACGCTAGGCCCACTTGGAAGAGACGCCGCCCTGCGCCCCGCCGGACAAGGTGTCGCTGCCGCGGATCGGCTGGCGCTGCCGTGGCGGCGAGAGGGTCCCCTGTCGCCCGCCGCGCTGCGTCCGCACGACACGCTGCGGGCACGCGCTGCGCCCTACGGCGTGAGGTGGGCACACGTGGCTGGTCGGCACGGACGACGCCGCAGTCTCGGTCCGCTCGTCGCGCTGTGCCGGCTCATCCCGCACGCTCGGCTCAGCCAGCAAGGTCGGCGCGCCTCGGGTGGCTTGAATATGTCTGGCCTGCTGTTGGCGCTGCTGGCGCTGCAATGGCCCATCGACGCCGCTGCGGAGCCTCGCCCGCTGTCTGAGGCGCTGACCGCGACCGTGCCCTCGCTGGCCGCCGAGGCGCTGCGTTTCGACCTGGACAAGGCGGTGCGCCTGCGCCAGCAGCGCGGCTGGACGATCGATCGCACCGAGGTCGAGGCGATGCTGCCCGACGCCCTGCTCACGCTGTGCCGTGTCCCGCGAGGGGCCAGGGCGGAGGCGCGCGCCGAGCTGGAGCGCCAGTTGGCGGAGGCGGGCGGCGCACCGGCTGCGCGGTACCACGCGGGCGAGCGAGACCTGGAGGTGTTGGCGCCCGCGCTGCAGCTCCAGCGTGTGCTGCTGCTGCTCGATCGGGCCGCCGCCACCGCCGAGGCCGACTGCCCTTTCTACCTGGAGCCCCGCCCCAACTTCGCTGGCCGTCAGCGCGACGCCCTTGGCCTGACGCTGCACGCCGAGGGCGGCGGCCTCTTCACGATCGGTCAGCGGCAGGGCCGTTTTCACGTCGGCGGCGGCGGCGCGGGGCGCCTCTCGGTGGGCACGGCGCTGGACGCGCTCTGGCACCTGCGCGTCGGCGCTGAGCTCGGCGGGGCGGCGCTCGTCGACCGCAGCCTCAACGCCCACGCGGTGCAGGTCGACTTCCTGATGGCGCTGCCGGTGGCGCTGCGGCGCACTTTTGGGCTGGGGCTGGCAGATATCGAGGCCGCGTTCGTCACGCTCGGCATGCCGGGCTACTCGCCGCACCAACGCTTTGGCGGCCGGGCGGCGGTCCTGTTCGGCTTCTCGACCTTGCGTGTTCGCGGTCTGCTGCCCTGGACCGGCGCCGTGCTGATGGTCGAGGGCATCGCGCCGGCTGGCGGCGAGCCCTGGCTCTGGTCGCTACGCGCCGGCATCCGCATCGGCTTCAGCCTGCAGCCCGGAGGCGATGACTGACGCTGGGGTAGCGCTGAGCGCCGCACCGAGGCAAGCGATCGCCTCGCGCTCGGCGGCGATGGCGCGCAGCAGCGCGGCGGCTGCGGCGAGGCAAGCGTCGGCCTCCACGCCGAGATCAAAGCGCGCGAGCGCAGCGGCGGCGTCCTCGACGCGTTCGGCATGCAAGGCCAAGACATCAGCCCCCGGCGAGGCAGCTGAGTTGACGGCCGAAGCCTCGGCTGGCGCGACCTCTCCCGCCGCGATCGCCGCAGCCGCGGCGATGTGTCGCGTCGCCGTGATCGCCGCATTGGCCTCCGCATCGACCGCCGCCACATAGGCGGAGGCGCCGGAGTCGCTCGGGCGCAGCGCCGCGATGGCGTCGGCGAAGGCGCGCGCCGATCCCTCGCCGAGCACGGCGGCGTCGCGCAGGGCGGGATCGCGCAGGCAGGCCGAGGC
>SXGT01534430.1_pt1 | contig 12482 bp, 5 predicted proteins | sample 3176221 | NCBI WGS metagenome assembly SXGT01 (sample SAMN11356862, study PRJNA531348) | freshwater metagenome | isolation source: freshwater sample F1-120 | place: China: Fuxian Lake, Yuxi | collected 2017-12-25
ACCCGCCGGGCTCCCTCCACGCCGATGGGCTCTCCGCCGACACGAACGGACCCGAGGAACCGCAGCGTGCCCGGCACGTCGAGCAGTCGCTCGGCGAGCAGCCGGTCCTCGGCCTCCTGCGGTAAACAGGGTTGGAACTTGCTGATCCGCCCCCGGGCGAGGTCGTGGGCAGCGGTGGTGGCGAGCGCCTCCCAGTCCAGGCCGCGGAGCCGACGCACCGCATCCCGCGCCTTCACGAGGCCGGGGACCTTGGACTTCAGGGTGAGGTTGCCGACGACCCACTTGTCGCCGGTCAGCGACTCGAGCCCGGCGGCGAGCAGCCGGTTGATGCCACCGCCCGCGAACGTGTGCCACTGCACCTCGGATCCGTGGTCCTCCAGGGCGGTGGAGCCCTCCTCCAGCAAGCCCTCGTAGCCCTCGCGCAGTTCGTTCAAGGAGCGCGCGGCGAGGGTCGTCAGCCAGGCCGCCTCCGGGCCGGGCGACAGGAGCGCCTGCATCATCGCCTGGCATAGCGGGTAGGAAAGGACGGACCCGGTGCCGAGCCAGCTCGGAACCTGTCCTCGCTCTGCCGGTCGCACGTCGAGTGTGCCCCGTCCCCAGTCCACATGCGCCGCCTGCCATGCTCGTCCGCCGAGACGGAAGCAGAGCGGCCCATCCTTGGCGTTGTGCCCCTGTACGAACCAGGCGCTGACGTGCCCGACCTCCTCGCGTCCGTTCTGCACCCGCAGCATCGAGGGAGCCGAGAACACGGCGTACAACTCGAAGAAGTTCTTCCGGCCGTAGAGCTTCTCACCATGCTGCCCGAGCGAGAGCAGCCCGTCGGCCTCGTACAGGATGTCCCGCTCCAGCATGGTGTCGATCAGGGCCTGGAAATGCGCCTCGCGGATCGAAGCGAACGGCCAGGCATCCGCGAGCCAGGGCAGGAGCTGATGCCGGGAGACACCACCCTCCTGGAGCGTGAGCGCGAGCACCTGGTGCGCGAGCACGTGCATCGCTCCTTCACCCGGCACGACGTCCTCGACCCAGCCGCCGTCTGCGAGGCGGAGGAGCGCGATGGCCTGGAGCAGCGTCTCGGGCGAGAGGCAGAAGAACGCGCAGTTGGCGCGCGTCCCAGGCCGCCGGCCGGTGCGCCCCATCCGCTGAAGGAACGAAGCGACGCTCCCTGGGGCGTCCACCTGCATGACGTAGTCGAGGTCGCCGACGTCGATGCCCAGCTCCATCGTGGAGGTTGCCAGGATGGCGGTGTTGGTCCCGATCGCGAAGCGCTCCTCCGCCAGATCCCGGTCGGCCCGGCTCACGGAGCTGTGATGGATGAAAACGTCCACGCCAGAGCCGCCGAGAGCCTGCGCCACCTTCTCCGCGCGTGCCCGACTCTCCACGAACACGAGGCTCTTGTGTCCGCGGGCCTTCTTGGCAATCCCGCGGGCCGCGTGGTCGATGTCCTCGGCGTAGTCGATGCTGAGCTCGCGCACCGGAGCTGGACGGGGGGGATCCACGAGCCGGAACTCGCGCCGGCTGGAGCCCTGGAGCCAGCGGCCGATCACCTGCGGATTCCCGACCGTCGCGGACAGGCCGATGCGCTGTACGTCGCGGCCACAGAACGTGGTCAGGCGCTCCAGGAGCGACACGAGGTGCGCGCCGCGGTCATCGGCCGCGAAGGCGTGCACCTCGTCGATGATGATGGTCCCCAGCCCCGCGAACAGCGCCCGCGCGTCGGTCTTCTCGCTGATGAGCATCACCTCAATCGACTCGGGCGTGGTCATCAGGATGTGGGCGGGGTCGCGACGAAACCGGTCTTTCACCGACGCCGACACGTCGCCGTGCCACTTGAACACGTCGAGGCCCACCATCCGGGCGTACTGCCGGAGGCGGTTCTCCTGGTTGTTGAGCAGGGCCTTGATGGGGCAGACGTACAGCGCCGAAACGGGCCGCCGTTCCTCGGTGAGGATCTGGGAGAGCACCGGGAAGATCGCCGCCTCGGTCTTCCCGCCCGCGGTGGGGGCGAGCACGACTGCGTTCGCGCCATCCAACACCGCGTCGATGGTCATCGCCTGCACCGGCCGAAGGTCGCGCCAGCCGAGATCGGTCACAATCCCGTGCCGGAGGTGGGGGTGAAGGCGTTCGAGTCCGGCCACGCCCTACCCGTCCAACCGACGCCGCGGTCCGGATGGCGGGGGCTCGGGCGCGGCCTCCGGCTCCTCGGGTTCGACGACGCTCGTTCCCTTCCTCGCCGCCAGCTCCGGCGCGGTGAGCTCGGACTCGTCCACCTGGAGGGTGTAGTTCGCGTGGGGATCGTAGTCCGGGTACTGGTCGATCCGGTCGAGCACATCGACCAGCTCGCGCAGGAACAGCCGCGGCGCGACGTCGACCCGCCCGCCGAAGCCCTCGGTCACCGTCCGGACCAGGGCGCCGAGGAACCGGTCGTCCGCCGCCGCGGCGACCCGTGGGCCGCTCCGCGCCGGGTAGAGGTCCCGCACCCGACGGCCCACGTCCAGGAGCCGCGCCTCCGAGAACGGCAGCAGCCGCACCTGGGGAGCCCGCAGGTTGTCCCAACGGGGATCGTCGGCAAACTTGACGTTCACGCGCTGGTGGAGCGCCGGGAGCCCCTTGAGGCCCTTGTACCCCTCGTAGAAGTCCCGCGTGCCCGTGACCAGCACGTACAGCCCGGGCAGCTCGTTGGCGGCCAGCGTGTCCATGAGCTGGCGGAGCGCGTTGAGCGACTTCTCGCGGGTCAGGGAGTTCATGCGCTGGATCGTCTCGACCTCGTCCAGGACGATCACAAGCCCGGAGTACCCGGACTGGCGAAGGAGCTGGAGCACGCCGCCCAGGAAGGTGAGCGCGGCCTGTCCGTCGATCTTCCCCTTCACACCGGCACCGGCGGTGACGCTCCGGTCGGTGTGGGGCTGGCCGGCGAGCCACGCGAGCACACCCTGCGCCGCGCCGAAATCGCCCTCATGCATGGACCGGTGGTAGGCCCGGAGCACCTGAGAGAACGCGGGGTTCCGGCGCGACAGATCCGCGAGCTTGTCCTCCAGGCGCTCCTCGGTCGCGTCGGCGAAGGCCGGGTCGTCCTCGCTCAGGCCGCGCAGGCGCTGGACCTCCTCGCCCACCTGGTAGAGCCACCCCTCGACCACGGCCTGGAACGCATTGGGGCCGTCCGCGGCGGTCTCCAGCCGCTCGATGAGCCGGCGGTAAACGGTCTCCAGGTGGTGCAGCGGCGTGTCGTTGATCGAGACCTGCACCTCCGCGGTCGCGAAGCCGCGGGCGCGGGCCTGGGCGCACAGGTAGCGGGTCGCGAAGGTCTTGCCGGTGCCGTATTCGCCCCGGATCCACTTCGAGAGCCCCTTGCCGGTGGCCACGAAGTCGAGCTCCTCCACGAACACGTTGGCGAGGGGCTCCAGGCCCGTCGCAAAGTGCTCCAGGCCGGTCCGTGGGACGAGCCCGCTGCGCAGCGCGCTGACGATGTCAGCAGCCTCCTTGACCACGCTCATTTCAGGATGCTCACGTGCGGCTCGCCTCGGGTTGGTAGCGGTAGAGCGTCTCCCCGCTCGGGAGCCGCTCGTCCGTGAACAGGGTCAGGTTGGCGGTGTGAAGGGTGCGCCGAAGCTGCACCATCAACCCGTTCAGCCGGCCGGGGTTCTTCTTCAACCGCTCGGCCAGCTCACTGGAGCGCGCGGATCCGTTCTCACAGAGGAGCACGAGCACCGCCTGCTCGTCGTCGCTCAGCCGGGCCAGCACGTCAGGCGGGAGCGCGAGGCGCGCGGCGCGGGTGGCCGGCTCGAAGAGCGAAGCCTGGGGCGGCGGTTTCGGCTGCGGCGTGGGGTGCGGCGTCAGGAGCGGGGGCTCCACGGCCTTCGCCGGCTTCGGCACTTCGACGGCGACGGTCTGCGCGAACCACCAGGCCGGCTCGTCGGCCTGAAGGCCGTCCCTACACAGCCACGCGAGCGGCACGACCATCTCCTCCAGGCCGCACCCGCCGTGAAAGCCCACTTGTGGGCTCCCGAGGTAGGCGCCCATGCGCCAGGCGAAGGCGCGGCGCCCGGGGGTACCGCCGAGCCCTCCCACGTCGATCTCCATGAAGCCGTCGGGGACCGCATCGTGTTTCGCCAAGGGGAGGAAGCGGGGAGTCGCGCCCACGCCGACTCGGAGCTGCTTGTCCATGTAGGGGCTGTGGCCGTGGTCGGCGGTGACGAGCACCTGCCGGCCGGACTGAAGGGCGCGTTGCAGCGAGGGACGAAAGGCGGTGATGTCGCGCGCCGACATCCGCACCATCGCGCCGGTGTTGGACGAGCCGATCTGGTCGTCCACGGCGTTGAACACTGCGCCCACCACGCTGATCGTAGGGTCGGCGAGCGCTGCGAGCAGCGCGCCGCCGCCATCCCCGAGGTCCCCCTTGAGGAACAGCTTGCGCGTGCGACCCGTGAGCGCTTCGTTCTGGTTGAACCGCGCCTTGTCGGTCTTGGCCTCTTCCTGGTCGCGGAAGACGGTCTCCGCCACCAGCGGGTCCTTGGGCAGCTCTCCGAGGAAGATCGCGCCGCGCGCGTGGCTGGTCACGGTCGGCAGCGGCGACAGCGCGGGGATCCCGACGACGTGCCCGGTCGCGTCCGGGCGAATGCCGATGGGGAACGCGCTGTCCTGCGCCAGCTCGTAGAGCAGCTCCAGGAACACCGGGTAGCTGCACCCGTCGAGGACGACGAGGAACACCCGCGCCTCCGGCTCTTTCTGCCAGAGCGGCGCGACGTCGCGCTTCCAGATCCGGTGCAGCGGAGTCAGCCCGCCGCGGTGAAGCGCCGCCTCGTACCCGCCGCTCAGCAACGTCGCGAACTTCCGGTTCTCAGCGTCCCGACGCGCTCGCCAGGCGATGAGCACCTTCCCCGCCTCGGCGTGGTGTCCGCTGCTGCCCGCCAGCGCGCGCCGGAGCTGCGCCGCCGCGAGGTCCGCCCACGCGCCGTCGCGCTGGTAGGACTTCACCTGCTCGACGACGTCATTGTCCGCCGTGGCGGGCTGGTCGAGGTAGCGGGACACCCGCGCCATGGCTTCGAGGACGAGCAGCTCCGCCTTGTGCAGGGGGGCGGCCCGGTGCGTCGTGAGCCAGGCGATCTCGGCGGCGCGGATGGGCTTGCCGCTCGCGGCTTGCTGGGCGAGCGCGTGGCAGCGGTCGGCAAAGGCCAGCGGAAGCACCCGGCTGGTCTGGAGGTCCTTCGGGGTGAGGACCTCGCGCCCAATGCGATCCGCCTGCTCCAACAGGCTCCCGCCGTTGTCCCCCAACGCGGTCAGGGTGTCGTCTAGGAGGCGGGTCAGCGTGCGCCGCAGCACCCGGCGGTCCATCTCGACCGGCGGGCGCGTAGCGGCGTCCCAGAGAGAGCCCCAGGCCTTCTTCGGAACCTCCTCGGCGTCGATGGCGAGTAGCGCGCCGTGGATGACGAGGGTGCTCAGCCGGTCAGGCTGCTCCAGGGCCCAGGAGAGGAGCCGCCCCTCGTCGCCGTGCATGGTCGGCAGCGCCTCGCGAACGAGGCGACTGACGTTCGGTGACCACGCGGGCGGGGCCTTCAACCAGCCCGCGAGCAGGTCGGCCGGCGTCCGGGTGCGCACCTGCTCCCCCACGCTTGCGTCCACGAGAAGCTCAGTAAGGAGCTTGCGATCCACAACCGTGGGGAGCGTGCGGCGTGCCATCGCTACGCCGAGCGCGTTGACGTGCTCTAGCGCCAGCGCTTGAAGGTGGGGCGACTCCGCGCCGACGACCCGCACGCCGAGAATCACCTCCAGCACGTCGTTCACGGAGAGCGAGTGAACGCGCTGGTTGTGCGCACGCCGGAGCAGATCGGGCGGCAGTCGCCGAGCCAGATCCTCGGCCACGACCACGATCACCGGGGCACCCCGGGCCTTGTAGAGGACGTATCGGAGCCCAATCTCCGTCGTGGGGCGGTGGACCGTGTACGACCCCTTCGGCGTGATGAGCTGCGACGGCAGGTCCTCCAGCCCCTCGCCGTCGAGCACGAGCACGTACCCGGTCTCGCGAGCACCACCGGCCTGGTCGACCAGGCGGCGCAGGAGGAGCTGTGCGGGGTTCAACTCTCGTCCTCCTCACGGACCAGGGCGAGCCGAACCTTGCCCGCGCCGAGATCGGAGACGTGCCGGCGCACGTCCGCCAGGAAGTCGGAGATGGCGTCGGCGTCCCCCGGGTCCAGGGCGACCGAGTGGAGCACCTTGCCCTTCGTCGAAGGCGGCGGCGGCGGAGGGGGAGGTGGTGGTGGTGGTGGTGGGGGTGGGGGCGGCGGGGCTGGCTTCCGGATGAGCTGACGGATCAGCTCCTGCGCTCGCTTGTTCCACGCGTCCACCCAGGCGTTCGTCACGGGGAGCTCGGCCTGCGCGGCGCGCAGTCGAGTCGCGAGACCGTCGAGGTGGGCCTGGACCGCCTCACCCAGCTCGGGGTGTTCGGCCCCGTCCTTGAGGTGTTGCCATGCGCCGTCGTCGAGCCGCGCGAGCGCGTCCCGGACCGCCTCGGCCTGCTGAACCACCGACCGCAGCGGATCGCTGTCGTCCCCCGGCCACAGCGCGAGCAGCTTCGTGAGCGTCTGGTGGCTCTCTGTCGTCGCCTCCCCGAGCGGCGAGAGGCGCGCGTTCGCCTTCGCGACCTCCTCGCACCGCGCGCCACCCTCGGCGCCGAGGCGGACGAGGCGTTGGTGCAACCCCTGCAAGACAGCCCTGCGACCCTGGCCAACCGTCCGAAGCTCACCCGCGAAGCGGTCCTGCGCCTGCAACGAACGGTGGGCCGCGGGGCGGGCGGTGCCGAACAGGTGATTGCCAAGGTCCCGCAGCCGGTGCCAGTCCGGGGCGTCTACCAGCGTGCCGCGTTGGAGCCTCACGCGCACGGACACCGGGCCGCCGATGGCGACCGAGATCGGCTCACCGGACGCCTCGTTGAGCGCACGATGGTCGCGCTGGCAGAGGAAACACAGGAACAGGTCGATGACGGGTTGCGGCAGACCGTAGGTCTCCCGGAGGTGATCAGCGATTGGATCCCACGAGGTCATGGGCTGATCGACGCGCGCGAGGACGTCCTTGATGTACCGCGTGTCGAGCCGGAGCGTGGCCTTGGTCTGGCCGAGATTGACGAGCTCCAAGGGGTGCCCGAGGTTCTTCAGCACGCGGCCGGTCGCCTCGTCGTACTGGACCGACACGTTGGATTCCCCCGCATCGACCATCCACTTCAGCAGCAGCTCCAGATCGGCCTTCTTCGGCTCGGCCGCGAAGGGCGGGTGCTGGGGAAACTGGCGGTCCATCAGCAGCGTCGTGATGTGGTCCAGGTTCTCGCGCAGCGTCGGGTGGGGACGCGAGCCGTCGATGTCGGAGATCAGCGCCACGAACTCGCCGTGCGCGACGTAGAGCTCCTTCAACAGGTCTTCGAGCTGGAGGTTCAACGTGCTCTCGCGCACCGACGCCTGCTCCAGCACCTTCGCGCGGTCATTGGGCCCGAGGGTCTCCAAGAGCTCCTGCTGACCGGGCTCGGAGATCAGGAACCGCACCGCCGCGATCTCCGTCAGGACGCCGAGCTCGTTGGGCGTCATGTGTCGCGGCAGCCAGGCCACCGTGTACTTGTTGCCCCGCTGCTTGCGGACGGTCGCCGCGCGGAGCCGATCCTCGTCGACCGAGTGGCCCGCCTCATCCCAGGGGTAGTCCACCACAACGCGGAATGTTCCCTTCGGCGGCTCGAAGTCGTCGTAGGGCATCTCGCGGACGTTGCCGAGCTTGAGCCCCCCGCGCCGATTGGTCTTCCGCCAGTTCAGATCGAAATCGCCTGTGTTCCCGTTGCCCTCGAAACCCTTGCTGCTTGTGATTCCCAAGGCCTTCTTCAGCGCGGGCCAGAACACCGTGAAGTGCTGGTTCCCAGCCTTGCTCCTCGCGCGTTGCAGGATCTCCCCGAGGCTCACCTTCCCGAGCACGAAGCGGACGATGGCTGCGCGCCCTGAGCCGGCCACCTGGAGATCAGGCACGAGCTGGGAGAGCGCCAACAGATCCGTCTCGGCCACGCGGGCGCGCCCGCGAAACGTCTCGCCGTCCACGTCCACCGAGTTGAGCTGAACGAGGCGCTCGACGGTCAGGCCCGCACCCTTGAGCCGGGGCGACACCTCGGCGAGGAGCACCGTCTTGATGAGCTGGTCCAGCGCCTTGTGGCGGACCTCGTCGAAGTCGGTGTTCGCGTCCACCATCTGCCGCATCGCGAGCGCGAGGCGGTTGTAGTACTGGTGATGCACGTCCTGGAGGAGCTCGACCTTCTTGCTCGCCTCCACCCCGGACGGCGGGAAGATGGCGTCGAAGGCGGAGCCGACGGGGAGGAACTCGCCGAGCGGAAGGTGCGGGTAGTGGACGACGAGCAGCTCGTAGAGGAGCCGCAGCGCCGAGCGCTCCCGCTGCATCAGCGAGGTGACGTCCACCAGCATCTCGATGAGCGCCGGGTGGAACGGGTACACGTCGGTCAGGTAGGCGTGGTCGGCGCCGGCCAGCAGTGCGGGGAGGATCTTGTCGTGGCGGGCGCCGAGCGCCGCGACGGCGGCGGCGACCTCGCTCGGCAGCTTCGAGCGGAGCACGCGCCCCTTCACGATGTGGCGCAGCTCCACGTCCTGCAGGCGGGTGAGCTCGAAACGCTTGGCGTGGTGGTCGATGTGCTCGTGGATCTTGGACTCGTCCACCAGGTCGGGAAAGAACTCCTGGAGGTTGCGCTGGCGGGCCACGAACACGAACACCGGCGCCGGGCGCTGGCCGGTGTTGTGATCGACGATGACGTTGAGATCGTTGATCTCCCGAACGAACTCCTGGCCGCTCTTCTCGGCGAGCCAGAGCAGGAATTCGTCGATCATTAGCACGATCCCGCCGAAGCCCTGCTCCTTGGCGTGTGCCCCCATCCGGCGGATGCCCTCGGTCCAGCGAGGGTCGATGCCGGCCTGGGCGACGTCGCGGCCCTTGAACGCGATCCAGGCCCGGGCGAGCCGCTCCCGCCCCTTGGGGCTTCCGGCCACGATGCTCTCGAACTCGGCGCGGCTGCCGAGGATGTTCGCCTGGGAGAGCCGGGCCCACACGAGGTCGCCGTACTCGGCCGCCTCGCGGCGGATCTCGTCGAGCAGGCCGTCCACGTTGAGGAACTCGAACGCCGCCTTGCCGCGACGCTTCAACGCCGCGTTGAACGCCTCGTAGACCGCGCGGTCGAGGCTCGTGTCCTTGCCGCGCACCGAGAGCATGTGGAGCCGCACCACGAGCAGGTTGGCGCCTTGGAGCCAGTCGCGATGCTTGGGCCGGAGCTGGACGAAGGTGGGGTCGGGCTTGCTCCACGCCGCGTCGGTCCCCTCGATCAGCAGGCTCAGCATGGTCATGAAGTGGCTCTTGCCGCTCCCGAAGCTGCCATGGATGAACCGGCCGTACTCCTCGCCGCGGTCGAAGACCTGGCGCATGTCGTCGAGGATGCGGGGCAGCTCGCCGGCCACGGCCGGGGTCACGACGTAGTCGTCGACGAGCTTTCGGACCTCGGCGCCGGTGGGGTCGGCCTCGCGGAGCTTCACCACGAAGCCCATCGCGCGGATGTCCTCGGCGCGGGGGAGGTCGAAGGCGTCGGAGATGGTGGTCATGGTCATCGTCCCATCGGGATTGGGCTTGCTTCCAAGCCGAGGTGCGTGTCGGTCATGGTGCCCCCCCAGCGGTCTTCTTGGCCAGGCCCGGCCACGTCCAGGCACACAGGGGCGCCAGGAACCCATCGACGAGGCGCTCGTCCAGCACCACGGGGTCGTCGCCGGCCCTCGCAGGGTGCAGCCGGACGCACACGTAGAGGTCGAACCAGATGAAGTCCCCGTCGGGGACGTTGGCGAGCCCGTCGATGAACGCCGGGAGGCTGGTCGTCTCAGCCAGGGAGGCGAGCAGGCGCTTGGGGTTGTCGTCCGTCGTGTCGAGGGTGCGCTTCCAGGGTTCCGGCTGGAACGCCAGGTAGTGCTTCAACTCTCCGAGGTGCCCGTGGATCCGGATGCGCGGCTTGTGCTTCTCCTGCGACGCGAGCAGGTCCCGGAAGGCGGCCTCCCGCATCGGGGGAACGACGGTGTTCCAGTCCCAGTCGGACGTGAGATTGTGCGAGGACTGCTCGGCGAGCTTCACGCCCTTCTCGACGACGAGCCCGGTGTAGAGGGAGTCCCCGATCCGCTGGACGAAGACCTTGGCGGCATCGAAGGCCGGTGGGCCCTTGAACGACAACCACCACGCGGTGTTCCCGGCGTCGTAGCGGTTGTAGGGGAACTTCGCAGTGAACTTGAAGCCGTGGTCGGCCAGCCGGTCGGCGGCGGCCAGGGCGAGCGCGCGCTCGGTCGCGTGGGCGGTGCGGTAGGCCATCAGGACACCTCCTGGTTCGCTTCATCCACGCACGGCGCGAGCGCATCCCAACGAGACGCGATGCGCTCGATGAGCTGCTCCCGGAACGCGGGCAGGTCGAGCCACCACTCTCCCGGGGGAGTCGGCTGGTAGCTCCACATAGGCCACCACGCCGTCCGGGACTCCTTCGGCAGGTGCCGCGCGTCGATGGCCTTGGAGATCGCGGCGTGGAGCGGCGCCGACTTGTCCATCGCGCTGCGGTTCACCCACACGCCGGTGTAGCTCTTGTCGAACGTCGCGCCGCCCTTCTGCCATTCCAGGCCGATCCCCGCCCGGATGCCACCGCCGGGCCCGAGCCAGGACGCACGTTGGAGCAGGAGCTTCGGGTGTGCGCTGTCGAGGTTGACGTGGAGCTGCACGTCCTCTCCCAGCTTGGACGCGAGCGCGCGCATGGGCTCCACCAGGGTCCGGAAGAACGCATCTGCGGCGGTCCTGGCGTCCGCGCCGAGGCCCGCCCACTCGTCGAGGATGCGCTTGTTCTCGAAGTAGAAGCGCAGGCGGGCGTCGATCTGCATCGGTTGTCTCCGGGGGAACTGCGCTTCGAGCGTCTGATGGTAGGTCCGGACGGCCGGGCCCCCGCGGGCGCCGGCGTGGACGGCGTCGGATGCGAGCAGCACGCCGAGGAGGTCGCGCACCCAGCGCAGAGAGAGGGTCCGGAAGGCCTCTGCGGCCGCGCCCGTTGCCGAGGTCGGCGCGCGTCCGGAGGGGGTCAGGAAGACGAAGACGGCGTCGGGCTCGTCCCCGAACAGGGCGTGGAGGTCGTTGCACTGGTCCACGCTCTCGTCGGCGTCGACCTTGGCTTCGATGACGAGGACCCTCCCCGGGAATCGCACCACGATGTCGGCGCGGCGGTGCTGGCGCACCTCCTCGGTGGTGACACGAACCAGCCCTTGGTCGGCAGCGCCTACGGGCGGAAGGCCGACCTCGCCGAGCACGGCGTCCAGCATTGCGCTGCCGAGCCCGTGCTCGCGGGCGGGACCGAGGAGCCACCCGAGGATGGCCGTGTGGGCGACCTCGGTGCGGCCGTACCCGGCGATGGTGAGCAGATCCGCCGGACCGTGGGCGTGCCAGTCACCCGCCGCGACGAGCGCGGCCCGCTTCTCGACGAGGACCGCGAGGGCGTCCCGCCAGCGGGTGACCGTCGACTCCTTCTTGGAGGCGCGCGCCTCCGCGATGCCGGACGTGACGGTGTGCCACGCCCCTTGCAGAGCTTGGAGGTCGCCAGGCCAATGCGAGGGGGCTTCGCTCATCCGGCCTTCTTCCGGCCGCGACCCGAGCCCGGCGGCGGGAACTTCGCCTTCCAGGCGGCGAGCATCTCGGGTGAGGGGCCGGTCGGGCCGACGAGCGCGGACAGCTCCGCCTTCAGGCGGGCGGCAGCGGCGGCGTCCTCCCGGGCGACGTCCGGGAGCAGGCGCCAGGCTGAGTCGAGGACACCGACGCGGTCGCCGATAGGGTGGCCGACGTCTTCGAGCTTCTCGTCCAGCGCAAGCAGCGCCTTGAGGCGCTGGAGCGGGGTCCAGCCAGCCCAGCCGTACAGCGTGGGGCCATCGCCGGGGACCTCGGTGAAGGCGATGAAGCGCTCCTTGGGGACGTCGAGCTTGCCCCGGAGGCGGAAGACCTCGGGCTTGAGGAAGTCGGCGGGAGCGTAGGCGGGTGGCACGTTGGGGGTGATGGCCTCGCCAGCGTCTTCCCGGCGCTGGTCGTCCCAGGTCTGCTCCCAAGCCGCCCGCTTCTGGAGGCCGGTGTCTTTGAAGGTGTGGAAGGGGTGGTTGGGGACGGCATCGGCTCGGACGGCGTTGGCTACGAGCTCAACGAGCGAGAAGTCGCGACGTCCGGTGAGCACCTCGGCGACGGCGAGCACGTCAGCATCGGCTTGGAGCGCCGCGGTGACGTCTTCGACAGTGGCGGGGCGGGGGCGGCCACGAACGGCGACCTCGACGCGGTCGGCAAGCCATAGGCGAAGCGCGACCTGCTCTTCTTCGGCGTAGTTGGGTTTGTACCAGCGACGCTTGAAGGCGGGCTGCTCGATGAGGAGGAGCTCGGGGTTGGCAGCGGTGCGGGCCCGACGGGCAGAG
>SXGT01914229.1_pt1 | contig 12482 bp, 8 predicted proteins | sample 3176221 | NCBI WGS metagenome assembly SXGT01 (sample SAMN11356862, study PRJNA531348) | freshwater metagenome | isolation source: freshwater sample F1-120 | place: China: Fuxian Lake, Yuxi | collected 2017-12-25
GCCTACCGTGCATAGCGCCGAATTGCCGGCAACAACGCCGGACAGCGCAACGGATTTCTTCACCTTGGGGGCGACGGTTTCGGTGGTTTCACTCATGTGGTCTCCTCTCGTGGATGCGATCTGACGAATTACCTGCATCGGGGGGCTGCCTGAACAGCGCCCGTTCGCGGGCGGACAGTTTGCCGGCTGGCGGTTTGTCGATGCAATGCTCAGGCAAAAAAATTCGCGCCGGCATATCGCTTGTTCCGGCACGACGCGCCCAAACCGTTTCGCGCGAAGCCACTTTGACATGCCGCGTTCCAGGGTTATCCTGAAACCAGTTTTCATGCTCGTGGCCGCAAGCGCGCCGAAAGTCCGGGCTCGATCGATTTCACAGGAAGTATTTACGCGATGATGATGTCTCCTCAGCAACTGGCCCAGGAAGTCGAGACGCTGTTCAGCCTGCCTGATGTAGCTATCCGGTTGAACGATCTGATCGACCAGCCGGATACCTCAATCAAGGATCTGGTCGATGTCGTGCAACTCGATGCCGGCATTGCGGCGACTGTGCTTCGGCTTGCCAACAGTGCCTGGTATGGGCTGCCTGCCCGTGTCGATACCATTTCGCGCGCCATAACCCTGATCGGGCAGAAGGCGCTGCGTGATCTGGTCCTGTCCACTTCGGTGATTACGACATTCAAGGGAATTTCGGCCGAGTTCGTGGATATGCACGATTTCTGGGACAACAGCGTCACTTGTGGTGTCGTGACCCGTAATCTGGCTCAGAAATCGGGAATTCGCGAGGCCGAGCGCATGTTTCTCGCCGGCTTGCTGCACAAGGTTGGCCGGTTGGCGTTCTATGCCAGTCGGCCGGTGCAATATCGTCAGGTACTGCAAGAGCAGGGCAATGGCGAGGCCGCGATCATCGCGGCTGAAGAGGCGGTGTTTGGTTTCAACTTTGCGCAACTTGGCGCAGCCTTGCTGCGTTCCTGGCGGGTACCCGCCGCGCTTGATGAAGTGGTCGAATACCAGTTGACGCCATTGCAGGCACCCAACCAGTTCAAGGAAGCCGCGATCGTGCATGTCGCCGGTGATATCGCGTATCACATGGCGCCGGATATCAAGGCCCGCTTTCAGTTGGGCGAATACAACCTGACGTTCCTCGAAAGCGCCTGGGAGTCGCTTGATCTGGAGCGGAATGTATTGGCTGAAATTATGCAGAACTCCCTGATTCAGTCATTTGAGTTGCTGGAAATCATCAACCCGCGTTCGCCCAACATCGTTTGATGGCGAATGTCCGTTTTGTCCGGCATGCACGCTTTCCATGATTTCGACAAAACGTCGTGCCTGCGGCGACATGAAGCGACCGCGGCGCAGCACCAGCCCATAACTGCGTTGCGGGAAATACTTGGTCAGCGGAATGCTGATCAGCTTTTCGCTGCCGGTCATGCAGATGTCGGTGACGATGGAAATCCCCATGCCCAGTTCAACGTACTTCTTGATCACTTCCCAGCCGCCGGCTTCAAGGGTCACCGTGAAGGTCAGATTATTCTGCTGGAACACGTATTTCACGATGCGCCAGGTCGATAGATGGGAAGGGGGCAGGATCAAGCCGAAATGACTGACGTCTTCCAGTGTGACTTCCTCGCCGGATGCCGCTTTCTCCGCAAGAGGGTGGCCCAGTGGCGTAATCAGCATCGGGACGTAGTTCACTACCGGCTTGTACTCGATGTCCTCGGGCACTTCCAGCAGAGAACCGACGGCGAAGTCGATCTCGTCGGAGCGCAACATCTTGAGTCCGTCGCGACCGGTGACGTTGAGGATCTTGAGTTGTACTTTTGGATAAGCAGCCACGAAGCGACGCACCGGCTCCGGCATAATGTAAAGAATGGTCGATTCCCCCGCGCCTATCTTGAGTTCGCCGGATTCCAGCTTGCCGAAATGTGCCGAGAAGTTTTCCTGCAATTTGTCGATGCCATCCACCAACGGTTCAGCCAGTCTGAACAAGACTTCGCCCTCCGGTGTCAGCTTCAGATGCGGCCCTCTGCGTTCGAACAGCACGACTTCCATCTCGCGCTCCAGTGCCTGGATTTGCAGGGAGACAGAGGGCTGTGACAGGAAAAGCTTTTCCGCAGCTCGCGAGATGCTGCCGCAGCGAACGACTTGATAAAACGCCCGCAACTGCTTCAGGCGATTGTTCTTGTAATACAGCTGGGAATCTGAGGGCATGGAGGAGGACGAAGGGTGAAGGATGAAGGGCTGGCCATGCCCGAAGGCTGCGGCGCTCGTTACTTGAAGCCGTCAGGCCGAGTCATGTTTTGCTGGTTTTACAGCGTTTGTGCATTGCATCATTAATGAGGCTAATGTTCAAGATTGAAATTATTGGCCGATTGCATAGTCGGTATGTCAATAAACTGTGCACTGCAACATTCATGGATTTAATGGTCTGCAAATGGCCGAGTGAATTTGTCGGGTAAAGGAGCCTGGATGGAAATGCTGGTGGGCGTGGTGATGGCAGGGGCTTTCATGGCGGTCCTGGGTAGCGTATTGGCGTGGATGTTGGCTTTGGCCAACAAGCGGCTTTATGTTTACGAAGACCCGCGGATTGGCGAGGTCGAGGAAATGTTGCCCAAATCCAACTGTGGCGCCTGCGGGACGGCGGGCTGTCGCAATTTCGCCGAGCAGGTGGTAGCCGGCGAGATCATTCCAGCCAAATGCAGCGTCAATCCGCCTGAAATGAATGCCTATATCGCCAGTTTCCTCGGCGTTTCACTGGGCGAGGTGGAAAAACAGGTTGCGCGTCTGGCTTGCGCCGGCGGCAGCCATGTCGCCTGGCAACGTGCCAAGTATGAAGGTCTCGGTACCTGCCGTGCGGCGGCGACGGTATCCGGTGGCGGCAAGGCATGCGCCTGGGGCTGCCTCGGCCTGGGCGACTGCGAAGTCGAATGCGACTTCGATGCCATCAGCATGAACAGACAGGGTCTGCCGGAAGTGGACGTCGATCGCTGCACTGCCTGCGGCGATTGCGTCGAGGTCTGTCCGAAAGATCTTTTTGAATTGCAGCCCGTGAGCCACAAGCTCTGGGTGGCCTGCAAAAGCCGGGCAGAAGGCGATGTCGCCGAAGCGCAATGTCACGTGGCGTGCACCGCCTGTGGCAAGTGCGTGATGGATGCAGCCCCCGGCCTGATCCGCCTGGAAAACAACCTGGCGGTGATCGACTACACCAGGAACAGCCTGGCGTCGCCCACGGCAATCGAGCGCTGTCCCACCGGGGCCATCGTCTGGCTGGATGACAGTCGCATGATGAAAGGGCGCGAAGCCAGAAAGATCATCCGCATCGAATCGCTCCCTGTGAGCGCGAACGTTGTTTAGAAAAGGTACGCCGTCATGATCAAGAATCCCCTTTCCAAGCTGCTCGGCAACATGCACCTGATCGAGCCGGGTGCGGCCGCCAAGACGGAAGCCAAGACAGTCAAATACCCCGGTGTGCGCGATGCCATCGACGGCAACACGGCGGTCATCCTGGTTGAACGTGAAGCCTCGGATGCCGCCGGCGCGTATCCGATCACGCCTTCCACCCAGATGGGCGAATACTGGGCCGAGGCGGTCGCCGCCGGCCATGTCAACATGTCCGGCCGGCCGCTGATCTTTCTGGAGCCGGAATCCGAGCATGCTGCCGCCGGTGTCACCGCCGGCATGGCGATGACCGGTCTGCGCGCAGTCAATTTCACATCCGCCCAGGGCCTGGCGTTCATGCATGAATCGCTCTACGGCGCGGTGGGCAAACGGTTGCCCTATGTGCTCAATCTGGGCTGCCGCGCCATCACCAAGGCGACGCTGAACGTGCATTGCGGCCATGACGATTACCACTGCGCCGACGACACCGGTTTCATCCAGGTTTTCGGCAAGAGCGCACAGGAAGCCGCCGACCTCAACCTGATCGGCCGCAAGACCGCCGAACTCAGCCTGACCCCGGCGATGGTGGCGATGGATGGTTTCCTGACCACACATCTGATCGAGCCGGTGCTGGTGCCGGAAAAAGAGCTGGTGGCCGAATTTCTTGGCCGTCCTGACGACCTGATCCCGACGCCGACACCGGCGCAGGAAATCATTTACGGGCCGATGCGCCGCCGCGTACCAGCGATCTGGGATGTCGATTCGCCGATGGTGTCCGGCGCCGTGGCCAATCAGGACGCGCATATGCAGGCTACCGCCGCGCAGCGCCCATATTTCTTCGAGCATATCCCGGCGCTGCTTGATCAATGCATGACTGAATACGGCGAGTTGACCGGCCGCAAGTACAGCCGCGTCGAAGCCTACCGTTGCGCCGATGCCGAGTATGTGATCGTCGGCATGGGCTCGATGTGCGTGCAGGCGGAGGCTGTCGCCGATTATCTGCGCGACACCCGCAAGCTGAAGGTTGGCGTGGTCAACCTGACCTGCTTCCGGCCTTTCCCGGGCGACCTGATCGGCCAGATACTGAAAGGCAAGAAGGGGGTCGCCGTGCTGGAACGCACCGACCAGCCTTTGTCCGAAGACTTGCCGCTGATGCGCGAAGTCCGCGCCACGGTCAGTAAATGTCTCGAAAACGGCGCGGTCGAAAATGACAAAAGTGCGGGCGACAAGCCCTACCCGGGCTATGCCAGTTATGCCAAGACCAGCGACATGCCGCGTCTGTATTCCGGCTGTTACGGCCTCGGTTCGCGCGACCTGCAACCGGAAGGTTTGGTCGCGGCCGTCGAAAACATGCTGCCCGGCAGCGCTCACCGCAAGTTCTATTACCTTTCCATCGACTTCGTGCGCGATCAGGCGGCGAATCCGAAGCAGGAAATCCATCAGCAGGACATTCTCGCGGCCTATCCGAAGATCAAGGAACTGGCGCTGAAAGGTTCGGAAAACCCCAACCTGCTGCCCAAGGGGGCCATCGCGGTGCGCATGCACTCGGTCGGTGGCTGGGGCGCGGTGACCACCGGCAAGAACCTGGCGATGACGCTGTTCGAGTTGCTTGGTTGGGATATCAAGGCCAATCCGAAATACGGCTCCGAGAAAAAGGGCCAGCCCACCACCTATTTCCTGTCCGCCGCACCCGAGCCGATCCGCGTCAACTGTGAATACACCCAGGTCGATGTGGTGTTGTCGCCTGATCCGCAGGTGTTTCTGCACACCAATGCCGTCGCCGGCCTCAAGAAGGGGGGCGTCTTCATTATCCAGAGCAACCTGCCTGATGCCGCCGCGTTGTGGGCGACCTTCCCGGTACACACGCAGAAATTCATCGCCGACAATCAGATTCGGGTGTTTTACCTGGATGCGTTCAGCATTGCGCGCGAGGAATCGTCCAACCCCGATCTGCAACTGCGCATGCAGGGCAATGCCTTCCAGGGCGCGTTCTTCCATGCTTCCGGTGTGCAGGAGCGCGCCGGGCTGAACGAGGAAACCCTGTTCAAGGCGATCGAGAACCAGCTCAAGGACAAGTTCGGCAAGAAGGGCCAGCGCGTGGTTGATGACAACCTGCGCGTGGTCAAGCGCGGCTACACCGAAATTCACGAAATTCCGGCCGAAGTGAAACAGGTTGGCGCGCGTCAGCCGGCCGGGTTCAAGCTGACTCCGTCGCTGCCCATCATGCTGAAACGGCTGCCCGAGAACGAAGGTGGCCTGGCCAAGGCGGCCGATACGCATCGTTTCTGGGAGCAGACCGGCAATTTCTATATTTCCGGCAAGGGTTCCGATAATCTGGCCGATCCGTTCATGGGTCTGGCGCTGATTCCCGCCGTCACCGGTGTTTATCGCGACATGACGCAGATTCGTTTCGAGCATCCGGTCTGGATCGCCGAAAACTGCACGGCCTGCGGCAACTGCTATACGGAATGTCCGGACTCGGCGATTCCCGGCCTGGTCTCCACGGTTGGTGATGTGCTCAACACCGCGATCACCAACATCGAGATGGGCGGTCGGCCGACCCGCTTCCTGCGCAAGGGCGTGCGCAATATCGAGAAGAAGCTGCGCGGTGTGCTCGACAAGGATGGGCTCGACGTGCACGCGCTGCTCAAGCGTTCGATCGACGAGGCCATGCACGAAGATCCGAATCAGGGTAACGCGGCGATGGAAGAGGAATACCACCTGCTCGAACAGCAGATTGGCGCATTTCAGTTCGCCACCACCAAGCCTTACTGGACCAACAAGGAGAAGAAGGCCAAGGGCGCCGGCGGCCTTTTCTCGATTACCGTCAATCCGTATACCTGCAAGGGCTGCGCACTGTGCGTCGATGTGTGCGAGGACGATGCGCTGAAAATGGTCAAGCAGACCGACGACACCATTGCGCAACTGCGCCAGGACTGGAAATTCTGGCTTGATCTGCCCACCACGCCGAAGGATTACAGCCGCATCGACGATCTGGACGAAAAGATCGGTGCGCTGGAAACCCTGCTGCTGGACAAGAAAAATTACACATCGATGGCCTGCGGCGATGGTGCCTGCCTGGGCTGTGGCGAGAAGACCGCGATCCATATCTTTACCAGTACGGTTACCGCGCTGATGCAGCCGCGTGTCGCTGCCTTCGTCGAGAAGCTTGACGGCCTGATCGATGGACTGGAAAAGCATCTGCGCATGAAACTGACCGAGAGTGTCAATCTGGGCGATACCAGTGCCGTAATGCGGGCGGTTGCGGCGCATCAGGGCAGCGATCTGACCCTGGCCAATCTGTCCGAGAGCCTGATGAGTGACCAGGCAGCCCAGCCGATCGACCCGCAATGGCTGAAGTGGGTGACACAGTTGCTGGCGCGCCTGAAAGATCTCAGATGGCGTTATGTCGAAGGTCCGACCAAGCGTGGCCGTGCCGAGATGGGCATTGTCAATTCAACCGGCTGTACTTCGGTCTGGGGCTCCACCTTCCCGTTCAACCCGTATCCATTCCCGTGGACTTCGCACCTGTTCCAGGATTCGCCCTCGGTGGCGATGGGCATCTTCGAAGGCCACATGGCCAAGATGGCGGACAGCTTCAAAGCCGTTCGCATGGCCGAACTTGAGCTGAATGGCGGCTACAACCCGGCCGAACACGACGCTGAATTCACCTATTACAACTGGGAAAAATTCAACGAGGAAGAATGGCATCTTTGCCCGCCGGTTGTCGCCATCGGCGGCGACGGTGCGATGTACGACATCGGCTTCCAGAACCTGTCGCGTGCGCTGATGACCGGCATGCCGGTGAAGATTCTGGTGGTCGATACCCAGGTCGATTCCAATACCGGCGGCCAGGCCTGCACCTCGGGTTTCATCAGCCAGGTGGCGGACATGTCGCCGTATGGCAAGAAAGAACACGGCAAGAAGGAAATTCGCAAGGAAATCAGCGTTATCGGCATGGCGCACCGTTCCGCCTTCGTCGCGCAGAGTGCCATCTCGAACCCGACACATCTGATCGAAAGCTATGTCGATGGTCTGAACAGCCGGCGTCCGGCGCTGTTCAACATCTATGCCGTGTGTCCGCCGGAACATGGCGTGGGCGACGATATGGCGGTCGAGCGCTCGAAACTGGCCGTGGAATCGCGTGCCTATCCCCTTTTCCGCTACAACCCCGACCTCGGCGTAACCTTCAGCGAGTGCGTCAGCCTGGAGGGTAACCCGGAGATGGATACCGACTGGCCGACCTACACCCTGGCTTACCAGGACGCGGAGGGCGCCGAACAGAAGATGGAATTGCCGATGACCTTTGCCGACTTCGCCCTGGGCGAAGGTCGTTTCGCCAAGCAGTTCCGCAAGGCGCCGCCGGAAACCTGGAACGACGACATGATGCCGCTGGCCGATTTCCTGAAGCTCGACAGCGACGAGCGTGAGGGCAAGTTCCCGTTCATCTGGGCGGTCGACAAGAAGAATCGTCTGATGCGCGTGATGGTGTCACAGGAACTGGTCAATTCCTGCGAGGAGCGTCAGCACTTCTGGCAACAATTGAAAGATATCGCCGGGTTGAACAAGGCCGAAGTCGATGTCGAAGCCATCGCCGCCCAGGCGCGCGCCGAGTTGCTCGGCAAGATCAGCGCCAGCCTGGCCAATTTTGGCGCCGGTGTCGCAGTCGATGCCCCCGCCGTATCGGCCCAGGTTGCCGCCATGCCGGCGGCCGGAGCGGATGGCTACGAAGCGGTGTACATCGACACGCCGGAATGTACGGCTTGCGACGAATGCACCAAACTCGCGCCGAAAGCCTTTGCCTACAACGAGGACAAGAAAGCCATCGTCATCAACCCGCAAGGCGTCAAGTTCGCAGATCTGGTCAAGGCCGCCGAGAAATGTACCGCCGGCTGCATCCATCCCGGTACACCGTGGAACCCGAGCGAACCCGGCGTCGACAAGCTGATCGCGCGGGCGGCGAAGTACAACTGATGAAGGAGCGGGTAGCGTGTAGCCAGTAGTGCATAGCCAATATTTTCGCGCCTCCGGCGTGCAAGCAAAGGCTAACGCTACCCGCTACGAGCTACCGGCCAAAAGCATGTTTTCTTGGCGTAAACATACATTCGCGCGCGGGGTTCACCCCGATGCGCACAAGAGCACTGCCGGCAGTCCGATTCGTCGGATGCCGTTTGCGTCGCGCATGATCCTCCCCCTCGCGCAGCACATTGGTAAGCCGGCAGTGCCCCTTGTACGGGCCGGCGAGGAGGTTGTACGCGGCCAACCCATCGCGAAAGCCGACGGTTTCCTGTCGGTTCCCATCCATGCTCCGGCCGATGGCGTCATCGAAGCCATCGAGCTGAAGGCCAGCGCGCGCGGACCCTGGGTCGAGTCCATCGTGCTGCGTGTGTATGAAGCTTCAACCCAGCAAATCGGCTGGGCGAATCCACTCGATCTCGCCGCCTCGACGCCGCAGGAAATCATCCAGGCGATCCAGGACAGCGGCATGGTCGGCTTGGGGGGGGCGACTTTTCCCAGCCACGCCAAACTGACCGTGCCGGCCGAGCACAGGATCCATACCCTGATCGTGAACGGCTGCGAGTGTGAACCCTACCTGACCTGTGATCATCGCCTGATGCTGGAATATCCAGCCGATCTGATGATCGGCACGCGACTGGCGATGCGCGCGATCGGCGCCGATCGCGCGATCATCGGTGTCGAGGACAACAAGCTCGATGCGGTCGAGGCGATCCGCAAGTGTTTGCCCGCCGACGGCAGCATCAGCGTGCAGGCGGTGCCGACCAAATATCCGCAGGGCGCCGAGAAGATGCTGATCAAGTCGCTGCTGAATGTCGAAGTGCCGCCCGGCAAATTGCCGATGCATGTCGGCGTCGTGGTCAACAACGTCGGTACGCTGGCGCAACTCGGGCAGTTGCTGCCTGCCGGCGAGGGTCTGACCGAGCGTGTGGTTACCGTCACCGGCCCGGGTATCAAAAAGCCGGGCGACTACTGGGTGCCGATCGGCACACCGATGCGCACCGTGCTGGAGTGGGCCGGCGCTGCCGACAGTGATGAACGCAAGATCGTGCTGGGCGGTCCGATGATGGGCCAGGCCGTCGCCTCGCTGGATGTGCCGGTGACCAAGGGCGTATCCGGCATTCTGGTGTTCGACAAGCTGGAACTGGAAGAAGACCGCAAGGTCTGGCCATGCATCAAGTGCGGTGAGTGCGTCAAGGTGTGTCCGATGGGGCTGAATCCGTCCATGCTCGGCATGTTGGCTGCGCAGCGTGAATACGATGAAATGGGTAGTACCTATCACCTGGGCGACTGCTTCGAGTGCGGTTGCTGTACCTATGTCTGTCCCTCGCATATCCCGCTGGTGCAACAGTTTCGGGTGGCCAAGGGCGCGCTCAGAAAGAAGCAGTCATGACGCCACGCATTGAACTCCGTACCTCGCCGCATGTGGTGAAGGGCGCCAGCGTCGAGAAAATCATGTTCCACGTCGTGCTGGCGTTGTTGCCTATCGCGGCGTTCTCTGTCTGGCAATATGGCCTTTCCGCGCTGGCTTCGTTGCTGGTGGTCACGTTGACCTGCGTCGCCAGCGAACGACTGTTCAACCATTTGTCCGGCCAGAAAAACACCCTGTCGGACTGGTCCGCGACCATCACCGGTCTGTTGCTGGCGCTCAGCCTGCCGCCGGCCTTCCCGCTCTGGATGGGTGCGGTGGCGGGGTTTGTCGCCATCGCACTGGGCAAGGCGCTGTTCGGCGGCATCGGCTTCAACGTGATGAACCCAGCGCTGGTCGGTCGTGCTTTCGTGCAGGCCGCATTTCCGGTCGCCATCACAACCTGGATTCCCGCCTTCGCGCCTGACCGATTCAGCGAGTTCGCGCCCACCACCCTGACGCCGCCCTTGATGCAGCCGCCCGACATCGCAGCTTGGGCGAAGCAGGCGGTGGACGGTTTTACCGGCGCCACACCACTGGCGCGCTGGAAATTCGAGAACGTGTTGGCCACCCCCGCCGATTTTCTTAGCGGTGCCGTCACCGCCAGCGCCGGCGAGACTTCCGCGCTGCTTATCCTGCTTTGCGGCCTCTATCTGGTGGTCCGCAAGTTCATGGATTGGCGGATTCCGCTGGCGATTCTGGGCAGCGCGGCGTTGACCGCACTTGCTTTCCAGATTGTCGATCCGGCGCGCTATCCAGACCCGCTGTTCGTGCTGCTGTCCGGCGGCATGATGCTGGGTGCGGTATTCATGGCCAGCGATATGGCGACTTCGCCGGTGACGCCGAAGGGCGTCTGGATCTATGGTGCGCTGATCGGCGTGCTGACCGTGATGATTCGCTATTTCGGCGGCCTCACCGAGGGCGTCATGTATGCCATTCTGATCGGCAACGCGCTGGCGCCGCTGATCGACCAGGTGGTGCAGCCGAAGGTATTCGGTGAAACCAAGGGGCTGATCAAGGGGAAAAAGGCATGACCGAAGCCGCCTCGCTGCAACCCGCTACCCCGAGCGCCGCGATGATCCGGACGCTCGGTATCGTCGCTACGGTCTGCGGCATCCTGATCGTTGCCGCGTTCCAGGGCACGCTGGAGCCGGTTGCCGCCAACAAGAAACTTGCGCTTGAGCGGGCGGTGTTCAAGGTCATTCCGGGTGCGTCCAGCGTCAAGGAATTTGTTGCCGGCAGCGGTGGCGTCGAGCCAGCCGGCGCGGTTGTGCCGGAAGGCGCGGTGAAGTTCTATGCCGCCTACGACGCGACCGGCGCGCTCAAGGGGGTTGCCGCCGAAGGCGGCGCCAAGGGCTATGCCGACACTGTACGCGTGCTGTTCGCCTACGATCCCGCCCGTCAGGCGATCACCGGTTTCGGCCTGGTTTCAATGCGCGAAACGCCGGGCATCGGCGACAAGATCATTACAGACGCCGCCTTTCTGAAGAATTTCGAGGCGCTCGATGTCAGCCTGTCCGCCGACATGAAGTCGCTCGCGCATGCCATCAAGACGGTCAAGCACGGCAGCAAGCAGAACCCGTGGGAAATCGATGCCATTGCCGGCGCCACGGTGACGTCCAAGGCGGTCGGCAAAGGTATCAACGAGAGCGCGAAAAAGTTGTTGCCGTTGCTGGTGCCGCATCTCGACAAGCTGCAAGGAGGCAAATAAACATGGCCATCCCCGGTCAGAAACAACGCTCCAATCTGGAAGAACTGCTGGAAGGCATCTGGCAGCAGAACCCGGTTTTCGTCATGGTGCTCGGCATGTGCCCGGTGCTGGCGGTTTCGGTGTCGGCGGTCAACGCGCTCAGCATGGGTTTGGCGACCACGTTCGTGCTGGTGTCCTCAACGCTGCTTGTGTCGTTGATGCGCAACATCATCCCGAAGGAAGTTCGTATTGCCACCTATATCCTGATCATCGCTACCTTCGTCACCGTGGTCGATTACCTGATTCAGGCCATCAGCCTGGTGGTGTATGACGCATTGGGTGCGTTCATCCAGTTGATCGTGGTGAACTGCATCATCCTTGGTCGGGCGGAAGCGCATGCGTCGAAGAATCCGCCGTTGAAATCGGTCGTCAACGCGCTCGGCATGGGGGCTGGCTTTACGATTGGCCTGCTTGCGCTGGGTTCTGTGCGAGAAATTCTCGGCGCCGGAAAGCTGTTCGGCATCAGCCTGTTCGGACCGGAGTTTCAGCCCTGGGTGGTCATGGTGTTGCCGCCCGGCGGTTTCTTTGTGCTGGGTGCCTGGCTGCTGCTGTTCAACTGGATCGATGGCCGCAAAGCCAAGGCTGCCGGGCAAATGGCCGAGGTAAAAGCATGACCGAATCCTTGTCGCAAATCTTCATTGGCACACTGCTGGCCAACAATTTCGTGCTGGCCATGTTTCTTGGCCTGTGCCCCTTCCTGGGTGTCTCGGCGCGGCTGAATACCGCGCTGCCGATGGGCGCGGCGACCACTTTCGTGATGCTGGTCGCCAGCCTGTGCGCGTTCGGCCTCAACTGGCTGGTGTCCGCTTTCCACCTCGAATTCCTGCGCCTGATCGCTTATATCGTGATCATCGCCTCGGCAGTGCAACTGGTTGAAATGGTGCTGAAGAAATACAGCCCGGTCCTGTTTCGTGCGCTTGGCATCTATCTGCC
>SXGT01808712.1_pt1 | contig 12481 bp, 12 predicted proteins | sample 3176221 | NCBI WGS metagenome assembly SXGT01 (sample SAMN11356862, study PRJNA531348) | freshwater metagenome | isolation source: freshwater sample F1-120 | place: China: Fuxian Lake, Yuxi | collected 2017-12-25
CACGGCAGTGGTATCTCGGCTTTTGTGAATTGCTGAATGAACTGCACGAAGAACTTGAAGGGCGTCCTGACTTGCGGCTTTGCCAGTCCGCACGGGAGATCATCGAGCTGTTCGACAAGACGGTCTGCCACGAGCGTTGTCAGAAGGCGGGGATTCCGGTCCCGCAAGCGATTGACTCCATCAGCTGCTTCGAGGAACTGGCCGAACGCATGACCTCACTGGGGATGTCGCGTGTTTTCGTCAAACTGGCGCATGGCTCTTCAGCCAGTGGTGTCGTGGCTCTATTGCGGACGCGTAGTGGTTGGGCGGCGACCACCTCTGCAGAACTCTGTCACCACGGTGGAGAACTTCGCGTCTACAACTCGTTGAAAATTCGAAGCTACACGGCCCCGTTAGAAGTTGACGCACTGATCAACTGGCTGATTCCACACAGGGTTCACATCGAACAGTGGCTGCCGCGAGCGACGACAAATTGTGTACCGTTCGACACTCGTGTGGTGGTCATTGACGGCAAGCCCTCGCACATTGTGGTGCGGACCAGTAAGTCTCCGATGACCAATCTGCATCTTGGCAACCGGCGCGGTCATTGGGACGAAGTGCGTCAGCGACTCTCTCCACTAAAGTGGGCTGAGTTCGAGGAGACTTGCCGACAAGCAGCTGCTTGTTACCCGAATGCCATGCATCTCGGTCTCGACATCCTTTGGTCACCCGGATTTCGGAAACACGTCTTGCTTGAGATCAACGCCTTCGGAGATCTGCTGCCGAATGTCCTTGTCGACGGCTACGATACCTACCAGGCACAAATACTTTCGCGACTGGCAAAATGCGATGATTGCTGATGCTGCCTTAAGATAGAGAAGGACGTTTTTGAGCTTCCCTCATCGCTCCTCACGCAATTGGGTAGGTAAAAGGTAGAGTCACTGAACATGCTTATTTCCAGATCGTACACATGAGGCATATCTGCGGTCATTGACCAGCTGGAATGCCCGGAGGGCCTAGCGTCTCGGATTCTCCGCTGAGTAAAGCCCGACCAGTCTCGCCACCAGGATCGCCAGATAAAATGTCCCGACCGTTGATTCGACGATCGCCATCATCCTCGCGATATTCGAAGCAGGCATGATGTCGCCAAAGTCAAACGTCGTGAGCATCTGCAGGCTGAAGTATAAAGAGGTGAAGCCTTCCATCGGCATCTGTCCGGGATAAGGCGGACTAAAGACGACGGCAGCCGGGTTCACGTTCACCAGCAGCTCATACAGAATCGCGAACACCATTCCAAACAACAGATAAACGCAAATCGCTGCGTAGAGCACTTCCGAGTTGACGGTTGTCGTTCTCATCACGAACAGAAACAGCTGCCCGATCACGAACCCGACAAAAAAGGCACTCCCGACCAGCGTCAGCACACCAGGAATAGTCTCCGGGAAAAAATGCGTTAACCACTGACAAAGCAGTGTCGGGAAAGCGATCACCATCGCCATTACTTGCGTTCGACGCTTGGCGCCGACGGCATTGATCCCTGCAATCAGCACAAGGCTCAGCAGAATCTCTTCGAGAACACCTCCAAAAGAGACAAAAGAAACAAATGGCAGACTGACAAACATCAGAACAATCGCAGCCAACAGATGTGCCACCGAGAAACGATAACGCCCCTCAATCAGCAGCCGACGTCGTCGTTTATGTTCTTCCATACGAGAATCGAGACCTCTATCTTAACATGACCACCCAAAGGATTGGGAATTCGTCAGCTCTGAATCTGCACCAAGCTCTTCGGCAAATACCCTGTTCGAACTTTCTTAGAATTGACACTGAGTCCAAATCAGCAGAAAAGCAAGCCGTCGAAAATAACCGCGTGTTCGCGGTCAGTTGTTAGACCTCAGGTGATGGAATTTACAAGACGGTCTCGCAGAAATTGCACAGCATGTTTTGCGTAAAATATAAGTGCATGCAATCAGGCAGTTTGCGATCTTTCGCTAGGCATGGGATCGCATCTTCTTTGTGTGCGGTGCAGCCATTCATTCAAATACGCTGATCCTAAAGAGCATTCTTGCGAGCATCATGTGAAATGATCGGGGAGACCTTGAAAATGTTTTGTGCGGATAAAAATAGCTTATGACACACATTGTAAGCATGAGGTGACCGGTTTATGCAAATAGTTGCCAGCGGTGCAATTGTGAGATTGCACCAAATCGAATAAGATCGACTGCGTTGACTTGTTACCGAATTGCCGAAACGATGCTTCTCATGATGAAGAACGGAAGATGGCAGAATACTTTCCCATCCTGATCTACTTAGTAGCGGTCATTGGATTCGCGGCTGTCAGCCTGATCATGCCGCACCTTGTTGCTCCCCGCAAATCAACTCCCGTCAAAGACATGCCCTATGAATCGGGCATGGATGTGCACGAGGATGCTCGTCAGCCTTTGGACGTCAAGTTTTACTTGATGGCGATTCTGTTTCTGGTCTTCGATGTTGAGCTTCTGTTCCTTTACCCTTGGGCGGTCTCGCTAAAGGGGGAAGGCGGAGTTCCGGTTGATCATCGTGGCCCGGTGTTTGTTGTGATGATGGTTTTCATCTCGACACTGGGTCTTGCGTATGTCTACGCATGGAAAAAGGGCGTGTTTGAATGGCGGCCGAAATAGATCGTACTCAAGATCAAATCCAGGAAGGGGTCATCTGGACGCAGCTTGATGCGGCTGCCAGTTGGGCTCGTAAGAACAGTCTGTGGCCAATGCCATTTGCCACGGCCTGCTGTGGTATTGAATTGATGGCAACAGCAGCCAGCCGACACGATCTGTCTCGCTTTGGCTCTGAAGTCATGCGATTCACCCCGCGTCAATGCGATCTGATGATCGTGGCTGGCCGTGTCGTGATGAAGATGCTGCCCGTTCTGCAGCGGATCTGGCAGCAAATGCCCGAACCGAAGTGGTGTATCTCGATGGGAGCCTGTGCCTGCAGCGGCGGGGTATTTGATACCTACGCTGTTGTTCAGGGCGTTGATCGGTTTCTTCCGGTCGATATTTACATCCCAGGTTGCCCACCTCGCCCGGAACAGTTGATCAAAGCCATCATCGATCTGCAGGAAAAAATTCAGCAGACAGGAACAGTTGGCGGGCGTGAATTCGCCAGTAGAATGCGAGCCGAAGGGCCGGGTCGATTCGATACGCAAGAGGTCATCCGGATGCGTGAACGCGTTCCGCTGAAGCTTCAACTGCCGGTCTATGACCCCAAGCACTGATTCCGGCCGACTCAATTCCACTGCCATTGATCACAGCAAAAAACGCCGTAAAACACAGTAAAAGCGACTGAATGACACCTGAGACGACAACTCCCGTGGACTCCCCGTTCGCTGAAATCGATGCCGGGTTGCAATCGTATTCACATACGTGGCAAGTCTTTCATGGCCAGAAGAAACTGATCGTTTCTGCCGGCGATCTGTATAACGTCATGGGCCAGCTGAAAACGGCCTTCGGATTTTCGATGCTGGTCGACGTCACTGCGGTCGATTTCCTGGAGTATGCCGGCGCCAAAGACCGCTTTGAAGTTGTGTATCAACTGCTTGACGTGGAAATCGGAACACGTCTGACGGTCTCTGTTTTCCTGAACGAGCCATCGCTGACATTGCCGTCCATGTATCCACTCTGGACCTCAGCCGACTGGATGGAACGCGAAACTTACGACATGTACGGAATTGTCTTTGAAGGCCACCCCAACTTCAAACGCCTGCTGCTCCCCGAGGAATTCACCTCGTTTCCATTGCGTAAAGACTATCCCGTCCAGGGACGTGGCGAGCGTCACAACTTCCCAGTTCTGACCCGGGCGGAGAGCTGATCATGCCACTACAACTCAGTGAACCCGATGCCGATTCCATGGGCCGCCGTGAAGGGATCTGGACCCTTAACTTCGGTCCTCAGCACCCTGCGACTCACACGACGCTGCGTCTGTCTTTGACGCTGGACGGTGAAGAGATCGTCCAGGGGATTCCCGACATTGGCTACCTGCACAGCGGCTTCGAGAAGCTGGGCGAAGTTCTCGACTTCAACCAGTATGTCACCATTGTCGACCGGATGAATTACATTTCTCCGCTTGCCAACGAGATCGCATGGCACCATGCGGTGGAGAAACTCCTCGATATCGAACTGACACCGCGGACGAAGTATCTGCGAACCATCTTCGCCGAACTGATGCGTCTCCACGATCACCTGCTGTGCGTCGGAGCCTGTATTCTCGACCTCGGCGGTGCGACGGCGTTCATGTACATGTTCAATGAACGTGAGCGTATCTACGAAATCTGCGAGAAGGCGTCTGGTCAGCGGTTCCACACCAGCTTCACCCGCGTCGGCGGCTTGCTGTTTGATGTCGAGGCGGACTGCCTGAAGATGATCCGCAACTTTGTCGACACGTTTGAAAAGACGTATGTCGATGTCGATCGCCTCGTGACGAAGAACCGCATCTTTATCGAACGAACGCAGGGTGTCGGCATCCTGACCAAAGAACAAGCCATCAGCGGGGGGGCGACTGGCCCGATTGCTCGCGCCAGCGGCGTCACGCGTGACCTGCGTCGCGATGAGCCTTATCTTGCGTACAACGATCTCGACTTCGATGTGATCTGTGCATCGGCAGGGGACTGCTTTTCCCGCTATCAGGTCCGCATGCTCGAGATGAAAGAATCGATCAAGATCATCCGTCAGGCCTTGGACAAACTTCCTGCAGGTCCGATCTATCCGCCGGGGAGTGGTAAGGAAGTCCTGCCAGACAAGTCTCAGGTCTATCGCAGTATCGAAGGTCTGATTCACCACTTCGAAACGATCATGCCGAACCGTCAGCCCAAAGTCGACAAAGGCGGGTTGTACGCTGCGACCGAGTCTCCTAACGGAGAACTGGGATTCTACATTGTCTCCGACGGGACATACCGGGCCTATCGTGCCCGGACCCGTCCGCCGTCCCTGATTCACTTCGCGCTGTTCCCGCTCATGATTCGCGGCTGTACGCTCAGCGACGTGGTGGCGGTGCTGGGAAGTCTCAATATTATTGCCGCGGAGTTGGATCGATGAGTGCGCTCTCTCCTGAAATTCGTGAGAAGATCATCAGCTATTACGGGCGATACCCGAATAAGCAGGCGATCACACTGCCTGCTTTGCACATGGTGCAGGAAGCCTACAACTGCGTCTCTCGCGAAGCGATCAACGAAATCGCTGACTTGCTCGAACTGAATCCGACTCAGGTCGTCGACACGATGACGTTCTACGGCTTCTTCCGTGACGAACATCATCCACTCGGTAAAAAGCGAGTCTGGGTCTGTCGCTCGCTGTCCTGCATGCTTCGGGGTGGTGATGAACTTCTGGCAGAAGTCTGCGACCGCCTACACCTGCGACCGGGCCAGACGACTCCCGATGGCGAAATGACTCTCGAACTCGCGGAGTGTTTAGGTGCCTGCGATGGTGCCCCCTGCATTCTGATTAACGACGAACTGCAACTCAAAGTCGGCGTCGAAGAAGTCCTTGCGTTGGCCAAACCTCAAGGAGGAAGCAAGTCCTAATGAACGAGGCATTTGAACCAGTTCTTCTCAGACGACGCGGCGTTGCCGGCAGCCAGACCCTGGCCTACTACCAGCAGGATGGTGGCTATAACGGTCTGCAAAAAGCCTTGAAGATGACGCCAGCTGAGGTCATCAAGGTTGTCTCCGATTCCGGCCTGCGTGGTCGGGGTGGGGCGGGCTTCCATACCGGTTCGAAGTGGGGCTTCCTGCCGAAGAACTACGAAGGTCCGATTTACCTGTGTGTCAACGGCGATGAGAGCGAACCCGGAACCTTTAACAACCGGATTTTGATCGAAGAAGATCCGCACCAGCTGCTCGAGGGAATCGCGATCGCTTCGTATGCCACCGGTGCGTCGGTTGCCTACCTGTATCTGCGATACGAATACGGTCAGTGTTACCGAACACTCGAAAAAGCCATCGAAGAGATGTATGCCAACAACCTGTTGGGCAAGAACATTCTCGGCTCGAACTTCAGTCTCGATGTTTACCTTGTCCGCGGTGCCTGTGCCTACATCTGTGGCGAGGAAACCGGACTGATTGAAAGCCTTGAAGGCAAGCGGGCCTGGCCACGGATCAAGCCTCCGTTCCCTGCAATCGAAGGAGCGTTCCGTCGACCGACCGTCGTCAACAACATCGAAACACTCGCCTGCGTGACACACATCCTCGACAAAGGCCCGGAGTGGTTCATGTCGATGGGCGTTCCAAAGGATCCCAATAATCCACGCGACCCTGGTAGTTATGGCCCGAAGCTGTACTGCGTCAGTGGTCACGTCAATAACCCCGGCCTGTTCGAACTTCCTCTGGGTATTACTGCCCGTGAGCTGATCGAGAAACATGCTGGCGGTGTCTGGAAAGGCCGCAAAGTCAAAGCGGTCGTTCCTGGCGGGATCAGCATGGGCTTCCTCTCGGCAGACGAACTTGATACACCACTCGACTTCGCAGGCCCCGGAAAAGCCGGTTGCCTGGGACTCGGAACCGCAGCCGTCATCGTCATCGACGATCAGACGAGCATGGTCGATGTCCTTTACAACAACTGTCGCTTCTTCGCACACGAGTCATGTGGTCAATGTACCCCATGTCGCGAGGGAACAGCCTGGTCATCCAAGATTCTCCGACGTATCCGCGATGGTCACGGCAAAATGTCGGACCTCAAGACACTCGAAGATATCTCCAATACGATCGGCATCATGCCCGGTACCACCATCTGCGGACTGGCAGACGGTGCCGCGTGGCCGATCAAGAATGCCCTCAAGAAATTCCGTCCCGAATTCGAGGAATATATTTCCAAAGGTCAAAAGACCGAGATGAGAGAAGCTCTCGCCGCCCACTGATCGAGTTGCAGCCGCGATCTTTACTCACCTCAGAATCACCAGAAGGACGTCGTCGTGCCGAGTCTGTTTATCAACTCCGTTGAAATCGAAGTGCAGCCGAAGGAAAATATCGTTCAGGCGGCTCGTCGTGCCGGAGTTGAAATTCCGCATTACTGCTGGCATCCGGATCTTTCCGTCGTTGCTAGTTGCCGTATGTGCTTAGTGGAAGCAGGAACGAAGAAGGATGACGGCACGGTTGCGATGCAGCCTCGTCTCGTTCCCGCTTGCCAGACCCCGGCGACGCCAAACACCGTCGTTGTGACGGATTCGCCCAAGGTCAAGTCGTCTCAGGCCCAGACACTCGAGTACCTGCTTCTCAACCACCCGCTCGACTGCTCCATCTGCGATCAGGCCGGTGAGTGCTACCTCCAGGACTACACCTACCAGTTCGGCAAGGCCGAAAGCCGCCTCGACGAGCCTAAAGTCCAGCGACAAGACAAGTATTACATCGGCGAACAGATTGCACTGTTCACCGATCGCTGCGTCATGTGTACCCGCTGCGTCCGCTTCACTCGCGAATACAGCGGGACCGCGGAGCTGTTCGTCACGAGCCGCGGTAGCGTCGAAGAAATCGAAGTTCTCCCCGGCCAGCCATGTGACAACAAGCTCGCCGGCAATGTCGTCGACCTCTGCCCGGTCGGTGCGCTGTGCAGCAAGGACTTCCTGTACAAGAAACGTGTCTGGTGGCTGAAGAGTGCCGACAGCGTCTGTCAGCTCTGCAGCACTGGTTGCAGCATCACGGTCGATCAAAGCGAAAGCAAAGTCGAACGGGTCCGCCCACGCGAGAACCCGCAAGCTCAAGGCAGCTTCATGTGCGACGACGGCCGCTTCGGCTGGAAGTTCGCACATAGCGAAAACCGGATTCGAGCCCCTCGCATTGGCCGGGCCTCCCATGGTCAAGTCGCCTCTCCTCAACTGACCACTATCGGAGCTCCAACCAACGCTGTCGAACAATACTCGATGTCGGTGAATCAAAGCACTCCGTTGGCGACAGCAACCGTCTCTGACCTGACGTTCGCAGATCCCTGGCCGGGTTTGATCAATCACCTGCAATCAGTTTTGAAGCAATCCGCTCAGGATCATCCGACCAAGACGCTCGCTGTCTTCTCGCCGTTCATGACCTGCGAAGAAGCCTACCTGCTGGCGGATTATCTCAAGAAGACGAATCCAAAAATCACGCTGGCGATGGGGCCTGTTCCTGTCGTTGGTGAAGACGATACCTATCCCAAAGGCCCGAAGGGTCAATCGCCTGCTGCCGAGAAAACTCGCTTTACTATTCGTGCCGAAAAAGCACCGAACCGACTCGGCGTCGAAGCCGTGCTCCAGCACTTCCAGAAGTCGATTGTCAACGATGAGCAATGGCTCTCATCGATGGAACTGAATCCTTTCGAGACCGTCCTCGTCGTCGGCAACTCTCCAGCCGAATGGCTGAATGATGAGACTGTCAGCAAACTCCGACGTGCGGGTAAGCTGATCGTTGTCGACATTCTCGAAAACAATCTGACTCACGCCGCTGACGTGGTGATTCCGGGCGTCTCCTTCGTTGAAAAAGAAGGGACTGTCGTCAACCATGCTGGTTTGGCTCAAACCTTCCATCCTGCGATTCGTTGTTCCGATGGAACACGTCCTGATGTGAGAACCTACATGGAATTGAGCGGACGCTCGGGCCTGTACCATGGACCAACGATCCGTGCAGAAATGGCGAGTGTCATCCCGGCGTTTGCAGCCTTTGAAACCGGGGAACTGGGCGAACTCGGAAAGCGAGTGTTCTCATGACAATCGATTGGAATTTCCTCTGGCCTCTCGGCGCAGCGATGGTGATCGTCCTCGGATTCGTTCCGGTGGCAGGTCTCTATATGACATTCATCGAGCGCAAGCTCGCTGCTTACGTGCAGGACCGCGTCGGGCCAAACCGCGTCGGACCGCTCGGCTTGTTTCAGTCGATCGCAGACGGGATCAAGATCTTCCTCAAAGAGCAGGTTATCCCGTCACACGTTCACAAGTCGGTCTACCTGTTCGCTCCGACAATCGGACTGATGTGTGCGATGCTATCCATCGCTGTCGTTCCCTACGGTCCAGCCAACGCAGAGCCAGGCCCAGGTTTCCGCGCGATTATTGCCCCGGGGGTTGATATCGGAATCCTCTTCCTGCTGGCGATCTCCAGTCTTTCCGCCTACGGGATCATCCTCGGCGGTTGGGCCTCGAACAACAAATACAGCCTCTTCGGTGCCACCCGTGCTTGTGCCCAGTTCATCAGCTACGAGATTCCGATCGGCTTGTCACTGCTGGGGATCATTGCGATGACCGGCAGCCTGAATATCGAGAAACTCGTCGCGGCTCAAGGTGACGGGATCGTCAACTGGAACTTCTGGTGGCAGCCACTGGCGGCCTTGATCTTCTTCGTTGCTGCACTCGCGGAATCGAACAGACTTCCTTTCGACCTTTCAGAGTGTGAACAGGAACTCGTCGGCGGTTTCCACACGGAATACAGCGGGATCAAGTTCGTGCTGTTTGCACTTGCGGAATACACTCACCTCGTCACCGTCAGCTTCCTGACCGTTCTGCTCTTCTTCGGCGGCTGGCATTTCCCCGGTTTGACTGGCCCTGTTGACGCAACGGTCGCGGGCTTCCTGATTCGCTGGGTAGTCCTCGCGGTCAAAGTCTCGCTGGTGGTGGCCTTCATCATGCAGCTTCGCTGGACGCTGCCTCGTTTCCGTTACGATCAGCTCATGGGACTGGCCTGGAAGGGTCTGATTCCACTGGGCATTCTGAACCTGCTGGGACTGGTGATTGTTCTGACCTTCGACGCCTCACGCTGGTGGATGACGATTCTGTCGGTCGCGATCCTCGTGTTAAGCGGCATGGCCAATGTCACCATGGCACAAAAACGCATTCAACGCAAAGCAGCCTCTCGCATGGCGATGGAGACTCAATACTCATGACGACCGAGAACAAGAAAAAGACGGTCCGGTTCGCTGAGCCTCCGAAAATCGGCTTGAGCGAAGCTCTGTACTTGCCTGCTATCGCAGCGGGAATCGCGACGACTGTTCGTCACATGTTCCACAAGAACCAGACTCGCCAGTATCCGGAAGTCGAACCTGATATTCCCAAGAATTATCGCGGCGTTCACCGCCTGAACCGTGATGATCAGGGACGCGTCAAATGCGTCGCCTGCTTCATGTGTCAGACAGCCTGCCCAGCCAACTGCATCGAGATTGAAGCGACAGGAACCGACAAGAACGATCCCACCTGGGCTGATCGCGACAAGTTCCCGAAGACCTTCGTCATTGATGAACTCCGCTGCATCTACTGCGGCATGTGCGAAGAAGCCTGCCCGGTTGATGCGATCGAACTGACCAGCATCTATGACCTGACGGGCATGACCCGGCAAGAAATGATTTTCGATAAAGAGAAACTGCTGAGTGTGTTCGACGAAACTGTTCAATCCGGGAAGGATCCCGTGCGAACAGTCCGCGGCCAACTCGGCCCGGCTTCCGAGCGACTGTCGAGTTAACACAAAGTCCTGACGGCCTTGCGTTGAAAGCTCGTACGACGTTTCCCTATACTCCTGCCTGACGACGATAGAAACTCAAAGAAACCGGTCGACGGAATGAATGTTTCCCTCCTTAGCGACGCGACGACAATACTCCTGCTGGCGACACCGGAAATTCTGATTCCGGTGATCCTTGGCGGTGTGAGCTTGTTTCTGCTGCAGATCGGCATGGGGCAGGCACAGACGAAATTCAAGCTGGCTTTGGTCGGGCTGGGAATCGTCCTGCTACTTGGTTCGTTCGCGTTCCATTTCATGGACGCAGCACCGACTCTTCCAAAGGCGTTACAGCTTGCGTTCGGGATGCTGTCTGTCTTCGGAGCTGTGGGACTGTTGAGTTTCCGTGAGCCGATCCATGCGGCTTTGGGATTTGCTGTCGCAGTTCTTTCGACCGCAGGCATCTTCCTGCTTCAAGCGGCTCCGTTTATTGCCGCTTCGACGATCATCGTCTATGTCGGTGCCACGATTATCATCTTCCTGTTTGTGCTGATGTTTGCCCAGAGTACGCATCCCCAGATTCAGGACGTTCGTCTGACATCGCCGATTCTTGCGATCTTTGGCGGCATGTTGTTGCTGCTGATGATCCAGGGGGCGATCTCGACCTTGCCGATTGCTGCGATTCCCGAACGCGCCCCTCAACGAGTGGTCGATCTGGGACGCGTGATGTACACGGACTATCTGTACGCCGTCGAGATCGCAGGCACCCTCCTGCTGATCGCGACCGTCGGAGCGATCTCGCTTGGTCAGAAAAAGCGAGTTGGTCGAACGACGACATCTGCGTCATCACTCACTCCTCCTGCCTCCCAACGCCCTCTTTGACCTGGAGTCGCAAGACGCGTGAACGAGTTAACCTTACAAGCCCTGTCTTTCGGAGCCCTGCTTTTCGTGCTGGGGCTGATCGGCTTTTTGACCCGACGCAACCTGATTCTGATGTTCCTGTCTCTGGAACTGATGCTCTCAGGAGCCTCGATCAATTTCGCAGCCTTCGCCTGGCATTCCGGAAACGTCCAGGGCCAGTTCTTCGTCATCCTTATCCTGACGGTCGCGTCCTGTGAAGCGGCTCTCGCGCTGGCGTTGATTGTCAGTCTGTTTCGTCTCAAGACCACTTTGGACGTCAAATCCTGGACAACGCTGCGGGAAGTCACACCGAACGCTGGTTCGCCAGATATCCTCGTCGATCCTGAGTTTGAGAAGTTCCCAGAACTCTCGCCCGCCGGTCGCGATCCGATGCTCCGTCCTGCTCCGATGCTGGTCGAAACGACGAAGTCGATCGAAGCTCGTCCGGTTCGACATGTTGACCATACCAATTCCCACCTGACCTGACGCATCCGTCGCAAGCGCCGCAAGGAACGCTTTGGATATGAACTACCTCGCCTGGCTGATCCCTCTGGCTCCCCTCGTCGCCTGCCTGCTGTGTACTGCGCTGGGCTTGATGGGCAAGGGAAAGTCGACTGCAAATCTGGTGGCCTGGGCGGGGTTGGGAGTCGCATCTGCTGTCTCCCTGCTGCTTTTGTTCACGGCGACCGTTGCACCTTCGGCATTGATTCTGCCAGGATACCAATGGATCGACATCGGGCACATCAACGTCCGGGTCGACCTGCGTCTTGATACAATTTCGCTGGTTCAGATCTGCGTTGTTACCTGCGTTTCTTTCCTGGTTTCGATCTACGCCGCGGGTTACATGCACGGCGATCCCGGCTATCCGCGTTTCTTCGCCGCCTTCAGCGGCTTCGTTTTTGCGATGTCGATGCTGGTTCTGGCGAACAACCTTCTGATCCTGTATGCATTCTGGGAAGGTGTCGGTCTTTGCAGCTACCTGCTCATCGGATACTGGTACCAGCGACCTGCCGCAGCCAAAGCCGCGTACAAAGCTTTCGTCGTGAACCGAATCGCGGACTGTGGATTCCTGATCGGAATTCTGACCCTCGGCTACGGCGTGAGTCTGACTCGTCCGGAGCTGTCGGTTGTTGAACTCCTCAACTTCGATGTCATTTTCCAGGCCGTTCCGCAACTCGCCGCACAACA
>SXGT01354726.1_pt1 | contig 12480 bp, 13 predicted proteins | sample 3176221 | NCBI WGS metagenome assembly SXGT01 (sample SAMN11356862, study PRJNA531348) | freshwater metagenome | isolation source: freshwater sample F1-120 | place: China: Fuxian Lake, Yuxi | collected 2017-12-25
AGCTAGAATACAGAAAAAACGAATAGCCATTGAATTCCGACACTCATATTGATAGCTTCTACCCCATGAAAATAATCTCACTAATTCTGTGCATCTGTTGGTCAATTGCCTTCTCTGCCAGCCCAAATGCTAGCCCTACAACGCTCATTTTAGGTGCAGAAGATTCATGGCCGCCCTATTCCGATAAGTTAGGCCAAGGCATATCCACTAATATTGTTAAAGCCGCCTTTGCCAAAGTCGGTTTAGAAAACCAAATAGTGGTTCGCCCCTACTCCCGGATACTGCAGGATGTAAAAGCCGGAGCCTTGGATGCGGGCTACAACGTAACCCGCCAAAAAAATACCGAGCAGGAATTTGTTTTTGGTAATGAACCGATTTTGCGTGCAAGTACTTATTGGTACTTTCGCTGGGACACACCGCCGCCCGCACCAACCACCCAAAGTCTCCCAGATGGCTATAAGGTGGGCGTCATCATTGATTATGAGTATGGCGATATTTTTGAAGAAGAACGCCACCGCTTTAAAGAAGTACGCGTGCCACGCCAAGCGCAACTCATTAAAATGTTGCAACAAGGCCGAATTGATGCAGCGTTGATGTTTGAAGAAGAAGCCAATCAAACCTTAAAAGAAATGGGGCTGAGCAAAACCGCCATTCAAAAAGGTATGTTCAATCACACCGGCGATGTCTATCTCGCCTTCTCCCGCAAAAAACCACACTCGCAAGAACTCGCCCAAAAGTTTGATTTAGGGATTAAAAAACTTAAAGAGACTGGCGAATATCAGCAGTTGTTAAACCCTTACACGCCTCAGTGATTACAATTTACGCTTCCCCGTAACCATAGAAAGCGGTAAATTTTCCTTCAGCCTATAACTTTCAAGCAGCGCAGCAGCGATATGAATAAACACCAAAACCAATAAACCATGTGCACTCCACTCGTGCAGGTTTTGTACCCAATCCTCGCCCCAGAAATAATCTATTTCTTCCATCAAAAAACCGCTGACACCTAAAATTAATACGAGCAGCATCATAAAAATCATGACTAATGCACCCAGCGGTGAATGGCCCATGCGGTGGTAGGCTTTGCCTTTTACTAGCGAACTACTATGAAGTTTAAGACGACTATAGGTTGGGAAAAAATCTGACCAGCGCGCCGCGCCTTTGCCAACGAAGCCCCACACAAAACGAACACACAACCAAGCGATGGCGATATAACCCAACCATTTGTGCCAATCTTCACCGGTTTCATTAATCCAATAATTGGCAACAAAAATTCCTGCCAACGACCAATGAAAAATCCGCACCAGTGGGTCCCATACAGTTATCACAGCCGCTTTCATATCCGCTGCCATTATGTATTCGCCCAGCAGCGCAAAAGATTGTGGTAGAGGCCAGTGAGTTTTATTAACTCTGGATCTGTTGCAGATAATTTTGGTGTTAATTGTTGAATAGTTTGATCAAGCTCGAACAAAATACTGCGTTGCTTTTCATCGCGCACGTAACTCTCAACCCAAAAAAACGAGGCTATACGCGCACCTTGGGTAACAGGTTTTACTTGGTGCAAATAACCAGAGGAATAAAGCACCATATCGCCCGCCGCGAGCTTAATACCCTGCCCGCCTTCAATGCCTTGAACCACTAATTCACCGCCCACATATTCATCTGGCTCCGACAAAAACAAGGTTGCCGACAAATCACCGCGCACGCTCATATTAGTTCCAGGAATAGGCATAAGCGCGCTGTCTATATGTGTGCCGTAAGCGCCACCATTTGTGTAGCAATTAAATTTAGGAGGATAAATTTTTGCGGGTAATGCAGAGGATACAAACAAAGGGTGATTACCGAGTTTACGCAGAATATGATTGCGTAAACCGGTTGCTAATTCGGATGCATCATCCAACTGCAAATTCTGTTTTGCAGAGCGCGCCAAAGTGCCTGCGGATTTTGAGCCAGATTCCCAAGTCGCTTGCTCCATATGCGCGCGAAATTGTTGCACTTCTTCTTTGCTTAAAACGTTTTCGATAATAAGTAGCATTACTACCTCGCCAATATCTTAGAGATTTTTTGCTCGCGAAAGTCTAACTGAGCAAGTACCGTTTTATGATTAAAAACCCTCAAGTCAGGGACGACTTGAGGGAGCTACAGGGATGTATTGATGCGATTTTTAATCATAAAGCGGTGCTTGCGACACACCAAACCATGCAATCAAAAATATTACCTAGGCTGTAACTCTAATTCTGTATTCCGAACATCACTCAAGTTCGCGCAACCCGCCAATGCCATACACAACTCTAATTCTTCACGCAACAATCTCAGCATATGTGCAACGCCCAGCGCGCCTGCAACGCTGATTGCATAAACTTGTAAGCGACCAATTAAAACCGCATCTGCACCCAAGGCAATCGCTTTAAAAATATCTAACCCAGAGCGAATGCCACCATCAAATAATACGGGGTAATCATCACCCACTGCCGCGCGAATTTTCGCTAAGCAATCAATGCTTGCTGGAGCGCCATCTAAACTGCGGCCACCGTGATTGGAAACTACAATTCCTGCACAACCCATCGCTCTAATTTTTTGTGCATCCTGCGGGTGCAATACGCCCTTCACAAGAATGGGCAATGAGGTTTGGCTTAGCAACCATTCTAAATCTGCCCATGTAGGCGCTTCACGCATTGCACCGTTAAATATTCTGCTCTGGCCTGCGGAGATTGCATGCGCTTCGGGTATTTCATAATGTTGCACATTAACTGCAACGCAATCGTCTGGCATGTGAAAGTGCGCGCGCACTGCACTCATGCTCGGCGTGCGAATAGAAGCGTCTACCGTAACAACAATTGCACTATAACCCGCCGCTTGCGCGCGATTCAGCAAATCTAAAGTCGCTGCACGGCTCGGTTGAAAATATAACTGAAACCATTTTTCACTTGCCTTGTTTATTACGTTGCTGTCATTCCTGTTATTACTAATAGCCGCAATATCTTCAAGGCTGGTGCTGGCGAGCGTGCTTGTGATCATGCAAGCTTCCATCACCTCGGCGGCTCGTGCAGTTTCTAATTCAGCCTGCGGGTGCGCCAATTTTTGGTAAGCCACAGGCGCTAAAAAAATGGGATGCGAAAATTCGTGATTCAATAAATTAAAACGGGTATGGCCTTGAGTCACATCGCACAATAAACGCGGGCACACAGACCATTTATAAAATGCCGTGCGATTTGCCGCGAGTGTTTGATCTTGCCCGCTGCCACCGGCGATATACGCAAAGCTGGGCGCTGGGATAAAACGCGGCGCAAGCAATTCGTAATCTTGCGCGCATTGAATATCCGCAGGAATGTAACTTAACGCTGACAGTAATTGCTGAGTTTCATTCATATGTCAAAAAAAGCCGGGCACAAGCCCGGCTTTACTCACAGAGGGATTAGAAGTTGTAGTTTAGCGTGACGCGTGCGGTACGTGCATCGCCTTTGTAAACAAAAGAACCTGAGCGATAAGCCGCAAGGTAGTAATCCTTATCGGTCACGTTGCCAATATTCAATCGCACATCCACATTTTTGCTGAAATCGTAGGTGGCGAACAAATCCAACACGGCATACTCAGGAATAGGTTGCGAATAGGTATAAGCACCTGTATTAAACGTGGTATATGCCGCTGCCGTATCTGGCTGACCTGCATATTTTTTGCTTTCGTATTTCCACGCACCACCAAAACCAAACTTCTCTGTTAATTGATACTTTAATTGCAGGTTTAACGAAACGTCAGCAAAGTTACTGATGGTTTTACCTAGGTTAGCTGCTGTTGCGGACTCAATGACTTCGGCATCCATATAGGTTATGCCCGCTTGAGTCACTAATTTATCGGTAATTTGGCCGCTTGCGCCAAACTCAATACCGCGCACGCGGATTTCACCAGTGTTAAAAGTCCCTACTGAATCGTAGTTTGCGCCTTCCATGACATCTGATTTAGTCACTTGGAAAATGGCAGCGGTTAACAACAAGGTTTCATCAAAAATATTCCACTTGGTGCCCAGCTCAAGATTATCGAAACTCTCTGGTTTTGCGCCCGCAACACTGCCGTTATAAATTACAGTACCGCCGTAACCACTGCTCGTGCCTACGTCAGATTCACCACCGTTAATATCCGCAGCGGTTGACCAGGTGAAATACACATTGCCAACAGAATTGATGTCGTACACAACGCCCATGTGGCTATTGGTTAAGGTATCGGAATAATCGTAATGTGCTTTAACCAACGCTGCGCTTTGTGTGCCTAAATCAAAATCAAATTTATCCGCACGAATACCGGCAAACACACTCCATTGATCGTTCAGGTCAACCGTATCCATAATCGCGATTGATTTTGATTTCACCGCCCAATCGGTGTCCCAAATACTTTTAGTGATTTGGCGATTCATTAGCTTATTAATATTGGAAACTTCTTTACCCGACTTATCAAAAACACACCATCCATTCAGCACTGCACCCGTACCGGTAATACAGTTTTGACCAGAGTTGGTGGCGGTGTAATTGCCGTTTAATACAGAGTGATCTGAATACTCAGCACTCACAATAAACTCGTGTTCCATACCACCAATAGTTTGGTTAATAAACAGATTGGTTTGGTTGGCTAAGTAATCCACTTCTTGCCAGCCTTGGTGTGTACTTAAGCTCGCAGTGGTGTAAACACCGTTCGGATCTTTTGCACCTGTGCTTGCACTGCGCGCACCAGTCACCACATAACCATTATCAGAAGTGCCTTTACGGGTAATGTTGTTGATACGCAAATCAGAATTAAAACGATATTTCAAACGCGCAGTAAACGTATCAACATCGGACTCTTGGAAATCTTCAGCTTGTGCATAAACAGGAACATTTTTCGCAGGTTTACGATTAGGTACACTACCTACTAAATAGCTGCCCAAATCTGGATTATCTTTCGCGTCCAAACCGTAATAATCCAGAGTCATTTCAAACTCTTCCGTTGGATTATAGAAACCAGAAATTGCAGCCCCTTGGCGCTCACGATAAGTTGGCGCGCGATCTGGAATATCTTCTTTTGCGGTTAATAAATTGACACGCACCGCTAATTTTTCAGTGAGCGCTTGGTTAGCATCCAAGGTAAGACGATGATGATTATCGGTACCAACACCTGCGGTTAAACTGGTGAAGTCATAATCCGTTGTGGCTTGTTTGGTAATCGCATTTACTGCACCACCTGAACTGCCGCGACCTGCAAAACTTGAGTTAGGGCCTTTGGTAATTTCAATTTGTTCCACCACAAAACTTTCACGCGTGGTCATGCCTGGGTCACGCAAACCGTCTACAAAAATATCGCTGCGCACCTCTTGGCCGCGAATAATATATCGGTCACCAAAGGCGTTACCATTTTCGCCAGTACCTAAAGTGATGCCGGGTTGTGCATCCAAAATCGCACCTAAATCGGTGTAGCCCGATTCTTCAATTTGCGCTTTAGTGAGCACAGTAATATTTTGTGGCGTTTCTGCAATCGGGCGAGTGTGACGGTCATCACCAGAGAATTGTGCTTTGTAAGGCACACCCGCTTGCGCGTTTGGGTTAGCTTCAAGTGCAGTTGCTTCTACTTTTACAGTCTCAAGTACTTTTTTGGGTTCTTCTTTAGCGGCTGATTTAGCTTCTTCAGCAAAAGCTCCAAGCGGCATCAATATAGCGGTAGCAATACCTACTGCAAGGCTGCTTTTAGCCATAGTGTTAACACTTACTAAATTCTTTCCACTCTGGTTTTTCATTACTACATACCTAATTTTAAAATGTGTGTTTTGTGCTAAACGCTGAGCCGCCCATCAAGCAGCTCAAATGTTCCAAGATTTATTAATCTCTAAATTTCTTTTTAACGATCTCGCCCGTAACCGGATTAAAGTAAACCTCAATCTCTTCGAATTTCTTGCCATCTTTGCTTTTGCCCCAGCCATAAATTTCATAACAAGAACCTGCTTCTTGGAATTTTTTGATGGCGAAGCCATGCTCATTAACAATCTTCTTTTGCATATCCAACACATGCAGCCAATCAGTTTTGGGCTTATCGGTACATTCCATATCGGTGTGTGCATAGGTATAAAAACTTGCCGATAGCAGTGATATACCTGCAAAAAAGCGGATGTATTTCATCAGGTTAAACCTCCATAAAAGATTAAATTGTTTATAGCCTGTCATTTCGAAGAGAGCCCCAAACACAAACAATATACATTCTCATTTGAGATTAATTTACCACAGATGATTTATTTATCAAATGTTATTAGGAACTATTATCATTTAATCCAAATCTTACTGTGGCCTTTTGGGCAAGATACTGAACACATCTTATATGTAAATGCATTGCGCATATTAATGATAATCATTACTATTAAATACATATACATTAAATCCTAGTTCCGAATGAAATCCAAATACGCTCTTCACACTACCATCGCCCTTGTTGTACTGGCGCATGCTGCCATCCTGGCCGCTGTCACCAACACACAAGAGCGCCCTCTTGTTATAGAACCGCCCGCGATTCAAGGCGTAATCATTGCCAGCGAACCTATAACTGAACAGGCTCCACCACCTCCACCCCTTGAGCAGAAGCCTTTACCCAAACCCGAAACGCCCAAAATTCCAGTGCCCAAAGCACCCGCATCTGCGCACGCACCACAGGTGGAGCAAAACCCTCCGCCGCAAATGCCTGTAGATGTACCTACAAAGACCGTAGAACCCAGTACTGCACCGGTTGTTCCTCCGCAGGCAGATGCCAGCCAGTTCAACAACCCTGCTCCGGTTTACCCAACGCAATCGCGGCGCTTAAAAGAAACCGGTGTGGTGGTGTTGGAGGTTTTGGTTAAAGCGGATGGCAGCTTGGGCGATATGCGCCTAAAAACCTCTAGCGGCTATACGCGCCTAGATGAAGCCGCACAGAAAGCCGTAAAAGGCTGGCGCTTTGTACCCGCCAGACGCGGCAACGAAGCCATAGATTTTTGGTACGAATTACCTATTGAATTTTCACTTAATCGTTAACAATTTGTTAAAGAGGCACCCATGAACTCACCCTACGGAATTTCCTCCATTTGGCTACAAGGCGATGTGGTTATCAAATCGGTCGCGATTATTTTGCTGCTTATGTCTATCGCTAGTTGGTGCGTCATTGTGTTGCGCACATGGGGATTGTTACGCCTGCGCAAACCCAACCACAGCCTTGCAGATTTTTGGCATGCACAGAGTTTTTCTGAAGGCTTGACAGTTCTAGGCTCAGATCGCAACGCTAATCCCTATCGCCATTTAGCCGAGGAAGGTCAAGCCGCGCTGGATCATCATCAAAATCACAAAACCGATTTGCACGGCAATCTGCCACTTGCCGATTGGTTAACCGCTTGCTTGAAAGATTCAATCGACCAAAGTACCGACCGCCTGCAACGCGGCTTGGCGATTTTAGCGTCTGTAGGTTCAGTTGCGCCCTTCGTGGGTTTGTTCGGCACTGTGTGGGGGATTTACCATGCGCTGGTTAGCATCGGCTTAAACGGCTCTGCGAGCATCGACAAAATTGCGGGCCCCGTAGGTGAAGCACTGATAATGACCGCCTTTGGTTTGATCGTCGCCATTCCTGCCGTGTTGGGTTACAACGCTATCAATCGCGGCAATCGCAATATCAAAAATAAACTCAACCGCTTCGCACACCAATTGCACGCCTACTTCTTAATGGGCTCGCCTTTGGCTAGCAGCACAGGCAACGCCAGCAATATTAAATCCATCAACCGTAAACATACTCACGCTGAATAGGAGTTCTGAAGATGGCTTTTGGTGGAGACTTTGAAGACGACAACGACTCAATGAGCGATATAAACATGACGCCGTTAGTAGACGTTATGTTGGTGTTACTAATTATTTTTATTATCGCCGTACCGGTTATTACGCATTCGGTAAAAGTAGATTTACCGCGCGCGGATAACACCGTGAATGAGATAAAACCTGAAACCGTTAATTTATCCATCGCCGCTGATGGAAAAATTCATTGGAATGAAACAACGATTAGCGATGAAGAATTGCAAGTGCGCCTAACTGCAGAAGCAAGTAAACAACCGCAACCCGAAATTCACATTCGCGGCGACCGCAAAGTGGAATACGAACACGTGATGAGCGTAATGGCGAGCGTACAACGCGCAGGAATTTTAAAGTTAGGATTTGTGAGTGAGCCGAGGCGGTAAAATTGATGTTATCTCAATTGATTTATATAACCCTTTGCACCTAAATTACATTTGATAATTAATTTCATTTGTATAATAATAGTGCCCCAAATTTATTATTTTAGGTCTGCCGCATGTTCAAAAAGTCTCTACTCGCACTCGCCGTTACCTTTAGCTCTATCGCTATTGCAGACACCGCACCCACCAATGCGGAGCTTTGGAAGATTATTCAAACACAGCAAGCCGAACTGAATGAGTTAAAAAGCAAGCTGGAAAAAACCAGTGATAAAGTCAAAGTCACTGAGCAAAATCTCACCGAAACCGAGCAAAAAATTAACACCACTGCTGAAGCAGTGGACACCGCCAGTAAAAGTGAGAGCAAAACCTTTATAGGCGGTTACGGCGAGTTACACGTCAACCAATTAAACAATAAGCTTGATACCGGTAAAGACCTGAAAGAAATCGACTTCCATCGCTTTGTAGTGCTGATTGGCCACGAATTTAGTGACACTGTGCATTTTTTCTCTGAACTTGAGTTAGAACACACCGTAGCTGGCGAAGGTAAAAAAGGTGAAATTGAACTTGAACAAGCTTATATAGAGTGGGATTACGCCGCTAACCACAGCCTACGCTCGGGTGTGTTTTTGGTTCCCGTTGGCATTCTTAACGAAACCCACGAACCAGATACTTTCTACGGCGTAGAGCGCAATAGCATCGAAAAAAATATTATCCCAACCACTTGGTGGGAGGCGGGCGTAAACTTTAAAGGTGAGCTAGCAGAAGGCTGGAGTTACGATGCCGCTATTCACTCTGGTTTGAATTTAGCCACCGGCAAATTCAAAGTGCGCGATGGTCGCCAAAAAGTATCCAACGCTCCGGCGGAAGATTTCGCCTACACCGGCCGTATTAAATATAACGGTATCGCAGGCTTAGAAATCGCCGCAACACTGCAATTTCAAGAAGATTTATTGCAAGGCATGGTTGCGTCTGCTGTTGATGCAACCCTGTTTGAAACCCACCTCAGCTACCAAGTAGGCAGTATTGGCCTACGCGCACTCTATGCACAGTGGAATATAGATGACGCCATCAACGCCGTTGCAAAGGGTGCAGAAGAGCAATCCGGTTGGTACATTGAACCATCTTATCGCTTCAACCCTTCTTTTGGTGTATTCATAAGCTACGGCGAATGGGATAACCAAGCCGCAGGAACTGCAGATACCCAATATGGCGAATGGAGTGTGGGAGGCAACTACTGGCTGACCGATACAACCGTATTCAAGCTAGATTTACTGCGTCAAGAATCACCTAAAGGCAAAGATCAATACCACGGCTTTAATCTAGGTGTAGGCTACTCGTTTTAAGATGGTTTACTCGTTTTAAGAGATTTGGATATTTATTGGCGCTGCACTGCAGCGCCAAATTCTTTCTACCGGCATATCTATGAGCCACCTCACCTGCCTAACGTTGTTTGTCGTCTTTAGCCTGCTAAGCATTTCCAGCTGGGCGCAGCGCGGCGTATTTTTAGAGTCCAACACCTTTTTAACCCAAGCGTTCCCGCAAACCCCAGAGCCAAAAACGCTATGGCTCACCAAAGACACTCGCCCTATTGCAGAAGCTATTTCAGGCCACAGCCTACCCTTGCGAACACGCTATTATCAGCAAGGCCAGCGCACCGCATGGATACTAGAAGAAATAGGGAAAGAGCTGCCCATTACACTTGGCATAGTGGTAGAGCATGAACAAGTCATAGCACTGCGTGTTCTAGAATACCGTGAAGTTCGTGGCGGCGAAGTGCGTTACGATTTTTTCACCCAACAGTTTGTAGGCGCACAACTTACCGACAAAGAACGCGAGCTGAGCAAAAGTATTGACGGTATTGCTGGCGCTACGCTTTCCGTGCGCGCACTCAAAAAAACCGCTAGACTCGCGCTCTATTTGCACCAACAGGCACTAACGGCAAGCGCTCCCAAACCCTAGCAACGCGCTGTTGCGCTCACCACATTGGTTTTATGCAGACATGATTCATAAGAAATGGCGCGCCATTCTTTGGCGCTGGCACAGACGTCTTGGCATCACTTTCCTTATTTTTATAATCTGGCTCAGTGCCAGCGGCATACTACTCAATCATACCGACGACTTAGGCCTAGCTGAGCAACCGGTGCACCAGCAATTTTTGCTCAGCCTCTATGGCATTGAGCGCCCAGTCATCCATTCTTACCAAATTGCCGGGCAATGGGTCTCCCACAGCGGCGAACACCTCTACCACAACTCAACCCAAATTACCCACTGCGTAGGTACTTTTTCAGGCATAGCTCTAGCACCCACCATCGACGGCTCCCCCAATATAATTGTCGCCGCCTGTGGCGATGAAATTGCACTTTTTACCGCGCAGGGCGAAGTGGTAGAGCGCATTAATGCCAGCTACCCATTACCACGCCCGTTACAAGAACTGGGGCAATGTGAAACTGCCCCAAAAGAGATTTGTTTTAATGCTAACAACCGCACCTATGCGCTAAATGTGAATGACGTCGCTTGGGCTGAAACCACCCAAAACATTAGTTCCTCGACCACCGCACAACTGCCCTCAAACCTGCAAACTGCACTCGAACAAAATGCATTAAGCCTAAACTGGGAAAGAGTCATGCTGGACTTACATGCGGGCCGACTATTGGGTTTAGGCCCATGGCTAATGGATATTGTAGGCGTCTTGTTTATTATGTTGGGATTAAGCGGGTTGGGAATTTGGCTGTTTCATAAGCGCTTTTAGAAGCTAGCCTAGATAAAAAAACACCGCCTTACGGCGGTGAATTAGGAGGTAAAACGAAATCTTGCTGTTACATATAAGCGTTCGAACGGTCCGTATGGTCAGTCACATCACGGATGCCCTTTAGCTCTGGAAGCTTATCGGTTAACTGAACTTCAATGCCCTGCTTCAGGGTAATTGCTACAGATCCACAACCTTGGCAGCCACCGCCGAATTTCAGTACGGCAATCATATCTTCCGTTACTTCTACCAAACTCACGTTGCCGCCGTGTGAGGCGAGGCTTGGGTTTACATCGTTGTACAACACGTAGTTGATGCGATCTTCCAGCGGGCTATCGGCATTAACCTGTGGCATTTTGCTGTTGGGGGCGCGAATGGTGAGCTGACCGCCCATGCGATCTGCTGAATAATCCACTTTAGCGTCAATCAAAAATGGCAAACTACGGCCTTCAAAGTAAGCCTTAAAGCCTTTAAGCTCCACAATTTCATCGTCGGGCTTTTCTTCGCCTGGGCGACAATAAGCAATGCAGGTTTCCGCTTGCGAGGTGCCTGGGTTGGCCACGAACATGCGTATACCAATGTTTTCATTGTCTTTTTGCTTGTCCAATAAGCCTCTCAAGTAATCCTGAGCTGATTCAGTAATATCAACATTAACCATGTTTACGCTGCTCTCTCTGCCGTATTGTGAGGCTGTGTACACTCACAAACTTATACCCGATTAAATTACTCAGGTATTCTACTGCAATCGGCTAGAGAGATAAACGCTGAAATCAACAGTGGGAGCAATTGGGTCTATGCTTAGGAGTTTTAGTCGCCCCGCCAAGGCTTGTCTGGTAGAATTCACGCCATTCTTCTATATCGATAACTTTTGATATAGATTTCAAATTTTCAGGTACAACAGGTTAATCCATGAGCAATAACCACACACGCCAAGCCCGCATCCATTCGTTACATGAAGCCATTAAACAACGCATTCTGATTTTGGATGGTGCCATGGGCACCATGATTCAGAGCTATAAATTGCAAGAGGCGGATTATCGCGGCGAGCGTTTTGCCAATTACCACATGGATATCGCGGGCAATAACGACCTGCTATCTATTACTAAGCCCAACGTCATCCGTGAAATTCAGCAGGCTTATTTGGATGCTGGTGCAGATATTCTAGAAACCAACACCTTCAATGCCACGCGCATTTCCATGGCGGATTACGACATGGAAGATTTAGCCCGTGAGTTGAACGTGGCCTCTGCGCGGTTGGCTCGCGAACTCTGCGATGAAATGACTGCAAAGAATCCGGCGAAGCCGCGCTTTGTTGCAGGCGTACTCGGCCCAACCAGCCGTACCTGTTCCATATCGCCAGACGTAAACGACCCCAGTGCGCGCAATGTCACCTTCGATGAATTGGTCGAAAACTATTTAGAATCGATTGATGGTTTAGTTGAAGGTGGCGTAGACATTTTATTGATCGAAACCATTTTCGATACGCTCAATGCAAAAGCCGCTGTATTCGCAGTAAAAAAATATTTTGACGATAATG
>SXGT01924823.1_pt1 | contig 12480 bp, 4 predicted proteins | sample 3176221 | NCBI WGS metagenome assembly SXGT01 (sample SAMN11356862, study PRJNA531348) | freshwater metagenome | isolation source: freshwater sample F1-120 | place: China: Fuxian Lake, Yuxi | collected 2017-12-25
AGAAACGGGGCTCCGGTCCGGCCGCGTCGGCAGCGCGGCCGGACTAGGGCTCGGTCCCGGCCCTGCCGGGACGCGCCCAGACCTCTCACAAGTTGATCGGTGCTGCGCTGCTGCCGCGCGGCGACCTAGCGATAGCCCTGATCCAGGTGGCAGACACGCGGGCCTCGCGCACGCACGCCAACCTGCGCCCCACTGCCGAGGGGTTGCTGCTCACGGATATGCGCAGCAAGCATGGTACTTTCGTCAACGGCAAGCTTACCCAGTCGGCGACATTGCTGGACGGCGACGTCATCGGCATCGGTGACTGCAAGCTGGTGTATCGCCGCGAAGCCAAGTTTGCGACAGACGATGCCCAGCGCGCCAAAGCTATTGACGCCGCCATGACTGGCGAAACCAGCGCCGATTTTGGCGCCATGGCTCGAAAAGTCATTTCAGAGTGCGGCGGCGACCTCAACGAAGCGTCAAAACGACTAGGCCTGCCCGTCGATGTGCTCAAGAACCTGCTCAAGACGAATTGACGGCGACGGCGAGCCTGGCCGGCCCGTCGTGAGCGCAAGGATCCGAAATGACAGGCGAGACCAAGACCCAAAACCTGCAGCCCGGCGACGTGGTCGCGGGGCGCTATCGCTTGACTGGAACCGTCGGCAAAGGCGCGATGGGCGCGGTGTTTTCGGCTGAACACACTGAAACCGGGCAGAAAGTCGCGCTCAAGTTCATGATCGTCGACGACGCCGAGGGCGAGGAGTTCGTCAGCCGATTTCAGCAAGAAGCGCGGGTTATGGCGCAGCTCAAAAGCCCAAATACGGTGCGCATCTACGACTTTGGGCGCACCGGCGACGGTGCGTTCTTCATGGCCATGGAGTTGCTGGCCGGCGAGCCGCTCGACAAGCATCTGCGCGACTTGCAGCGGCGCAGCGAGGCAATGGGTGAGACGGAGACGGGCGTGGTCGGCCTGCAGATTCTGCGCAGTCTGGCGGAAGCGCACGGCCAGGGCCTGGTGCACCGCGATCTCAAACCAGGCAACGTGTTTCTGACCGACGACGGCTCGGGCGAGACGCTGGCCAAGGTGCTCGACTTTGGCATTGCCCGGACGGCCGGGTCGAACCTGACCAGCGCCGGCAAAATTCTGGGCACGCCGGCCTTCATGAGTCCAGAACAGTGGCGCGGCGAGCGCGCTGATCACCGCGCCGACCTGTATGCGGTCGGGTGCATCATTTTCAATTGCCTGACCGGCCGCACCCCGTTTGTGACGGAGTCGTCGCCGCTGGCACTGATGAAAATGCACCTCATTGATCCGGTCCCGGATCCGAGACTGTTTGCGCCCAAGCCGATCAGCGACGGCATGATACAGCTCATCAACGTGGCGATGGCCAAGGATCCCGGCGACCGCTTTGCGGATGCGCGTGCGATGCGCACCGCGTTGGAAGCGGTACTGGGCGGCGTCTGGGCCGGAACGCCGGGCCGTGGCATGACCGGAACGCACGCGGCGGTCAGCGCCACGACACACATAGTGGTCACTGCGGCTCCTGCCGGCGCGTCTGACGCAACCATGGCCGACACCATGCACGACGTGACGCTAGCCGCGCCGGCAGCAGTCTCGCCCAACCAAGCCGCCGTCCCGCCTGCGCCAGTGGCTCCCGCCGCAAGGCTTGCAGCAGTCGCGCCGCCGCAGGCCGCCGCCGCCGCGCCGCATATGACTGCAAGCGCGCCATCGCCAAGAAAGTCTTCGCTGCCGCTGATTGTCGCTGCCGGTGCAGCCGCTGCAGCAATTGCCGCCGCCGTAATGATGGCAATGCAGGCCAAGTCACCACCTGTGGCGGCTGCGCCGACTCCGCAAGCTGCCGCGCCAGCGCCACCGTCGGCGCCGCCGGCACCCGCACCGCCCGCGGCCGCTGCGCCCCCGGCACCGGCCCAACCTGCGGCCGCTGCTGCCCCGGCTGCGCCGGCACCGACGCCGCCGGTTGCCGCAACGCCTCCTGCGCCACCGCGACCTGCAGCGACGGCACCTGCCGAAGAGCCCGCCATGGCCGCTCCGGCTGCTGCGCCGGCCACACCCGCCAAGAAGGCGCCAAAACCCAAGCTGGCTGCGCCCAAGCAAGGAGGCTCGGATGTTCGCGAAATCTTGTAGTCATTACCTCATCCTGCTGCTGGTTGCGGCACTTTGCGCGCCGACAGCTGCGGCCGCGGCCCCCAAGTCTGCCAAGGAGCAGATGATCGCCACGCTGAACAACGCCGCGAACAAGGCCTTTGACGCGGGTGATTTTGCGCGCGCTGCCGATATCTACCTTGACTTGTGGCGGCAGGACTCGACGCAGCCGCTTTTCCTGTACAACGCCGCGCGCGCCAGCCACCTGGGCGGGCAGTTGGACCGCGCCGAGGACCTGTACCGGCAGTTGTTGGCGCTGCCCGGGCTGGACCAGGCGCGGCTGGACAAGACCCGCGGCTATTTGGTCGAAGTCCAGCGCCGCAAAGGCGAGCGCAAAGCCGAAGAAGCCGCCAAGGTCGAAGCGGCAGGCAACTACGAAGCGGCCGCGGCGCTGTGGCGAGACGCGTTTGACCTCGACCCGAATCGGCTGGCCTGGTTGGCGCGCGCCGGTCGCGCCCTACATCTTGCTGGCAAAAAGGCCGACGCGGCCACGACCTACAAGAAGTACCTGGAGACTGCCCCCAAAGATGCACAAGACCGCGGCGATGTCGAACGCTGGAGCACGGAACTGCGAACGGCCGGGCCGGATGCAGTGGCGCCCAGACCAGCCGCAGCGCCCGCGACGCCCGCCGCCGCTGCACCTCACGCCGCCCCACACGCTGCGCCTGTTGCAGCGCCCGCCGCACCAGCCGTGGGCGTCCACAAAGGGGCAGGTGCGGTGCCGATGACAGCCTGGATCGCGCTCGGCGGTGGTGCACTTTTGGCGGGCGGCGGCGCGTTTCTGTACATGGGCGCCGCGTCGGACCAGGACGCACTGCAAAAGGAACTAGATGCGGCCAAGACCACGGTCGACGGCAAGCCGGTGTGGAAGCTTGACTACACGGAAGTGGAAGCGCGCAACGCCGCCATCGGCCGCAGCAAGACCATTGGTGCCTTGGTTGGTGGTGCTGGTGTGGTAGCAGCGGGCATCGGCGCTTGGCTGGCGGTAAGCGCGCCCAAAGCCAGAGTTGTGGCATTGCCAGCGCCAGACCTGGCCGGCGTGCGGCTGGCGTGGCGGTTTTAGAGTCAGTGCGGAAGTCAGTGAACGCGGGGGTCGAGATGGGACAGCGCAAATACCTATTGGCGACGATGTCGGCCTTTTTGGCGGCTGTCGCAGGCTGCAAGGGGGTTGAGCTCCCCGCCCAGTCGCAGTTCGTGGGCGCCGCGGGCGGTGACTCTGTGCCTGCGGTCAATGGTGGCGACGCAGGTGCAGATGCTGCGGTCGAGGCGGCCGGCGAGGACGCAGACGTCGCACCCGACGTCGCGGTGGATGGCAGCGCCGACGCCCAGACCGATGCGACTAGCGACGCGGATGCGACCAGCGACGCCGACGCGACCAGCGATGCGGATGCAACTGTCGAGGAGGTGGATGTCGCGATCGACGCCGTTGAGACGGCCGCTGAGGTCTTAGACGTCGGGTTTGATGCCGATGCTGGCACGCCCGACGCCTTGGACGCCGGGTTCGATGCCGATGCTGGCGCGCCCGACGCCTTGCCCGTCGGGTTCGACAGCGAAGTTGGCGCCGATGACGCGCCCGACGCCGCCAGCGAGGTGGCGATGGACGCCACGGCGACCGCGGATGCCGATGCGGCCACGGACAGCAGTGTGGCGGACGCCGCAGATGCTGCGACTGCAACCGATGTTGCGGACACCGCGGGCGTCGAAACCGTCGCAGAGGTTGCAGTCGACGTGCCGCCAGACGCGCCCATTGATACCGGACCCGACGTGCCACAGTGCTTGGATCCGTGCGCCAAGGACGAAGCGTGCCTGGTCAACTTCAAGTGCCAGGCCGGCAAGTGCGTCGGCTCGCCCAAGAACTGCGACGACGGCAATGCCTGCACCGACGACAGCTGCGATCCGGCCAAGGGGTGCAGCAACGTAGCCAATGGGGCCGCGTGCGACGATGGCGATGCGTGCACGGCCGGCGAAAAGTGCGCGGGAGGCAAGTGCGTGTCAGGCGCGCCCGGTTATGCGCAGATCGTTCAGGGCTCCGGTGGTCCCGACGGCCTTTTTGGCGTGACTGCAGCAACAGGCGGCGGCTTCGTGGCGGTTGGCCAGCAAAACAATGTCAGCACCGGCTGGGCGCTTGGGGTTGACTCTGGCGGCAAGGTACTGTGGCAGACGACGCCAAAAGCTACCGGAAACAGCCTCTTCTACGGCGTCGCCGCGTCGCCAAGCGGCGGCTACGCAGCCGTGGGCAACACCAATTCGAACGGCGGCTGGGATGGCTGGTTTGCACGGTTGGACCCCACCGGCAACTTGGTTGCGCAGAAAAGCTACGGCGGGACGGGCTCTTTAGACTCCTTGCTGGCAGTCGCGGCGGTGGGATCAAGTTGGCTCGTGGCGGGTTCGACCAACTCGCAGGGCGCGGGCGGTGACGACATCTGGCTGATGCGCGTGTCCGAGGTTGGAACCGTTGCCTGGGAGCAAGTGATCGGCAACGCCAAAGACGACACCGCGTACGCGATTGTGCCGCTGGCCGACGAAGGGGCGGTGGTTTCGGGCTGGATCGGCAGCCACAACGGTGTCGCGAGCGCCGCGCCTGATGGTTGGCTCGCTTGGCTTGATGCGCAGGGCAACGTCGTACGCCAGCGTATGTTCGGCGGTGATGGCACCGACCGGCTGCTCGGCCTTGCCAAGTCGGTGGCGAGCGCCACAGTGCCAGCTGGCTACTTCGCGGTCGGCGACCGGATCGCCGGGAGCACAGGCTTTGACGGCTGGGTGGTTCGCGTCGACGCCATGGGTAATTTGCTCTGGCAGGCGACCCTGCCGGCGACACCAAAAGACGACGGATTCCGCGGCGTCGTGGCTATGGCTGATGGCGGTTGCGTGGCGTCCGGCTTTCGCAACCAGGTGGGCGGCAATCCAAGCGGCCGCACCGCCTGGCTTGTGCGCTTCGACGCCGCGGGTGCTGTCGCGTGGCAGCGCGAATTGCCCGCAACCGGTTGGGCGCAGTCAGACAGCAATTTGCTGGCGCTTGCCGTCGATGCGCCAGGTGGTCCTGGCTTTGTCTTCGCAGGTATGGGTGCCTCCGGTTCTGATCAACAGGGTGTGCTGTTTCGCACCGACGGCTGGGGCTTCCCCAACTGCACCGCCGCCGGAAAGTGCGCGAACGTCGCGACCGCCAAGTGCGATGACGGCAAGGCTTGTACCGCCGACGACTGCAATCCGACCGACGGCACGTGCAAGAACAACAACCACGCTGGCCTGTGCGATGCCAAAAGCTGCACGCTGGGCGACGCCTGCTTTGGCGGACAATGCACGGCCGGCGGCAAGGCCAAGCTGTGGGAGAAGGCCTTTCATTCGGCAGCCGGCGGGTCGCTGAACTCGACCGACGTCGCCTTGACGACGGACGGCGGTGCCTTTTTCACCCTGCAAGGTCAGGACGGCGCGGTGTCCAAGGCAGTCAAGGTCGGGCCGACTGGCGAGGTGCAGTGGGAAAGCCCGAAGACCGATTACTTTCAGAAGAAGGTCTACTACCACGGCGGCGCGGCGGGTGACGATGGCACCGTGGCGGCAGTCGGCAACGCTGTCGGCGACCGCTATTTCCTGGTTTTTGCCGCGGACGGCACTGGGTTGTGGGAAGCCGGCATCGGCAAGTCGGGCTACTATGAAACCGCGATATGGCACCACGGGGCATGGTGGGGCGTTGGCAGCAACGGCCCTGGCAACGATGCGATGGTGACGCGCTTCGACGCAAAGGGCACCGTCACGCTCGACAAGACCTACGGTGGCGCAGACAACGACTACTTGTCCTCGGTCACCGCCGGACCTGGTGCTGGCTTGACGCTCTGCGGTGCGACCAAGTCGTCGGGCGCGGGCAAGTTTGACGCCTGGGTCTTCACGATGGACGGTGACGGCAAGGCGACTGCGGACCACAAATGGGGCGGCCCGCAAGACGACTACTGCTACGACATCGAGAACGCAGCCGGCGGCGGCTGGGCCTTCGTAGGCGAGACGAGCTCGTCTGGCAAGGGCGGCATCGACGGCTACCTGACCCGGATGGCGCCGAACGGCAGCGTGCTGTGGCAGCGCACCTTTGGCGGCAGTGCCGACGAGGCATTGACCGCGATGTCGCCCTTGGACGATGGCGGCTTCTTGCTTGCCGGCTACGGCACCTACGCCACCAAGGCGCCCAATTTCGACGGCCAAGGTTGGCTCATCCACACCGACGCAAATGGCAACACCCTCTGGGAACAGAAGCTCGGTGGGTCGACTTGGGATCATTTCGATGGCGTTGCGGCACTGGGCGATGGCACGGCCTACGTGCTTGGCCAGCGCTGGACGGGTAGCGTGTACGACAGTTGGCTGGCCCGCGTCGACACCTGGGGCCTTGGCGGCGTGTGTGCCAAGGCTGGCGCCTGTTCGTCTGTGCCCGACGCGGGCTGCGCCGACGCCGACCCCTGCACGCTCGACACTTGCGACGCGACCAAGGGCTGCGTTCACACGGCAGCGCCAGAGTACAGCGCCTGCGCGGGCGGCAAAATCTGCCAGAAAGGCGCCTGCCTGGTAGGCGTGCCGCCAAAGTGCCTGGGTCCGAAAGACTGCGCCGACGGCAATGCGTGCACCGACGACGTCTGCGACCCAGTGAAGGGGTGCAGCAATCCGGCCAATGTCGCCGCCTGTGACGATGGCGACGCCTGCACGGCGGGCGAGAAGTGTGCGGGCGGCGCGTGCAAGGCGGGCACGTCGCCCTATTCGCTCAGCGTGGTCCAGGGTACCCCGGTTCTGGACATGTTGCTCGGCCTGGTGCCGGATGCCACCGGTGGCTATGTCGCCGTCGGTACGCGCAACGACGCAAAAGACGGCTGGGTCGCTTTCCTCGATGATGCTGGCAAACTGAAAGCGGAGAAATCGGTTGGCGGCAGTGGCTTGCAAATGCTGCGGGCCGTCAGTGCGACAGGCGACGGCACCTACGCAACCATCGGCATCACGGGTGCGTCGGAGGCAAACTGGGACGGCTGGTTTGCACAGTTGGACGCAGCCGGCAACCTCGTCGCAGAAAAGACTTTCGCGGGGAGCGGACAAGAGGACCTCGTCGCCATGGCCGCAACCAGTGGCGGTTGGTACGTGGTCGGCAACACGTCGAGTCAGGGCGCGGGTAGCTACGACCCGTGGATCCTGCGGCTCGACGACCAGGGCACCGTGGTTTGGCAGAAAACGCCAGGCTCGGCCGCTGCCGACAACGCAACGCAGGTACAGGTGCTGCCGGGCGGTGGGGCGCTTGTCGCCGGCGCCATCGGCGCCAGTGCCAACAAGGTGGTCGGCAAGTCGGACGGGTGGCTGGCATGGTACGATGCGGACGGACAACTCGTGCGCGAGCGCCTGTATGGCGGCAGCAGCGCTGAGTACTTCTACGGCCTTGCGCCTGCGACCGCTGCCGGCACGATGGCTGCAGGCTGGGTTGCGGTCGGCGATTCGGGCACGGACGACAGTTCCAGAGACGGCTACCTGGTGCGCGTCGACAGCATCGGCGCAGTGTTGTGGCAGCGAACACTGGCGGGGTCGACCAAAGCGGATTCCTTGAACAACGTCGTCGCGACGGCGGACGGCGGCGCTGTCGCCGTCGGTGTCGTCGAATACGCCAACAGCGCAATCGGCGGTCAGGCATGGGTCGTTCGTGTGGACGCCACTGGCAACGTGCAGTGGCAACGCAAGTTTTCCGTCCCAAGCGATCCCGGGGTCTTCTACCCTTCTACCGGCAGCCTGGTCGCGCGTGGCGCGACCGATGCAGGCGGCCCAGGCTACGCGTTCGTTGGCCAGTTTTTGCCCGGCGGCACCAACCACCAGGGCTTTTTTGTCCGCACGGACGCTTGGGGCTTCTCCAACTGCTCCGCCGCTGGAAAGTGCGCGGCCGTTGCGCCGACCAAATGCGACGACAACAACCCGTGCACAGCGGACGATTGTGTCCCGAACAATGGGGCCTGCTCCAACGCCAACCACACCGGCGCCTGCGACGCCAAAACCTGCACGGTCGGCGATACCTGCTCGGGTGGGGCGTGCAAGTCGGGGGCGAAGCCCAAGCTGTGGGAAAAGACCATCGACGGCGGCACGAACCAGTTGTATTTGAATAATTTTTCTTCAGACGGCGCCGATGGTGTCGTGGCGGCGTTGGGTGGAACCGGCGGCGCCGTCTCGCAAGTCATCGCCTATGCCGCGGGCGGCGACGTCGCGTGGCAAAAATCGCTACCGAGTGCGCCCAATGGCAAGCCCTTGAGCCTCAATGCCATTGATCGTATGGCGGATGGCTCCTACGTGCTGGGCGGCAACTGGCAGGACTCTGGCGGACCGCGCCGCTATACCGCAGCGCTATTGGCAGATGGCCAGACGCTGACGCCCTATGCAGAAACCGTCGACGGTGATGGCCAGGCGGTAGCGGCTCGGCCCGATGGCGGCTGGTTCCTAGCGGGCGGGACCAAAGGGTTTGGCAGCGGGAGCCAGGCCTACATCGCACGCTATAAAGGCGATGGCGCCCTTGTATGGCAGCAGTTTTACGGCGGCGGGGGCGACGAGGCCTTCCACACCGTGGTGGCCGTCACCGGGGGTGGCGCGGTCGGAGCGGGCTCAACCACGACGGACGCCAACGGTCCCTCAGACGGCTATGTCGTGCACGTCGGCGCAGACAATGCCCCGCAATGGACTGTCAAAACGGGCAGTGCCAAGGATGAATGGCTTGTGCGCATCGCCACCGCGCCACAAGGAGGCTACGGCGTGGCCGGCAACACTGGCGGCCTGGGCGCTGGCCTCTACGATGCCTGGCTGCTCCGACTGGACGCCAACGGCACCAAGCTGTGGGAAAAAACCTACGGCGGCGCCACAACCAACGAGTTCGCCAATGGCATCGCTGCATTGTCCGACGGTGGCTTCTTGCTGGGCGGCACCGTCGCCGCCGGTCCCGCGGCCAGTGTTGACCCCAATTCCAAGTCTGGCGAAGCGTGGTTCGTCCGCACCGACGCCAGCGGCAACCTGCTGTGGCAGACCAAGTTGGTCGGCGGCCCAAACTGGAACTCCGCAGACCGCGTGTTGGCGCTGCCCAATGGGACCTTCGCAGTCGGCGGCTATCGAGGCACCGCCGGCAATTTCGACGCCTGGATCGCCACCATCGACCCCTGGGGCAAGGGCACCTGCGCCTTGGCTGGGGCCTGCGCCAGTGTTGCATTCGGTTCGTGCAAAGACGGCGGCCCGTGCGCCGCGCCCGGCTGCGACCCCAAGAAGGGGTGCACGGCCTTCGTCAAGACGGACGGCAGCTCGTGCGACGACGGCAAGCCCTGCACCGTCAACGACCTGTGTTTTGGCGGCGGGTGCGAGGCGGGCGACGACGGGTTGTGGGACAAGGCCTTTGGCGGGGCGCTACATGACCAGTACAACGGCGGCATTGCTCTGGATGACGGCAGCGTTGTAATTGCTGGCGTGGCCAATAACGACGGCAAGACAGGAAACTATGTGGCGCAGATCGGCACACTGACCACAGCTGGCGAACCTGGCTGGACCAAGACCCTGCCGGCGGGCGAGTTTAGCAAAACCGGGGGCGCGCAGTTCTTCAACGTCGGCAGCCTGCCAGACGGCACGCTCCTGGCAGTCGGCACGGCTGGCAACGGCGCCGAGGGCGACGCCATCACGTACCGCTTCAATGCATCGGGCACCAAGGTCAGCGGCGGCGTGTGGCACGACGCGGCTGCCGGCCACGAAGACCTGCGCGGGTTCGCGGTGGATGCCGACGGGGTGTTGTACCTGGTCGGCTCTACTGCCAGCGGCGGCGGCGACGCCTGGCTCAGTATCTCGGACGCCAAATCGCTCGGAAATGGCCCTGACAAGTCTCTTGGCGGTGCTGGCGCAGACAGCTTTGCGGCGGCGACTGCGGCGATCGGCGGCGGCGTGTTGGCGGTTGGCTGGCAGGCAAACGGCAGCGGCACCGACGCCTTGGCCTACCGCGCCAAGGCTGACGGCAGTCAACTGTGGAAACTCGTTATCGATGATGGCCCTAATGAGAGCTTTGTTGCCGCGGCGACCGTGGCTGGCGGCTACTTGCTGGCCGGTGCCACCGACAAGGCAGGAGGGGCAGGCGGCTACGACATCTGGTTGGTCAAGATGAACCTGGCCGGCAAAGTTGTGTGGCAGAATACCTACGGGACCAGCATGGACGACGCCGGCGTTGCGCTTCACACCGTTAACGATGACGTTTGGCTGGCCGGCTATGGGCGAAGTGCCAAGGGCGACATGGACGGCTGGCTGTCGCGGCTGAACAGCGCTGGTGGCATGGTCACCAAACTGGTCTTTGGCGGTACAAAGGACGATTACTTCGGTGCTGTTGCCGCCTCGGGCAAGGCGTTGGCTCTGGTAGGTGTGACGGCGTCCAAAGGCGCTGGAGGCAGCGACGGCTGGGCTGTTCGCATCGACCCCTTCGGCAACGCCACCTGCACGGCCAGCGGCACCTGTCTCGCCGACGCGGCCAAGTGCGACGACAAGAACCCGTGCACGGTGGACACCTGTTCAGCCAGTGGTGGATGTGGCGCGGTCAAGGTCGCCGACGGCATTGCGTGCGGGACAAACCTGACCTGCAAAGTAGGTGCGTGCGGTCCGTAGGCGGCATTGGTTCCGGCATGACCAGGCGACGGACGCACGGCGCGACGCCTGGTCGGCAGTGACGCCGCTTCGCCTGTTGGTTGACACCCGCTCGCCCAATCTCCAAAATCGGTCGCCCACGCTGAACGCAGGTTCGCGAAGGCTCTGCGTGCTGTCCGCCTGCCCCCAGCGATCGGCGCAGCGAAGACGTTGCAGATCGCGCAGTTGCCGCGTATTTTGGAAGGGCAATGACCTGCTCGCCGATGCCAGCGCTTGCCGGTCGATCGCGCGCATGGGCGGTTGCTGCCGCCAAAGCAGGCGCTCAGCGGACGCAAAGTCAGCCACGCGGGCCGTCAAGCGCTTGTAGCGACAAGCACCGCCAGTCGACACGGAGCCAACCCATGAACGCTGAAACCAAGACCCAAAACCTGCAGCCTGGCGACGTGGTCGCGGGACGCTTTCGGTTGACTGGAACGGTGGGCAAAGGGGCGATGGGCGCGGTGTTTGCGGCCGAACACACCGAGACTGGGCAGAAAGTCGCGCTCAAGTTCATGATCGTCGACGACGCCGAGGGCGAGGAGTTCGTCAGCCGATTTCAGCAGGAAGCGCGCGTCATGGCGCAGCTCAAAAGCCCAAATACCGTGCGCATCTAAGACTTCGGGCGCACGGGCGACGGCGCCTTCTTCATGGCCATGGAGCTGTTGTCCGGTGAACCGCTCGACAAGCACATCCGTGAACTGCAACGGCGCAGCGAAGCCATGGACGAGACCGAGACCGGCGTGGTCGGCATCCAAATCCTGCGCAGCCTAGCCGAAGCGCACGGTCAGGGCTTGGTCCACCGCGACCTCAAGCCGGGCAATGTGTTCCTGACCGATGACGGCTCGGGCGAGACGCTCGCTAAGGTGCTCGACTTTGGCATCGCCCGCACCGCCGGGTCGAATCTGACCAGCGCCGGCAAGATTCTGGGTACGCCGGCCTACATGAGCCCCGAGCAGTGGCGCGGCGAGCGCGCCGATCACCGCGCCGACCTGTATGCGGTCGGATGCATCCTTTACTGCTGCCTGACCGGACGCACCCCATTCATGACCGAGTCGTCGCCGCTTGCGTTGATGAAGATGCACCTGATGGACCCGGTGCCCGACCCGCGCCAGTTCGCGCCCAAACACATCAGCGACGGCATGATCCAACTCATCAACGTGGCATTGGCCAAGGACCCGGGCGACCGCTTCGCCGATGCGCGAGCGATGCGCTCGGCGCTGGAGGCGGTGATGGGCGGCGCTTGGGCCGGTACGCCGGGGCGGGGCATGACCGGCATGCACGCGGCGCTGAGCGGCACGACGCACAAGGTGGTGACGGCCACGGCGGTCGGCGTCGGCGACGCGACGATGTCCGACACCATGACCGACGCGACGATGGCGGCACCGGGCGCGTCGCCGGCCAAGCAGGCCGCGATCCCGCCGGCGCCGACGGGTCCCGCGCCAGGGGCAGTGGCAGCTGCGCCTGCCACCGCGCCACCGGTCGCTGTCGCCCTGCCTACGACGGTGGCCGCCGCGCCAACCAAAAAGTCGTCGCTGCCGCTCGTCATCGCCGCCGTTGCCGCCGCCGCGGCACTTGCCGTGGGCGCGATGATGGCCATGCAGCCCAAAGCGCCACCCGCCGCGGCCGCGCCGGCCCCGGAAACCGCCACGGCGCCCGCCGCGCCTGCCGGATCGCCGCTGCCGGCAGCCGCGACC